>Ga0209480_10000390_pt1 | contig 37452 bp, 38 predicted proteins | sample JI61114C2DNA_FD_187501 | JGI IMG/M metagenome (GOLD analysis project Ga0209480, IMG submission 187501) | Wastewater effluent complex algal communities from Wisconsin, to seasonally profile nutrient transformation and Carbon sequestration -... | ecosystem: Engineered > WWTP > Effluent > Algae... | reverse complement strand
TTTCTCTTTCCTCTAATATTCTAAATACACATTGTGTTAATTCTTGTTTTTGAGCTTCTGATATTTTTGGGAATGGGAAAGTGTTGTAACTTAAAGCTGTTAAATATCTAATATCTCCCCTTAACTTGCCAGATGTTAATTTTACCCATAACATGTGAATTTTTGAGCTAATTACACCAAATACATATGTTTCGCCATCATAAATTGCAGCAGCAGAACTTAAAATTATCGTATCAGCTGGTAATAAACCCATTGGAATATATTCTCTTCTACTTGATGAAACAATCGGTATAATAATAATAGAACTTATACCTTGATGTCTATATCTAAATTGGTGAGGTCTATTAGCCAAACCTCTAGCAACATCACCACCTTCTAATCTCTGTTTATAGTTATTATCTATTCTAGTTTTTATTATATCTATATTTTTGGCAAATTCTAAATCATCATCATCAATCCATAAAGAATATCTTTCAATATTATTAATGTATTCATTTGCTCCAAATGTTTTTCTAATTAACTTTTTTGAACTAGGATTAAGGTTTATTAATTCATTTTTTTCTTCAGGGGTTAACATTAAATTACCACCATCATAAGGACTATTTCCAGTTATCATTATTGGTAATGATGAAAATGGATTTTGTTTTTTTGTAACATATATATCGTTTGCTATCGACAAATAACCATTTATTTTAGGTACTTCAAGTTTACGATTTTGATCAAAAAGATATTTCTTTGTATTGGTATTTTTATATTGTACACCAATAATAGAACATGTAACACCTGCTTTGTCTTTTGCATTGTTTGTCCAATTAAATGGTTTGTAAGCAAAAAATATTTCATTTTCCAAATTAGATATAATAGGCCAAAGCTGTTCAACCTGAGCTCCTTCACAAATTGAACTTGTAGTTACTAAAGCATATTTTGATTTTTTATCAATATATTTTGAAGCTAATAAAAACCAACAAGCAATATAGTCTAATTCTTTATAGTTTTTGAAACCTTTAAAAACCAAATCCATATCATCTTTTTGTGTTTTAGATTGCCCTTTACCTCCCAAATAAGGTGGATTACCTAAAATGTATATTTCATCACTTTCTTTTTTAGGACATACTTTTTCCCAATCTACTCTAGTTGCATTGCCGTGAACGATATTTCCACCTGCTTGTAATGGTAATGTTGGTGTGCTTTCTCCTAATACTTCTTTGAACTTTTGGTTCATTTGGTGCTGTGCTAACCACAAAGATAGAATTGCAATTTCGTGTGCAAAATCGTCTAACTCTATACCAAAGAATTGTGCTAACTCAATGCGTGAAAATAATGTTGGCTGGTATTGTGCTGCTAATGTTAATTGTGCTTTTGGAATTAGTTCTAATTGATACGGTTCAAACCCTGTTGCTGCTTTTTGTAATTCTTGTAATTGTAATAAAATTTTAATTTCAAGAAAACGTAATTCTTTATAAGCAATAATTAGAAAGTTACCGCTACCACACGCAGGATCAAATATTTTAATTTTGCCTAAGCGTTCTAATAATTTATTTAATCTTTTTGGTTCGTATTTTCCGCTTTCAAATTCTTCGTTTAATTCATTTAAAAACAAAGGTTCTATAACTTTCATAATGTTAGGAACGCTGGTATAGTGCATCCCTAAACCACCACGATGCTCAGGCGTAATAACTGCCTGTATCATTGAACCAAAAATATCGGGATTAATTGCTGACCAATCTAGTTCGCCTGCATCAATAATAGCTTGACGAGAACGACGTGTAAAAGTTGGTGTTTTATGTTTGTGTTGAAATAAACCACCATTTACATAAGGAAATTCACTTAGATATGCCGGAAGTTCTTTTCTGTTTCTATCATGTGTATTAAGAACATCAAAAAGTTTATCAAGATAATCGCTTAAATCACTACCATCTGTTTGCGTATGTGAACTTATTGCATTTGTAAACTGACCTTTCTTAAAAATATTGGTATCTTCTGCAAAAAAGCAAAATAACAACCTAGATAAAAACACATTTAAACCATGAATGAACTCATCTGAATTATCAGGATTGTCTTTTTTTATTTCATCAAAAAGCTTTGCCATTTTTTCGGCTGCTTTTACATCGGCAGGGTTTTCATTTTTATGGGTTGCTTTTTCCATACCTGCCCATGGTAAAAAGAAATCGAAATGACTTGGTAAGTTTTCTAATTCAATATCAAGTGTATCATTAGTTTTGGTATCAACCGCCAACAACGTTTTAAAATCAGTAACGATTATAAAACGCTGTTCTTGTTTTGTTTCTTCTTTGCATTTGGTTATAGCAACGTGTAAATCTTCATTTTCAATTGGTTTGAAAAGAACCTTTTTTTTCCAAGATACTACACCTTGAATTTTAGAAAGATTTAAATTTCCATTTTGAAGTCTTGTTATTGATGCTTTAGGTAAACCGTAAGCCAATAACAAATCGAAAATGAATGTGTCTTTACTAAAATTTTTAATTAGGTTTTGGAGATTATTCTCAACTTGGGCTATATTCATCTTATTGAATTTCTATATAAAAACTCAAAAATAAGACATTATAATTATTGTTTAACTATATAATTAATTTTAGTTGATTTTTCTGTAATTTCCATAGTCTGGTTGTTCTAAATATTTTCCTAAACATGATTTAAGAAAATTACCCACTGAACGCTCACCAATATCAAACTTTTTACCGATTTCTATTGCTTCCTTTCTTTGGAATTTATCAGGTAACGCATCGAAAAACTTCTTTTTGTTTTGTCCTGATTTGAATGGTCCTTGTTCGCCTTGCTTTGGTAAATTAGTAAACATAATTATACTGTGTTGTATATATGTTTTTGTTAAAGTTAATGCGGTTTCAAAGTCAATATCCAAACAATACACTTCTTTGTGATGTTCATTCGTTACAAACTTTCTAATAGCTGTGAAAATCATGCAAAAGCGATATAATATCAATCCTAAACGCTTAACTACACTCAAAGCATCTTCACTAACAAAAGTGTCTATTTGTTCTAAAAAGGAGCTAAAAAAAGGATTGAAAATTGCCCATTGTTCATCAGTTAAATGTAAAATCATTTCATCTGTTTCGTAGAACTCAACCAACTTTAAAACTAATTTAGATTGTGTAGTGAAATAGTCTGTTAAGTTTACAGGATTTCCTTTTGGTGATGGGTCTAACCAAACTGCATCTGTTTTAAAAACATAGAATATAAAACGACTGAATAAACCATCTTCGGCAGAAGAAATAATATTAAAAACTTGTTTTGGTGTTCCTGACAAAGCGACTGCCAATTGAGGATTGTTTACTTCGATATATTCTGCATCAGTTTTTATACTTTTTGAAATTTTTTCGTGGTGAAATGATTTTCTCAATAAATCTGAATACGAACCCCAATCGTTTTTAAAAGCTTGTCCCATAGTATCGGCTTCGGTTTCACAAATAATTCCCTTACCCTCGTTACATTCCAAATGCTGTATAATTTTTGCATTGCTTGTACTTGCCGGAACGAAAACCACTTTGAATTTTGGAGCTTGTGGCATTTCTTGTCCTTCTTCAAGTTTTCCTTTTGCTTTGAGCATTTTATAAGCTGCTAAACTTTCTTCGTATCGCTTTTTATCATCATTTGAAATTGCTAAAGTTTTATCGTGGTATTTGTCTGCTAATGCTTTGGCGAATTTCAATGCTCCTTTACCCGAAGCTGCTGGAGCTAAAATGAAAGAAAATAAACTTGGATAAACAACACTACCGCTATATAAACCCGATACATTAGGTAAACATCCTGAAAGAATTGCTAATGCTCCTGTGAGGAATACATCTTTTTCTCTTGCTTCTTTAAATACTTGGCAACTTTCAAATAGTATAGGCGGTAAATTGTCGTAAACCGATTGCGGAATTATTGGAGTTGCTTTTAAACAATCTTCATCATTATCAAAACTATTTTCTGTACTTATATCATTTGCAGTTGTTGAACTTTGCATGTTTGCAAACTTTGCAAACTTTGCAAAGTCTGCACTTTGGTTTTTATAAGTGCTGTTTACCGTTGCTTTTATTTCTCTTTCTTCTAAATCAAAATTATTAATACAATAGTTCAATGTATCATCTTCATAAATACCAAACTTGTTTGCATTGCAAGAGAATAGAAAAATAAAGTTGTTTCTATTACCATTATAATACTGTTCTTTTTGCTCCGTAAATTTTAAGCATTTTTCTAATAATTCATCTGTTGTAAGGTCGTGTTTGACTTCTTTTTGGGGTTCTGTTTTTAAAGGTTTGACTTCTTCTTTCACTTTAAAAGTTGTTGCATCTTCATTTAAAAATAAATCTGCATCACAAGAAACAAAACACAATCGGGTAATGTCTTTACATTTTGCATCAAAATCATAACCTGATAACTCTTTATAAAAATTTGCGATTTGATTGTAAACTGTTGTATGTTGCTCTGCATTTGAATTGACTTTAATGAATACTTTTAAACCTTCGTTACTTGGGCTTATAAATGATGCAAACGTGTATCTACAGCCATTTACAAGCGTTACAAGATTGTTTATTTCAGTTAGTGGTATATCATCAAAATCTAAACATACTACTTGAGAGTAGGTTGTTATATTTGCCTTTGTTCTACTTTCTCCAAATGTTCCAGATGTTGTAAAACCTAATAAATTACTTTTGATTTCTTCGGCTGTTTTTTCATCTCCTTTATGCAAAGCATATCGGATTGAATTTATTTCACTTTGGTATTTATCGGATTTGATTTCTTGTAATACTTCCAAAAGATTTCTTTCCCCTAAGTTGTATTTGAACTCTTGATAAACACTAACCATCAGTTTACTATTTGCTATCTGTTCCATCACTACTTAGAATTATAGTTATCGTTTAGTAGTTTTTGAATGTCGGAAAGCCTGTAGTAAATTTTGTTTCCTACTTGTGAGCAAAGAATGATTTTTTTGTTTCTCCATTCCTGTGCTGTTCTTTTACTAATATTCATTAGCTTCATAAATTCTTGATTATCGAAAAATATATCTTCGGGATCTAATTTGCTTCCGATTTTCATCTGTGCAACTATTAAAGCAACTTGTTCGTCTAACCTTTTTAAGATTTTTTCGGCATCGTCATAAAAATTATTCATAGCTTACTTTTTTAATTGGGTTAAACATTCCATTATTTCGCTTTTTTTGTAGTAACGTCTTGCACCTATGCCATAGGCTTTGACTTTACCGTTGTTTGTCCATGCCCAAAGTGTGCTGCTATCAATTTTTAGAAATTGGCAGGTTTCCTCTCTGGTCATTAATTCTTCCGAATTGTCTTTTGATTGTAACTCCTTTTGAAGTTCTTGAATACCGTTTCTAACGGATGTACCTATTAGCTGTTGAAGCTGTTCAACAGTTAGGGTTTGAAGTAAAATTGCATTGTTTTGCATGTCGAATATGTTTTAAAATTATTCGACAAACATTCAAAGTGGAAAAAGTGGGAAAAAGTGAACACTTAAAAGTGTTTACGGTGGAATTGGTGTATACTTGAAAATCAGACTTTTGTGGTGAAATATTTATATAAATTACAATAAAAAAAATCGTCTTTATTCAATTCTACATCTTTAAAAAGCAATACATTCTCTTTAATAAACTCTAAATATTCATAAGTCAAACCTTCATTTGTGATTGTTGTATAGATTTCTTTTAAAGCCCAACCAACTTTCTTTTTATTAATTCTACCTAGATTGATTTTATTTACTTTAAATGCAACTCTATCATTTTCAAAATATTTAATAAGCATATCAACTAATAAACCGTATTGAGTTGTATTAACATTGGTCAAAACATCTTCTAATTTTTCAAGTATTATATCATTTATAAAACTATCGTTCAAATTTGTAATGGTTGTAGGTATTTCAATTTGAATATTGCTACTTGTTACATCGATTAAATCATTATTATTACCTAATAACTTTTGCTCTAAAAAGCTCATTTTTTTATTATTAGAATAACAATACTGCTCATAACTAATCATTGAAACAACATAACTAGCTTTTTTATATACTTCTACATCAGACTTTGAGAACTCGTAAACATCTCCTGTTCCATTTTCAAAATCATATATTAAGTTTTCTAGAAAAGACTTTTCACTCAGTATAAAATCAGTTTCAGAAGTATCATCGTAATTATCAAGAAACAGATTTAATCTTTTTGCATAATTGTTTTTATAATTTTCAAAAGAGCATCCGAAAAAAAAGATATTATCTTTATTTAATTGCTTTGTCAGTTTTACAAATTCATTCTTTATTTCTTCTTTTTTGGTTTCCTCCCAATATGTAAATTCTTCATCAGCTTCAAAAAACAAAAAATCTTCATCACCTGAAAGGTGTGAAGTTCTTGATTGATACTCTTCTATAAAATCATTTTTAATTTTCACATAATCATTACTTTCATAGAATAATGGATCATTAATAAGGTTAGGATAAAATTTGTTCAATGGTTTACTAGGTATAATATCAACATTTTTAGTAATGCTAATTTTCTTACCTAAGTTGTTTTGTTTGTCTTTTAAAAACCCAATTATTTTTTCAAAAGTTGCTTTGTATTTTAAACTTAATTCAATATCCCAACCGTCATTTTCTTCTTTAAATGTTACTAAGCTGTCATATATTTTTGGGATTAACACCTCACAATAACCTCCATTAACCGAATAAATGTATTTGCCATCGTAATATGACTTAATTAGATTTGCATTGCTGTAACAAAGATTATAGAAGTCAATTTCTAATTCAATAAATTGCTTTTCTTCAAAGTCTTCATGTTTAGATAAATATTCTAACAATAAAGAATTATAGTCCTCTTTATACTCTTTGAGTGTAAAAGAAATTTTTCTGTTTATATCTGGAACCATATAAAAAATTAAAGCGTGAATTTATAAAAAATAAATTTAAAAATAATTGGTTAATTCCATTGCAATATCTTTATTACTCTTTCCTATGTATGTTAAAAACATTGCTTCTGTTGTATGCCCTGTAATGTACATTAAAAATGATGTTGGAATTTTACCATAATTATTTGATGCAAAGCTTCTTCTTCCAATATGAGAAGAAACCATCAAATGTTTTGGATAATCTTTTGTAACTTTTTCTTTTATCTTATGGTCAAATAAAGTACCGTGTGTAGGTTGGTTTATTTCGGCTGCTTCACATACTTTTTTGATGTGTTCATTATATTTTTGGTCTGAAATCTTTCTAGGGAAATTACCATCGTATTTCTTCATTATTTCAATGATTTTCTTATGCAATGGTATTGTCATTATCTTTTCTGTTTTAACCTGTGTAAACTCAATTAATGGCTTTAATTCACCTGCTTTGTTCTTTTCGTATCTAATCATTGATTTATCAAAACGTAAGAAGTCAGAAACCCTTTGACCACAATAACAGCTAATTAATAACCAATCACGTGCATTTTCTAAACCCTCAGTTAATTTCTTACTTTCAATTTTTTCTATTGCTGCAATCTCTTTTTCATCTAAGTATATATTTTCAACTTTATGATATTTTGCTTTGATGCTGTCTAATTGATAATGTGTTTCTACTCCGTTAGCTTTTGCATGTCGGCAAAATGTTTTTATAAAACGAATGTTTCTTGCTGTAGTGTTTGGAGCATAACCAACTTTAATACAATATTTTTCAAAATCCATTTTAAATTTTGCATCAATATCACGAATGTATAAAGTAGTTTTTGTTTCTTTTTCATAACGCATCAATAAATGCTTGATAACATTGCACTTTGTTACAGTGCTGCTTTTTACATCAGCTTTTTTAAACTCAATAAATGTATCAATATAATCTACTAATTTATCTGGATGCTTTTCTTGCTCCTGTGGTGGATTGATAAAATTTCTTAACCAATCAGCATCTACAACTTTTTTACCTTTGCTATTATTGTACTCTTTTAATAGGTCTGTTTTTAAAGTTGCTAAATCTGTATCTAGGTTTGCAATATGAATATCTTTTAAAGCTTTTTTAGTTGGACGTTGTTCTGCATCATCCCAATTGATTGGGTCAATATGAAAATTTGTTTTAGCTTTGATGTCTAAAGTTCTGCCATCACGCAAACGAATATAGATAACCGCAGGACTTTTTTTGCTCTGAAGGAGTAGATAAATTGATGCCATATTTTTGCCTTTTTATGTTCCATAAAGATACAAAATCTAGTCCACATTTAGTCCACATTTATCAAAAATCATCCTAATTTATCCAATATTATCCAATACCTTTTATTTTAAAAGCCTTTGTAAAGTATTGATTTTATTGACTTTTTATATATAAATGGTAATAATTGGTTTTTGGAGGTTTGGAAAGTTGTAGTCCCTCTTTCTCCGCAGAATTAAAACCCTAACGATTAATTATCAATTAGTTAGGGTTTTTTATTTATAGCTCTAGTCCACAATCGTTTTTTAATGTCTTGTTTGTTAATCATCCATCTGTAATCAGGAGCATTTTTCGCATACATTTTTCTTGTTGTTGGCTAATCGTAACTTTTTTTACTGGTTTATGGTACAAGAAAACCATTCATACGAGTGGTAGTTAATGTGTTTTTCAAGTGGAGTATAACCATTAAGTGCAGATGTGGTCTGTTATGGTTATATTGAGCTACTGCAATTTCAAGTATTTTTTGAATTGCTTTTCTTGTAAAAATTTAAATGAGTTTTAATAATATAAATAAGTTTATTTGACTTCTTTCACATCACTAATAAAAATCCATTTCATAAATATTTTTTCTCTGTCATGTGTCTTGACAGCTTGAAACTTAGGAGCCAAAATTGACGACACTATAAAAGCAGTTCCAGCTATCCAGAAACCCTTCAAATGCAAATAATTCATAATTAATAAATAGGCAGGAATATAAAACACACTAAACCCTAAGAAATTATATAAGAAAGATTTTACTTTTTTATTCATTGTTTTTTATTGAATTACCTACTCATTGCTATTCTTAACATTCATATACTTTCCTTTCTTACTGCCTTCGTACATTTCGTATTTCACCAAACGCGTTTCTAACTTACCATTGAAAAGTTTGATTTTTCTACTTGGTTTCAAGCCTACGAATTTCAATGCTTCTAAATTTGCGGTGATGAACCAAGCGTTGGTATTGGAGTAATTTTGTTTTAATGTATCACCAATTTCTCTGTAAAAACGTTCCATGTCAATATCCAAACGCTCACCATATGGAGGATTGAACACCATGTATAATGGTCCTTCTGTTTCTTTTTTAGAATCGAAGAAATTTTCATTGGTAATGGTAATATATTCGTCTAAATTAGCATTTTTAACATTGTCTTTTGCTTTAGCAACTGCACTTGGTGCTTTGTCGTACCCTTTAATTGTATAATGAAATTCGCACGTTTTCTTCAATAATGATTCTAAAATGTTATCAAACAATTCCTCATCCCAATCTTTCCATTTTTCAAAACCAAATTCCTTACGATTAATATTTGCAGGAACGTTGCAGGCAATCATCGCAGCTTCTGCCAAAATAGTTCCCGAACCACACATTGGATCTAAGAAATGGCTCTTTCCTTCCCAACCTGCTAAAATCAACATTCCTGCTGCTAAAACTTCGTTGATAGGTGCAATATTCGTAGCAGTACGATACCCTCTATGATGTAATGATGCACCCGAAGAATCTAAAGAAACCGTCACATTATCTCGATCAATATGCACATGAATTTGTAAATCTGGAAAATCTTTATCGATACTTGGACGCTTGCCTTTTAATTCACGGAATTGATCTACAATCGCATCTTTCGTTTTCAACGCCACAAACTGACTGTGATTAAAGTTTTCAGAATGCAACGTAGTTTCTACTAAAAACGTATCGTGTTCCGTTAAGTAATCTGACCAATCAATCGCTCTGATGGCTTCATACAAGGCTTTGTCGTTATGCGCTTTAAACGTTTTAATTGGTTTTAATATTTTTAAAGCCGTACGAAGTGCCAAATTAGCTTTGTACATAAATCCTTTGTCACCTTTAAAACTTACTACACGAGTACCGATTTCCACTTGTTGTGCGCCCAGAATTTGTAATTCTCTAGCTAATATATCTTCAAAACCAAAGAAGGTTTTGGCAGTCATTTTAAAATTTTCCATTTACTTTTCTTTAAAATAGTAATTTCCTGTTCCTTACTATTATTTTTAAATTTGATTGCGAAAATTAGAAATCAATATTCTTATAAATTCAATTATCGCGCAAAAATACACTAAATTTGCTACTTGAAACAAACGAATTCAGAATTAATGTCAGAAATACAAAAGACTTCAAAAGAAAATTGGTTTGCCTCTTGGTTTGATACCGAATATTATCATATTTTATACAAAGAACGCAACGAAGAAGAAGCACAATTGTTAATGGACAATTTAACGCATTATCTAAACCTTCCAGAAGACGCTAAAATATTAGATTTGGCTTGTGGAAAAGGGCGTCATGCGATTTACTTAAATTCCCTAGGTTTTAATGTTACTGGTGCCGATTTATCTGAAAACAGTATTAAAGAAGCGTCTGAGTTCGCCAATGAAAAATTGCATTTTAAAGTGCACGATATGCGTGAAGCGTGTAACGAAAAATATGATGCTATTTTTAATTTATTCACGAGTTTTGGATATTTTGAAGACGATACCGATAATTACAAAACTATCAAAGCCATTCACAACAGTTTAACCGAAACAGGATTTGCTGTTATTGATTTTATGAATGTGGATTATGTTTTGGAAAATTTGGTTGCCGATGAAGTAAAATCGGTAGACGGTATTGATTTTCGCATCAGACGCTATTTGAAAAACGGACATATTTATAAAGAAATAGATTTTGAAGATAAAGGCGAAAAGTTTCATTTTACCGAAAAAGTACAAGCCCTTCGTTTAGAAGATTTCGAAAAAATGATGGAGGAAGCTGGCATTTATCTTTTGGATATTTTTGGCGATTATAAATTGCGAAAATTCTTTAAAACACAATCAGAACGTTTAATTATGATTTTTAAATAATGCAATATATCATCACCTTTTCAGCCGTTATTTTAGGGTTTTTAATCGCTTTGTTTTTAAAACCCCAAAAGAAAAAAAACATCAAATTATTATTGGCGTTCAGTGGTGCGTTTTTACTATCGCTTACTGTTTTACACTTACTTCCCGAATTATTTAGCGAAGGACACAATCACGCTCACGAAGGCGAAGAAGCACATGCCACGTTACCAGTTGGTGTATTCATCATGATTGGAATTCTGTTCCAAATCTTATTGGAATTTTTCTCAAAAGGAGCGGAACACGGTCACGTTCACGTACATACTGACGAGCACAACGAATTACATAACATTCCTTGGTTGTTGTTTATTAGTTTGTGCATTCATGCCTTGTTAGAAGGTTTTCCAATTTACGAAAACAACAATTTAGCCTATGGGATTGCAGTACATCACTTTCCAATTGCCATTATTTTGACATTGTTTTTCGTAAATGCGAAGATGAATAAAATGATGATCTTTGCCTTTATGTTTTCATTCGCATTAATGACACCGCTAGGAACTTTATTAGCGGAACAAATGCATTTTGCCCAACATTACTCAAAGGAAATTTCAGCTGTGGTAGTTGGAATTTTATTTCATATTTCGTCTACTATCATTTTTGAAAGTAACGAAGGACACAAATTCAATTTGGCTAAAATCACAATGATAGTCCTTGGTTTTGTTTTGGCTTATATCATCGAAATGGGACATTCGCATTAAAAAGCTATACACACATAAAACGTATGTAGTTTTTAATTAAATTTGAAGAACAAATAAAAACACAAATAATATGGGATTATTTTCTGCGCTACTTGGCAATGCAGGTGCTGTAAATAAGGAAACTTTAGTGAAAGATTATGGCAAATTATTAATTACGGGTGAAGAAATTGAATTGGGTTTTAAACTAATCCGAGATACTTTTATTTTTACTAATAAACGATTAATTCTAATTGAAAAACAAGGAATTACAGGTAGTAAAATAGAATATAAATCCATTACTTATAAAAGCATTTCACGTTTCAGTGTAGAAACAGCAGGAACTTTTGACTTAGAAGCCGAATTAAAAATATGGGTTTCAAGCGAAGCCAATCCGAGTATCGTGAAACAATTCAATAAATCAGTTAATGTGTATGATGTGCAGAATGTATTGGCGCATCACGTTTTAAAATAATCGCATGAATTTTATCAAAACCACTGAACAAGCTTCCAAATACGAACATTTAGAAAAAATGTCGGTGACGGATTTGTTGACGAATATCAACAACGAAGACAAAACTGTTCCGTTAGCCGTTGAAAAAGCATTACCTCAAATTGAAACTTTAGTAGCTGAAATTGTTTCGAAAATGAAACAAGGTGGTCGTTTGTTTTACATTGGTGCAGGTACTTCTGGACGTATAGGAATTGTAGATGCTTCAGAATGTCCACCTACTTTTGGTGTACCATTTGATTTGGTTATTGGAATTATCGCAGGTGGAGATACTGCGATTAGAAAAGCAGTAGAATTTGCCGAGGACGATAGAGAACAAGCCTGGAAAGACTTACAACAATGGAATATCAATGAAAATGATGTGGTTGTTGGAATTGCCGCTTCGGGAACAACTCCTTATGTAATTGGTGGATTAAAAATGTGTAATCAGAACAACATCAGTACAGGAAGTATAAGTTGTAATGCAGAAAGTCTGTTATCTAAAACCGCTAAATTACCTGTTGATGTAGTAGTTGGTCCAGAATTCATAACGGGAAGCTCACGTATGAAAGCAGGAACCGCTCAGAAGTTGGTTCTAAACATGATTTCGACCGCAACTATGATACAATTAGGCAAAGTAAAAGGCAACAAAATGGTCGACATGCAATTGAGCAACACCAAATTAATTGATAGAGGTACCAGAATGATTATGGAGGAAATTCCAGTAAGTTATGAAGAAGCCAATCAATTATTACAAACTTACAGAAGTGTTAGAAATGCAGTAGATTTTTACAACAACAATAAATAGAAATAAGTATGAAAAAATTATTTTTAATCGTAGCAATATTTGGTTTTTCAATATCTTTTGCTCAAAAATTAGAGTATACAGATGGAAAATTTTTTCAAGATGGAGTACAATTATCTTCATTTGAAACTAAGAAAATAATGGAAAGTGATTTAAAAGCTTTGAATATATTTAAAAAAGCAAAAAACAAAGAATCGCTTGGCGGATTTATTCTTGGGTTAGGTATTGGTGGAACTTTAGCAGATTTAGCAATGGGATTAACATCTGATGTAAAATATCCAACATCAATTACCTATTCTGGTATAGCATTAATGGCTGTTTCTATTCCAATTTTATCTGGAAGAAAGAAAATGATTCAAGAAAGTGTTGACATATACAACCAAGGATTAAAAGACGAAAAGAAAACATTAAGCGATACTTTCGAACTAAATATTATTAATAATTCTAATGGAGTTGGACTTCGAATTAATTTCTAATGGCAACCGATAAAAACATATTAACAAAAGGAGTAAAATATCTTTCAGGTGCTTTGCCTTTATTGTTTCTTGGTCCAATAATTATAAATAGTGCTTTTAAAAACGAAAAACATCCATTATATCCATACATTTTAGGATTAGGAATTTTAATCGCTTTAGCTGCAATGTTTTTAATTTTTAAAGGAATTACAACCTTTGTAAAAAGTATGTTTGATGGAGATAAATAACATTTATTTAGAAAGTATAAAAAAGCAAATGCTTTATTATAAAACTATTGCTGAAAAAGCAATGGAACAATTATCCGAAGAGCAACTTTTTGTTTCGGTTAATGAAGACACCAATTCAATTGCTAACATAGTAAAACATATATCTGGCAATATGATTTCAAGATGGACTGATTTCCTTACAAGCGATGGAGAAAAACCATGGAGAGAAAGAGATGCTGAATTTGAATCATTTACAACTTCTAAAAAAGACTTATTAGAAATATGGAATAAAGGTTGGAAATGTTTTTTTAATGCAATTGATTCCTTAGAACCTGAGCAACTTTCACAAATAATTTATATTAGAAATGAAGGTCAAACAGCTTTAGATGCTATAAACAGACAATTGGCACATTATCCATATCATATTGGTCAAATTGTATTTTATGCAAAAATGCTAAAAAAAGGTGATTGGAATAGTTTATCAATTCCAAAAAACAAATCAAATTACTATAATTCTGATAAGTTTTCAAAAGATAAAAGCGTAAAACATTATACTGATGATGAGTTAGAAAAATTAAAATAATTATGAAATTCAACTTACAATACTCTATTCGCAGTTTATTACTACTCACATTGCTAACTTCTTGCTACAACCAAGAATGCAATTGTACTGATTTTAAAACAGGAAAATTCACATCAGAAACTGAAATTGAAGGAAAAAAATATACCAGTATTTTTGAACGAAACGATTCAATTCAAATAGAAACATACGAAAAAAAAATAGATACTTTTAAAATTCGTTGGACTAATGATTGCGAATACATTATTCAAAATACGAATCCAAAAAACCGCGAATCCAAAAAACCTATACAAATGAAAATTCTAACAACTAACTCAGATTCCTACAATTTTGAATATTCTTTTGTGGGAGATTCAAAAAAAAATCGTGGTACTGTAACAAAACTGAACTAATCAACGTAAAATTTAATTTAAAACACTATATAAATGGAAGTTTTCTTAAACCCAGATGCTTGGATAGCACTTTTAACACTTACTTTTTTAGAAATTATTTTAGGTATCGATAACATCATTTTTATTTCCATTGTTACTGGAAAATTACCTCCAGAAAAACGTAAAAGAGCAACCCGAATTGGACTTTTCTTAGCTATGTTTATGCGTATTGCATTACTGTTTGGAATTACGATTTTAATAGCCATGAAAGCGCCTTGGTTTAGCTTTGATTTTGGTTGGTTCTCAGCAGATATAACTGGTCAAGCTCTGATATTACTACTTGGAGGATTATTTTTAATTTATAAAAGTACTAAAGAAATCCACGAAAAAGTAGACTACAAAGGAGAAGAAGAAAAAGAACTAAAAACTTCGGCAACCAAATCATTTGGAAGCGTTATTGGTCAAATTTTATTAATCGACATGATATTCTCTGTAGATAGCATTTTAACTGCGGTAGGTATGACAAACGGCATTGAGGGTGCGTTAGTAATTATGATTTGTGCCGTAGTAATTTCTGTAGGAGTCATGATGTTATTTGCAGTTCCTGTTGGGAATTTCGTAAACGCCAATCCTTCTATTCAAATTTTAGGTTTAGCTTTCCTAATCTTAATCGGATTTATGTTAATTACTGAAAGTATGCACTTATCGCACGCTGAATTAGCAGGACAATATGTGGGTGCTGTTCCAAAAGGTTATTTGTATTTTGCGATTGCTTTTTCGTTAGCAGTAGAATTTATAAATATGAAGATGCGTAAGAAAAATTAATTAATCCGTTATCTGCTATACTGAACGACCGATATCGAATGAAAGTAATAGAAGAAATATTAAAAGAAGTATCACACAGACCTTTTGAAATTCCAAAAGGGAATTGTATATATTATCAAGAATGGAATAGGGCTTTATTTTTACATTAGGTTGTTCCTTTTGAGCTATTAAGAAAGTCTGTTCCTCTCAACCTAAACTTAGACACTTTTGAAGGAAACTGCTATATTTCTTTGGTTGCATTTACAATGGAAAAAATAAGACCAAAATTTTTAACTTCAATTGGATATGTTTCAGGTTTTTACGAAATTAATGTTAGGACATATATAGATAATGACAACAAAAAAGGTGTTTACTTTTTAAACATTGAAACAGGTAAATCAATCTCGACATTTATAGCAAAAGTTATTTCAGGACTACCTTACGAAAAGGAAAAAATGAACAGGACTAATAATTTATACAACTCAAATAACTTAAAAAAAGGTTTCAACTTAAATGCCGAATTTGAGATTAAAAAAGTCTTATCTGACAAAATAGATCTAGATGATTGGTTGATAGAACGTTATTATTTATATCTTGACCAAGAAGATAAACTCTATCGTTATGACATTCACCATAAAGAATGGGAAATAAAAAAAGTAAATATCAGGAGTTTAAATGTAAACTACAAAATAGGTGAAATCGACTTAAATAATAGACAATCAAACTTAACACATTACTCAGAAAGAATAAAAGTTATAGCGTGGAAACGAGAGAAAATATTACATTTTAATGAAAAATAGAGGTGCTCAATATTAATGAAATTTGCACTAATACACAATAATCAGCCAAATTAACTAGATCTTTTAAAAAGTTAAATGAATAAATAACCTAATTTGGTTAATAATGCAGCTGGAACTTCTGTTTTTTTTGTCTTGCTTATCTTACTTAAAATAACTTTACAAAACTAATAAGAAGGATAGTGTGTTATTAAGAATTAAGTTTTTTTGATTCTATAGAATTTATAATCTCTTTTCTATCGGTTAAATAATCAAACCAGCTTACATTTTCGGTTCTTTTAAACCATGTAATTTGACGTTTGGCAAAACGTCTAGTATTCATTTTGATTTGTTCGATGGCGAAATCTAATGTGGTTTTTCCATCAAAGTAATCGAATAATTCTCTGTAACCTACAGTTTGTAACGCATTCAAATGTTTGTTGGAATACAAAGCTTGTGCTTCGGTTAAAAGTCCTTCATTTAGCATAATATCAACACGCTGATTGATTCTGTTGTAAATAATTTCTCTATCCGCTTCTAATCCAATGATAATAGGAGTGAAGTTTCTAACATTTTTTCGTTTACCAATAAAACTCGAATAGGGTTTTCCAGTTCCCAAACAAACTTCAACAAAGCGTTTCATTCGTTGTGGATTTTGTAGTGTTTGCGGATTTTCAGTTGAAAGTTTTGTGTAATATTCCGAATCTATTTTTTGTAATTGTTGTTGCAAATATTCGATTCCTAAAGTGTCAAACTTCGAATTGATTTCTTCTCTAACTGAATCATCAATATTCGGAAAATCATCAAATCCTTTTAAAACCGCATCTACATACAAACCAGAACCGCCAACCATAATTTGAATGTTGTTTTTCTGAAATAATTCGTCCAATTTAGCTAAAGCTTCTTGCTCAAAATCACCAACAGAATAACTTTCAAAGATCGATTTATTTTGGATAAAATGATGTGTTGCAGCAACTAATTCATCATCACTCGGAACAGCAGTACCAATTTTCATTTCCTTAAAAAACTGACGACTATCGCACGAAATAATATCACATCCAAAATGTTGCGCCAAAGCAATACTTAGCGCCGTTTTTCCTATGGCTGTTGGTCCGATGATAGTAATTAGGTAATTCATTTTATAATTCGTGTCCGCAATCTTGACAAAATTTAGCGTTTACATAATGTTCGTGACTGCCACAATTTTGACACACTTTGGTTTCACTTTCTTTTACAGTTGGTTTGTTTTTAGCAAATTCGGCAGAGACAATTCCGGTAGGAACCGCTATAATTCCATAACCCATTATCATTACAAACGATGCTATAAATTGACCGAGTGGCGTAACTGGTGAAATATCACCATAGCCAACAGTTGTTAAAGTTACAATTGCCCAATATATTCCGATTGGAATACTTGTAAATCCGCTTGCTTCACCTTCAATAACATACATTACAGAACCAATAATAATGGTACTAACTAGCATAAAGTACATAAAAATCAATATTTTTCCTCTACTAGCCACTAAAGATTCTCGCAAATGCGAAGATTGATTATTGAATTGGGGATGATTTAAAATTTTAAATAAACGCAACAACCGTAATGCTCTAATAACTGCAAATACACTAGTTCCAGTAATGAAAAAGGATAAATACATTGGTAAAATCGCAATCAAATCGATGATTCCGTAGAAACTTAAAACATAATTGATTGGTTTTTTGATGGTGATAATTCGTAAAATGTATTCTAAAGTAAAAAATACAGTAATAACCCATTCAAAAAATACTAAATAAGCGTGATATTTTGCATCAAAACCTTTTACCGTTTCAAGCATTATTAGAAGTACACTTAAAACAATTAAGCCTAATAAAATTAAATCAAAAAGTCGTCCAGCAACGGTATTAGTGCCGTAGATGATAATGTGTGCTTTCTGTTTAAAAACTTCGTATTTTGACTTAAATTCACTCATAACAACAAAATTAAGCAATTAAAAATGAATTACTTTATACACTTTGTTTTTGCGTAAGTAGGTTTGAATTATTGTTTTTACATCACGATTATTTTGCATTGGAATAATGATATTTTTTAGAATATCAATGTTGTTCACTTGGTAATTTAATTCATAAAAGCAGTAGCCTTTGTACACACCATTTTCGATTAAAATTGCACTTCGTTCATCAAATGTTCGACCTCTATCAATAATGACCATATTGTTGTTTTCAAACGAGTTTTCTGCAATAAATTCTTGCACACGTTCATTATAATTTGCTGGTAATTCTTCACCTAAACAAGCACCATTACATTCTCTAATTTTGTATTGAAAACAGCCGTTTTTAGTTTCATATAAACCATTAATTTTTTGGCATAAATTGTATTTTTCGGTAATTTTAAACATAAAATTTTTACCTTCTTGCAATGTTGCAAACGATGTGATTTCTTTTTTACGTCCATCTGCTTTTTCAATAGAGAGCGCTAAATAACCGTGTTCGTTTTTATGCATATACAACGCATATTGAAAAATACTTTTGCGTTGCGCTCGATTATAAATTGGTTTGTTAATTTTGATTTCTTCACTTTCTTTCAAAAGCGCAATCAATTCGCTACCTGTTTCTTCAAAGTTAACCGCATAAACTTCACGTTGGATTTTTTTACATTTACTGCTTGAACCTGTAAAATGTTGGTTAACACGTTTTTTTATGTTTTTGCTTTTTCCGATATAAATCAAATTGCCTTTTTCGTTATGAATGTAGTAAATCCCTGTTTTTGAAGGTAAGTTTTCTACAATATCTAACAATTTTGGCGATATACCTGATTTGATTTCCGTTTTGACGAAGCTTTTTAAAATTTCTTTTTCAACGTCTTTTGCCAATAACATTTTGAATAATTTCACGGTTGCTAATGCATCTCCGCTGGCTCTATGTCTGTCTGCCATTGGAATTCCTAATGCACGAACTAGTTTTCCCAAACTATATGAAGCTTGGTCTGGAATTAGTTTTTTAGATAATTCAACCGTGCAAAGTGTTGGCTTTTTGAAATCAAAACCTAATCTTCTGAATTCGGTTTGTAAAATTCGGTAATCGAAAGAAGCGTTATGTGCAACAAGCACGCAACCTTCGGTAATTTCTATAATTCGTTTTGCAATTTCATAAAACTTTGGAGCGCTACGAAGCATTGCATTGTTAATTCCGGTCAACTTCACCACAAAAGGCTGAATTGGTTTTTCGGGATTGACAAGGCTAATGAGTTGATCTATTACCTCATGACCATCAAATTTATAAATGGCAATTTCGGTAATACCTTCTTCATTGTATTGACCTCCAGTGGTTTCTATGTCAAGTATACAGTACAAGTTAGTGAATAGTGATTGGTAATTAGTGATTAGTTTTTCTCTTATCTGGATCCAAATATACTACTTCCAATTCGAACCATCGTGCTTCCACATGAAATTGCGAGTTGATAATCGCCCGACATACCCATTGATAGGATAGAGACGCGATTAATCGCGTCTTTACTAGCAGCAACCTTATCAAAAATCGTTTTCAGATGTTTGAATTCTTTTTCGATTTGGTTTTTATTTTCGGTGAAGGTTGCCATTCCCATTAAACCTACGATTCTGATGTTTTTTAATTGTTTGAATTCTGTAGAAAATAAAATATCTTCCAATTCTTGTTCGTCTAAACCAAATTTACTTTCCTCTTCAGCTATATAAACCTGTAATAAACAATTAATTACACGATTATTTTTTTCCGCTTGTTTGTTGATTTCTTGGAGTAATTTTAAACTATCAACACCGTGAATCAAACTCACATAAGGTGCCATGAATTTGACTTTGTTGGTTTGCACGTGACCAATCATGTGCCATTCGATGTCTTTTGGCATGATTTCCCATTTGTCGGTCATTTCTTGGATCTTGTTTTCTCCAAAAATACGTTGTCCAGCATTGTAGGCTTCCATTAAATCTGCTACAGGTTTGGTTTTTGAAACTGCTACCAATGTAACGTGAGCTGGAAGTTGGGATTTTATGGTATTGAGGTTTTGTTGGATTGACATTATTCAGGGTTTTTATTATTGACAATATCAATTAGTATTGAATTTACTTTTATTCTAAGTTTTAATGAAAAGGGATTTGCTATTTCTTTGAATGAATTAAGGTTATTTTCATTCAGTTTAGTTTCAAATCTTTCTTCAGTATTAGTTTTTTTATTTGTTTTACTGATTTGAACATTTGCTAAAATTGGATTTTCATTAAAAAAATAGAATTCATAAAAATGATTGAAATTATTCTCTTTATCAGTGGTATTTTCACCGTAACTTGAATAAACAAGTTTATTGTTAAAAGAAATCTCTGTCTGATTAAATCCTCCAATTCTTTTTTTGTTTTTTTTAATAATCCCACTCGACTGAATTTTATTTTTTGAAGTTTTGACAATACTGTCAATCTTATGTATAGTTAATTCCTTCTCTTGCGAAAAACAAAAGTTGACAAACAATAAAAAGTACAATATTTTTTTCATTTTTTTATGTGATTTCCATTTCGTCGAAATGATAAAATTGTGACTTTTTTCTTTTCTCTTTCTTCTTTTTTCTAAAAAAAATCTACAACTCATAAACCACTAAACCACTTCTAAACTTCGGTTCAATGTATGTAGATTTTGGAGGCATGATTAAATTGTTATCGGCTGAGGCTTTGATTTCGTTGATGTCAGAAGGGTAGAGCATGAAACCAACTTCAAATTCGCCTTCGTCTATTAAATCTTTTATTACCGAAATTGATTGTTTTCCTGGAATATAATCAATGCGTTCGTCGTTGCGTAAATCTTCGATGCCTAATATTGGAAATAATACTTTATCGTATAAAATTTGGGCATCTAAATCATCTAAAACAGTGGTTGCAATGTGGTTTTCGAGTTTGTAAAATAAAGCATAAAAACTACCATCTAGATACATTCCAAATTCAAACTTGTTTTGAGGTTTCCAAATTTCTTGGTCTTTTGCTTTGATGATAAAATTTTCGGATAATTTTTTAATGAACTCTTCTTTGTTTAAACCATTCAAATCGCGAATCAATCGGTTGAATTCGTAAATTTTAACATTACTTTCAGCAATTAAAAAACTCATGAAATAATTCAGATTCGCGTTTCCTAAATGTTTGTCTTGTTCGTATAACAATTCTGCAGAAGCCGAACGATGATGTCCATCGGCAATATATAAATTCGGAATTTTTTCAAAATGTTCTTGTAGCCAATCGATTTCTGATTGCGTATCAATTTTCCACAACGTGTGTTTTTCTTTATTGGTTGTCGAATATTCGTAAACAGGTTTACTCTTTTTTCGCAACGCAATAAACGTATTGATTTCCACACTATCGGGATACGTAATTAAAACGGGTTCGGTGTTAAAATTCGTTTGATGTAAATAATCTTTGAATAATTCCACGCGATATTGCAAGGTGTCTTCGTGCTTTTTGATGACGTTATCTTGGTAATCTTTTACCGAAGTTCCAGCAATAATTCCAGTAAAAATCTGTCCTTTTGACTGAATTTCGTACAGATAAAAAACCGGATGTTCTTCTTCAATTAGAATTTGATCGTGTTTAAAATCTTGATATTTGTTTGCAACGGCTTTAAAACGCTTTTCCAATGACACTTTTTGTGCATTAACATAAGCAGGATGTATTACATGCAAAAAAGAATACGGATTAAAATTCAACCAAGCAGCAAGCTCAGCCGAACTATAATCGTCATATGTTCTACACGAAACCAACGCTACTTTATCAGAAGCGGGACGAACTGCTTTAAACGGTTTTATTTTGGCCATTTTTGAGTGATTAGTAATTAGTGATTAGTAACTAGCTATTCACTAATTACTAATCATTTTTCACTTTATTTAGAAAATTGTTTCGAAACTTTCTCTGCTTTTTTGCTTTCCGAATAATCGTAGAAACCTTCACCTGATTTCACACCCAATTTCCCCGCCATTACCATATTTACTAATAACGGACATGGTGCATATTTTGGGCTTTTGAATCCGTCATACATTACGTTTAAGATAGACAAACAAACATCTAGTCCTATGAAGTCCGCTAATTGTAATGGTCCCATTGGATGCGCCATACCTAATTTCATCACGGTATCAATTTCTTGTACACCAGCTACTCCGTTATATAATGTTTCGATAGATTCATTAATCATTGGCATTAAGATCCTGTTGGCTACGAAACCTGGATAATCGTTTACCTCGGTTGGTGTTTTTCCTAATTTAACTGATAAATCCATGATAATTTTAGTCACTTCATCAGAAGTAGAATATCCACGTATAATTTCAACCAATTTCATTATTGGCACTGGATTCATAAAGTGCATTCCGATAATTCTTTCAGGATGTACTACTTGCGCTGCAATTTGCGTAATAGAAATAGAAGAAGTGTTAGAAGCTAAAATTACGTTATGGTCACAAACATCGCTCAATTGTTTAAAGATGTTCATTTTTAAAGTTACGTTTTCTGTAGCGGCTTCCACTACTAAATCACAGCCTACAACACCATCTTTGATGTCAGTGTACGTAATAATATTTCCTATCGTTTTGAATTTGTCTTCTTCAGTGATTGTTCCTTTTGAAACCATTCTGTCTAGGTTAGCAGCAATAGTTGCCATTCCTTTTTCTAATGATTTATCTGAAATATCGATTAATTTTACGGTAAATCCGCTTTGCGCAAAAGTATGAGCAATTCCGTTGCCCATAGTTCCTGCTCCTATAACTGCGATTGTGTTCATTTTGTTATTTTAGGTTTGTTTGGTTTTTATTTATTCATACAATCAATAATCTGATATGCTACACGAAGTGCTTCGGTTCCATCTTCTAATGTTACGATTGGTGTAGTATTATTATTGATAGCGTCTGCAAATGTTTCTAATTCGTCCAAAATTGCATTATTAGCTTGTACATTTGGATTGTCAAAATAGATTTGTTTTTTTACACCTTCAGCATTTTGTAAAATCATATCAAAATCGCCGGGTACTTCAGGAGCGTCTTGCATGCGAACAATTTCACACACTTTGTCTAAATAATCTACTGAAATGTAAGCATCCTTTTGGAAGAAACGCGATTTACGCATGTTTTTCATTGAAATTCGGCTTGAAGTAATATTGGCTACACAGCCGTTTTCAAATTCAATTCGTGCATTTGTAATATCTGGAGAATCTGAAATCACCGCAACACTACTGGCGTTAATAGATTTAACTTTCGATTTTACAACACTTAAAATAGCATCTATATCGTGAATCATCAAATCTAAAACCACAGGAACATCAGTGCCTCGTGGATTAAATTCTGCCAAGCGATGGGTTTCGATAAACATTGGATTCTTAATTTTGTCTTTCACAGCTGTAAATGCAGGATTAAAGCGTTCTACATGTCCAACCTGACCTTTAACATTGTATTTTTTGGCTAAAGCAATAATTTCTTCTGCTTCTTCAACCGTATTTGAGATTGGTTTTTCAATGAAAATATGTTTACCCGCTTCGATAACTTGTTTCGCACAATCAAAATGTTGTAGGGTTGGAGTTACAATATCCACTACATCAACCTCAGCGATTAATTCGGTAATGGTATCAAATTTTTTGTAACCAAATTCTGCCGCTACCTTGTTTGCGTTTTCATCTAAAGCATCGTAAAAGCCTACTAATTCGTATTTTTTGGATTGTTTTAATAATCGTAAATGTATTTTTCCAAGGTGTCCAGCACCTAAAACGCCGACTTTTAGCATAAAATTAAATTTTATCAAAAGTACAATTTTAGTTTAAAGTTTAAAAGTTTAGAAATTTAAAAGTTTCAGAAAATTTACATTTGATATTTAGATTTTTCAAGCTATTTTTACGAAATAAATTATTACCCAAATTGAAAGATACTAATAAACATCAAGGACTTAGAAATCAGTTGGTAAAACAGTTGGAAGAAAAAGGGATTACTGATAAAAATGTATTGGCTGCTATTAGTAAAATTCCTCGCCATTTGTTTTTAAATTCAAGTTTTGAAGATTTTGCTTATCAAGATAAGGCGTTTCCTATTGGTGCAGGACAAACTATTTCTCAACCTTACACGGTTGCTTTTCAATCACAATTATTAGAAGTCCAAAAAGACCATAAAATTTTAGAAATTGGCACAGGAAGTGGTTATCAAACAGCAGTTTTGTGTTTAATGGGAGCCAAAGTGTATTCAATTGAAAGACAAAATGAATTGTTTAAAACCACTTCGATTTTATTACCAAAATTAAGTATTAGACCTAAACATTTATCATTTGGAGATGGTTACAAAGGGTTGCCAAATTATGCACCTTTTGATAGTATAATTGTAACTGCTGGTGCACCATTTATACCGCAACCTTTGATGGCACAGTTAAAAGTAGGAGGAAGGTTAGTAATTCCAGTAGGTGAAAAAGACCAAATTATGACTTTGTTGATTCGTAAAAATGAAACCCAATTTGAAAAGCACGAATTTGGTGATTTTAAATTTGTACCTCTTTTAGAAAACAAAAATTAAAGTCCTGCGAATTGCAGGACTTTTTTATACAGGTTGAATGATACTTAGATAACGTTCTAAACTTTCTTTTTCAATTTGAGCAATAAATACTAAAAAATCTTCTTTATTATTGGAAGTTTGAGCCGTTTCTAATGCTTGATAATATTTCATTCGAGAATCATAATCACCTTTTATATTTGCAATTACATATCCGTGTTGTAATAAAATCAAATTCATAACCAAGCGAGAAGTTCTACCGTTACCATCAATAAATGGATGAATGGTAACTAAACGTTCATGCATTTCGGCAGCTAAAACCACAGGATGCATTTTTGATTTGTTTTCTTCATACCAAATAAAATAATCTTCCATTTCTTTAGCAACCAAAAAAGGCTGTGAAGGCATGTGCGAACTTCCTTTTATCATTACTTGCACTTTACGATATCTGCCGGCATCTTCAGAGTGAATTCCGCGAAGAATTAAATTATGAATTGCCAATACTTCTCTTTCAATTAACGAAGTGCTTTTGTCCATCAATTGTTTAATATAATCAATGGCTTCTTTATGATTAATAGCTTCCAAATGCTCGCGCATACTTTTTCCAGAAATGGTTAAACCTTCGTTGATAACCAAATCAGTTTCTCTTAAAGTTAATGTATTTCCTTCGATACGATTGCTTTCAAAAGTATATTCTAATTCTAAAGCTTGTTTGATTCTAAAGCTATCAAACTGACGAAAATTATCTAATCTTGATTTTAGTTCATCAATTTCATTTAATAAAATTTGCAAGTTTTTAGATAATGATTTTCTAACAAAGCTTATGTTGTATTTGATTTCTTCTTCTGCAAGTTGCATTGCTTTTAACGCTAAATCATCATTTCCAATTTCATAAAGAATTTTTTCTTTTAGCCAAGCAATCATTAACTCTTCAAAATTAATGTCTAGTGCAGTTGCTAACTTTAAAATTTGTTCTCGTGTTGGTTTTCTTGAACCATTTTCAAACTTACTAATTAGTGCCTGATCAATACCTAAAAGTTGTGCTAACTCTCTGGTTTTGATGTCTTTTTGTTCTCTTGCATTTTTTAATAGTGTTTTCATGATTCAAAATTATTTAATTGTCATGACAAATTTAGTCATAATTTTTAACAAAAAAAAGCTAAAAAGCCTTTTTTATTCGATCTAAATCTCTTTTGGTATCTTGTTCTTTTAACGATTCGCGTTTGTCGTAGTTCTTTTTACCTCTACAAAGTGCAATTTCTAGTTTGGCTAATCCTTTTTCATTGGTAAACAAACGAAGCGGCACAATAGTTAATCCTTTGTTGTCTGAATCTTTAAATAATTTTTTTAATTCTTTCTTATTTAAAAGTAGTTTTCGTTCACTTTTAGTTTTGTGATTATAGTGTGTTCCATACAAATATTCTTCAATATTTGAATTGATGACAAAAAGTTCGCCATCGTTAAACTCACAAAAACTTTCGGTAATTGAAGCTTTTCCTAATCGAATAGATTTGATTTCGGTTCCAGTTAAAACAATTCCAGCCAAATATTTATCGAGTATTTCATAATCGAATTTGGCTCTTTTGTTTAATATGTTAACTGTTTTTAGCATTTGGCAAATGTAAATTAAAAATATAGGATTTTAAAGCTAAATCTACAATTTAATAATTTTTATTCTATGATTTATATCAGGTTTTACAATAAATATGACTTTTAAATTTGTGCTATAATTTAAACTAATTTAAAAATGAGAAAAATAGTTTTTGCAATCATGGCGTTGTCTTTAATGACAGTAAACTTTATTAATGCACAAGATAAGGAAGAAAAATCGAATGAATTTAAAAGATGGCAAGTTCGTTTAAGAGGTGTAGGAGTTGTTACTCCAAATCAAAGTGCTAATATTGGAATTATTGGTGGAGATGTTCAAATTTCGGATGCATTTATTCCAGAATTAGACTTTACGTACTTTTTTACAGAACATTTTGCAGCGGAATTAATTTTAGGAACTGCAAAACACGATGTAAAAGCAATTAATACAATTGCTGGAGATATTGATTTAGGTAGCGCTTGGTTGTTACCACCAACTTTAACTGCACAATACCATTTTTATACTTCAGACAAAAAGATTTTTAAACCATATATTGGAGCAGGTGTAAATTACACATTGTTTTATAATGTAAAATCGGGAGCAGTTGCAGACGTAGAATATGATAATACATTAGGTTATGCCGCTCAAGTTGGTTTTGACTTAATGTTAGATGATAAATTTTTTATAAACGTAGATGCAAAACGTTTATTTTTAAGTACAGATGTTACGGTTGATGGAACTAACTTAGTTCCAGGTTTAGTTGTTCCCGCAGAAGTTGATATTGACCCATGGTTATTTGGAATCGGAGTTGGAATGAAATTCTAATTTATATTTAAAGTTAATGAATGAAGAAGAGATTGTTTTAAACAGTCTCTTTTTTTGGCATACATATTGATATTTTGGTAGATATTATGTAAGGTTTATTTTATATGTTAAAAAAATGAATTTGTCTTTATTTTTTAGTAATTTTATGAAACTAACCAACTAATTTAACTATGAATAACGAATTTCAAATAATAGACAAAGAAGCAATAGGTTCTTTAAACTTTCCTTCTAAAGAAGTTTTAGACGAAAAAGATGCTATTATACAACGAAAAAATGATTTAAACAGAGCTTTATCGTTAGGAAATTTAGAGCATGTAAAAATTAAAATTTTCTTTGAAGATGATGCTTCTAAAAAAGCTGTTGAAACTACTATTTGGGGAGTTACCGATAGTAGAGTAATACTTAAACAGGGAGTTGTGATACCTGTAAATAGAATTCACAAAATTGTATAACTATAAAAAAACAAAAAAACGAATGAAAAAAATTGTTCTACTTGGATTATCATTGTTATTTTCACTTGGTGTTGTAGCTCAAGAAACTAAAGCAAAAACAACTAAAAAAGTGGCAACAGAAAAAGCTAAAAAGGTAGCTAAAGAAGAAAAAGATGCGGCAACGGCTAAAGCTAAAAAAACAGAAAAAGAAGCTAAGGAAAAAGTAAAAACCACAAAAGAAAAAGCTACTTCTAAAGCTAAAGAATCTAAATCAGAAACAGCTTCAGAAAACGGAAAAGCAACTTCTACCGCTGCAAAAGCAAAAGCGGATACTAAAAAAGCTGAAAAAGACGCAAAAGCAAAAGTTGATACAAAAACAATTGAAGCTAAAACTAAAACAACTTCTACAAAAGCTAAAGCAAAAAAATCTATTGCTGAAGAAAAAGAAGATTTAAAACAAACTGCAGTTTCTAAAGCAGCAGAAAAAAAAGTATCTGATAAAGTTACTGGAGAATATAAAGGTAAAAAAGTATATACAGGAACAAGAGGCGGAAAATACTACATCAATAAAAATGGTAATAAAACCTATATTGACTAAATTAAAAATCCCGATTAAATATCGAGCTCATTATTATCAAAATTAGTTATAAATTTGTCTAAACTTTTGGGTGCAGTCTAATTTTTTTGGTTTTTTTATAACTCAATTTTGATAGTTCTTGAAAAAATTGCTTGTGGTTGCAAAAAATTAATTCCTTCTTTTTCTTCGATATTTCCATTATGGTTCACATTGTCTGCCAAGCCACACCAAGGTTCAATGCATAAAAAAGGAGCGTTTGGTTTTGTCCAAATTCCCAAATAGGGAAAACCTTCAAAACTCATTTTTAAGATAAATTCATTTTTATGTTGAAGCGTGATTTCATTTGACTTCAATTCTTTAAAAACTAAAGCATCTTTTTCAAAAAGCAAATAATCTAAATTGATTTTTCCATTTTTTGCTTCAATTTCTAGTACTGAACCAGTAAATTGCTCATTTTTCAATTGATGCGAAATCAACTCCTTAGATTGATTAAAAATTAGACTATATTTATCAAATTTATTATCAATTGCAAATGCAGGATGTGCACCAATTGAAAACGGCATTACTTCATTGGATTTGTTGCTCACGAAATAGGTAATTTTTATACCATTTTCGGTTAAATGATATTCTATTTTTAATTCAAATTCAAACGGAAATTGTAGCAAAGTTTCCGCATTACTTTCTAAAGAAAAAAGTACTGAATTTTCGGTTTTATTTTCAATTTTAAAATCAAAATTTCGAGCAAAACCATGTCGTGGCATTGTATACGATTTGTTTTTAAACGTAAAAGAATCATTTTTTAATCTTCCTACAATTGGAAATAAAACAGGTGAAGTTTTGTTCCAAAAAGATTCATCAATTGTCCAAATGTAATTTTTATTATTTTTTTCTAATCGAAATAATTCAGCACCAATTGTATTAATCGATGCCAAAATTTTTGTATTTGAAAGTGTAATTATCATATTAATTTTCTGAAATTCCTTTCCAGTTTCTAATAATTTTTGATAAGAAGAAAAGAACTAGAATGGCTAAAATAAAATTCAATGAAAACATATGAAGTGTATAATCTTTCATCCATTGATATTCTGGCGAAGTATAATTATATCTATTTTCACTTCTTAAATAATGCTCTTGAATTATGAAATAAATTAACGGAATAATTCCTATGAATGACCATAAGAATAAATTCAAAGCAATTCTACTAAGTTGTAAATTTTTCTTATTGTAATAGATAAAGAAAAAATACACAATGACACTAAAAATAGTTACTAAAATTAGATAAGAAAAGATGTTTCCTGCGCGACTAATTGCCGTAAAAATACCGAAAATAATATTAATAATACCGGTTGAAACTAATGCAATTAACCAACTTTTTCCAGAAGTAACTCGGAAAGAAAAAAGCAAAATTGACAATCCAAAAGCTCCATATAAAAAGCCTAAAATCATTTCAATATTAAAAAACGAATCTGTATGTGCTTCAGAAACCGTGTCATATTTTTCTTTTAGTACATCTTGCTGTACAAAATATTTCGAATATTTTCGTTCTTCATTGCCAACTTTAGTTGCATAAATATAAGAATTATTATAAGATTCATCAGTTTCATATTCTTTCAAATAAGGCTGAATGTATAAAAACTCATCAAACTTTGGAGCTTTATAAACAATTTCAAACCATTTATCCAAAGTTAAATTAGTGGCTAAATTGTGTTCTCTAATTAAGTTTAAATAATTAACCATCAGATTTTTAACTTCAGCTTGATTGTCTTGATGTAGCCAATTTTGAACTTTTATTCTATTTAACGAATCTTGTTCTCTTGAAATAACAGTAAATTCAAACATATTTCTATTTACTAATGAAAATTGGTCGTATTTTTTTTCGTTGAAAGTAATATGATCTTTATAAACATAAGCCATGGAAGCTGCTGTTTCAACAGCTTGTTCTGGGTTTTTATAAATTTGATTTGTTGCTAATTTATTTCCTAAACTATCAATTAATCCAGATGCTAATGAATCTATTTCTCTTTCTCTAAAACTTCCATCAATAAACATATCTGCTGTAGCAATTGTTTTGCAACGATTGGTTGTTTCTTCAAGCGAATAATAACTTTTTTGATGCAATTGTTTTCCAACATGAAATGGAACATAAAATGTAAATAAAAGTGCACTAACAACAAATATTTGTAACCATTCGTAGAATAAACTATATTTTGATTTACTGTAAAATGATTTTAATGAATTGTTTTTAAAGTAGTTAACTAACCATAAGATGATTATAATTATAACGAGTAAAACACCAAATAAGATACAATTTACTTCAATATCTAAATTGTTTCTATTTGAAAAATCGATGGCTCCATCTAAATACCCTAAACCAAAAAAAATGAGATGAAGTAGTAATCCAATGGCAATCATGGGAATGAATTTGGTATTCCAAAGCAATGGATATTTTAGTAATAATTTTTTCTGAATGTCTTTAAACATGATTTTATTTTTTTAGTTCACAAAAAAGCGACGAGTTGAATTTGAAATGTTTCGCATATAAGTCATTGGAATCGATAGATTTACAACCACTTTTAAGAAGTCATTCATTTCAATTTTTTCTGAAAAAGTTGCAATAAATGTCCCTCCATTTTGTTCCAAAGAAATTACTTCTAAAGCGGTAAAAGCTTCTTTTAAATCGCTTAAATTCAATGAACTTTCAAATTCGATAATACAATTTTTTGCAACATCATTTTCGGTATTTAAATTCTTTTGCGAACCACGTTTTAAGAAAACCACTTGATTTGAGGTTTTTTCTACTTCATATAATTGTTGCGAACTCAACACAATAGCAATCGGTCTAAAAGCCGAATTAGCGATGTTTCTAAAATCGTCTAAAATGGTTTGTTGTGCCAAAATATCTAAGTTAGCCAAAGGTTCGTCAATCAATAAAATTTTTGGTTTACGGAGTAACATTCGAGCCAATTCGAAACGCATTTTGTAACCAGAAGACAAATTATTCCAGTAATGTTTTCTAAATTTTCGCAATCCTAAACGCGTGATGACTAAATCGATCACCAAATTATTTTCTTCTGGCGAATAGCCGTAGCAACTCGCTGTAAATTCTAAGTTTTCGTACATGGAACCGCGCCAAGTGTCCGTTCGTTGAGGAATGTAAACTAATTTTGTTCGCAAATCATACAAATCATCGTATTGAAATTGGTAATTTATGGTTCCAGATGTTGGATGTAATTCGCCACATAAACTTCGAAGTAAAGTGGTTTTTCCATTTCCATTTTCGCCAACTAAACCAATGATTTCACCTGTTTTAATATCTAAGTTAATCGGACCTAATCCAAAAGAAGCATTGTAAACTTTTTGTAGATTTTTAACTGAAATAATCGTTTGATGATTGTGACATTCTTTTTTACTCAAAAAAACGTGAAGTTTTTCTAACAAGGCTTTTAAGCGTGTTTTTTTATCTTCGTCTTCTTTTTCATTATGGTCTAACCAATTTAAAAATTCGTTGGTTTTGGTATAAAAATCAATGTTTTCTGTATCTAAAGTAAAATCGATTACTCGTTTTATGGTTTGATTGAAGTCGTTGAATTCGAGAAGTTCTTGTACTTCTCGGAATTGTTTTTCAAATTCGGTCATATATTTTATTTTATAAAATTTCGTTTTAGTAAACCATACATTACAGTATCGGTAAATCCATTGTTGTAATAAAAATCTTCTTTAAAATGAGCTTCTTTTACAAAGCCAATTTTCTGTAAAACACGTTCCGAAGCAATATGTCGTGAATCGATAACTGCAACGATAGAATGAAAATTTAATGTATTGAAAGCAAAATCTAATAATGTTTTCACAGCTTCGGTAACATAACCTTTTCCATTGTGTTCGGGTGTAATCATGTAGCCTAATTCAGCTCTAAAATGTTCAGGCTGCGTTCTATAAAAGCCCATAATTCCGATACATTTATCACTTCCTTTTTCGGTTACTGCCCAATTGATATCTAAATTTTCGTCTATTTTGTCGTTAATCATTTTTATATGTGTCAAAGCACCTTCAGTATCTGTAATTAAAGGTCTCGGAATAAATTTCATAGTTTCGGGATTACCTCGAAGCACTAAAATTTCTGGAGCATCTTCATTGGTTAATTTTCTAAAATGTAAACGTTCTGATTCTAGTATTGGAAAAGGAGAGAAGTTAAGTTGTAACATTATTTTAATTTGAATCTTGTTATTGAGTTTGAATTTGATATTGAATTGCTTTATCGTGTTTCTTACTAAAGAAAATCAGCATACAAATGGCACCAATGGTTGCATATAACATATCAGATTGTGTGTCCCAAACATAGCCTTGCGTTCCTAAAAAAGCATCACCACCATCACCGGTGCATAGAGAAACTCCCCATTCTAACCATTCGTAAGCTGCACTAATTGCTAAACATACTGAAATAATAACGAAGTTAAAGAAACTAGGATTAGAAATCACGTTTTTACGAATAAATAATTCACGCGTAATCGTAGCAGGAACAAAACCTTGTGCAAAATGACCTACTTTATCGTAATTATTTCGGCTTTGATTAAACGTTTCTTTTATCCATTCAAATGGAGGTACTTCGGCATACGTGTAATGTCCGCCAAGAAATAAAATATAGCAATGTATGAGAATGAAGAAATACGTAAAATTAGTGAATTCAAATTTTTTGTAGGTAAAAACCAAAATCAGTAAACCAATAATTGCTGGAGAAACTTCTAAAAACCAAGTAAAATATTCCTTTGGATTTATTCCTGAAAGAATTAGACCGATGAAAAATAACGGTATAAAAATTTGTGGTTGCTTCATAGGTAAATTTATTTTTTCTTTAAAATTAAAGCACTTATTAATGAAAAAACAATTCCCAATGGTAAAATTTCCATGTAAGTGAATAAAATAACCATGATTGGATTTTTGTACATTTCTTTAAAGGAATTCATATCTTCTGTTACTTTAGCCACTTCATCTGGACTTGCTTTTGCAATAGCCATATCGGTATAATGTTCTGCAAAATTTGGAAAAAAATTATATAAGATTACTAGCCAAACTAATACATAAATTGTTGAAATAATAAGCGTAATCCAGAAACCTGTTAGGAAAGCATTTCCAAATGAAATTAACCCATTATTAGCGTCTCGTTGTTGTTTAATTCCCCATGTCACAAAGAAAAAAGCAAGAATCATAACAGTAAATCCAATCATCATACTTACTTCTTCTTCTGGACTTGCTCTCATATACATGGTAACAAATACTAGCAATGCAGAAACAATAATGCTTCCAAATAATCCGTTTTTTATAATAATATTGTTCATGTTTATTAGTTAGTTACTCAAATGTAAAAAAAAAACACTTAACATCAATTAAGATGCTAAGTGTTCGACTAATCAAATCTATGAAAAAAACTACTTACTTTACTAATTCACTTTCGTTTCTAAAAACCAATTGACCATCAAAACTGTCTAATAAAATGATGCTGTCAACAGTAACTTTACCAGCCAAAATTTCTTTTGAAAGTTGGTTCAAAACTTCGCGCTGAACAACTCGTTTTACAGGTCGAGCACCATATTGAGGGTCAAAACCTTTTTGCGCCAAGTATTCAACTGCTTCTGGTGTTGCATCCATTGTAATTTGTTGGTGTGCCAACATTTTAATAACACTTTTCAACTGCAAACCAACAATTTCTTTGATATTCGCATTGGTTAGTGGTGTAAACATTACGATTTCGTCAATTCTATTGATAAACTCTGGTCGAACAATTTGTTTCAATAAACCTAAGACTTCTACTTTGGCAGCTTCAGTTGCGGCATCAATTCCACCTTTTAGATTTTCAAATTTCTCTTGTATAATGGTACTTCCCATATTTGAAGTCATGATGATAATCGTGTTTTTGAAATCCGCCACACGACCTTTGTTATCGGTCAATCGTCCTTCATCTAAAACTTGTAATAAGATATTGAAAGTGTCAGGATGCGCTTTTTCAATTTCATCTAATAATACTACAGAATATGGTTTTCTACGAACCGCTTCGGTTAGTTGTCCGCCTTCGTCATAACCCACATAACCTGGAGGCGCACCCACTAATCTACTAACAGAATGACGTTCTTGATATTCACTCATGTCGATTCTGGTCATTGCATTTTCATCGTCAAATAAATATTCGGCTAATGCTTTGGCTAATTCGGTTTTACCAACACCTGTTGTTCCTAAGAATAAGAACGAACCGATTGGTTTTTTCATGTCTTGCAATCCGGCACGACTTCTACGAACGGCATCGCTCACGGCTTCAATAGCTTCTTCCTGACCAACAACTCTTCTGTGTAATTCTTCTTCTAAGCGAAGTAGTTTTTCTCTTTCGCCTTGTAGCATTTTCATTACGGGAATTCCAGTCCATTTAGCAACTACTTCAGCAATATCTTCGCGTGTTACTTCTTCTTTAATTAAGGAAGTTCCTGCTTGGTTTTCTGCTAATTGAATTTGCAAAGCATCCAAACGTTCTTGTGCGTCTTTAATTTTTCCATAACGAATTTCTGCTACTTTTCCGTAATCGCCATTGCGTTCGGCTTGTTCGGCTTCGATTTTGAAATCTTCAATTTCTTGTTTTACATTTTGAATATTGTCAACCACATCTTTTTCCGATTTCCATTTGGTAAAAATCTCGTTGCGTTCTTCTTTTAAATTGGCTAAATCTAAACTTAAAACTTTCAATTTGGTTTCGTCATTCTCTCTTTTAATAGCTTCAATTTCGATTTCCAATTGCATAATCTTTCTATCCAAAACATCTAATTCTTCGGGTTTGGAATTGATTTCCATTCGCAATTTTGAAGCTGCTTCGTCCATTAAATCGATAGCTTTATCCGGAAGAAATCGATTGGTAATATAACGTTGTGATAATTCGACAGCCGCAATAATTGCATCGTCTTTGATACGTACTTTGTGATGCGTTTCATATTTTTCCTTGATACCACGTAATATCGAAATTGCACTTTCAGTATCCGGTTCATCAACCATTATTTTTTGAAAACGACGTTCTAGCGCTTTGTCTTTTTCAAAATACTTTTGATACTCGTCTAAAGTTGTCGCACCAATCGCACGTAATTCGCCACGAGCCAATGCAGGTTTTAGAATGTTAGCAGCATCCATAGCACCTTCACCACCTCCAGCACCAACAAGTGTGTGAATTTCGTCAATGAAAAGCACAATATCGCCTTCAGCAGAAGTCACTTCTTTAACCACAGCTTTTAATCGTTCTTCAAATTCTCCTTTGTATTTTGCTCCAGCAATCAGTGCACCCATATCTAAAGAATAAACGATTTTATCTTTTAGATTTTCAGGAACGTCACCGTCAACAATTCGGTGTGCTAAACCTTCAGCGATAGCGGTTTTACCAACACCAGGTTCACCAACCAACATCGGATTATTTTTGGTACGACGTGTTAAAATTTGCAAAACACGACGAATTTCTTCATCACGACCAATTACGGGATCAAGTTTACCACTTTTGGCTAGTTCGTTGAGGTTTTTAGCGTATTTATTCAAAGAATTATAGCTTTCTTCCGCCGAAGCCGAAGTCACTCTTTCTCCTTTACGCATTTCGTCAATAGCGGCTTGCAAACCTTTTTCAGTTACACCTTGATCTTTTAAAATCTGTGCAACTTTACTTTTTGATTTAAAAATAGCTAATATTAAATGTTCTATAGAAACGAATTCGTCGTTCATTTTTTTGGCAATGATTTCAGCTTCGTTTATTGTAGTTGAAGCATCTCGAGAAAACATAATATCGCCACCAGAAACTTTTGGAAAACTTTGAATGGTGCTGTCCAACACTTTTTTGAAAAGCTCCACATTCACGTTGAGTTTTTTCAAAATAAAAGGCGTTACGTTTTCATCCACTTCCAAAATTCCTTTGAATATGTGTTCGTTCTCAAGTTGTTGTTGCCCAAAACTTTGTGCAATTTGCTGTGCTTGTTGCAAAGCTTCCTGCGATTTGATTGTGAATTTATTGATGTTCATTTTTTAAATTATCTTTTTAGTTTGTAGCTTATGTACAGAATTATTCAATATGTATTCCAATGTAAAACATCGGTCAAAATGACTTGTTTTGAATAATTATATGATTAAAAAAATGCCAAAATGACTTAAAAAAGTTATCAAATAGAATTGATTTTTAAAAACGAAAGAATAAAAAAAGCGCTTTTGATTATTTCAAAAGCGCTTTAAAAAAAATTAGCAAGGATTATTTTTTTATGATTTGATTTACAAATTCTTCACCATCAACAATAGTTCTAATAAAATATGTTGAAGATGCTAATTCAGATATATCAATAATTCTTGACTCACCCAAATAGTCTTCTTTAATTATTCTACCATTATTATCCATAATCATATAATGAATATCTTGTACATTAGTTTTATTTATTTCTAAATTTAAAATTCCATTTGTAGGATTTGGATAGAATGAAAGTGTAAGAATTTCTTTAAAATCAATATCATCTTCATTATCTTCAATTATTCTTGATGTAGTACATTTTTTAGCAATTACAGATACTGTTCCGTTTGAATTATTTATAGCCCCTTTTCCATTTTTTGCTTTTACATAATATTTATAAGTTGATCCACTAACAACTCCACTGGTATTTGTATAAGTAGTCTTGGTAATATTACTTGCATACAATGCGCCATTTCTATAAATATCGTATGCGGTTGCATTTGCAGAAGCAGTCCAACTTAAAGCTATTCTAGATGTTTTTCCGTTACATTGTGGAGTTACAGTTAATTTAAATGCTTTTGGCACAGAAACGCTACTGCTACCACATTTCATTTTAAGATTTGATTTTAACCCTGTGTAGTATCCTAATGCAAATTTATCACGCCAGGTATTACTTAATAATTTTGCTTTATCATTTGAATTATCAACAAAACCGATTTCGTTTAAGCAAGCGGTTGTAGATCTTCCAAAAATCCCTAAATTATCTCTTAAATGTGGATTTCCGCTATTCCTTTTGAACATACTGCCCTTTGCAGCAATTTCTGCGTTCATAGTTTTCGCATAAGCAGAATGTACTGACGCGCTTTGCGTATTTGCTGTTGATTTTACTGCAGTAGAATAGTATGTTTCTGTTCCTGTAGAGGTACTTGTTGCAGAAGCATCATTAGCTTCATTTCCATCGGCATTGCAATGAATACTAATTAATCTGTCGGCATTCCAATTTTGAGCTTGTAATGCACGGTTACTAACATTTGACCAACCATTAACAT
>Ga0209480_10000389_pt1 | contig 37509 bp, 28 predicted proteins | sample JI61114C2DNA_FD_187501 | JGI IMG/M metagenome (GOLD analysis project Ga0209480, IMG submission 187501) | Wastewater effluent complex algal communities from Wisconsin, to seasonally profile nutrient transformation and Carbon sequestration -... | ecosystem: Engineered > WWTP > Effluent > Algae... | reverse complement strand
AGTCGCTGAGAAGTGCATCGGGTGCTTCTGTGCCGGTGATCTGAACCGTTTTGCCAAAGGCTAGGCCAAATTGCTCAGCGACCTCGCGCACCTTGAGCGTGAGGGAGCCGGTGAGATTGATCTTCCGCGCGGGAGAGGCGGCGTGTTCGAGGAAGAGGAGCGAGAGTGCATTCGCGTCGCCCTGCCAGATGGTGTTGAAGTGGCCCATGGTCACATCGACGGGTTGCCCGCTCCAGACTTTCTGGGCGATGTCCACAAGCACGCCATAGCGGAGATCGCAGGCGTAATTCAGGCGGATGAGGGAGACTGGCGTGCTGTGAGACTGGGCGTAATACTCGAAGATGCGCTCGCGTCCGAGACAGCTCTGCGCGTATTCGCCGGCGGGATTAGGTGTGTCAGTTTCACGGCTGCCAGAGCTGCTGGTGGGCACAAGTCCGTAGATATTGCCCGTGGAAAAAGCGGCGATGCGGCTGCTGCCGTAGCGCTGGCAAACGAGACCAGGGAGAAGGGTGTTCATGGCCCAGGTCATGGGCTCCTGGCCGGTGCTGCCAAACTTCATGCCCGCCATATAAATGATGTTCGGCGCGTCTGGCAGGGCGGTGAGTGCACGCTCATCGAGCAAGTCGGCGGTGATGGTCTCGATGCCCTGGATTTCCAGCTCGCGGCGCGCGGCAGAGTCTCGAAAGCGGGATACACCCATGATTCGGCGCTCGGTGCCAGCTTCATCGCTGGCGCGTTTGGCCATGCGAATGAGGGAAGGCCCCATCTTTCCCGCGACACCGAGGACGATGATGTCGCCTTGCAGTCGCTGCATCATGTCGATCACCGCCTGGGTCGGCTCGCTGAGACGGTCTTCCAGCTCAGCGAGGCTGCGTGGTGGCGGCGATGCGGCGGGAGACATGCTCAGCGCAGCTTCAGTTTCTGGCCGGGGCGGATGAGGTCGGATTTCAGGCCGTTGGCGGCTTTGATCTTGGCCACGGTGGTTTTGTTCTTCAAAGCCAGACCGTAGAGCGTGTCACCCTTCACGACGGTGTGGCTGCTGCTGCCGGTGGACTTCTTCGCGGTGCTCTTCGACTTCGTGGAGCTGGACTTCGGCTTGCTCGTGCTGGTGACGGTCTTCTTCGGCGTGCTGGAACTGCCGCCGCTCGTGCTGCGAGGCGGTGTGCTGGTCGGCGCATTGAAGGCATACGGATCAGCCTCCACTGGCGCGATGGGCTGCTCGTAGCTTGGTGCGCTGCCAGCAACCCGGCCCGGCTGATCGGGATAGGGATTGTAGCCACCGTCCGCCGGGTAGTTCGAGACATACGGATCACTGCCCGAGCTCGCTGACTTGTTGAGTCCATTCTGACAAGACATCAGCGTGGCAGAGACAGAGGCGAGAACGAGGAGACGGGCGGTGGAGATCAGGGACATGGGTTCGTTTGGGGGATGCTTCGTCTGGGAAAGGGCGTCTGAGTATGTTTTCCTATGCCGGATGTTCAACCTGAATTCCCCGAGTTGCCCGGTCCCGGCTCGGCTGGCGGAGCGGGGGAGTTTCCAGCATGACCTCGCAAGGCCTCCCGAAGCTCCCGCATCTCGCCCCGAAGGGAACGGACCTCATCATAGATTGCATCTACTTCGTCACGCTCATGCTTTTGGTAGAGCTCCATGATTTTCGCACTGATGAAGGCCGTGAGCGTGGCGTAGAGAGCGATGCCGCCTACCATGACGATGCCGCCGATCATTCGCCCTTTCACCGTGACGGGGAAGTGGTCGCCATAGCCCACGGTGGTCATGGTCGTGAGGGTCCACCAGAGGGCGTCATAGCCGCTTTTGATGTTCGAACGCTCCGCCGTCTCGACACCCAGGATCAGGAGCGAGCTGCTGATCATCACCATCATGGTGAGCAGCAATGTCAGGGCAATGACCGCACGCGCTGGATCATGTCGGAGGAGCCGCATGATCGCCCGGCCTGAGCGCAGCGCACGCAGCAGAAGAAACACACGCCCGAGACTTACCATTCGTCCCCAGCGGAGGGCATCCAGGCTGGGAATGCTCGCCACGAGATCAATCCAGCCCCATTTTAGATAGGCGAGCTTCGACGGCGCGGTGATGAGCCTTCTGCAAAAGTCCACGAGGAAGAGCATGCACAGACTGGTATCCACGACATGCAGCACCGTGGCGATCTCGTGATCGAATTCGAAGAGCATCTCTGCCAGCATCGCCGAGATGACGTAGATGGAAAGGCAGGCCAGGATGAGATCCCAGAGGCTAAGATGTGAGTGAGTCTGTCCATGAGCAGGTTCTGGAGGGAGGGTGCCTTGGGGGATCGTGGAACTCATGGTCTGGATTGTGAAAGATGCCGCGTGACTTGGGAACTTGAATTTCATCCGGCCATCTCTCTGAAATGAAGCAGCGGCGTGAGGCGTTCATCACGGTCCGCGCCGCGAAAACGCCCGAAAGCAAGTCTTGCGGTTTTTCCACCGGCTCCCTAGTTTGCCGTCCCCCACACATGAAAATTGGCTTCAACCTCCTCCTCTGGACCGGTCACGTGACCGAAGAAAACTTCCCCGTCATCGAAAAGCTCAAGGCCGCCGGCTATGATGGCGTCGAGATCCCCATCTTCGATGTCAGCAGCCCCGCCCACTTCGCCAACATCGGCCGCGTCTTGAAGGACAACGGCCTCGAAGCCACCGCGGTCACCGTTTTGCCTGATGAAGAGCACAACGCCATCTCCGCCGTCGCTGCGAATCGTCAGGGTGCCATCGACCATCTCAAGCGCGTGATCGACTGCGCACACAACGCTGGCGTGCAGACCCTCTGCGGACCTTATTACCAGGTGCTCGGCAACTTTACCGGCAGCTACCCGAGTGAGGCTGAACTCGAAGGCGCGGCAGGCGTGCATCGCGCCATCGCTCCCATCGCGGAAGCCGCTGGCGTGAAGTGCGCCATTGAGGCGCTGAACCGCTTCGAAGCCCACTTGTTGAACACGATGGAGCAGGCCGCCAGTTACGTGAAGCGCGTCGATCACGCGAACTTCGGCACGATGTACGACACCTTCCACGCGAACATCGAGGAGAAGAACCCCTTCGCCGCCATCGACACCGTCTTTGCCTCCGGCAAGCTGAACCACGTCCACATCTCCGAGAACGATCGCGGCACTCCAGGGCGCGGCCACATCAACATCACCGAGCAGATCCAGCACCTGAAAAAGATCGGCTACAACGGCTGGATGACCATCGAGGCCTTCGGTGGAGCCCTGCCCGACCTCGCCGCCGCCACCCGCGTCTGGCGCGACTTCTTCCCCAGCACCGAGCAGGTGTATGAGGAAGGCATCGCCCTGATCAAAAAAGCACTGGCTTAAAATTTCCAACATCAACCCAAACATCACCATGACCCCAACACCCACCCCAACCACACGCCGTGACTTCATCGGCAAAACCGCTGTCACAGCTGGCGCACTCACCGTCGCCCAATCTGCCTGGGCGGCAGGTAGCGATCAGATCAAAGTAGGCCTCATTGGCTCCGGCGGTCGCGGTTCAGGCGCTGCCAATCAGGCCCTGAGCACGAAGCAGGAGGGTATCGTCCTTCACGCCGTTTGCGATGCCTTCAAAGAAAAGGCCGAAGGCGCGCTGTCCAACCTCCGCACCAAACATGCCGACAAAGTGCAGGTGGATGACTCCCGCATCTTTGCTGGTCTCGATGGTTACAAGAAGGTCATCGACTCCTGTGATCTTGTCATCCTCACCACACCTCCAGGCTTCCGTCCCTACCACTTCGAAGCCGCCATCAACGCCGGTAAGAACGTCTTCATGGAGAAGCCAGTCGCCGTCGATGCCCCAGGCGTCCGCAAGGTGCAGGAAATGGCCAAGATCGCCGATGAGAAAAACCTCAAGGTCGTCGTCGGTCTTCAGCGCCGTTACCAGAACTGCTACATCGAGGCTCTCAAGCAGGTGAAGGAGCAGAACATCATCGGCGATATCGTCTCCGGCCAGGTGTACTGGAACGGCGGCGGCATCTGGTTCCGCGACAAGCAGCCCGGCCAGTCCGAGCTCATGTATCAGGTGAACAACTGGTATCACTTCACCTGGCTCTGCGGTGATCACATCAACGAACAGCACATCCACAACATCGACGTGGCCAACTGGTTCCTCGGCGGACATCCCATCAGCGCTCAGGGCATGGGCGGCCGCCAGCAGCGCGTGGACAAGAAGTGGGGCCAGATCTACGACCATCACTACGTCGAGTACACCTACGCGAACAACGTCCGCATCAACAGCCAGTGCCGCCATCAGGCAGGCGTTTACAATGCCGTGCGTGAAGAATTCACCGGTACCGAGGGCAAGATCTACCTCATCAACAGCGGTGCCTGCTACGCCACCGACCACGCTGGCAACACCATCTGGAAATACCGCCCAAGCGGTGACGCCGGTGCTGCTGCCGAAGGCGAACAGAAGGGCAAAAAAGCCCGCCGTGGCTCCGATCCTGATCCATACCAGGTCGAGCACGACACCCTCCAGGCCGCCATCCGCGACAACAAGCCGCTGAACAACGCCTACTACGGTGCCGAGTCCACCATGACCTCCGTCCTCGGACGCATGGCCACCTACTCCGGCAAGGAGATCAAGTGGGACGAAGCCCTCGGCAGCAAAGTCCAGCACATGCCCGCCATCGTCACCGCTGAGACCGAAGCCCCGGTCAAGCCAAACGCCGAAGGCTGGTATCCGATCGCCATCCCTGGTGAAAAGATCCCAGGTGCCGACGTGCTCTAATTCAGCCACTCACGGTGCTTCAGGGCACCACGCCAAATCCGCCCCGGCCCGCCTCGTGCAGGCCGGGGCTTCTTTTTTGAAAAGCTCATGCCCAAGCCCAAATCCACCGCCTTCATCCGCATCCGCGCGGAGGTCATCCGGCTCGTCTCGCTGATCCCGGCTGGAAAATTCACCACCTATGGCAGCATCGCCGTCCACATGAATGTCGTCGCGCGCCATGTTGCCACGGTGATGAGCCGACTCACGCCGGAGGAGTCTGCCGTGCTGCCCTGGCACCGCGTCGTCAGCTCGGATGCCCGCATCAGCCAGCACATGCCCGCAGAGTTATCAGCGCTCCAGCGTCAGCGACTTGAGTCTGAAGGCATGACCATCGATGCACGCGGCTACATCCAGAACTCCGACGATCACTTCCACGTCGTCGGTCCGCGCCGAGACATCCGCTGGAGTGAGGGTAGTCCCGGGCTTTAGCCCATCAGTATCGCCAAATCACAGAGGCAACTTTTCGGCACCTCCCCGCGCTTTTTCTCGACATGCTGATGAGCCATCGGCAAAATTCCGTCCGATGCGCTGGCGAAAAATCCTCATCGAAACAAACACACTCGTGGCAGCGGCCATGCTTGGGTCGATTTCCATGTCTGAGGCTGCGGAGGAGGCGCAGATCCGCGATGCGCTCACCAAACTCGCTGCTCACATCGCCGGAGATGTGCCCACCTCAGCACGCTGGGTAAAGGTGGAGTCCGAGGGCCAGCGCAGCGGCATTTTCACCGATCATCAGGGCGATCCCTTCCGCATCGAAGGCAATGCATTCCTCATCAGCGAAAAGAAAGAGATTGAGGCCCGCATCGTCAGTGCCAGCTCCGCCACGGCTGCCACGGTCAAACACATCAGCCAGGCGGAAAAGATGACGCCGCAGGATTATCAGCGTGGTCAGATGCCCGCCACCTGGAAGGACGCTGATTTGGCAAAAGATGTCGCCGCTGCGCTCGAATGGCTGGGGAAGGAAATGACAAAAAAAGGCGGCTCCACATCGAACAGTGACCCGTTTGGCGGCTCCACATCGAACAATGACCCGTTTGGCGGTTCCTCGGGAGAGGGTGGCCCGCCTCAGGCGCGTGCTTTGATCTGGGCAGCCCTGCTCATGCACACCGGACACGCGGAAGAGGCTGTGAAGATGGCCGCCATCGTTCTGAAAGATGCTGACGAGGAAACCCTCAAAGGCATCCTGGATGCCAGCTTCGAGCGCATCGCCTCCATGCGCTACATGCGCTGCCTCATGGACTTCGCCACGCATCGCCAGTGGTCGCGTCTGCGGGATGAGCTCACGGCCCTGATCTCCCACTTCCCTCACGGCTGGCGGCAGCGGGATGCAGCGCGCGTCTTTCTCAAGCACGTCACCGCGCGCGCTGCATTCACCAGCGAACCACCTTTCAAGACCACCCCGGCTCTGCCTGAGGCCGAACAAAAGGTGCTGCTCTCCTGGATCACGGAACTCGAGTCCGGCAAACAGCCGCCCTACTCCCGCTGGACGCTGCCCGCCCTGGAGGGCCAGCGCCAGATGGATGGCGAACAGACGACCACCTTCCCGACCAGCCACGGACTGAAAGCCCTGCCCATGCTCGCCGCGCTGCTCACGGATGAGACACTCACCGCGAGCATGAACATGTATGGCGGCGGTTCCTTCTTTGGCTCGTCCGAGTCCGATGCTGCCGAGAAACTCCGCAGTGCCTACAGCCAGCTCATGAAGCCCAGCACCCGCGCCGAGCTGGCCTGGAACACCCTTCAAAGAGTCCTCCCATCTGAGCTACGTGGCTCAGACCTCTCATTCGCCGATCGTGCCGCCGAAGTGCTCTCCTGGTATGCCAAAATCAAAGACCTCCCGCCCGCTGAACTGGCGCTGAGCTATCTGGATTCCAGTGACAACGACGAACTCGTGCTCGCCCACGCGCTGCGGCTGGAAGACCCAAAGAAATTCCAGCGCCTGGAGAAGAGCGTGATCGAAAACGCGCAAATCTATTCCCTGAACAACCTCAGCCCCTTCGTGACCAAGCTCGGGCCGGAGAAAGCGCCCGCCTTTCTCACCCAACTGCGCGCCAAGCTGGAGGCCGATCTCAGCCGCTACGGCAGTGGTGACAATGAGCAGCAAAAGATGCTGGAACGCGGCATGAAGAAGCTCGAAGCTGCCGCCAAAGGAGAAGGCGGGAAGATCGACATTGATGCCGCACTCCAGACCCTCATGGCACTCACGGACGATGCCGAAGGCGAAGCTCAGATGGATGCGCAGGACGCCTATCAGCAGCTCAGCGAGGCCGTGCAAAAAATGCCACCGATGGACCGCATGACGCTGCTGCTGCCACGCATCCCCGAATTCAAATCCGCCCGCTTTGCCGGAGCGCTGATCCAGATCGCTCAAAACAATGGTGAAGAAAAACCCACCCCGCTGACGCCCACACAAAGCCAGACGCTTCTCAGCACCTTGAAGACCTCTTGGGCACCTTTTCTCGAAAAGCAGCGTGCGCAGGAAACCGCTGAAAAACAGCTCTCGATGAGTCTGCCCATGGCCTACTGCCTCGGCACCATCACGGGCAAAGCGCTCGACGAGAGACTCATCTACAAACTCGCCAGCTTCGGTGCCCGTGCCCTGCCCGCTTACGATGCCTGGATCGATGCTGTGCTCAGCTCGAAAGAACCTCCACCCTGGCCTGACGCCGCCACAGTCCCGGAAGCCGAGCGTGTGCAATTGATGACCACGCTGGGAGCCAGATCACCAGCGGAAATGCGCACGGAAATCGCGAAGCTCAGCCTGCCCCAGCTCATGGCTTTGAACGAGCATCTCCAGCGCCTGGATGAACTCTCTGCTTCATGGAAAAGCTACCTCAGTTCCATCCAGACCATCGAATGCTCCGACAGCACCGAAGCTGCTCTCTGGCAAGGTTGGTTGGGCAAAGCCTGGGGCCATGAAACCATCCTCGGACTGACCCAGCAGGCAGCAAAGTCCGAGTCAGATAAAGTCCTCATCCTCCAGCTTATGAGACCTATCCTCATCTTCGGCTGGAAGCTGAGCATCGTGTCACAGGCAAAGCTTAGCGGTATGACGCGAGGCACCTTCCACGACCTCAAACAGGGACTCGGCGACTCCATGCCGAAGCTCGCCAAACGCATCGTCAGCGGACAGTTCAGCAATGGGCGCAAGCACGCCTACTGGACCACCTTTGACTCACCTGTCACCGATGCCGCCAAGGCTCCCGCCCTGCCAACAGGCGATGACCTCCAAGCCGCAGCCGAACTCATGAAACACAAGCGTGAGGAGGAGTCCGAAGCCTGGAAAACCATCCAGGACAGCTTCACCGACGAAGACACCAGTCCAGCTCGTGGCAACGTCATGATCCGCCTCATCTCCGTCAGCCCCGCAGCCATCATCGCCGAGTAGCCACCCATCACCGCCATGTCACCACCCCCGCTATCCACCCACACCGAATGGGACCACGTCCTGAAACAAGCCGCCCGCATCCGCGAGGAGACCGCCCGCGTCATCGTCGGCCAAAACGTCGTCGTCGAGCATCTGCTCACCGCTCTGCTTTGTCGCGGACACTGCCTGCTCGTCGGCGTGCCTGGACTGGCAAAGACCCTGCTCGTCTCCACGCTCGGCAAGATCCTCGGCCTCAAATTTCAGCGCATCCAGTTCACGCCCGACCTGATGCCTACCGACATCCTTGGCAGCGAAGTTTTGCAGGAAACTCCCGGCGGTGGACGCAGCTTCAATTTCGTCCCAGGCCCCATCTTTGCCAATCTCATCCTCGCTGATGAGATCAACCGCACGCCTCCAAAAACCCAGGCCGCGCTGCTGGAGGCCATGCAGGAAAAGCAAGTCACCGTCGCGGGCAAAACGCGTGCGCTGGAGGAGCCCTTCCTCGTCTTCGCCACGCAGAATCCCATCGAGCACGAAGGCACTTACCCACTGCCCGAGGCGCAGCTCGACCGCTTCTTCTTCCAGCTCAAACTCGACTACCCCACCATGGCGGAAGAGGCGGAAGTGCTCGCCCGCACCACGGGTAAAGCCTCTCCCACCGCCGATGCCGTGCTCGATGCTCCCGGACTCATCCAACTTCAAGAAGCCGTGCTCGATGTGCCCGTGCCTGATCACGTCACCCAGGCCATCCTTCACCTCACGCATCGCTCACGTCCGGGCAGTGAGCTGGCGGATGATTTTATCAAAAATTACGTCGCCTGGGGTGCCGGACCGCGAGCCTCCCAATCCCTCGTCCGCGCCGCCCGTGCTCTCGCCCTCCTTCGCGGCCAAGCCGCCGCCTCAATGGAGGAAGTGAAAGCCGTCGCCGCACCCGTCATGCGTCACCGCATCCTGCCAAACTACAACGCCACCGGCGACAACATCACCGTCGAACAGATCATCGAGCACCTGCTCGCCAAGCTCTGACCCTTCGTCATTCGGAATTCGGATTTCGTCATTTCATCGTCATGCCCGCCACCTTCAAGCACCTCAAACCCGAGGACGTCCGCAAGCTCAGGAACTACGAGCTTTCCGCGCGTCTGATGGTCGAGGGCTGGCTCAGCGGGAGGCATCGTTCGAAGCAGCGCGGCTCTTCCATCGAGTTCCACGAGTATCGCGGCTACACGCCGGGCGATGATCCGAAACTCGTGGACTGGCGCGTCTTTGCCCGCACTGACCGCGTCTTTCTAAAGACCTTCGAGCAGGAGACAAACATGGAGATGCATCTCTTCGTCGATAGCAGCGCCAGCATGGGATTTCCCGTGAGCGGAGGCGGCATCACGAAGCTCGACCACGCCTCCTTTTTCGCCGCCTGTCTGGCCTGGCTCGTCGTGCGGCAGACGGACAAAGTCAGCCTGCAACTCTTCGACGACCGCCTGCGCACTTCTTTGCCTCTAGGCAGCACGCGCACGCATCTGCATCAGTGCCTGAGTGCGCTGGAAAACAATCAGCCAGGGCAGAAAACCTCCCTCGCCGCCGCTCTCGAGCGCTCCCTGCCAGTGCTGAATCGTCGGGGCACACTCGTCATCCTCAGCGACTTTTATGAAGATCCCGCCGCCGTCTTCAAAGCGCTCAATCCCTACATCCATCGCGGCTTCCGCATCCATCTCTTCCAGGTGCTCACGCCGATGGAGCTCGACCTCGGTGAGATCGGCCTCACCCGCTTCACCGATCTCGAGACTGGCGAAAAGCTCACCATCCATAGCCAGCAGGTGCACGAGAGCTATCGCGAGGCCGTGCGCCAGCGCATCCAAACATTGCGCAGTCTTGCCACCTCCCGCCGCGTGGACTGGATGCTCGCCCGCACCGACGAGAGCTACTTCTCATTGCTGGACCGCATCACCCAATGACCTTCTCCCTTCTCAATCCAGCTCTGCTCGCCTTCGCGGCATTGATTGCAGTGCCGGTGCTCGCGCATCTGTTTGCGAAGGCACGGCCACGCGAGCAGCCATTCCCCTCTCTGCAATGGCTGCGGCAGGTGGAGCGGCGCACGGCCAGCGTGCGGAAGCCGCGTGACTGGCTGCTACTCCTGCTGCGCACGCTCGCCATCGCAGTGCTGGTGGCCGCCTTTCTCCAGCCGCTGCTATTCAGCGGTGCCAGCCTCACAGCAGCGAATGCGCGCAAGACACTGGTGCTCGTCATGGATCGCAGCGCTTCGATGAACTACGTGGAGCAGGGGCAGTCACGCCTCACCCGCGCCGCCTCGGCTGCCGGAGATGTGCTGAAAAACGCGGGCTCACAAACCCTGGCGAATGTGATCTGGCTGGATGCGCGACCCGCGGCGGAGTTTCCCGATCCTTCCGTCAATGTGGAGGCGCTGCGCGACTCGCTGCGCCGATCCAAGAGCACCATCGAGCCAGGCGATGTCTCCGAGGCAATGCGCCTTGCCATGGATCAACTCGGGCGCGGTGAAGGCGCTAAGGAACTCTACCTCATCAGTGATTTCCAAAGCAGCGCCTGGAAGTCCGCCACGCTCAGCATCCCGCCAAATGTAAAACTGCTCACCCTGCCCGTGGCGCAAAGCGAAGCCGTGAACGCCGCCCTCACCAGCCTCACCGTCCAGCCTGAGCGCCCCGTCAGCGGCAGTGATGCGCGCGTGCTCTGCCGCGTGCGAAATTTCTCCAGCGCTGAGCAGCGGACCACCGTCCAGCTCGCCTTTGCCGAAGTGCGCCAGTCCCGCGCGCTCACCCTGCCCGCCTGGGGAGAGGGCGTGGCTGAGTTCCGCGTGCCCAGCGGCGCGTCAGGACTACACGGCATCGCCGCTTCTTTGCCGGAAGATGCCTTTCCTGCTGACGACCGCCGCTTTGCCACACTCGAAGTTCGGGAAAACTGGCGCGTCCATGCCGAGGGAGCTGCGAAAGACCACGGCTTCCAGCTCTGGCAGCGTGCGCTCGCCGCACTCGGCTGGCTGAAAGGCGCGGGTACCACGGCGGATCAGGCGGATGTGCTGCTCGCCGTGCAGTCGCCGCCCGAACGTGCCAGCGCACTTCGTCAGGCTGCCGAGCGCGGTGCCACCGTCATCTGCCAACCCGGAGAGGACTGGAATGGCAGCGCCTGGATGGCCTTTTGGGATGCCGCCGCTCAGCAGGCCAGTTTGCAAACGGAGATCCGTGATCGCACTCGTGACAAGCCATGGACGATGCAGACGACGAGCGATCAACACCCGCTCTGGCAGCTCTTCCTCAATGGCGAGTATGGCGATCCCGCCGCCGGCAATCTCTGGCAGCGCCTGAAGCTGAGCGCCGAGGCCGACACCCAGCTCATCCGCTATGCTGACGGCGTGCCCGCGCTGGCCGCGAAGCGCGCGGGCAAAGGCTGGCTCATCCTCTGGAACATCCCGCTCGACGAACGCGTGAGCGATCGCGTGCAGCAGTCCTCCTTTCTCGTGCTGCTCGGGGAGCTTCTGCTGCATCACAGTCAAAGCAGCGCCGTCGGTGAAGTGCCGCGTCAGTTCCTGCCACCGCAGAACCTCCTCTGGCAGCCGCAGCAACCCGTGGCGGAAGATCAGGTGCGGCTCCAGGACGACAGCGGCACCGAGCATCCGCTGACTCAGGACGCCACGCAGTCGCCGCCTTTGTTCCGCGCTCGCGAACCCCTTTCGCCAGGCAATTACCGCTGGCTCGTCGATGCTCAGCCCGCCGAGCGAGCCAGCCTGAACTTCCCCGCCGATGCCGAGAGCGACCTCCGCACGCTCGATCCCACCACCCTCGGCACTGGCAGCGCCATCAGCCTCAGCGCCGCCGCCGCACTCGCCGCGCAGCGGGATGGCCTGCCGCTCTGGCCCTGGTGCCTCGGATTCGTCCTGCTCGTTCTGCTTTTGGAAAGCCTCGTCGCCCGCAGCGCCATCCAAGTCGCCACGCCATGACCTTCTCCCCAATCATCCCCGAACCCTGGCCCTGGCTCGCCCTCGTGGTGGTACCTTTGCTCGGCTGCTGGTTAGGCTGGCGCGCGGGACGCACCCTGGATCTCGGCAAACGCGCCGGTCTCACCACGCTCCGTGGCCTCGTTTTCATCACGCTCTCCGTCGTACTGCTGAATCCCGGAGAGTGGCGACAGCCGGAGCAGCAGGAGGAAAAACTCCACGCCGTGCTGCTGGACCGCAGCGCCTCCATGGCCGTGCGGGATGCGGGCGACTCCACCCGCTGGTCCACCGGCCTCGGGCTCACCGACTCGCTGGTCAAAGCAGGAGGCGAGAAAGTGCAGGCATTCACCTTTAGCGATGCACTGGAAGGCGATGCCATGAAGCCCGGCCTGAAACCCGACGGTCAGGCCAGCGCCATCGTCCACAGCGGCATCGGCCTTTTCAGCGGTGCCTCCGGCCTCGGTCGTCGGCTCGCCAGCATCACGCTCATCAGCGACGGACGCCAGACACGCCCCGATGCCGCCGCCGAACTTACTTTGCGCGCACGCGCCGCTCAGGTGCCCATCCATGTCGTGCCACTCGGTGGCGACTGGGGCGGACGGGATCTGATCGTGCGCGTCACCCGCCGTCTCGTCATGGCTTTGCCGGAGAAGCCCGTCAGCATCAGCGTGCAGGTGGAAAATCGCGGACTCGGCCTCATCAAGCCCACGCTCCAGCTCGTGGATGCCAGCGGCAAACGCCATGCCGAGCGCGCCGTGGAACTGGACAGCGGCCAGAAGCAGCTCGTCACCCTCGAGGTGCCCACGCTGCCGGGCGGCGACTACCGCGTGCTCGCTCCCGTGCAGCAGAGAGAGGACATCACGCGCAACAATGAAGACAGTCTCCGCGTCCAGCAGCTCACCAGTCGCACGCGAGTCTTCATCGCTGAGGGCGCGCCGTATTGGGACAGCAAATTCCTCGCGCAACTGCTGCGCGAGCAGGGATTCATGGACGTGCGCGCCATCTACCGGCTCAATGAAGAACGCTACTTCCGTGTCGATGGCGGCAGCAGCGAGCCCGTGGCTGACAGCGCCTCCACCTTCCCTGAATCAGCGGAGGACTTCGCGCAGCTCGATCTCATCGTGCTCGGCAAAGGCGCGGAAGGTTTTCTCGATGAAAAGCGGCTCGAAGGCTTGAAGAGTTTCGTGCGTGATCGCGGCGGTGCCCTCTTGCTCGCGCGTGGGAAATCTTATGCCGGTCATCTGCCCGGACTGGAAGCGCTGGAGCCCGTGGAATGGGGCACCGCGCGCGAAGGCGACTTCCGCTTCGAGCCCGGCAGTGTCGGTGAAGCGGCGGGACTTTTCGGTCAAGCATTGCCCGAGGCGCAGGACCCGCTCTGGCGGCAGTTGCCTGCTTTAAAAGATGTCTTCGAAGTCGCGCGGCTGAAGCCTTTCACCCAGGTCATGGCCATGGGTGTGAAACCCGCCGCCGGTCGTGAAGAACGCGTGCCACTCCTCACCGCACGCCATTTCGGACGAGGTGTCGTCGTGGCCCTGAATGCCGATGGACTGTGGAAGTGGGACTTCGATCCGCAGGCCCGGAAACTCGGCAATATGTATGAGGAATTTTGGACCCAGCTCCTGCAATGGACCGCCAGCTACGCCGAGTTCCTTCCCGGCCAGGAGCTCTCTTTGCGACTCAGCGAGTCCACCGCACAGCTCGGTCGCAGTGTGCGTGCCGCCATCGGCTGGCGCGGTGGCAGCCAAGTGCCGCAGCCGCACGTGCGTCTTTTTAAAGACAGCCAGCTCGTGCAGGACATCACCGCCAGCGAATCCGAAACCGATGCCGAAGGCCGCCGCTCCTGGACCGCGCTGCTCCAGCCCGAAACCCCCGGCACCTACCGCGTGCAGGCCTTTAATGGCGACAAGCCCGGCCCGGAGACTCTGCTGCAAGTCCCCGCCCCGCCCACCGAGCAGGAAAGCCTCGCCGCCGATCCCGACTTCCTCCGCCAGCTCGCCACCGCCAGTGGCGGCGATGTCTGGAAGGCCACTCAGGCCGTCGCGCTCGCCACGAAGCTCTTCGAGTCTCCTCCCCCCACCGCCAGCGCCCTTGAAAAAGCCACCTGGCATCCCTGGTGGCCGCAGAGTTGGCTCCTCACCCTCCTCGTTCTCATCCTCGCCCTCGAATGGTGGTCCCGCCGCCGGCTGGGGCTACTTTGAACTACACCCCAAACCCTCATGAACTCATTCTCCATCGCCCTCTCACGCTTCGCGGCACGCTGGCGGATCGGACTGCTGGCGGCGGCGTTTTTGCACACGCTCATCGCTGCGCTGGCGCTGCTGCTCCTGCTCGGCGCGGTGGATCGTTTCTTCCCGTATTCGGATGAGATGAGGCCGCTGCTGTTTCGTGGTGGAGTGATGGTTCTCGCGGCGCTGGGGCTCAGCTTCCTCCTGCCGCTGATGCGCTTCAGCAGGCGTGAAGCCGCACGGCAGGCGGACGCGACCCTCACGGAAAGACGCCCTGTCATGACCGCGCTCGAACTCGCGGAGCAGCAGGCTGAGTTCACGCCGCTGCGTGGCTACCTCATCGAAAAAGCCCTCTGGCAAGCCACGCGAGATGTCACCCAGCTTCGGTTCCCAGCCACACTTCCCTGGCGAACGATCAAAGGTGGCCTGCTGACTCTCCTCGTCGCGCTGCTCGTGATCGCCGCACTGGCATTGCCTGATCTCGATGCCGCTCGCATCATCGGCTCGCGTTTGCTCCGACCTCACGATGACATCCCCCCCTACAGCCGACTCAAGTTCGAGATCACACCCACGCATCCCAAGGTCGTTTATGGCTCGGACGCCGAACTGGAAGTGCTGATCTCCGGCGGCCCCGTGCCAGAGGGCGTGCTCATGCTCACGCGCGAGGAAGCCGGGCTGCCCGTGTCCACCTCGGGTGCCTTTGCCATGGGCGGCGGACGCTTCGGCCAGCGGCTCCAGCGCGTGACTCAGCCCGTGCAGGTCGCCTTTGCCGCAGGTCGTGCGCGCAGCCGCTGGATCACCGTCGATGTCATGCGCCAGCCACGACTGGAAAGCCTGACGCTGAAGATCATCCCACCCGCTTATTCAAAGCAGCCCGCGCGTGAGTTCGCCCTCGGCACGAGTGATCTCGTCGCGCTCGCAGGTTCGGAAATTCAGGCCCGCATCACCAGCAACCGCCCGCTCAGCGGCGGCGTGGTCACCATCACGCCACCACGCAGCCTGAGCCGTGAAAAACCCGAGACCATCACCGCCAGGGCGCAGGGAGAAAAGGAGATCACCGTGAGCTGGAAGGTGAAGTGGCCCGGGCTGGTGCGCATCGACCTCAAAGACATCACCGGTGCCAGCTCCGCCACCCCGGTGGAGATCGAGCAAAAGCTCATCCCGGACAATCCGCCCGTCGTCACACTCGACTCTCCCGCCGGTGTCACGCTCGCCACACCGGAGAGCGAGGTGCCCATGAAAATCGAAGTCGAAGATGACCTCGGGCTCGCCCGCGTGGATGTCGTGCGCAAGCTCACCGGCTTCCGTGATCGCAGCCGCCGACTCACCGATGATGTCGCCGAGACCAGCTTCGGTGTGAATGAACCCATGGCCATGAAAAGCCTCGGTGTGCAGCCCGGCCAGACACTGGAGTTTTACGCGCAGGCACATGATCACAATCCCTCGCTCATGGGCATCGCCAGCTCACCCGTGGGCCGCATTCAGATCATCAGCACGGAGGACTATGCTGCTCTCATGCGCGCCCGATCCACACTCGCCGAGTTCCGTGGACGCTTCAGCGCGCTAAATGAAGCCGTGGAGAAAGTCCGCTCTGCCCTGACTGAAGCGGCGGAGAAAAATGACCCCGCCAGCCGAGAAGCCGCACGTCAGGCCATGCAGCAGGTGCAGGAACTGGCACAAGCACTCGCGAAGGATTTCCAGGCCTTCGATGCCGAGAAAAAAGTAGCCGAAGAAGCGGAGAAGATCGCCGCGCTCATGGAAGACATGCAGAAGCAGATCGCCCAAGGATCGAAAGACCAGATCGCCCAGATGCAGAAACAGCTCGGCGAAGCCGCGCAACGCACGCAGAAGCTCCAGCAGGATGGCGAGAAGCTCGCGGCCATCGGACGTGTTTTGGAGATGGCGGCGGAGTTTAAAGCCATGCACGCCGCGCAGCAGCAGCTCACGAAGCAACTCGAAGAACTGGCCCGCCAGATCATGCTCGGCGACATGCGCCAGGCCGCGAAGCTCGATGCCCTCTCCCGCCAGCAGCAGTCCGTGCTGGAGCGTTGGAAAGCCTGGCAAACAGAGCTGCCCGCCGCCGCCGAAGCCCTGCCCGCAGATGAAGCGGGGCTGAAAAAAGAGGCACTCGACTTCGCCAATGCCGCCGAGCAGGCAGGCATCCAGCGGCACATGGAGACCGCCCTCCAGCAGGCGGCGAAGGACAGCACGCCAAACACCTTTGTGAACTCCCAGCTCGCCCTCGTGGGCATGGACACACTCATGAATAGCCCGAACCAGCTATGCCAGTCCTGCAAAGACGGCGGCATCCATTTCATGAGCCGCCCCGATCTCTCCGAGACACTCGCACAGATGCTCTCTGGAATGTGCCAGAAACGCGGTCAGGGGCAGAAGCCCGGCCAGTCACCCGCCAGTGGCGCAGGCCAGGGTGATGCCAGTGATGGTTTCTCCACCGAGGGCGACCCACTCATGAACGCACCGCTCTACGGACCGGATCGGCTGGCCTTTGGCGGCAGCAGCACGCTCCAGGGCCAAAGCAAACCACGCGGCGGCAGCGGAGCTGGAAGCGCGCCCGCCATCTCGTCTGACAACACCACCGCCGTGCGCCCCGACACGCTGCGCACCACCGCCCGCCGCCAGATTTCCCTCCGTGATGTCCCCGAGCGCTACCGCGATGCCGTGCGGAAATTTTATGGAGAAGAAGCCGTCATCGAAACCACCAAGGAGAACAAGCCATGAAGACGAATGACAAAATCCAAATGACGAATGACGAATCCCCGAAACCCCGAAGCCTGCGAAAGTGTTTTCACTTCGTCATTCGGTTTTCGTCATTCGTCATTCTCCTGCTCGCCATCACACCTAGCCCCGTCTCTGCCAAAGACGGTGCCATCCAGTGCGGCATGGCCATTTATGCAGGAACGAAGACCTCCCGCTGCTTCAGCGATGAATTCCTCAGCACCGTGCAGCAGAAGACCAGCATCAGCACGGAGCGGCGCTTCAAGTTCGTGAAGCTCGGCGCGGATGATCTCTTCGGCTTCCCATTCATCGTGATGACGGGTGAGGGCGACTTCACTCTCAGTCAGCGCGAGCGGGAGAACTTGAAAAAGTATCTCACCCAGGGCGGCTTCCTGCTCGCCAGCGCCGGCTGCTCGAACAAAGATTGGGACAATGCCTTCCGCCGCGAAATGAAGAAGGTCCTCGCCGGGCTGCCACTGAAAGGCATCGCCAGTACGCATCCGCTCTTCCGCACCGTCTTTCCGCTGGAGCAGATGAAGCTCTCCAAATCCAGCGGCGAGGCCAAGCTCGAAGGCGTGGAGCATCAGGGCCGCCTCGTCGTGGTCTATTCCGGCCAGGGGCTGAACAACACAGCCAACACCAGCGGCTGCTGCTGCTGCGGCGGCAATGAGATCGGCAACTCACTCGAAGTGAACGTGAACATCCTCGCCTATGCGCTCCTGCATTAGAGTCATCTTCATGCTCGCACTCCTGTGCGTGACTGCCCTGGCTCAGGACGGCCCCGTGCTGGATGCCGCGCCGCCGCGCCCGCCGCAGATCGACCCGAGCGAGCTCGATCCCGTGCTGCGTCAGGCTGCGAAGGTGCTCGATGATTACCGCGAGGCGCTCTTCAAACCCAACTCCGAAGAGTGGGCTGTTGTCTGTGAGGCCTGTGGTCTGCATGTCAGCATTCGCAGTTATGCCGCTGAGGCAAAGCCCTTTCCCGCCGCCGCCTTTGTCAGCCTGCTCACGCATCCGAAGTTCGCCGTGCGCATGGGCGCTCTGGAGATCCTGGAGGAAAAATCAGCCCAGGACTCCGGCTTCGATCCCTGGCAGCCTGCCAGCAGCGAGAGCGCCCTCGCGCTGAAGCAATGGCAGGCATGGTCGAACCAACTGGAAGGCAAATCGCCCACTGCTGAAACCGAGACAGTGGCACCCGTCGATGTCGCTCGCATGAGAGCGCTGCTCGTGGATCTCGTCGGCGATGACGTGGGCCGCCAGGAACGTGCCTTTGAAACTCTAGCCCGTGCCGACATGCAGGCCGTCGCCTTCCTGGAACAATACCTCCACAACACCGCTCAGCTCGCCGAAGGCACTCGCAGCCGCATCCGGCAGGCTCAGTTCCGACTCGTCCTGCGTGAAGCTTTGCCAAAGGATGCCGCGAGGCTCGCCCGTGATCTCGTTTATGGCACGCGCGATCAAAAGCTCGCCGCCATGCAGATGCTCCCGCGCTGTCGGCTGAAGGCTGTGCCGGTGCTGGCGGAGTTCCTGCCAGATGCGGATGCTCTCATCCGCGAGGCAGCGATGGATGCGCTGATCCTCGCTGGTGAAGAGGCCGTCTATGATCTCGTGCAGGAGCGGCTGAAAGTGGAGACGGATGAGAATGTCATCCATGCCGTGCTGCGCCGTGTCAGCCCCGGCACGCAACGCGGCGCAGAACTCATCGCCAGCTTCATCACTTCGCCAAACGAAGACCTCGTCGTCGCCGCGCTCAATGCCCTTTCCGATGGCAAATCCAGTGCAGGTAAAGGCCAGGTGGCGTCTGCACTGAAGGACAGTCGCTGGCGTGTGCGCGTGGCGGCTCTGGAGTATGCGGGCAAACTCAAAGTCTCCGGCGCACGCGATGCCGTGCTCGCCGCCTTTCATGATCAGGATGAGTTCGTCCGCTATGCCGCCATGAAGGCCGCTGCTGACATGAAGCTCAGCGGCGCGGAGGAAAAGATCACCGAGATGGCGCTGAAGGATGACAGCCTGCTCGGCCCCGCCACGGATGCCATCGTCCGCATGGGCGTGCCGCTCCCGGATGAACTTGTCGCAGTGCTGCCCAGCAAGTCGGGCGAGTCCCTGCTCGGTGTGCTGCGCGCTTTTGGCAAACAGGCCGGACACGACGGTGAACACATCGAGTGGGACAAGCTCAACGATACCGACAGCTATGCCAAGAAGGACCGCGCGAATGCCCAGCAGGCGCTGAAAATCGTCCGCTCACTGGCGGCACATCGTGATCCCGATGTCAGTGCCATGGCCATCCAGATCCTCGCCAGTCTGCTGCTGGATGTGAATGACAAAAAGCTCGTCCTGGAGGCCATGCAGAAAGCCGACGCCGAAGGCCGCATCTCTCTCGTCATGTCCATGCTGCCCGGGCCGTTCGACTTCCGAGAGTCCATGCAGGACGAAGCCGATGACAGCACCACCACCGCCACGCAAGAGGATGACATCTTCAGCCAGGTGCTCCGCGAACCCGCGCCGACGAATGTAGCCCAGCTCGCCATCTACGCCGCCTTTGGTGTGAAGATCGAGCCACCGGCAAACACCTCCACAGTGGCATCAGCCGCACATGGCGAACGTCTCTGGGCACCGATGGAAAAGGAGTTTCATGACTTCCTCGTGCAGTGCATGGAGCAGCGTGAAAACAGCGAGCTGGCCTTCCTCGCCGCCTCACAGCTCGCCCTCGGCGGCCAGCGTCGCGCCATCACCCAGCTCCGCACTTTGCTGCCAAGACTGGAGGCTCATGAGCGCGCCCAGCTCGCCGCACTGCTGCCGCAGGCACCTCGTCTCACGGCTCAAAAGCAAGGTCTGCTGCTCCTGCGCAGCCTGCTTCAGGATGAATCCCCCGAGGTCCGTGCCGACGCCGTCGAGGCCGCCCTGGATCAGGATAAACCGGAACACTTGCGCATGTTGCTTGATGAGGTCAGCAAGCCGGAGGGCCAACTGCGGGCCGTCAATATCTACGGCTACAGCCTCGTCAATGCCACTGAACGCGCCGCCACCCGCAACGTGATCGAAACCTGGGCGACCGAGGTGCTGGCAGACACGAAAGCACGCGAAGATGTGAAGACCCTCGCACTCGTTCTGCTTGGCACGACGGGCCGTGATAGCGTCCTGCCGCTGATCGAATCCGCGCTCACCAGCAGCAATGTCTGGCAGCGCCGCGCCGCCTGGCGTGCCCTGGGTCATCTGGACTTCACCCAGCTCGAGGAAAAGGCCGAGCGCATCGCCAGCGACAGCTCACCGCGTGTTCGCGAAGCCCTCGCTGTGGCCTATCTCAAGTCCGCGCGCGATGGCCTCTGGCGCGTCTGGCTCGGTGAGCGTGACTGGGATGATGAAAACGTGCCCTACCGCCAGAGACCGAAATCCATTCATCTGCCCGAGCCTTTGCTGCCGCTGATCCAAAAGCTCACGCGTGATGAAGATGGCCATGTGCGAATCCAGGCCATGCTAACGCTCATCGGTCACGGGCAGGATGTCGATGCGCTCACTCTACGCGAGGCGCTGTCAGGCATCACCGATGCCAAAGAGCGCCGCCAGTTCCTGGAGCCCTTCCTGGAATCCTCCTGGCGCACCATGCCGTCGAAGTGGGCCTTCCTGCTCGACCTCGCCGAGAAGAGCTGGTTCAGCGATGATGAATGGCCGCTGATGCGCGCACGGCTCGCGCCCACGGTGAAAAAAGAAGGCGTCTCGCTTACCCGATTCGCCTCCCTCGTCAAAGGCGGCGGCACCGCTGAAGTGACTGACAAGGCCGCAGCGTCTCCCATCGCTGCCGTTTCAAAATCGGCTGACAAAGCACGCCAGCTCACCGTGCTCTTCTTTTACAAACCCGGCTGCAAAGACTGTGAGCGCGTGCGCGACATGCTGCGTGACATCGGTGAGTCACAGCCTCTGAAACTGGAGGAGCATAACATCGAGCGCAGCAGCGGTGCCGAGCTGAATCAAGCACTCAGCCAGCGCTTCAAAGTCAGTGCAGAACTCCAGCAGGTCACGCCCGCCGTCTTTACCCAGGCGGGCGCGCTGGTGAAGACGGAACTCACCTTTGGCAGCCTCTCACGCCTCATCGAAAAGAGCGCCGAACTCGCCCCTGATGAAAGCTGGCATCAACTCCAGTCCCAGGAACTCGCCGCAGCCGGAAAAGAGATCGTCGAGCGCTTCTCCGGTTTCAGCATCGGCTGGGTCGCCATGGCAGGGCTGCTCGACGGCATCAATCCTTGCGCCTTTGCCACCATCATTTTCCTCCTCAGCTACCTGCAAGTCGCTCGCCGCAGCCCGCGCGAAATCTTGATGGTCGGCGCGGCCTTCGTGCTGGCAGTCTTCATCGCCTACTTCGCCGTGGGGCTCGGCCTGAGCCAGGTTGTGGCCGAGTTGCAGGCATTCTCGGGACTGCGTATGTGGTTAAACCGGCTGCTTGCCCTCGTCGCCCTCATCCTCGCCTGGCTGAGTTTCCGCGATGGCCTCCGCGCCCTGCGTGGTGATCTCGCCTCCAGCACGCTGCAACTGCCCGAGTTCCTGAAAACCCGCATCCGCAGCGTCATCCGAGTGCAGGCCCGCAGCTCGCACTTTGTCGCCGCCGCCTTCGTCAGCGGCATCGTCATCAGCCTGCTGGAGCTGGCCTGCACCGGCCAGGTCTATCTGCCCACCATCGTGTACATGATGAAGCAGGGCAGCCTCAGCGCCGTGGGTTATCTGCTCGTTTATAATCTCGCCTTCATCGTGCCGCTGGTCGTCATCTTCATCAGCGCCTGGGCGGGCCTCCGCAGCGAGCGCCTCATCACTCTCCAGAAGCGCCACACCGCCACCCTCCGCTTCGCCACCGCCCTGCTCTTCCTCGCGCTTTGGGTGGTACTGCTGGTGGCATAAAACCCACCGTTTGTCATCAGCGAGTACATGACTTACAGCACTCGCCTTGAGCTTTCGATCTACCATGCGCCCATCCACTCTGCGATCTGCTTTCAGCATCGTGGAAATGCTCATCGTGATCGCGGTGATCGGGGCGCTCTCGGCGGTGGCCATCGGCTTTTACAGCCACTATCACCGGGATGTCGTCTTGCGGGTGCGTGATCAACGGAATGCCCAGGAGATTACTTCCCTGGCCATGGGGGCAACGGCGGCGGGCGCCAAGGTCATCGAACCCAATGACATGCAGGGCACTATTTTGAATCTGATCGAGGGCCGGGATGGGACTGTTGGCAGCTTCAAAGGGCACAACTTTCGCCTCTCCAATCTCACCGAGGAGGAGATGGCAGGCGCCATGAGGTTCCTCCGGTGGCGTGATGGCATTCCCGCTTATGTGCCAAATGCTGATTAAGCTGCCCCAGCTATTCCAGACGCCTTAGCGGTTGACCTGAGAACATCTGAACGGCACAGGACGTGCTCCCCTGGTGCTCCGCAGCGCCGATTTCATCCCCAAAACACACAGACCCTACACATGGATACATCCCCCCAGATCGTCTCCGTCGGTGCCACCGTGCCCGACTTTGAAATGGAAACCTACGAACCCACTCTTGGCGACTTCGGCAAGGTGGCACTTGCCGACATCAAGAAGGATGGAAAATGGACCATCCTGGTGTTCTACCCGGCGGACTTCACCTTCGTCTGCCCCACGGAGCTGGCCGATCTCGCAGATCAACAAGTGCGTCTCGCCGAACTCGGCGCGCATGTGGTCGCCGTCTCCACGGACACCAAGTTCTCCCACATGGTCTGGCGCAACACCGAAGGTCTGCTGAAGAACGTGCGCTACACTCTCGCCGCCGACCCGACAGGCGCGGTGAGCCGTCTTTTTGGCGTGTATGACAAGAGCACCGGCCTGGCCCTGCGCGGCACCTTCATCATCAATCCTGAAGGCAAGCTCGTGACCTCCGAAGTGAACTTTTACAACGTCGGCCGCAACGCTGGTGAACTCGTCCGCAAGATGGAAGCCAACGTCCACCTCATGGCCAACCCCAGCGAGGCCTGCCCAGCCAACTGGAGCCCCGGTGCCAAGACCCTGCGCCCCGGCAAAGACCTCGTCGGCAACGTCGCCGCAGCAATCGCGGCATAACCAGACCTGCTCGACTCACGTCGAATCCACAGCCATGCAGACCCAGTCTGCATGGCTTTTATTTTTCCCACATCTGCGATTCCCGCACCGGCTCACGGCCCACTTCTGACAAGGGTGTGATTGACGCACCTGCGGGCCGTCTCTTAATGCATTTCTCTTCGTTGGCAAAAAGCTGGCCCAGTTTGCACTCCAAGTCTGACTCTCATGAAAGCGTTCCCACATCAATTGTCACGCCTCACCCTGTTGATGGCAGTTATAGGACTCTGTGGATGTCAGTTGCCACCTGACATGCAGGTGGCCCAGGCAGGTCTTGGGTCCACCGTACGTCGCGCGGAGTCCGCACGAGGTGGCAGCCTCTTTGCCGGAGCATGGGAGCTCGGACTCTCCTCGCAATCTTCCTCGATCAATGGTGTCGCGCGAATGTTTGCTGGGCTGGATGGGTTGGCTTCCCCCTATCATCAGCAACAGATGGACGCTCTGTGGCGCACTCATGAGTATTCGCGCGGGCAGCAGGTGCGCTCTTGGGCGTCATCAGAGATCGGCGATCTCCAGGGACATCGAGCACTGTTTTATCCCTTCAGCGGGCCAGACTATTTGTTCGCGCATGAGCTATTCCCGCGTGCGGAGACCTACATCCTCTGCGGCTTGGAGCCTGCCGAACCACTGCCAAATTTGCAAAGCCTCTCCCAGGGTGAAATCGCCGCCGGGCTGGACACCCTGCGCACTTCCATCACCAGCATCATGCAGGCGGGGTACTTCATCACCACCGACATGCGGCGCGATCTCCAGTCGAGTCGTTTTCGTGGCGTGCTGCCCGTGCTGCTGGCCTTCCTCGCACGCACCGGAGCCACTGTGGACAGTGTGGATATTGTGCGCATCGACGGAGCAGGAAATGTCGTGCTCTCCAGCACCTCTAGTGGGGCTGCTCCCGGCCTCATGATTCGTTACCGCAGCGGCTTTGGCGGTTTGAAAAGGCTCTTTTATTTCCGTCAGGACCTCTCCAACAGCGGCACGCGACCGAACGGGCCCTTCCTGACCTTTGTGGCGAAGCAGGGCTACCCGCCAGCACTGGTGAAAAGCGCCTCCTACCTCATGCACAACGAGAGTTTCTCCACCATCCGAAACTACCTTGTGCGCAGCAGCAGTGGTCTCGTCCAAGATCCCTCCGGCGTGCCCTGGCGCACGCTGGCAAGCAGCGGACTGGCTTTGTCACTCTACGGCAACTACCAGGGCACCATCGGCATCTTTTCCCAGCAGCAACCCGATCTCGTGACGGCCTATCGAAGTGGCAGCTACGCCGTGCAGCCTATGAGCTTCGGCTTCGGTTATCTCTACAACGCCGACCGCACAAGCATCATCGTGGCTCGTCAGCACTGATGCCAAAAGCCGTGACCTCGTTTTTGTTCGCGCAGAGACGCGTGAGGCGGAAGTCGGAGCAGAGCGGTGGGGCTTCGCGCTTGAGTTGATCGAGCAGGTGATACTCGTCCGTGCCTTTGAATTTGATCGTGACGATGAATCGCCTCATGCGCTGCTCGCGAAGCCATTCCAGCAGCAGGTCGATGCTGCGCTGGGGTGCGGCGATGATGTCGCAGATGAGCCAGTCGATGGTTTGCTCGGGCTTGAATTTGAAGGCATCGCCCTGATGAAAATGCAGGCGAGGACTGCGCATGAGGTCCTCTCGCAGCTCAGAACGATCTACGGCGATGACACTGGCCCCGCGCTGGATGGCGACATAGGTCCAGCTTCCTGGCGCAGCACCGAGATCGACGCAGGTCTGGCCGCGCTCGATCTTCTGCCCGAGGCGGAGTTCGGCCTCGATGACTTTGGCAAAGGCGCGTGAAGGGGCGGCTTTGTCCTCCGCGTGCGGGATTTCTCCTGCGATAAAGTCGGAGACGATGGCGCGCAGCTCGTGCCGACGCGCGGAGGTGGTGACGGAGACGAATCCGGCATCCGGCGCGGTGAGCGCTGCCTGCACGAGAGCGCTGCTGGCCGTGAGCTGGGCCCGCTCGTGCTTGAGGCGCACGCGGCGGCGCTTTTTCAGCCGCTCGGTGAAGGCGGTGTGGATCAGCTCGCAGCGGTGATGCCCGGCGCGGCCTTCGCCATACTGCGGCCAGAGGTGGAGCTGCCAGGGATCGTCATCACCGAGCGTGGTGAGCAGGGCCTCGATGATGGCATCGGCCCAACCATTGATGGAGGCGGCGGCGACTTCGCGGGTATCAGGCAGCGTCTGGCGGGCGAAGGCGAGAAGCGGCGGCTGAGGCAGTGTATCGGCGATCACGAAGTCGTGATGTCCTGGCGGCTGAACCTGCACGCCGGAGCGGGTCAGCTCATCAGCGAGGAACTCGGCGCAACCTTCGGCGGGCAGGAAGGCGTGCATCGAGGATCAGGTGAAGAGCGTGAGCAGCGGCGCGAGTTCGGGCGCTTCTTCGCACACGATGCTGAGATTCTTCACACCAGCGGGCATGTGCTGCTCGAAGTAGGTTTTGCCCAGATTGCGGCTGAGATTCGCATAAGCTCCGAGTGCCTGCATGAGCCGCTGGGCGGCGCAGAGATAAAAGACTTCGCGCAGCTCGGGGAGGTTCAGTCCGCGCAGCTCGGCGTAGTAGCTGAGCAGATCGTGTCGCTCGCTGCGGCTGAGCGTGACATAGGGGTCAAAGAGCAACGAAGCGAGATCGTACTCCGCAAGACCGGGGCGCAGGCCCTGGTAATCGACCAGCCAGGCTGTGCCATCACGCATGATGACGTTTTGACTCTGGAAATCTCGATGCACGAGGCAGCGCGGGAGCTGGGCGAGCCGCTGGCGGAGCTTTGCCAGGGCGGTCTGCGCTTCACCCTGACTCTCGGCATCACGTCCGAGATGACCATGGACGAAGTGCTCGAGGAAGTAGTTTTGCTCCCACTCATACATGCCCTCAGTGAACTCGGGCTCCATGGCGGCGATCTCATCGGCGCTGAGGCTTTCGGCGGTGACGCTGTGGATCTTCGCGGCTTCGCGCAATGTGGCCTCGTAGAGCGGGCGGCGCTGATCCCAGGGCTCATCGCGATGCGCGTGGAGATCATCACGTCCGAGGTCCTGGAGCCAGACGAAGAGGCGCTGCTCATCAAAGGCGTAGATGGCTGGTACATTGACGCCGAGCGCGGCCAGGCGGCGTGTCGCAGGCACGAACTTGGGGTTATCCCGCCGGGCCAAAGTATAGACCATGAGCACCATCGGCGGGTGCTTTTCACCGGCCCACTCAAAGCGGTAGTAATGCCGGTCGGAGCCGCCTTTGAGGATGGCCTCCACCACGCAGTCCACTCCCTCCAGTTCGGGGAACTGCTGGCGGGTGAGGATGAGCAAGGCTTCGTGTTCGGGAGGCATGGGCGGTAGCCGGAAAAGGAGGCGGAGGCTATGACCGCAGATGGGGCAGAGGCAAGGGCGGATTGCGTGAGGATAAAAACCTTGATTGCCAAAGGGAAGCGGCGACAAATCTATCATGCCTAAACTCAGTTCCATCGTTACTGATCAGGGACAGATCACCCTGCCAAAAAAAATCAGGTCGATGCTGACTCTTCAGACGGGTGACAGTATCCAGTTCGTCGTAGAAGAAACCGGGAGAGTGCTTCTGCAAAAGCCCCATATCGCGGGTTCTTCGGCAGGTTGTGGGAAGAGGTTTCTAAAGCTAGGTCAGAAAAAACTCTCGATGGAGGAGATCCGGACTGCCATGACCGAGGCAAGAGCACTGAAACACCGGCCCAGCAGCAATGCCAAAGCCTGACAAACATGGTCGCCTTCGACACAAACCACCTGCTGCGTCACCTTCTGGAAGATGACGAATCACAGACAAGGCGTGTGCGTGAGATTTTGAATGGTGAGTTCGCCAAAGGAAAGCGCATCATGCTTCTCGACCTCGTCCTGGCGGAGACAGCGTGGGCTTTGAAAACAGTCTATGACTTTGACCGGCGAGCACTTACCGAAGTGCTGCGGGAGGTGCTTGTGGACAAAGCTTTTTGCTTTGAGAACACTTCCCGGATTGAAGCTGCTATTTTACGTCACGAAAAGGGGCGGGCGGACTTCCCAGATTACCTCATCGACGAAACGGCCAAAGCTTACCATCGCAAGCTTGAGACCTTCGATAAGAAGCTCATCAAGGGTTGACGCTTTACAAGTCAGCTCCGTCATGACTGCCGGTAGCAGTGATGCCGATGCGGACGATGCAGCGTCTGAGATCGCTGCTGCTGGTGGCGTGGGCTCCGGGCCAGAGAATGCAGTCCTCAAGTTGCGCTCCGGCTTCGACGATTGCGTCGGGGCCGATGACGTTCAGGCCGGTGAGTTTGGCCTCGCTGGAAACTTGGGCGCTGGGGTGAAGTGCGGGCGCGGGATTCCGGCCCGAGGTGGCGAGGGCGTGATGCGCCTCCAGATAGGCGGCGCGGCTGCCGAGATCCCACCAGTCGCCTTCATCGAGCACGACAGCGCCGAGCTTTTCACCCTGCTGGATCATTTTCAGGAAGATGGGGATGACGGACTCGACTTTCCCTGGCGTGAGCCAGTCGTGAAACTCGGGGCTGCAAATGTAGATGCCGGTGAAGAGATGCGTGCCGCGATTGCCGGTGCCGAGCATGTCGCGGATGTCAGTGACGAGGCCGGTCTCGGCATCAAGGGCGATGTGCTGAGCCGGTCCGACACTGCGGAGCGCGAGGGTGACGAGGTTCCCGCGCTGCTGATGCTCGCGGATCAGCGGCTCCAGCGGCAGGGTGGTGAGGATGTCGCCGTTATAGACGATGAAGGGCTCGCCGCCGAGCAGGTCACGCACGTTGGCGATACCGCCGGCGGTTTCCAGACGCACCGGTGCCTCATGCCGAAAGGCGATGGGCGCGCCGCGATAGCTGCCGTCTGGAAAAGTCTGCGCGTAGGCCTGCGGCAGATGGTGCGTGTTCACCACGAAGGACGTCACCCCCGCCGCCATGAGATGGTCGAAGGCATAGGTGATGAGCGGCTTATGAAAAACGGGGATGAGAGGCTTCGGGAGCTGATCGGTCAGCGGCCGCAGCCGCTCCCCGAGCCCCGCGCCGAGGACGAAGGCGGTATGCACGCGCGGGGTTTAGTCGGGGGACTCACACGGCGCAAGAAATCAAATCCCGCTGATCACCCCATCCTCGCTGACCTGGATGCGCTCTGCGGCTGGCACTTTGGGGAGGGCGGGCATGCGCATCATGGTGCCGGTGAGGGCGACGAGGAAGCCTGCACCATTCGCGATCTCGAAGTCGCGCACGGTGATAGTGAAGCCTTTGGGACGGCCGAGCTTGGTGGCATCGTCGGAGAGGGAGTTCTGCGTTTTTGCCATGCAGAGTGGCAGGTGACCGAAGCCGTTTTTGTCGAAGAGAGCAAATTTGGCCTTTGCTTCCTCCGTGAGCGTGACGCCGTCCGCACCATAGATGCGGGTGGCGATAGCATGAAGCTTCTGCTCGACGCTGTCGTGCGGCTGATAAAGGAAGGGCAGGGGTTTTGATTCGGACTTCGCCAGAGCTTCGAGCACGGTCTCGGCGAGCTGGGTGGCTCCGGCACCGCCTTCGCCGAAGACATTGGCGAGAGCGCAGGGCACGCCGCGCTCGGCGCAGAATTCCTTCACGAGGGCGATTTCCTCGGCGCTGTCGTTGGTGAACTGGTTGATCGCCACGATGACGGGGCGCTGAAACTGCTGGGCGCTGTCGAGATGAGCGGCGAGGTTATCCAGGCCCTTTTTCAGCGCCTCGGGATCAGGATGGGTAAGGGCATCGAGGGCGACTCCGCCATGCATTTTCAAAGCGCGCACGGTGGCGACGATGACAATGGCTTCGGGCTGAAGACCGGACTGGCGGCACTTGATGTGCATGAACTTTTCCCCGCCGAGATCGAAGGCGAATCCTGCCTCGGTGACGGCGTAGTCGGCATGGGCCAGCGCCATGCGGGTGGCGAGCACGGAGTTGCAACCGTGGGCGATGTTGGCAAACGGGCCGCCATGGAGGAAGGCGGGCACGCCTTCAACGGACTGCACGAGGTTGGGCTGGAGGGCGTCGCGAAGAAGCGCGAGCAACGCACCGGTGGCACGGGCTTCTTTGGCGAGCACGGGTTCGCCTTCCGGCGTGAAACCGGTGACGATGCGGTCGAGCCGCGCGCGGAGGTCGGCGAGGGACTCGGACAAACAAAGAATGGCCATCACCTCCGAAGCGGCGGTGATGTCGAAGCCGGTGGCGCGCTCGGTGGCGGCTCCGGCGCTGGTGCGGATGCGGCGGAGGGCGCGATCATTCACATCGAGCACGCGTTTCCAGAGCAGCGTCGAGGGCGTGAGGTGTGTCTGATGATTGAAAATCTGGTTATCCAGCACGGAGCTGAGCAGGTTGTGCGCGCTGGTAATGGCGTGGAAGTCGCCGGTGAAGTGGAGATTGATCGACTGCGAGGGCTGCACGGTGCTTTTGCCACCACCCGTCGCGCCACCTTTGCGGCCAAAGACGGGGCCCATCGAAGGCTGCCGCAGTGCGAGTGCGACACTCTGGCCGATCCTTTTCAAACCCTGCGCGAGTCCGATGGACATCGTCGTTTTGCCTTCGCCCGCAGGAGTGGGTGTGATCGCAGAGACGAGGATGAGCTTGCCTTTCCGCGGCTTGTCCTTCAGGGCCTTGAGCGACACTTTCGCCTTGTCCGTGCCATAGAGCGCGAGGTGGTCATTCGAGATGCTGAGCGAGTGCGCGAGGGAGGCGATGTCTGGGAGCATGGGAGAGGTGAAAGCTGTCCGATGATGCCGGGTGAGCGTGCGATGGAAAGAGCGAAATCCGGGCCGGAAGACAAATTATACTGAAACGCTTCTCAGTCACTTGTGCTATGTTTGGGTGAATCCAACCCAGATCATGAAATCGACACTGTTATCTCTGCTGATCGTTTCCCCCGCCATGGCGCAGATGGCCTTCGAAAAGGCCATGGCTCCGCCCACACCACCTGCCATCGAATACCGTCTGGCCACGCAGATCGTCCCACCACCGCCGCCGGACTTCACAACGCAGACCACGCTCTACTCCATCGGTGCGCCCACAGAGGAGGAGCAGTATTACCTGGAGCTGATCAACCGTGCGCGAGCCAATCCGACGGCAGAAGGTCTGATGCTGGCCACCACCACGCATCCGAGTGTGCTCAGCGCCATCGCGCAGTTCGGAGTGGACCTGGATTTGATGAAGACGGAGTTTACCGCGCTGCCAGTGCGGCCACCGCTGGCGATGAACGCGCTTCTCACCAATGCCGCGCGAGGGCACACACAGTATCAGTTCGACAATGCGATACAGGACCACACGGGCAGCGGCGGGTCGAGCCCTGGCACGCGTGCGGCGGCGGCTGGCTACTCCGGGGGAGTGGCAGAAAGCGTGTTTTCTTATGCGAAAGATGTCTTTCACGGCCATGCGGGCTTCCAGATCGACTGGGGTCCTGGTGGCGCAGGAGGAATGCAGCTAGGTCGCGGTCACCGGATGAACAATCATGGCAATTACCGTGAGGTGGGTATTGGCGTCATCTTGGGCAGCAACACCGTGGCTGGAAACACCGTGGGCCCGCAGCTTGTGACGCAAAATTTTGCCACCCCGACCGTGAACACCCAAGCCTTCGTCACGGGCGTGGCTTACTATGATCTGAATGCGAACAACCTCTTTGACCCAGGTGAAGGCATCGGCGGGCTGACGGTGAATGTGAACGGCTCCACCTTTCATGCCGTGACGGCGACCACGGGTGGCTACGCCGTACCAGTGCCGACCACGAATGCCACGCGTGCCGTCACCTTCACCGGACTCGGAGCCAATGGCGGCGATGATGCGGTGATCAGCGGTGGTGCGAATGTGAAGGTGGACTTCAAGCCCGCCTACACCCCCGCCAGCCTCACTGGGCCCGATGCGGCCAGCACGCTGGCGGCGACGAATTATACCTTTAACACCGTCATCGGAGCCACCGGTTACAAAGGGCGCAGTGTCGCCAATGCCAACGCGGCCAATGACGGCGCGGACAACACCTCCCGCGTCACGGTGGCACAGACCGGCACCTACGCGATCACCTTCACCGACTTCAAGGACTCCGGCACCGGTTGCTACCATCTAGCGCACCCCACCTTTGTGGACCAGACCCTGACCTATGCTGGCGGGTTCCATGTCAAAACAGGCGGCGCAGTCTCCTTCCGCAGCCGTCTCGGCTGGGCAGGCGCACAGCAGGCGGCGCGCGTGGAGATATCTACGAACGGCGGGAACACCTGGGAAAGTGTCTTCAGCCAGACGGGCACCGGCACGGCAGGGGAGACCAGCTTCAACACACGCAATGCCAATCTGACCGCGTATGTCGGTAAAGATGTCCTCCTGCGCTTTAACTACTCGGTCGGCAGCGGCGGCTTCCCCCAGACAGACGCCGGTGTGGGCTGGTACATCGACACAATCACCTTCACCAACCTCGTCGATTTAACCAATGCCACGGTCACAACACTGCCCGCTGGCACCACGTTTGCCTACACCGCTCCTGTGGTCGGGAATTTTCTTCTCTCGGTATCGCCCATCATCTCGGGCAGGGACTTTGGCTTCGGACCGGTGAAGGCGGTGACCGCCAGCGCCGCGCCGCCGAGTCTCGCTGAGATCACGGTGGAACAGCCAGCCACCAATGAGTTGACCGATGGCGCGGACACCGTGGCCTTCGGCACGAAAATGCTGAACGATGCCGAGGTGAAGACCTTCGTGATTCGTAATGATGGCACAGAAGATCTAACGGGTCTCGCTTTGAGTGTGATCGGGGCTCATCCTGGTGATTTTGTAGCCGCCGACCTCGGTGATACCACGCTCATTCCTGGAAATGATACCACCTTCACCGTCACCTTTACCGCAGAAAATCAAGGTGCTCGCACAGCCACCCTGCGCATCGCCAGCAATGACTCGAATGAAAATCCATTCGATATCAACCTCACGGGCACTGCCTCGAATGCGCCAACCATTGATGTGCCGCCTGTGTCACTCGTCCGTATCGAGGGAACCACGGCGGAGTTCACAGTTGCCGCCTCGCACCCCACGCTCGCGCCGACTTTCCAGTGGCGGAAAAATGGCGTTGCCATCAAAAATGCCACCACGGACACGCTCACCTTTGCTGCCGTGAAGCCCACCGATGCCGCGAACTACACCGTGGTGGTCAGCGCAGGTGGGGAATCCGTCACCAGTGATGCTGTGGTGCTAGCGACCATCAAACCGGTGAACCAACTGCTCGTCGTCGCGCAAGGCACCACTTTGAAGCCTACTGTCACCGTGACGGGCGCGGCGACACTGACTTGGAGCAAGACACATGGTGATCCACCCGTCATGGATGACCTGGGGCCACTCGGCAAGACCCTGGTGCTCACTTCCCTGAGCGCCGCCACAGGCTCCGGCATTTATCAATGTGAGGCCTCCGTCCCGGGTGGCAGCGCACTGCCCGCAGGTGTCTTTGATATCCGTGTCTTCAGCGCGAAGCCGCAGGTGACCTCGGCGCAAAACATGCCCGACGGCGCTGTGGGCATCCCCTACACCCACCAGATCCTGCTCAACGGCGGGCTCGATGAATCCCCCGTATCCTACGCTGCCAAGAACCTGCCCACCGGTCTAACACTGAATACGAAGACCGGCTTCATCAGCGGCGTGCCCACCGTCGCCAAGACCTTCCTCAAAGTCTCCGTCAGCGCCACCAACAGCAAAGGCAGCACCGCCAGCGCCGAGCAGAGCATCATCATCGACCCACTTCCTGGCGGAGTGATGGGAACTTTCACCGGCACCGTCGCGCGTGAAGCCACCCTGAATGGCGGCCTCGGCGGACGCGTGGACCTCACCATTGCCTCCACTGGTGCCATCAGCGGCTCGATGATGCTAGGCGCCACCAAGCTGCCTTTTAAAAGTGCCATCGTCATTGATGCCAACCCACTCGTTGCGCCCAGCGCCTTCATCAATGTGCCTCGTGGAGTTGGCAAAATCCCCTACTTTTTTGTCCTCACGCTGGACACGGCGAATGACAGTTTCGCTGCCGGCACCAACGTTAATGATGGCCTCAACAACGCCGCCATCGAAGGCTGGCGCCATGTTTGGAATACCCTGAACCTCGCCACCGCCACGCCAAAGCTCTTCACCTACGCCCTGCGCCCACCAGCGCTGCCTGCCGAAATGCCGCGAGGAGATGGTTACGGTTCCTTCACCCTCGCCAAGGACGGCAAACTCACCACTGCTGGCAAACTCGCCGACGGTGAGGGCTACACCAACGCCACCTACGCTGGACCGCACGGGCAGATTCTCCTCTTCCAAGTGCTCACTACCACCAAGGGCAGCATCCTCGGCACACTCGACATCGATGCTACCAACGATGGGCTACTTGATGACGATGGCCTCACGGGCACCGTCTCATGGTCACGGCCTCTCAATGCAAAATCCCGCGTCTATCCCGCTGGCTTCGGCCCCGTGGACCTCACCGCCGTCGGCGCACGCTTCACACCGCCTGTGGCTCCTGATCTCGTCCTGGACCTCATCGTCGGAGTGGACAAAGCGAAGCTCAATTTTGCTGACGGCGGCCTTGCTGGATCCGTCATTGATCCGAATGTCGATGAGTTCGACATCATCAAAGGCAACAAGCCTGTGCTGCCGCCGCTGTTGAGTACTGGCAATCCAGGCAGTGTCAAAATCACCGCGCTGAGCGCCACCACAGGCTTCTTCACCGGCACCTTTGTCGTTGAGGACGACGAGATCCGCACGGGCACGTTTACGGGTAAAAAGATCAAACGCACCGCCACCTTCAACGGCATCCTCACGCATGATGGCACCGCCAAGATCGGAGCAGGTCATTTCCTCCTCGCCGAGCTGCCACATGATGCCGATCCCGGTGCCTTGCCGCCCATCAAAGCAACCACCCCGACGACCAGCCTCATGCTTTCAGGCTCCGTGCTCTTGGAGAAAAAATAAGGAACCTCCATGATCAGGCTGAGCAGCCGTGGCATGAACTTGATGACTCTTCTCTCCGCAAGATTCAGCCACAACCTGCTCTTGCCTGATCGTGGCGCATGTCGATGAGTCGTTGATCCCATGATTACGATCGACACCCTGAATGAACACGTCGGAGAAGAGAAGCTGCGCGCTACCGCGGCCGCTTTTTACCGCCGGGTGAAAACCGACCCGCTCATCGGCAAAATGTATCCTGCGGATGACTGGGCGGGTTCTGAAAAACGCCTCGCTGACTTCCTCGTCTTTCGTTTTGGCGGCCCGCAGACCTACCTCCAGGAGCGTGGGCATCCACGTCTGCGCATGAGGCACCTGCCCTTCTCCATCGGCCTCGCCGAGCGGGATCAGTGGCTGAAGCTCATGGGCGAGGCCATGCGTGAAGTAGAGATCAGCCCCGAGGCTGCGGAGGTGATGATCCCCTTCTTTGCCCAAGTGGCGGACATGATGCGCAACCGGCCGGAGTGATCAGACCGCTCGCTCCAGCTTCTCATCAATGCGGGCGACGAGGGTATCGAGCAATTCGCTGTTGCCAAAACGCTCCACCACGCCTGCTAGGAAGCCTTCGATGATGAGCTTGCGGCTTTCGCTGTCGCTGATGCCGCGGGCTTTGAGGTAGAAGAGTTCTTCATCGGCGATGGGGCCGCTGGTGGCTCCGTGGCTGCATTTGACCTGGTCGGCGTTGATTTCGAGGCCGGGGAGGCTGGTGGCTTCGGCTTCGTTGCTGTTGAGCAGGTTCCGGCAGGTCTGGTAGGCGTCGGTGTAGTGCGCGCCTTCATCGACGATGATGAGGCCGCTGAAAATGCTGCGGGACTGGCCGTAGAGGGCGTTTTTGTAGAGCAGGTCGCTGGTGGCGTGCGGGGCTTTGTGACGCTGAAGCGTGCGCTGATCGACGATTTGATCGCCGATGGGCAAACTGACGCTGAGCATGTCGCTGCGGGCACCCTGGCCGACGAGGTCGCTGACGCTCTCGCTGCGGCTGAAGGCGGCACCGAGCTGCACTTGGAAGCTTTTCACGCTGGCATCGCGTCCGGCGGTGATGCTGGAAAGATGCAGCGCCTGGGCGTCATCGGCCAACTCCTGGCAGGCGGCGTAGGTGATCTGGCTGCCGCTGCCGCCGACGAGATCGGCGATGGCGATGCTGAGGCCGCCTTCACCCTCCAAACTGCGATAATGATCGACGACGCTGACCTGCGCATGGTCGCCCGTGACGACGAGCGTGTGCGGGAAGATGGCGGCGTGGTCGCCGACGACCCAGTGGAAGATTTCGACCGGCTTTTCGATGACGACATTCTTCGGCACGATGATGACGGTGCCCGCTTTAACATGCGCCAGATGTAGCGCGGCGAATTTATTCGAGCCGAGAGCTTGTTCACCCTTCATGAAATGCTGCTGGAGGGCCACTTCGTGTGATTTGAGAGCTTCCTCGAAGCTCACGCACACGACTCCGTCTGGAAGACCACTCGTGTCGGACTCGACGAGCGTGTCATTCACGAAGACAAAGCGCGCCGCGCGTTCTTTGAGACCCTCGGTGGCTGTGAGCGCTGCTTTCGACTGCTCAGCAGTCGGTGCTTTGGCTGGCGCGTGATCAGCGAGTTCGATCTTCTTCGAGTTCGAGTAGCGCCAGTTTTCGTCCTTGAGTCCGGGAAGCGGCAGGGACTGGAATTCGGTCCACGCGGCGTTGGAGCGCGTGGTGAACCAGGCTGGCGAGGAGGTGCTGCGAGCGGGTACGATGGAGAGGAGGCCGGTGGAGTTATCGGAGGGCATGGGGGGAGAAAAATCTGGCTAGACTGGCTAGAACGGGGCGGTTAGTCTTGGCGGCATGAAAGCAGTGAAAAAATCCGAGTGGCAGCTCCAGACGGCCAAGAACCGTTTCAGTGAGGTGGTGAACCGTGCGATCACCGATGGCACCCAGACGATCACACGACATGGGAAGCCCGTCGTGGTGGTGATGTCCCAGGAGGAGTTCCGGAAACTGGCTCCGGCGAAGGAGGAGCAGGAATGGAGCATGCTGGAGCACCTGCTGGCCTGTCCTGACAAAACTTTGTACAAGCGCATCTTCCGCACGCCTGGTCCGCCTCGTGATGTCGATTTCTCATGAAGTACCTGCTCGACACCATGGTCGTGAGTGAGCCGACCAAACGCAAAAAAGACCTGAAGGTGATGCATTGGCTCGTCGCCCATGATCCCGACTGCGCGATCTCCATCCTGACACTCGGAGAAGTCGAACGCGGTATCGTCGATATGGCTCCGAGCCAGCGGCGAAGCCGTTTGTTGGCATGGTTCAATGCTTTTGCGGATCAAATGGAACGGCGCGGGCGCATCCTGCCGGTGGATCGGACGCTCATGAGTTTCTGGGGGCCGGTTTACAGCCGCGAAGAGAGGCTGACGAAGCGCAAACCGCCCTTCGTGGACACGATCCTCGCCGCAACAGCCGAACTGCACGGGCTGACGATGGTGACGCGCAACGAGAAGGACTTCCCGAAGACCTTGGCGCTGGTCAATCCGTGGAAGATTTGAAACTCTGATTTTTTGCACCGCAGAGATTAAAAGGCCGCAGAGGTTTTGTCTGAGCAGTCGAAACGGAAAAATAGGTCTGGAGGCGCTAGCCAGCATCACAGGGCAATCTCTCCGGTTTGAATCTCCGATGCATCTTCGTCGTGGTCTTCATAGAGCCAAGCGGCAGCCCCATGAGCATATTCATGAAAGGCAGTTCCAAACTGGGGATCTGGAACCAAGGTTTCCCCTTTGCTTTTGCCGTCCGTCTTTACTTCCTCGAAACAGACGACTGGATGAAAGCGCCTTTCCTTTTCTTCGAACCAGCCCATGTCGAGAAACTGCCCCGAGTGAAAAAAATACTGCTCACAGATGGCTCTGCGCAGCTCTTGGTCGGCGATTCCGTTTTCTGTTAGGACCTCATTCAATCGAGCTAGCTCCAAAGTCTGATAGCTAGCGACACACGGGTCATGCAAATCTCCTGGGACGTAGTTCATGAGCAAAAACCTGGTTGAAGTTCATTCGACATCATGTTCTTCGATCAGCCAACGCTTCCCTCCATCTCCAGATCAATGAGGCGCTTCAGCTCCACGCTGTACTCCATGGGGAATTCCTTCACGAGGTCGTTGATGAAGCCATTGACGCTCAAACTCATGGCTTCGGCTTCGGTGAGGCCGCGTTGCATGAGGTAGAAGATTTGATCGGCGCTGACTTGGCTGACGCTGGCTTCGTGCTGGGTGCTGTGTTGATTGCCGCGAACGTTGATGGCGGGGTAGGTATCGGTGTGGCTGTTGCTGTTGATGAGCAGGGCGTCGCACTCGGTGTTGTTTTTGCAGCCTTTGAGGTGCTTCGGGATGTGGACGAGGCCGCGATAGGTGCTGCGGCCCTGG
>Ga0209480_10000388_pt1 | contig 37522 bp, 32 predicted proteins | sample JI61114C2DNA_FD_187501 | JGI IMG/M metagenome (GOLD analysis project Ga0209480, IMG submission 187501) | Wastewater effluent complex algal communities from Wisconsin, to seasonally profile nutrient transformation and Carbon sequestration -... | ecosystem: Engineered > WWTP > Effluent > Algae... | reverse complement strand
ACATAGACAGCGTTTTACTATTTTAGCCAGAGCCATTACTGGGCATTCTATTGAGTTATTTGCTGCCGAGAGAGAAGGAGGATATAAAGGAAATAGCTTTTTTTTGCCTAATTCTTTTGCTCAATTTCCGACTTTCGAGCAAAATTTAAGCTACTATTTCTTTCGTATTATTTATTTGTCTGTCCAAAAGAATTTGAAATTAAATTGGTTCCAGTCCGATGATATTCAAAATGATACTGCACAACAAATAGCCATTCAGAATGCGCCTCACGTGCTGCAAGGTATAGAAGAGGAATTTCCATTTGCAATTCAGATTCATGATGACTTTAAAGCTTTTTATCAGGATAATTTGCTGCCGAAAAAAGCAGTAGATTATAGTTGGCTTTATGGAAAGGTAATGAAGGATAATCTTGAGAATGCTGCTTCCCAAAATCTTAAAAATTTTAACGATAAGTTTAAAACTATAGAAGATTCAGCACCTAAAACTACTCTAAAGTCAAAGCCTGTTGAGGAAATTGTGAGTATAGCGATTGATGAAAAGCAGCAGGAAGATTATGTCTTAAATCATAATTTTGAGAAAGTCGATACTGCGGAAGAATTTAGTGGTTCATGGCGAGATTTTGATGGTGATGACGAACTGGAAGATCATCAGGAGGCACTCGATGAGCTGAATATGAAATTTACAGTGAGAGTGGATGATGTTGCTCATAGTGTATATCAATCTGATTTTATTGAGAATGCAACTGTCGCAGAAAGTGATGAACAAACAATGCTCGGGACGCCTATTACATATCCTGAGTGGGATTATAAAAAACATCATTATAAAATAGATTTCTGCAAACTTTATCCGACGACTCAAGTAAAATCTGATGTTGATTATTACAAAAAAACCCTTTCAGAAAATGCTTCTACCTTGCTTGGTTTGCGAAAAATGTTGACCAATGTCAATAATAAAATGCTGCAACAAAGAAGGCAAACTCAAGGTGATACTTTTGATATCGACGCTTTGACCGATTTATTCGTAGATGTCCACACAGGCCATACGCCTTCCGAAAATATTTATATATCAAACAGGAAAAAGGAAAGGGATATTTCTATTTTATTGCTATTGGATATTAGTCTTTCCAGCGATAGCTATGCTGCGGGCAATAGGGTATTAGATGTTGAAAAGCAAACAGCTATTTTATTTGGGGAGATCTTAAATGAATTTAATATTGATTTTTCGATCGATTGTTTTTATTCCAAAACCCGTAATTATTCCACTTATATGACGCTTAAAGGATTTGATGAAAGTTGGCAAAAAGCGAAGTATAAAGTTGGTTCTCCCGATCCAAGTGGTTATACGCGAATAGGTGTTGCTTTACGGCACTCCGGTTCAATAATTGAAACCCGAAAAACTAAAAATAAATGGATCATTTTATTGTCTGACGGCAAGCCAAATGATTTTGATAGATATGAAGGAAAGTATGGCATTCAAGATGTGAAGCAAGCGATTAGAGAATTGGGTGAAAAGCAGATCAACTCTTATGCATTGGCTATTGAAGCAAATGCTAAATTTTATTTGCCACAAATGTTTGGACAAAATCATTATCAGATTTTGTCTTCACCAAAAGAATTAATTACTTTGTTGGTGAAATTGTATGAAAAAATTAAAAATTGAAAATCATAAAAAGCCTGGAAGGAAAATGAATTTAGAGTTGATACAAAATAAAGAAATAGATAACCCTCCCGGAGGTATTCTAATGTGGATAGTTATATTTTTAGAACTCTTGACATTCGGCATAGCGCTGGTATTTATGATCATATTGAGCAAAGAAGAATCAGCAGTTTTTCACTCGAGTCGATTGATGTTAAATCCTGTGCTGGGTGCCACTAACTCTGTTGTGCTATTAACTAGTGGATATTTTATGGCGGAGTCAGTTCGGTATTTCAGAGCGAAGAAGAATAGGAAAGCCAATACAACAATTAACATAGCCATGCTTTTAGGTGTGTTGTTTTTAATTATAAAGGGTGTTGAATATTATTTAAAGATAACTAGTGGTATTAGCCTTAGTACCAATACTTTCTTTTCATTTTATTGGTTGCTTACAGGATTTCATTATATACATGTTATCGTCGGTTTGATCATTTTACTTGTTATTAAAAAATATAATCAACAAGAATCAACTGAAATCAATTTAGAATTTTACAGTGCGGGAGCCACCTTTTGGCACATGTGTGATTTAATATGGATCATTTTATTTCCTATACTATATTTACTTTTTTAATATGAAAAAAAGCAATTTAATTACGATAATAGTGCTAATCATTTTAAGTGCATTAGTAGCTATATTTTCACAGAACGAGGCATTGAAATCTTTTCTATTAATAGTATTTGTTATTAAATATCTTTTAGTGGTATTTAACTTTATGGAAATGAAATATGCGCATACCTTCTGGAAAGTTCTTATTATAATTTTCATTACAGGACTTTTTTCAACCATAATGATCATGAAAGGTGCTAACTAAAATTATTGATTTTCAGCAGACTTGACACCTTATAGAAATCCAATTTTGGAAAGAGTGAAAGAATTAAGTTGACAGACTTATTAAACTTAAAATATCCTCTTGCTTCACCTTCCTTAATACTTTTTGGTATATCTATTCTTATATTTCTCCTCCTGCTTATACGGATACTATTACACATTGATTCTTGTGGCCTAATAAGTAGGTTGAAAATATTTCACCTTTTATGATATAAGTGCTGAATGAAAAGTATATTTTTATGTCCCGTTTATTTGGTTTTGATTTGACGCTAAGTGATGGAGAAGCTGGATGAACGTTTTTAACCTAGTTCTATTCTATTCTTCCAAAATTAAAATCAAATCAAATGAAAAGATTATTGAAAATTCTAACTTGGGTGATTATAATCTTTTTGATTGTAGTTGTTTCATCATTATCTTACATCAAGTTTATTTTACCGAATGTCAGTGAAGCTCCGGATTTAAAAGTGGAAATGACAACTAATCGTATTGCTCGAGGTGAATACCTAGCCAATCATGTCACAGTATGTATGGATTGTCATTCTGTGCGAGATTGGACAAGATTTTCAGGACCACCAACTGATGGAACCTTAGGGATGGGAGGAGATGTTTTTGATCAAAAATTCGGATTCCCTGGAAAATATTATGCAAAAAATATCACGCCTTATGGAATTGGCCGTTATTCTGATGGAGAGCTTTTTAGAGTTATAACTACCGGAGTCACCAAAGAAGACAAAGCATTATTTCCTATCATGCCATTTCATTATTATGGCCAAATGGATGAAGAAGATATCAAATCTATCATCTCCTATATTCGAACTTTGAAACCTATAAAGAATGATGTGCCAATTTCTTCCTCAGATTTCCCTATGAATTTTATTATTAACACCATTCCGCACGAGGCTAATTTTACCAAATTACCTCCAAAAAGTGATGTAGTGAATTATGGAAAATATTTGACGAATGCAGCTGGTTGTGTTGAATGCCATACAAAATTTGAAAAGGGAGGTTTAGTTGCCGGAACAGAATTCGGTGGTGGAAGAGAATTTACTTTTCCCAATGGTTCAATTGTTCGCTCAAGTAATATTTCTTCATACAACACAACTGGGTTAGGGGCATTATCAGAAGAAGAGTTTGTACATTTTTTTCGTTCCCGCACTGATTCTACATTGGTAAACAAAAAACTTAATCCAGGAGACTTTAACTCTGTGATGCCTTGGACCATGTATGGAAGCATGCATGAAGAAGATTTGAAAGCAATTTATGCATATTTAAAAACGGTTGTACCAATCAATAATTCGGTAGAGAAATTTACTTCTGCCCCTGAATGAAAGGAAGTTATATAAAAAAGAATTGTTTAGTTCACTATTATTTATTTCCGTAATACTGAAATGATTGCCCTTTTGCAAGTGCCTTATGGTTTATGAAGGTTCTTTGTCGTTTAATTTATTTCCACCAAACAATTACTTTAGGACTATGCATTTCATAGAAGTGTATGGGCTTTCAACAAATTTTATGAGATATGCTTATGATTTTGTCTTGTTGGATAAGGAAAATAGAAAATATACCGGTGATGGAGCATCCGAATTGGACTATTACGGATTTAATAAAGACGTATATGCTGCAGGAAATGGAAAAGTAGTATATGCTTCTAATGATCATAAAGATGACAAAAGTTTCGATGTCACTAAACTTAAAAAAAATCCGCTTGAACTATATGGGAATTGTATAGGAATTCAACACAAAAATGGAGCAATAAGTATCTATGGACATCTTAAGCAAAATAGTTTAATGGTTAAAATGGGCGACAGCGTTGTTTCCGGTCAAAAGATCGCAGCTATTGGTGTGTCCGGAAGTTCGTTTTTCCCGCATTTGCATTTTGAAGTTCGCACATCCATTATGAACGCAGCTGAGGGTCTTCCATCTTATTTTTCTAATATATATGCGCTTGAGTCCAATATGAAAATTAAGTCGGGTTTTGTTGAAACAGGGAGTATAATGTTGACTAAATAAAGTTTGATAAACAATATTTTGACTTCCCTTATTCAAGTTTCGATTGTAAAGTTACTGGTATTTTGATATAAGGAATATTACAGAAGAATAAAATATAATGTTGTGATAATCGAAGCTTTTAATTAAATAAGGATTGACAACTGTAATTTTTTGTAGTTAATACCCAAAAAAGGGGCAATTACATTAATCGCCCCTTTTCAAAATTATTTTACTTCTTCAAATTCAACTAATTGACTTTGCTTGTTGTCTGTATTTTTGGATTCAACCTTACAGCCCCCTGCTGCGCAGCCGAAATTGAATAGGCCCATGGATGCGAAATAACCACCAAACATTATACCAAACCATTGTAAGTTTATAATTGAATCAATTATAAATACAAGTCCGATAACTAAATATATTGCACGGGTTAGTGTCCATCCAGTTAGCATTTTTTGTATCATATTAATTAATTTTGTTTTGCAAACTCATCCATCCACCACCATTATGTACTTCATTAAAACCCTTAGAGATTAAGATACTCTTTGCACTTGAAGACCGCATTCCTGATGCGCAGCAAGTTATGATAGCTTTATCTTTCTTCAATTTAGAAAGATTTCTTTCCAAAGTGTCCAATGGTATGTTGATTGAATTCTTCAGATGTCCACCCTTAAATTCTCCCGGACTGCGCACATCAATGATTTGTGCTCCATTATTTAATAACTCTTTAAAGTCAACTTTAGGGCCGAAGCCGAAAATATTTTTTAATAATTGTATCATTTGATTAATTTTTAATTTTTTTGAAAGTTGTAATTTACGTCCATCCAGCTGCCACCATTGTCGCAATCTATTCCGCAGCTTCTTAGATAATTCGTGGCTTGTCCGCTGCGTCCGCCACTGGCACAACAAAGAATTAGTTTTGGTCCCAATGATTTAATTTCTTCAAGCCTTTGTTCTATTTCCTGAAGTGGTATATTGATGCTGCCTGCTACATTACCACCCATGAACTCACCTGGAGTTCTAACATCTACTACTATAGTTTTGTTATTGTTCATTGTTTTTATTATTATTTAATTTTGAATTGTTTTCCTTTTTAAAGCTTCCTGAAAATAAGCCTCCCATCATTGCACCATATAAGGTGCTATTTAAAGGTTTTGAGGTAATAGCGCATGTTCCGCTTGAACAACCTACAAAATAATAGTAAGCATATCCCGCTAACGCACCTAATAAAATGCCTATGATGGTAAATTTATGGTTAATTAATATATTCATCTTATAACATGGTTGTTGGACATACGTAATCGGTAATTTTAAACTTTCCTGATACTTTAATAGCTTCGAAGCCTCCATCTACATCAATAAGATTGTCGTATCCTCTTGCTTTAAGTATAGATGCGAAAATCATGGAACGGTTGCCCCCGGCGCAATGCACATAGTATGTTTTACTTTTATCAATCATGCTCATACTACTGTTGATATAATCTAATGGCGCATTTTCTGCATTAGTTATATGTTCAGAATCATATTCACTTTTTTTGCGTACATCGAGAATATTGATTTCTGGATCATTGCTTTCAGCCTGCGCAAACTCTTCTGCAGTAATAGATTTGATTGCATCTACTTCCTTACCTGAAGATTTCCATGCATCAAAACCACCTTTCAAATATCCTATTGCATGATCATAGCCTACTCTTGCCAATCTGGTTATCACTTCTTCCTCCCGACCGAGCTCAGTGACAAGTAGTATTTCTTGTTTGATATCCGGAATTAATGTACCTACCCACACAGCGAAACTTCCATCTATGCTGATATTAATAGAGTTTGGAATAAATCCTTCTCCAAATATCCTGGGACTTCGTGTGTCTATCACTAATGCATTTGTTTCGTTGGCGATCAAATCAAATTCATTGGGAGATAATGAACGTGTACCGCGCTCGATTACATTATCAATACCATCATAGCCATTGATATTCATCAAAACATTCTTAGGAAAATATGCAGGAGGTGGCATTAAGCCAGTAAGTACCTCTTTTATAAATGCTTCCTTATCCAGATCAGGTCTCAATGCATAATTTGTCTTCTTTTGATTTCCAAGAGTGTCAGAAGTTTCTTTGCTGATGTTTTTGCCACAAGCACTTCCAGCACCATGAGCGGGGTAAACTATCAAATCATCGTTTAGCGGTAGAATCTTATTGTGTAAAGACTCGTATAGGTGGCCTGCTAATTTCTCTTCAGTTAAATCAGAAATTACATGCTGAGCCAGGTCTGGTCGACCTACATCCCCAATAAGAAGGGTATCACCTGTAAATATAGCGTGCTCCTTTCCAGATTCATCAATTAGCAGATAGCAACTACTTTCCATAGTATGTCCTGGCGTGTGAATCAATTTTATTTTGACTTGGCCCAATTCGAAAACTTGTCCGTCTGTGCCGACTATGATGTCAAAACCTGTTTTCATCGTCGTTGGACCATATATAATTGGAGCGCCGGTTTTCTTTGATAGATCAACATGACCAGACACGAAGTCAGCATGAAAGTGTGTTTCAAAAATGTATTTGATTTTTGCACCACGCTCTTCGGCCATTGAGATATATGGTTGGACTTCACGCAATGGATCGATTATGGCAGCTTCGCCATTACTTTCGATATAGTAAGCACCTTGGGCTAGACAACCGGTATAAATTTGTTCTACTTTCATTGTTGTTTGTTTATTATTTAATAGAACAAAGGTGAGGTCTTTAATTAACTTGGTGTGTGACTATTGTTACAATTTCTAATTTACTATTTTATGGGGGTTAAAGTTGAAAATGTGAAAAGTGAAATAAACGCAAAGCGTGTTGAGTAGATTTCTCCTTTTTGATAGCAGGATCAGTCACTTATATTTTTGGTTATGTGTATCGTATTGAATATCAATACATTAAAAAATAAGAAGAAAAAAGTCGCCCCTTACCGTCTGGCAGCTATGGCTTATACACATCTTTTTTGTTTTTTTCAAAGTAAACTTTGGTGACACCCCGACGTAGGTTAACCTACGCCGAGCCTCAAGATCTAAGTTTTAACTTTAAATTTTATGCTTCATTAGCTATGAAGTGCTGATCGTAGGTTAACCTACGTTCTGGTGTCTGCAAAATTAATTTTGCTTATAAGTACCTCAATAACAAACAATTATATTAATATTCTAATTAAGCCTTTTATTTAAAAAATACTTATCTATAAACCTTTGCTCTGGCAGAGGGAGTCTGCAAAGTGTATTTATTTATTGAGTTAAATAGTTCAACCCAATTCAGGGTTGTTTAAACGCCCTACTTCACCCCGGGTTTCACCCATGGCTATTATTATTCAACCCTTATCAGTGTTTTTGTGTTTTTTCATGGAAGAAAAAAATAACTGAATTGATAAGTTGTATGAAATAAAATTTTTCGATTAACAAGATGACATCTCCTAAAGTTTTTTAAGCAGCTTTATTTGATTGCGATAGAGTAAAAGCTTATCATCATTCTCTAATTTTTTTAGCAAACGAGAGATCACCACTCTGGATGTTCCCAATTCATTAGCGATTTGCTCGTGAGATAAGTTGATAAGGGTCGAATCAGTAACTTTTGATTTTTCTTTTAGATAATGAACTAAGCGCTCATCTAATTTTTGAAAAGCTATTTGATCAATTGTTTTCAATAGTTCATTAAATCGGAAATGAATAGTTTTCATTACAAAATTTTTCCATGTAGGAAATTTTACCATCCAATCATCCATCACAGAGATCGGAATGGTTATTAATTCAACATCTTCCTCCGCCACTGCTTTTATTTCACTTGGAAACTGTTGCATGCAGCATGTAAATGTCATCGCACAACTTTCATTTGGATTTACATAATAGAGTAATAGTTCTCTGCCTTCATCATCCATCCTGGTTATTTTGACAGATCCGGATAGCACCATAGGCATTACCCTGACCACCTGACCAAAATCTAGAATTGTTTCATTTGCTTTCACTGAAGTGTGTGTAGCTAACGCCTCCATTTCCTTTATGAGCTCCGGCTCAAATATATGTTTGTATTGTTCAGTTATATTCATGGATCGGATTCTATTTATTTCAGGGATGGTAAGACTTTCTTTTTAACGGCTAAATATAGACTCTATTTGAAAACAGTTGTTTAAAAGTTTATATTCTTTTTGAAAATTTAAGTGCAGTTATGGAATAATAGGTCTATTGACCATTAACATAATAAAAGTAAATTTAACATTTTTTATTCAAATTATTTCCATATTTGCTTTGGCAAGACTTGGAAGAAATTAATTAATTTCTCGGATATAGATTTTACTTTAACAGAAGGAAGGTAATTACCATCATTAAATTGGCAAAATTGATTAATAGTTATCGTTTTTAGCTGAATTATAAACTCAAAAGTATATCCTGATATGAATATAGAACACATAAGATCACTATTTCCTGTAACAAATAATGCTATTTATTTAAATAATGCTTCCCAATCTCCTCTTAATTTAAGAGTATTTGATAGATTGCAGAATCACTTAAATAGAGAATTAAATCCTGTTGATAAAAAGGGGTTTAATCGGGATTCCATACGTGTTCTACTTTCAAAAATACTGGGAGGCTCACCTGATGAGTATGCCCTCGTAACCAGCACTGGGTCAGGTATTGGGCTGGTGGCTCAAGGTGTAAATTTAAAAAAAGGCGACAATATTGTAGTTCCTGAACATGAACATTGGAATAATTCTTTTCCCTGGGTGCAATTAAAAATGAAGGGGGTTGAGATTAGATTCGCCAGACTTAATGAAGATAATAGCATTGATCTTGAAGCAATGGAGCATCTTATTGATCATAATACGCGTGTGTTGGCGATAGCTGCAGTAAGATTTAACAGTGGTTTTCGGCCGGATCTGGCTACAATCGGCAGAATGGCGCATGAGAAAGGAGCATTATTTGTTGTGGATGCAGCTCAGGCCGCTGGAATGATACCGATTGATGTTGAAAAAGATCAAATAGATGTTTTGGCAGGATGTGGCTTCAAATGGTTGCTGGGTATGCATGGAACAGGTTTCTTATATGTCAGTAAACGCGCAATAGGAATGATTGATCCTATATTACCGGGCATGTTTGCCGCAGAACATCGATATGATGAGTTGTCCTTGCATCATGATTCAAGAAAATTTGAGACTGGCACCATTGCATATGCGCTATTTGATGCATGGTCAGAGGGGTTGGAGCTTATACTAGAAGTTGGAGTAAATAATATTTATGAGAAAGCTCTTGCTAATACTGATATGTTGATCGATGGGCTCAGTGAAAAAGGTTATAAAATAGTTTCTCCGACTAAAAATAAACAAGAAAGATCAGCAATCCTTCATTTTACTACACCTTCCTTAGAAACTACTAAGCAGCTATACAAAAAACTTACAAAGGAAAAAGTTCTTGTTACTCAGCAGGCAGAGAATATCAGAGTTAGCCCTAATTTTTTTAATACAAAAGATGAAATAAGTACATTTCTTAGTTTAATATAAATTTGGTTTCTGAATTATGATAAATATAGTTTGATAATATATCTCCCCCTTGGCCCCCTCAGACGAGCGGGATACTCGTTTTACTGCAGACTTATTGTATTATTGTTGAGTGGTTACAGTATTGTTTGAAAAACCTAAAAATGAAATCATACGGATATCCCCTTCTGCAAGAGGGGGCCAAGGGGGAGTCTCTGGCAATGAAATTTTTTCAAATTCAGACCTCGGGTTTAAAGCTATTATTTTATATAAGTTATTTAGGATTTTTCTCCCCCTTGGCCCTCTTAAACGAGCGGGATACTCGTTTTACTGCAGACTTATTGTATTATTGTTGAGTGGTTTGGATGATGTTTGAAACCTCTAAAAATTATGTCAAACGGATATCTCCTCTGCAAGACGACATATTCATCATTAGTTTATAAAACAGATTTTACCGTATAAAGCTTATCATAATTCTAATTTAAGAATCTTGAAACGATGAAGGACTTATAGTGTTATATTATTAGAGTTATGATAATACTAATCCCCAAAAAACAATCTAATATTTTAGTAGTGAGTTCGTAAATTCTAAAAGCTATATTATTTATCTTCATCACTTATAAAGTATTATCTTGCTTAAAGTACGGATGGTTATGAGACAATGATGCTAAAATATTAAATGATGGGTAATTTAATAAAGAGCGAATGGAACTGCTAATATTTGAGTACGAATCAAAACAAAATTAACTTTTAAGCTTATGAATATTAAATCTATAATCTTATATTCTATTTTAATTACTTTAATAGTGTCTTGTGCTAAAAAGATTCCGTCAATAAAGCCGGAATTAAAAAGTATTACTGAAAGTGTCTATGCCTCAGGTTATATTAAGAGTATGATGCAATATGAAATATCAGGTAAGACGAATGGCATTATTGAAAAAATATATGTGACTGAAGGGATGCACGTAAAAAAAGACGACCCGATTTTTAAATTGGATAATAAAAATTCTAGAATTACCACTGAAAATGCAAGACTGGCTTCTACTGCAAATGATTACAAAGTAAATGCTGCCAAATTGCGGGATGCGAAGAAAGAAATAGACCTCGCTGATAAGAAGCTTCAAAATGCTTCATTGTTATTTCAGAGGCAGAAAAATCTATGGAATCAAAACATTGGAAGCAAAGTAGAATTGGAACAAAAAGAGTTGAATTATGAAAACTCAAAAGTTGCTTTAGCAAATGCTAAGTTAAATTATAATGACCTAAGCAGACAATTAAAATTGGCATCTGATCAAAGCAAAAATAATTTAAAAATTGCAAAAATAATGGAGGATGATTTCATTATTAGAAGTGAAGTAGATGGTGTGATTTACAAGATCAATAAAGAAATTGGTGAATTAATCAATGGGGGTGAACCTGCAGCAATAATAGGTACAGATGAATTTGTCATTGAATTAAACATAGATGAATTTGATATTGTAAAAATAAAAAAGGGTCAGCAGGTATTTATTAGAATGGACAGCTATAAGTCAGAAGTTTTTGAAGCGGAGATTATATCTATTGATCCAATGATGAACTTGCGAACAAGGTCTTTTCAGGCAAAGGCAAGTTTTACGAAAAAACCTGCTGAGCTTTATCCCAATCTTACAGTCGAGGCAAATATTGTAATTAGTACAAAACAAAATGTATTGACCATCCCTAGAAATTATTTGATAAACGATACGTCTGTTTTATTGGAGGGGGGAAAAGTTCAAACCGTAAAAACAGGCTTGATGGATTATGATCTGGTAGAAATAAAAAGTGGTTTAGATATTAACTCAATGCTACAACTGCCAAAAGAATGAAAGTAAAACATATCACAGAAATTGCTGCAGCCCTCATGCGTGCCCGATGGAAACAGACTCTTGTAGCAGCTGTCGGTGTTACTTTTAGCATAGCTTTTTTTATATCCCTTCTTGGTTTCATGGAAGGGTTAAATAAACTATTAGATGGTATTGTTTTAAATCGGACCCCTCATGTGCGTCTTTACAATGATATTATACCCTCCAAAATTCAACCTATTGATTTAAGTCAAAAATACAAGGACTTTCATAATTTTATTAGCTCAGTAAAACCAATCAATACCAGGAAGGAAATTTATAATGCGTCACAAATAATAAGTAAACTAGAAAAGGATAAACGAGTAAGAGGAGTAGCCCCAAAAGTAACTGCTCAGGTTTTTTATAATTTAGGAAATATTGATCTGAACGGAATTATAAATGGGGTAGATCCAGAGAAGGAAGCCAAGCTTTTTTCCTTCAATGATTATGTAACTGAAGGTAATTCACGTGACCTTAGAACCATTACGAATAGCATAATTCTTGGCCAGGGAGCAGCTAATACCATGAGGGCAAAAATAGGTGACATGATTACAATTACTTCAGCTGAAGGGGAACAGTTTTCTCTAAAAGTCATAGGTTTTTTCCAATCAGGTATCGCAGAGATAGATAAAGTTCAAAGTTTTGCCAGCTTATTAACAACTCAGAAAATACTGGGAAAGAATAGTAATTATATAAGTGATATTCAAATTAAATTATATGATTTAAATCTAGCCCCCACGCTTGCGAATGAGTATGAAGACTTTTTCAAAATAGACGCAGAAGATATTCAGACAGCGAATGCACAGTTTGAAACAGGAAGCAGTGTGCGATCGATTATTTCATATGCGGTGGGTATCACTTTATTAATAGTATCGGGATTTGGAATCTACAATATTCTGAATATGTTGATATATGAAAAGATGGATACCATTGCCATATTGAAGGCAACAGGTTTTGCAGGTGCAGATGTCAAGAAGATCTTCATCTCAATTTCGTTGAGTATTGGCATAGCGGGAGCAATAGCTGGAGTAATTTTTGGCCTTTTACTTTCATTAATTATTGATGCCATACCATTCCATGCACCCTCATTACCGGCAGTAGACAGCTATCCAATTGATTATGGAATACAATACTATCTGATAGCTGCAATTTTTGCTTTAATCACAACTTACTTAGCTGGGTGGTTTCCTGCCAGAAAGGCAAGTAAGGTTGATCCTGTAATTATAATTCGAGGAAAGTAGATGAGCAATGAAATAGTCTTAGGGGCGAAAAGTATTAATAAATCATTTTTCAATCCTGTTAAAGTGGAGGTGCTGAAAGATGTTTCTTTTAGTCTGTCTCGTGGAGAATATGTCTCAATTATTGGCAGATCAGGAAGTGGTAAATCAACTTTACTCTATATTCTTTCTACTATGGATACGGATTTTGAAGGAGAACTCTTGCTGGATGGAATTAGTATACATAATAAATCAGAAAAACAACTGGCAGCGATTCGAAACGAAAAGATAGGTTTTGTTTTTCAATTCCATTATTTATTGAATGAATTTACGACTTTAAAGAATGTCATGTTGCCGGGGTTTAAATTAGATAAGGTAAATGAAGAAGAGTTGGAAACTAATGCATACGAATTCTTAAAGGATTTAGGTATAGAAAAATTAGCTAACAAAATGGCGTATCAATTGTCTGGAGGAGAGAAGCAACGCGTTGCTATAGCGAGGGCGATGATCAACGATCCGCTTATAATCATGTGTGATGAGCCTACAGGGAATCTGGATAGTAAAAATGCCGATATTGTTTTTAATATTTTTAAAGAGCTTACCGAAACGTACAATAAAACATTATTGGTCGTGACGCACGATATGAGTTTTGCTGAAAAAACAGGACGGATCATAGAGCTGGATGATGGAAGAATAATAAGAGGTTGAGTGATTTAATTATTGAAATGATAACTACAATATAGCATAAGAATTATATTACTTCAAAACTAAATAATTTAGTTAAAAAATGGGTGCTAAATATTATATTATTTTAATAATCATGAGTATTGTTTCTAAGGTTTCTGCTCAAGATAGTCAGCAAATTGACTACATAAAAATGTCTCAAGACTTCTTATATGCAGTCAGAACAAATGAGAACGCTGCTCCCTATCTTGACAGTTTAGCTACTGCAAGTGAAGATTTAGTGGCGCAACAATTAGTTACTGACATTGACAAGAAGGCATTTTTTATAAATCTGTATAATGCTTATACTCAATATATTCTCAAGCAAGATCCCAATAAATATAAAGATAGAAATGAATTCTTTAAGTCAAACCAAATTCTGTTTGCATCCCACAAGGTCAGCCTCGATAAAATAGAGCATGGATTTCTCCGTCACTCCAGGGTAAAGTGGAGTCTGGGATATTTCGGCAAAATTTTTCCCGGAAAATTGGAAAAGAAATTTAGGGTCAAAAAAGTAGATTACCGCATACATTTCACGCTCAATTGCGGAGCTTCCAGTTGCCCATCGATAGCTTATTACAAACCAGAAGGATTAGATGAACAGTTGGACATGGCGACATTGGCATATTTGAAGGGTGAAGCAGAGTACCTTGAAAAAGAAAATACACTATACCTTCCGATGCTTATGAACTGGTTTCGGGGAGACTTTGGCGGCAAAAAAAATGAAATTAAACTGTGTAAAAAGCTGGGAATACTGCCTCAAGATGCAAAACAAAAAATAGCATTCAAGTCTTACGACTGGCAATTATATCTGGAAAACTATAAAGATAATTAGTATTTAGAAATTTAATTTATGACAGTTAAAACTCAAGCACTAATTATATTTGCACGCAGGCCAGAATCAGTAAAAGTAAAGACCAGACTTTCCGCTACTACATTATCGTTTCCCCCAAGATGCACCGCATTCATCACTCGGTCACCAGAACAGAAACAGACTCCAATTACAGTTCAGTGCTCCCTTACTGGGACATTTTGTTCGGAAGCTATATCCGAAAGGTTGAAGAACCTATAGAATTTGGTATAAACGACCGGGCTTGAAATTCATCAACTTATAAGCACGTCCTAAACCCTACACCTGGTATTTTAAAATAGTTGTAACTTTGCCGGAAGATGGCTTTAAATCAGCTACCAAGTTTTAATACCCACTCGGATGAGTGGATGCAACCATGATTGGTCAAATTAGAATTAATAGTTTTCATTGTTATTTTTAGCATAAAAACATATAGAACAGTTACTCGATGTCAAAAAAAGATACAAATGAAAAAGAAATTTCCGAGGAGAAAAATACATCCCCGTTTCTAAATAAATTTGGAATTACCGCCCTCAATCCAATGCAGAAAGAGGCAGGAAATACAATACGGTCGAAGTCGGATGTAGTTTTGCTTTCACCTACCGGGACCGGAAAAACACTTGCTTTTTTGTTGCCTTTGATTGAAAAATTAGATGCAAATTGTTCGGAAATACAAATTCTAATCCTTGTTCCATCTCGTGAATTGGCTCAACAAATAGAGCAAGTCGCCCGAAATATGGGTTCCGGTTTTAAAGTAAATGCCGTCTATGGCGGACGTGCCGGAGCGTTGGATAAAATCGACTTAAAACATCGTCCTGCCATCCTAATTGGAACGCCTGGTCGTGTCGCTGATAGAATAAGAAGGGATAATTTTTCTTTGAATGAAATTCATACTTTAGTGCTTGATGAATTCGATAAGTCACTAGAAGTTGGCTTTGAAGCAGAAATGACGGAGATCGTAGAAGCTATGCCACGTGTTAAACAAAGGATTCTGACTTCAGCTACCAGTGATGTTGGCATACCGAAATTTGTTGGGTTACAAAGGCCTGTTTTTATTAATTACCTTAGGGAAGGCACCTCTCAACTTACCATAAAAACTATCCTTACTTCAGAAAAGGATAAGTTACAATCTTTGAAAAAAGCATTGGCATTTATTGGTCATCAACCGGGCATTGTTTTTTGTAATTTCAAAGAAGCGTTAGAAAGGGTAAGTGTTTTTTTGACTGAAAATATTATCCATCACGAGCGATTTCATGGAGGCATGGAACAGGTAGATCGGGAGCGTGCTTTAGTGAAATTTAGAAATGGCACATGTCAATTGCTTCTGGCAACCGATCTTGCCTCCAGAGGATTGGACATTCCTGAAATCAGATTCATTCTGCACTATCATCTCCCCCCAAGCGAAAAAGAATTCACCCACAGAAATGGCCGTACGGCGCGTATGAACCGTGATGGTGTTGCTTACATTCTTCATTACAAGGATGAAAAATTACCTGAGTATATTCAGGAAATAGTTTCTGAAAGTTTACAAATAGAGGAATTACAAGAAGCAACAATTTCTCCTCCTATAAAATGGAAAACACTTTACATCACAGGAGGAAGGCGTGACAAAATATCTAAAGGAGACATCGCCGGATTATTCCTGAAGCAGGGCCAGATCAATAAAGACCAACTAGGTATCATTGAAGTCAAACAGGATAGCACCTATGTTGCCGTCCATGAAGAGATAGCAGATTTGGTCATTGAAAGGACTAATAATAATAAACTTAAGACGAAGAAGGTAAGAGTGAGTGGGATTTGATGGCGTTTTAACTACAAAAGCTCTCCTATAAATATTCTAAATATATCTCTCCAAAATTCAAGTTCAAAAGCAAATGTTTCATTATGACGAAACTTTGTTTATCTTTAACCGTTTAATGATTAATTAAAATGGACAAACATTTTGAGATCATATTGCTAGAAGAGGCATTTGAATATCTAAGTGGTTTGGAGCGAAAACATTATGAGAAAATATTGTACAACATTCGTATGTCTCAAATAGAACTCGACGGAGACCTCTTCAAAAAGTTGTCAAATGACATTTGGGAGTTTAGAACACTTTATCAAGGTCTTCAACATAGAATGCTTGCCTTTTGGGACAAGACTTCGGCGGTTGAAATATTAGTTGTTTCGACGCACGGATTTATCAAGAAAGGACACAAGGTTCCAGGTAAGGAAATTCAAAAGGCAGTTAACATAAGATCAAAATATTTTGAAGAAATGCAAATTAAAAAGAAAAAGAAATGAAATCATATACGCTAGACCAAGTTCAGGATAAACTTATTGGTAAAATTGGTACTCCTGATCGTGATATTTTTGAATATGAACTTCAAATGGATCTAATCGGAAAAGCAATAAAACAAACACGATTAGAAAGAAACTTAACACAGGAGGAACTTGGAAAATTAATTGGAGTTCAAAAGGCACAAATATCTCGACTGGAAAACAATGCTAGTAATGTAACTATGGACACATTAATTAGAGTTTTTACAGCTTTAAAAGCAAAAGTCAAATTTCAAATAGAACTTCCTAACCTATTTATTAATATCGGGCAATGAGCCATAAACTGAATTTAAATACTAAATAAAATGCCTGACAAGGTTAGAACTGAAATACTTCATTTTTTAAATTAATCAATCCATTTTTCTCGAATAAAATTATTATTTATGAAAACCTCAAAATTAATTACATTACTTTCTCTCCTTCTTTTAATCACCTATGGATTCACATGTGGAATATCTGAAGAAGAGGAGTATAATAATATATATGACTTAGAACTTCCACTGGAGATATTTCCGGTGCAAAAGGTATATCGAATAAATGATACAATTACCCTGGCTGCAACTATTAAAGACCATCGTCTCAAAGATTTAAGAACTCAAAATTTAATTGAGATTAGTTGCACCGGCATACCTATCGGAATTAACATTGGTGTCAGGCACGCCGATTTTAATTTACAGAAAGATGATGATTTATTTGAAATCATTGTTGACACCTCAAATTTTCCAATTTATGAATTGGAAAATAACGGACAAATTTCCTATTTTAAATCTTTTATAGAAGAAAGTATTATAGAAAAAGAGCAAATTTCTGTAATTAAAATAGTACTTAAAAGAAAAGGTGTTTTTAGGATCAGCCCGAATGGAAAAGCAATTTTTATCCATTATGATTTGGATTGTAATACATTCAACCCTATTTTAGATAAAGGCAATATGACACATCTTTTCAATGTGATAAATAATAATCCGGAATTATTGGACCAATCACCACTTCCTCCCAATGTATTTAGTTCAAATGATCAGACACAAAAATTTACAGATGAAAAAAGAATGTATTGGTTTCAGGTAGTAGATTAATAAATCTATGCAAAACAATAGTGAGTTGCAATTAGAAAAAAGTTAATTCACTATTTTTTGAAAGCAAATTACCACTCATGCCTATTGAATGATTTGATATACAGAAATCATGGTTTCGTCCTCCCTATAATGCTATATTTCGATCCTTCACACTTGGTATAAGATGTTTTGATTAATTTGGTGCATTAGATAAACCAGAATTAATAAAATATCCATTATGCCTCCACAAATAATGCTCAAAAACCTTTTATTCCTTTGTTTTTCATTATTCATACAATCTAGTGTATTCAGTCAAGGGACCAGACTTCTCCGCCAACCGGACATTAGTTCAACTCAAATCGTTTTCGAATATGGAGGGGACATTTGGACAGCGCAAAAAAATGGCGGATCTTCCCAAAGAATTACTAGCACCGCAGCCGTGGAATCGAATCCACACTTTTCTCCTGATGGTAAATGGATCGCCTTCAGCTCCAATCGCAGCGGTATCGCACAAGTATATGTCGTAGCATCCGTCGGAGGGGCACCAACTCAATTGACCTGGTATCCTTCCGCGGCATCAGCTCGTGGTTTTACGCCCGACGGAAAAGAAATTTTATTTTCTTCGGGACGGGAGAGTGCACCTACAGGTTATGGGCGTCTTTGGAAAGTTCCAGTAAAAGGGGGTCCTTCAGAATTGCTTCCGGCACCATGGGGCTTCGATGGAAGATATGCACCAGATGGGAAGAAATTAGTAATAGACAGAGTTAGTCGTTGGGATTCCGAATGGAGGCATTATCGTGGTGGACAAAATACTCCGCTTCAGATTTTGGATCTTAAGACTTTAGCAGAGGAGGATATTCCGACTGATGGCAGCGAAGACATACATCCTATTTGGTTGAGTAACGAGATCTTCTTTCTCTCTGACAGGGGATTTATAATGAATGTGTGGTCATATGATGTTTCAACAAAAGCCGTAAGACAGGTTACTAATTTTACAAATGGCGATGTGAAATGGCTGGAAGGAAATGGAAATGAGCTTATAATTGAACAAGACGGTTATCTCCATATTGTAGATCCCATCTACGGCAAAACTACCCAATTGAATATATCAGTAATCGGAGATTTCCCATGGGCTGAAACCCGATTGGAAAATGTGACAGACGAAATCGCCAGCGCCTCATTGTCGCCTACAGGTAAACGTATTTTGGTAGAAGCAAGAGGTGAAATCTTTACAATCCCTGTGGAAAATGGAGATGCGAGAAATCTTACTCAAAGTTCAGGAGCTGCTGATCGAAGACCGATCTGGTCACCCGACGGAAAACAAATTGCCTGGTTTTCTGATAAGGATGGTGAAGGGTATGCTATGTATATCTCTGATCAGGAAGGTACAAAAGCGCCAAAAAAGATCTCAATTGGTGAAAGTAAATTGGCCTGGGAAGCCGCTTGGTCTCCCGATGGAAAATTTATCGCCTTTGCTGACAATGCAGTGAGGGTAAAAGTTCTTGAAATTTCAAATGGTAAACTTTTGAATATAGATGTTGGTGGAACAAATCTTGAAAGAGGCAGTATGGGATTTACCTGGTCGCCTGATAGTAAGTGGCTTGCGTATTCAAAAACTGAAAGCAATAGCTTCAGAAGCATTATGGTCTGGAATGTTGACAGCAAAAAAGTCACATCCCTCAGTAATCCTATGGCCGATGCTATCTCTCCTGCCTGGGATTTGAATGGCAGGTACTTGTACTTTTTAGCGAGCACGAATGTGGCATTGGGTTCAGGTTGGGCCAATACCAGTTCTCAGCAGGCACAACCTACTTTTGGCGCCTACATCACCTTATTGAGAAATGATGAACCAAATCCTTTTCCCTTAAAAACGGATGAAGAACCGGATAGCACGAGCATAGCCAAAACAAAGGATTCAAAAGATACGATAGCCGCATCTAAAAATGTCCGTATCGATTGGAATAATTTGGATACGCGTATCATCGCCATGCCAATACCTACGGGAAATTATGATGGTTTGTTAACCGGACCGAAAGGCTCTGTCCTAATAATTTCGGGATCAAGTTTGAGCAAATATGTTATTGCAGATAAAAAAATGGAAGACCTTGTAAAAGGAGGCTCACAGTTTGCCGTTTCTGCCAATGCTGAGAAAATATTGTTTAAATCCGGGCCCGGATGGAGGGTTGTATCTACTGCCAAACCAGCAGGACCAGGCGAAGGTGGTGTGTCCATGACCTTGCGCATGGAATTGAACAGGATAGAAGAGTGGACACAGATATTCAGTGAAGCATGGAGATACCAGCGCGATTATTTTTATGACAGAAACATGCACGGCAGGGATTGGAAAGAAGTGTGGGATCAATATGCCCCTCTGATGCCATTCATCAGACATCGTGCAGACCTAACTTACATGTTGGATCAATTGGGCGGTGAAGTTTCTGTAGGACACAGTTTTGTGTTTGGAGGAGATTTTCCGGCATTGGATACATCAAGAGTAGGTGTGCTGGGTGCTGACCTTATCGTTGCCGATGGCTTTTGGAAGATCAACAGGATTTATACTGCTGAAAGTTGGAACCCGGAGTTGACTGCACCATTGTCACAACCAAATCTCAAGATAGAGCAGGGCAATTATATCCTTGCCGTCAATGGTAATGACCTAAAAGCATCAGATGATCCATATCAATTCCTGAATGGAAGTGCCGACATGCAAACAGTTTTATTGGTTAATAAAAAACCTTCCACCAACGGCGCCTGGACAGTAATTGTAAAGCCACTCAAGAATGAAAGTGCTCTGCGCCAGCGAGCCTGGGTTGAAGATAATCGCCGCAAAGTAGATGAATTGTCCAAAGGTAAATTGGGCTATGTCTGGGTTCCAAATACCGGCGGTCCTGGATTTAATAGTTTTAATAGATACTATTTTTCACAACAAGATAAACAAGGAGCGGTCATTGATGAAAGATTTAACGGTGGCGGATTATTGGATGATTATATGGTGGATCTGATGGTACGCAGGCTTCGTGCAGCTATTACCAATGAAGTACCTGATGGTAAACCACTCCGTTTACCTGCCGGAATCTTAGGTCCAAAAGTATTGCTGATCAATGAAATGGCCGGTTCCGGTGGAGATTTCTTCCCGTGGATATTCCGCCAGCAAAAAGTAGGACCACTGATCGGAACCCGCACCTGGGGAGGACTTGTGAAATCTTCTACTCATTATTCCTTTGTAGATGGTGGAGCTATGACGGCACCTGATAATGGAGTTTTTGATCCGATAAATAATAAATGGGTTGGAGAAAATATGGGTATTGCACCGGACATCGAGCAAAAGATCTCAGCTATCGCTGTGTCAAAGGGCAGAGACCTCCAACTTGAAAAGGCAGTGGAAGAAACGTTGAAGCTCTTGGAGAAGGAACCATTTCCTGATGTGAAGAGACCGGCTTATTCTACTCCGGCGAAAAGGGAGAATTAAAATCGGAGATAGAAGTAAAAGAAAGGGTTAGGATTGAACCTTTCACCCTGCAACTGCTATGATTTAAATATAAATATCTCTTGAAAAGTATTTATATTTAAATCATAAAAGTTAATTTCTACTTCTGCAAATGATTAAAACAATTTTCTTCGTCGTTTCCGTCGTATTTTTTATCCAAGTCGATGCTCAACAGGTTATCCATAACAGAAACCATCAAGTAATTTTTAACCTCAAGATTACCGATATTGACAATCCGGATTCAGTGGCTGTCATGTGGTTTTTACAACCTTATATCGATGGTGTGACGGAGGATCATGTGGTTATGTTTCCACATAATCTTAATGATAAAGGGCTTTATCAACAAAGCATTTCTTTTCCGGATTCGATCATTGGTCGGACGATAGCTTATAGATATTTGGCCGCAAATGGTAAAACTGATTTTTGGCGACAAATAGTACTTGAGAAAAATGGAAATCAGAATATACTTGAAAGCTGGGGTTTTGTTGACGGTCTGGAAGGGAAAATAAGACCTACAAAAATGCTTTTTCCAACACCGAATTCACCGGCAGAAAATGATTTATTTGAAAAGCCCTATGTCGGCATTACTACTGATGGGAAGGCAATTGATAATCTTTTCCCAATCATAAAAACGGGATTTTCAACTGCGCCAATCAAAAATGCGGTTGTGACTTTTATCCAAACGCTAACAGAAGAACAAAAAACAAAGTCAATTTTTCCTATTGAATCGAAAGAGTGGAGAAGATGGCACAATATAGAATCCTGGCCAAGAGCAGGTCTTTGTTTGGAAGAAATGAATTCAAGACAAAAAGAATTAGTTTTTAACTTATTGGCAGAAAGTCTTAGTTCCCGAGGTCTTCAAAAAGTAAAAGATATAATGTCTATGGAAGCTTATCTGGCAGTTTTAGTACCGGAAGTGAAAGCCTTAGGCAGAGAAAAATATTGGTTTACATTTTACGGATCACCTTCAGATACTGAACCTTATGGATGGCAAATCGAGGGGCATCACATCGTAATTAATTATTTTGTATTAGGTGATCAGGTGGTCATGACGCCGATTTTTATGGGGTCCGAACCGAATTATATCGAATCCGGAGAAAATGAAGGTTTGCGCACATTCGTCGTAGAAGAAAAAAAAGGCCTCGACTTTTATAAATCTCTCACCAAAAAACAAAAAGTGGAAGCGACCATTTTGCACAAAAAGGAATATGACTTTAATCGTTCAGAGGCATTCAGAGACAATGAAATCATACCCATATCAGGAATTTCGGCTAGAAAATTATCTAAAAAACAACAAAAAGCTCTATTAGAATTAATTGCTGAGTATGTAAATAACCTAAGGGAGGGTCAGGCAATAATTAAAATGGAAGAAGTTCAACATTATTTAAAAGAAACAAATTTCTCCTGGGTTCAAGGAGATAATCCGGATGGTCCTTTTTATTATCGCATCCACAGTCCGGTTATTTTGATTGAATTTGATCATCAAACTCCGGTGTTTATTTACGACCCTTCAAATCCTTATCCCGGTCCTGTCAAAAGCCATATTCACACGGTAGTTCGTACTCCGAATGGCAATGATTATGGTAAGGACCTGTTGAGAGAGCATTTGGAAAAAGAGCATAAAAAGGATAATTATTAACTACCTCTTAAATTCTCGGATTACTAATTTATTAGGAATAGCTTGAAGGTAAAATATAGCACAATAGCATTAAGTTTCCTGGAATTTGAACTGAGTTTTTTTGCTAGTCCTTTTAAAAAAATTAAATAACAATCATGAAACCTTTATTAATTATAGTTTTATTTTTATCTGTCTTTCAGTTGTCCGCTCAGAACAATTATTATACTCAAGGAAAAAGTAATCGTGTGGCTGCAGAATGGGAACCGGCATTAGGTACCATGATTGTATGGCCCTTAAGCATACCGTACAAATTAGTAGTTGAGTTGGCAAATGACAATCATCTTTATACATTGGTGCAGAATGACTCCACAAAAGCAATTGCCTTAAAGTGGTACACAGCTTGGGGAATAGATCCATCAAAAAATACTTTTATTTACGCCCCGGCAGGCATTGATTCATGGTGGACAAGAGATTGGGGGCCAAGTGCCGTTTTTACACCGGATAAAAAAATGGAATTGGGTGATGGAAAATATACTTATTCTACACCGGTGTCTGATATTGGATGTGATGACAGTCTTGAATTTATTTATATGAATGCGGATAAAAAAATCATCAAAACCGAAACAGATGATAGTGCCAGTGTTTATGTAGGTGCTGCATTACATACTGAAGTTTTAGATCTTCCTTTTGCAAATACCGGTGGTAATGTATTGACTGACGGATTGGGATCGGCTTTTTCCACGTGTATCTTGTTACAAGAAAATAAATTCAGAGGATTAAGTGACGACCAATTCTTCCAACTCAACAAAAATCTTTTGGGCCTGAATAATTACCACATAATTTCAAATTTTGAGAAAAGAAGCATTCAGCATATTGACTGTTTCATGAAAGTATTAGATGAGGAACGCATCCTTGTAGCAGAGCCACCGTCAGATCATCCGGAATATGCCATTTATCAAAATATCGTTGACAATGAATTAGCAAAATTGAAAACACCTTATGGCCGCCCATATGAAATAATTAGAATTAAAACAGACCGATACAGTAAGGATCGACTGGCAGCTTACACCAATTCCCTCATACTAAATCAAACGATCTATGTTCCATTATTTCAGATATCTCAAGATAGTCTTGCACTTGAAAGATGGCGCGAGGTAATGCCGGGCTATACAGTTAAAGGTTTTTACTTTCTATTGGCACATGAACCTTTGGTGGATGCAAATGTGAAAGACCATTATAAAATATACGGATGGAATAGTGGCGATGCCCTTCATTGCAGAACAAGAGCAGTATGGGATCCTCAAATGATTTTTATTACAACAAAAAGAATTAAGAACATAGTTGATAGTAAACATAAAAATCATGTGTATTCAACAATTATTGATTATAGTGGAAAAGGACTTGATTTAAAGAAAACGATGCTCTTTTGGCGCGTATCAGGTCAGAAAGGCTGGAATCAAATCGCATTAAAACAAACAGATGCTGTCGATCATTTTTCTGTAGAAATACCATTTCACAAATCAGGGTGCACAATTGAATATTATATATCAGCTGTTTCGAAATCCGGGCAAAAAGAAACAGCACCTCGGACGGCACCGGGTGGATTGTTTAATTTTTTTATACAATAATAATAAATGCTATTTAGGAATTAAGATTCTCAAACTTAGTCTTTTAATTGACTAAGTTTTGCATGTTTTATACTTACGAGAAAATGTATTTTTTTTCATCGCAAAAACTATCTTTGACGAACGAAAAAAAAAGAAACATGTATATCAGGCTTAAATGTATTATCCTCCTTGTCTTTCTAAGTGCCTCATATGCAAATTCCCAATGTTGCACCTACACAATAATCATGCACGACTCATATGGTGATGGTTGGAACGGAGGCAGTCTAGAAGTGTATATTAATAATGTTTCGATTGGAGAATTTAAGGCAGAGAACTTTGTAAGTTCAGATACATTTACAGTTTGTAATGATGCATCAATCAGCTTTTTTTATAAGGGGGGAATGTATGAAAATGAAAATTCCTATCAATTATACGATCCTTCATGGAATCTTGTTTTTGCTGCCGGGCCGAATCCTCAAACAGGCAGCATATCATTGCCATCTGGTAATTGCTCAGGTATAACAGTTCCTGGTAATAATGCTTGCACAGCCATTGCAATTGATACTGGTGAATGTCTTATTAAGGATAACATTGGATTTATAGGTTCCGGATTAAACCCTGATTGCGCTGGATATAAAGGCGGTGATATTTGGTTTAAAACAGAGGTTCCTCCTTCGGGAAATGTTGGTTTTGAAACTGACAACGGCAGCTTGAATGATACTGGGATAGCTGTTTGGTCAGGTAGTTCATGCACCGATCTTCGATTACTGGGATGTGATGATGACGGTGGAAATGGTAGCTTTTCTTTTCTTAATGTATATGATTTATTGCCGGATCAAACACTTTACATTCAGGTCTTTGGATACGATGGCAGCAGTGGCAATTTTGAACTTTGTGTTGAAGATTTGGGTGTTGTTTCTCTCGACAGCTCTGAACTGCCTATCGTAATGATTAATACATTGGGGCAGACAATAGTGGAAGACACTAAAATAAATTGCTTAATGGAAGTTAAGTATAATGGAGTAGGCAATATTACTTATTTGACAGACAATGCCAATGTCTACGATGGAAATATTGGAATTGAAATACGGGGAGCAACTTCAGCCGGTTATCCACAACGCCCATATGGTATCGAAACTCAAGATGAAGTTGGAGAGAATAAGAATGTATCTCTTTTAGGAATGCCTGCTGAAAATGATTGGGTGTTGTTATCCAACTTTAATGATCTTTCCTTAATAAGGAATCCTCTGGCATATCATCTATTTGGGGCGATGGGCAATTATAGTGTAAGGACAAGTCTTTGTGAAGTACTAATTGACAGTTCGTATAAGGGAATTTATGTATTTGGAGAGAAAATTAAACGTGATAAAAACAGAGTTAATATAGCCAACTTAACTGAAGCGGATATTTCTGGAGATGATCTTACAGGTGGTTATATTCTTCAACAAAATCACTGGAATGCAGACAATAGTTTTCAATCCAACTATTCCCCTATTGATCATCCAGGATTTGATATCCATTTTTTATACCAGGATCCAAAACCGGAGAATCTTTTGCCAATTCAAAAGGCTTATATAGCATCCTATGTGGATAGTTTGGAGGCAGCACTTTATAGTTCAAACTTTACAGATACCACAAATGGATACAGAAAGTACATGGATGTAAAATCTTTTATTGATTATTTTCTTGTGAATGAATTGTCGCGAAATGGAGATGGATTTAAGAAGAGTGTTTTTTATAACAAAGACAAAAATTCAAAAGGAGGGAAGTTAAAAGCTGGCCCTGTATGGGATTTTGACTGGGCATGGAAAAATATTGGTGGATGTACTTCAGAAAACTTAGACGGTTCAGGCTGGGCGCATTATGTCAATGACTGCTCTCCGGATAATTATTCTACTGGTTGGTATATCCGTTTACTTCAGGATACATCATTTAGCAATGAATTGCGTTGCACCTATGAAAATTACAGGCAAACAATTTTAGATACCTCTTATATTTTCTCATATATAGATAGTGTCAAGAATCTAGTGCAAAACGCTCAGGCACGTCATTTTAAAAAATGGCCAATACTTGGTAAGAGTGGACCTGCCCCAGAAATCGGGGACATAGCCACCACGTATGATGGAGTGCTGGATACTTTGAAGGGATGGATTAGTTTGCGATTAGATTGGCTTGATAAGAATATTCCCGGGCTCTGCATACCTGCTATTAGCGGATCAAATCATCATGAATTTTCTGAAATACTTCAATGTTTTCCTAATCCCGCCTCTGACTTTGTTCAGATTGAATATACATTGTCAGCACCTATGAAAGTTAAGGTGAGTATGCATAATTATTTAGGTAATTCAGTTGCATCTGTAAAAGGGGAAATGCAGGATAGTGGAAGCCATGCGCTCAAATTTGATATTCGCAATTTTTCACCAGGGATTTATATTATTCGATTTGAATCTGGTTCAAATATTAAATATAAAAGGTTAGTAATCGTAAAATAGATTCTTTAATTGAATATTTTAGCCATTTGAATACTTTAAATTGATTAAATTGATTAAATTGATTGTTTGCCCACTATCAAAATTGAGAAGATGGGTAAATTAATAGCCATTCTTTTTATGAAAGAATGGAATCCTAGTGCGTCTATTAATTCAAGTTCTTATAGTTTAGCTGAGATCAATAAGGTGGTCTTAAATAGCATCATCCAGCGTTTAAGATAAGTAGGTATCCACAATAAAAATTTATGTATCGAATATTTGATATATAAAATACATTGTATAGTAAATGAATATACATATGTAATTATATATATGTCCCTAAAGTATTATTTATAATAAATCTAAAAACTAGTTTTCATATATTTAGGACAAATATGTCCTTAATTGTAAATCAATTAGGTTGACTGTATTTTCAGTTTTATATTTTATCCATTTTAAATTTATGTTACATGAAGTTTTTAGCAAATTACATAGTCATGGTGGCGATTATCTTATGGATAATTCCATCTTATGCCCAGTTAAATCGTACTATTGATGGCAAGGGCAACAATCTTCTCCATCAAGAGTGGGGGACGACGGGTTCAAATGAATTAGAATACGGTACCATCGGTTTTGGTGACGGCTATTCTTCACCGGCGGGTTCTGACAGACCTAACGCCCGTTACATCAGCAATATGCTTAATGTTCAAAATACACTTGAAAACGATCCACGTAATCTTAGTGCTTACTGCTGGGTTTGGGGCCAATTTATTGATCACGATATCACTCTTGTTACAGACAATCCTAATGAAGGTTTGGCAATTTCCATACCTAAAGGTGATGTTTATTTCGATCCACAGGCCACAGGCACTGCCAAAATGAATATATTACGCAATCTATTTGATCCTAACACGGGAACTGATCCTAGCAATCCAAGAAAGTATATCAACCATATAACATCTTTTGTAGATGCCTCGACTATATATGGATCAGATGAGTCACGTGCCAAATGGTTAAGAACATTCATAGGAGGTAAAATCAAAGTATCAAGTGGTAATCTTCTTCCATGGAACACCATTACCGGCGAGTATAATGACGTGATTGATCCATCTGCGCCCGAGATGGCAATGCCATTACCCAATGTAACTAAATTTTTTGTATCCGGTGATGTCCGAGCAAATGAGAATCCATTTCTTACAGCTATGCATACTTTATTTACCCGAGAGCATAACAGACTTTGTACAAAACTAGCTAATGAATTCCCATCATGGAATGATGAAGAATTATATCAGCGAGCCCGTAAACTTGTAGGTGCTGAAATCCAAGCTATTACTTACGAGGAATGGCTACCTGAACTAGGAATGGAGTTGGATACATACCTGGGCTACAATGCCTCAGTTGATCCTGGTATTATGAATGTATTTTCTGCAGCAGCTTACAGGTATGGTCATACCACTATCAATAGTGTGTTAGTGAGGATGGACAATGCGGGGAACTACATGGCTGAAGGTGATATCTTATTGAGAGATGCCTATTTTAATCCTGGAGCGACAAAAGATATTGGAGGTATAGAGCCATATTTGATTGGCATGTCAACGGTGATTCAACAAGATTTTGATTGCAAGATCATCGATGATCTTCGCAACTTCCTTTTTGGTGCTCCAGGAGCAGGTGGTATGGATTTGGCAGTCATTAATATTGAAAGGGGCAGAGAACGGGGACTTCCGGATTACAATACTGTGCGCAATGATTTTGGATTGGAGCGCCTTAACGATTTCAACCAAATGTCTTCGGATTTGATTATGAACCAAACATTGAAGTTTGTGTACAGCGATGTTAACAAAATTGATCCGTGGGTTGGTATGCTTGCTGAAAATCATATGCATAATGCACTTTTCGGTGAAACAGCAATGACAATCGTAAAACAGCAATTTATATCTTTAAGGGACGGAGATCGTTACTATTATCTCAATGATGATGCATTATCACCTTTAGACAAATTGTTAGCGAAAACCACAAGGCTTGCAGATGTAATCCGTCGTAACGCCCCGGTGACTATTATTAAAGATAATATTTTTGAGGTACATACGCTTACAAGTGCTACAAAAGATGTCAAAGAAGATAGATTTATCGATTTCGCATTGTATCCTAACCCTGTTCATCAAATGGTCTTCCTCCGCATTCCTTCCGAGACAAGTCGAAAAGCTACACTTCAAGTCGTTGATATGCAAGGAAAAGTGATACTGGAACGGGAGGCTAATTTATCTATAGGCAATAATACTATAACACTTACACTTCCTTTCACGTGCACACAGGGCTCATATGCAATGATAATTACCTCAGAAAATAAAACTGGTCAGAAACTTTTTATAAAAGTTGATTAGAATATAATTGAAAATTTTCATTGCCAGGAAGGATAATTTCTGACCTGGCATTTTTTATTAAACACGCCCCAAGTATTATCATTTGTAATCATAAATTGGTAATAATCGATGTCTTAGAATTCTTATTAAATGATATATTTCGTATGGTCAAGGTCAATAAAATAGAAGTATCATTTTATCCAATTTTTTTTAAAAAAAAGTCTGTCTCTTAAGTGTTAGTTTGTTGTATATCAGCAATTTAAGTTGTTATATTTTAGTTTGTAGTTTTTTAATTAAATAAAATTGTAACCTTTCTATATTTCATTTACTCCAATATAATAGAGCAATCAATTTTATTCAATTCAAATTTACAAACACATGGACAGTATAACACTACAACAATCAATTAAGCACCCATTTAATCTTCTAAAATTTACTTTTGTAATAGTACCCATTGTAGCTGGTCTTGATAAATTCACAAATTTACTAACAGATTGGACCCAATACATTAATCCGGCCTTTCTGGAGATGTTGCCGTTTTCCGGTTCAACATTTATGATGATAGTGGGAATAATAGAAATTATTGCTGGTGTAATTGTGTTGATAAAGACAGAGTTAGGAGGATACATTGTTGCTGCATGGCTTACATTGATTGCACTCACACTTTTAGGAGAATTCAACTTTATTGATGTAGCAGTTCGTGATTTTGTAATGGCTATATCGGCTTTTTCAATGGGACGTTTTGCTAAATTTATCTCATAATTAATTTTTGAAAATATGACATCTTTTACACAATATACGGATGCAAAAATTATTGAGAATATTCTGAGTGGAGAAATTGCACAGTATGAAATATTTATTCGGAGGAATAATCCTTTCTTGTACAAGGTTGGAAGATCCTACAACTACAACCACGAAGATACCCAAGACTTGATGCAGGAATCATTCATTGATGCATATAAAAATTTATCAAAATTTGAAAATCGTTCAAGTTTTAAATCTTGGATAATAAAAATAATGCTCAATCATTGTTTCAGGAAGAAACAAAAATTTAGTTTTAAAAATGAAATCGTGGCGGAAATTATGGATAGCTCAGAACCAATGTTCAAACGCTCAGAAAATGATACTTATAAGATGGTAGCTAATAGAGAGTTACATTGTATTATTGAAAAGGCATTGGGAAGTGTGCCGTTTGATTACAGAATGGTTTTTTCATTGCGTGAAATGAATGGATTAAATGTTTCAGAGACTGCCAAAGCGTTAGAGATAAGTGAAGCCAATGTAAAAGTTAGACTTAATAGAGCAAAAACTATGCTGCGTAAAGAAATTGAAAAATCATATTCAGCAGAAGAAATTTTTGAATTTAATTTAATTTATTGTGATGCAATTGTTGACCATGTAATGCAAACAATTACGGAACTTTAATTGTTAAAATTATAAATATATGTAATGGCACAAGTAGTAAAAATTATTTCAATTGAACATCTTACGCATGATGTAATAAAAATTGTTGCAGAGAAACCTGAGCATCTGCTATATCAGCCAGGCCAGGCAGTAGATGTATCTATAAATAAAGAAGGTTGGGAAGAGAAATTGCGTGCATTTACATTTACTTCTTTACCAAATGAAGACCATATTGAATTTACGATTAAAACATACCCTTCTCACCATGGAGTTACAGAGCAATTACTTGTGCTTTCAGTAGGTGATGAACTTTTAATCCACGATCCCTTTGGTGATATAAGTTACAAAGGTGAAGGCATATTTATTGCAGGAGGAGCAGGGGTGACGCCTTTTATTGCCATTTTTAAGCAACTCGAAAAAGATCATAAAGTTGGAGATAATAAGCTAATTTTTGCAAATAAAACCAAAGCAGATATTATTCAAGCTGACAAATTTATTACACTTTTAGGCTGTAATTTCATAAATGTGCTATCAGCTGAAAGATTGGACCATTATGAGCATGGTTATATTACAGCAGAGTTAATAAAAAATCACATCAAAAGTGAGAATGACTACTTTTATATCTGTGGTCCCGAGCCAATGATGCAGGCTGTAGAAAATCATTTATCAGTCTTGGAAATTACTGATAGTCATATTGTAAGAGAAGCTTTCTAATTTTTTATTCAAGGTGATTTATAAACATTCAACCTATTAAATATTTTTACTCAGCGGTACTTTAGATAGTAATGATACATTAATTGCATTTTAACGTTCAAAAATGATACTGATACTTATATGAATCAGTATCATTTAGTTTTTTACCAAATCATTAATCTTTATTTTTAAATTCGAGTGATAATTTTTTCGTATAATTGAAGCTCAATAATCTTCTCTAAGATATTAGATTATAATTAATCTTGATGGAAGCATGAAAGTTTTGCATATGATTTCGAAATGTTAACAATTACTGTATTTACTTAAAATAGAAAAAATTACCATGAAGAGGGTTTCAATTTTATTATTAACTTTTTTAATTTCTTTTCACTCTTTTGGCCAAGATATTACTGGCCAATGGAATGGAGTTCTAAAAGTTCAAGGAACGCAATTAAGACTAGTTTTCCATGTCGCAAAGACCGATATAGGCTATATTTCAACGATGGATAGCCCTGATCAAGGCGCAAATGGTATTCCGGTTACAAACACAACTTTTGAAAATTCAAAAATAAAATTTGAAGTTTCAAATGCGCGAATTGAATATAATGGGGAATTAAAGGAAAATGAAATTAAAGGAACTTTTAAACAAGGCGGGCAAGAATTCCCGATGAATTTGTCAAGAAAAGACATTGAAAAAGTGGTCATTAATCGACCACAAGAACCCATAAAACCTTATCCTTATTATTCTGAAGATATAACTTTTCAAAATACAATAGAAAACATTTCATTAGCTGGAACATTGACTTTGCCAAAAAAGGATGGAATTTTTCCAGTTGTAATATTAATATCTGGAAGTGGGCCCCAAAATAGAGATGAGGAGATTCTTGGTCATAAACCATTTCTTGTAATTGCTGATTATTTAACTAGAAATGGCATTGCTGTATTTAGATATGATGACAGAGGAGTTGGGCAATCAAAGGGTGATTTTAAAACTGCAACTTCAGCTGATTTTGCAACTGATGTGCTGAGTGCTGTTGACTATCTAAAAACCAGAAACGAAATTAATAAAAAGAAAATTGGTTTAATCGGACATAGTGAAGGTGGCTTAATAGCACCCATGGTTGCCTCAAAATCAAAAGATGTAAGCTTTATTGTCTTATTGGCCGGCCCGGGAATTCAAGGAGATAAATTATTATTGCTTCAGCAAGAACTCATTGCCAGAGCTTCAGGTACATCTGAAGCTGAAATTAATAAAACTATATTGACAAATTCAAAATTATTTGAAATTGTTAATAAGTCTGAGAATGACCTTAAGCTCAAAACAGCCTTGACAAATGAGTTAAACGATTTAATTAGCAAAGACACAATTTCTAAATTGCCAAATGGAATGACACAAGAAGAATTTGTTACTTACCAGGTTAATCAAATTTCTAGTCCCTGGATGCAGTATTTTATTAAATATGATCCGGCAGATGCTTTAAGAAAAGTATCATGTCCGGTTTTGGCAGTAAATGGTGAAAAAGACTTGCAAGTGCCACCAAAAGAAAATTTGACAGCAATAAAAAATATACTTAAAAACGCAGGAAATAAAAACTTAACGACAATGGAGTTTCCCAACTTGAATCATTTGTTTCAAGAATGCCAAACGGGCTTACCCGAAGAATATGCAAGTATTGAACAGACGTTTTCGCCAAAAGCTTTGGAAGAAATAACAAAATGGTTATTAACCCAAAATAAATAAAGTCTTTACTCATTGCCATTCAGCATTCTTCGTAATGGTTGAAACAATATTACTTATAACACGACCCATTAGTAAATAAGTAATTATGCATATTTTCGCACTTGTAAAAAGATTTAAATTGAAGATAGATAACATATTAAATACTTAAAATTATACAACATGAATGAGGAAAAGAAAAAGTTAACATCGGTTTCTGGTAGACCAATAGCTGAAAATCAAAATGTAAAGACAGCCGGGAAAAAAGGCCCGATGCTATTGGAAGATTTCTGGTTTCTTGAAAAGCTTGCTCATTTCGACAGAGAGGTAATTCCCGAGAGAAGAATGCATGCTAAAGGTTCAGGTGCTTTTGGGACATTTACTGTTACACATGATATTTCCCAATATACAAAGGCCAAAATATTTTCTGAAATTGGTAAAAAGACGGATTTATTTGTTCGTTTTTCAACTGTAGCCGGAGAGCGTGGAGCAGCGGATGCAGAAAGAGACATTCGTGGATTTGCTATAAAATTCTATACAGAGGAAGGAAACTGGGATTTGGCCGGAAATAATACTCCTGTTTTCTTTTTAAAAGATCCTTATAAATTTCCTGATCTTAACAAGGCAGTAAAGCGTGATCCTCAAACAAACTTGAGAAGTGCAAATCACAATTGGGATTTTTGGACACTTCTTCCAGAAGCACTGCATCAAGTAACTATTGTAATGAGTGAAAGAGGAATCCCTAAGACGTACAGACATATGCACGGTTTCGGTAGTCATACCTTTAGTTTTATCAATGCTAAAAATGAGCGTTATTGGGTGAAATTTCATTTTAGAACAGAGCAAGGCATCCAAAATTTGACTAATGCAGAGGCAACTGAAATAATCGGAAAGGATAGAGAAAGTAATCAGAGAGATTTATTTAATTCAATCGATAAAGGTGACTTCCCAAGATGGAAATTAAAAGTTCAGATCATGCCTGAAGCGGATGCTAAAACTTATCGTTTTGATGCATTCGATTTAACCAAAGTATGGCCACATGGTGATTATCCACTAATCGATGTTGGTGTAATGGAGCTGAATAGAAACCCTGAAAACTATTTTGCAGATGTTGAGCAAGCAGCTTTTAATCCTGCAAACGTGGTTCCCGGTATTGGCTTCTCTCCTGATAAAATGCTACAAGGCCGATTATTCTCTTATGGAGATGCACAGAGATATAGATTGGGAGTAAATCATTATCAGATCCCTGTAAATACACCTAAATGTCCTTTTCATAATTTTCATAGAGATGGAGCAATGCGTGTAGATGGAAATGAAGGTTCTACTATCCATTACGAACCAAATAGCTATGGACAATGGCAGGAGCAAAAGGAGTTTGTTGAACCATCTCTGGAATTACAAGGGGCTGCTTTTCATTATGACCATAGAGAGGATGAGGACTATTACACTCAGCCTGGCAATTTATTCAGATTGATGTCAGATGAGCAAAAACAAGTTTTGTTTAGTAATACAGCCGGTGAAGTTGGCGGTGCTGAGCGGTTTATTCAAGAAAGACATATTTCTAATTGTTACAAGGCGGATCCAGCTTATGGAACTGGTGTTGCCAACGCATTAGGGATAAATATTAGTGAATTAAAATTATAAGTGGTAAGCGCTTTCGAAAGTAATTTCTAAAAGTGGCGGGTAGGTCTATCTAAAAATCTCAGTGTATCCAGTAAATCCAGGTGCCTTAAGTAAGTTTTAGTTTCCTAAACCGCCACTTTTTTTTGCTTCAAATAGCATCCAAAAATTTCCAAAAACATACTGATTAAACTTAAGTTTTGGAGTTGCATATTGCATTGGTAAATTTATTAAGGTGGTTGGAATGCTTGACTTTGGTTAAGTCTGGAATTGGAAAATATTATCAAAAGAATTAATATATTTGACAAGTATTTATGATTTTTTGCTGTAATTATGATTGAAATATAGCTAAAATACATATTCTGCCTATTGATTTTATCCTTGATGCTATCTTAAAGATAACAGAGGATGGTGCAAATGAAATACGAATGAAATTAACAAAACTTTTTAACGAATTTTTTGAAAGCGAAAAAGCAAGTGGGCTGATATTAATTTTTGTAACAGTTCTTTCACTTGTCTTTGCAAATTCAGTATGGCAAACAAGCTATATTAACTTTTGGCAATTTGATCTGGGCGGACACAATTTAATACATTGGATTAATGATGGGTTGATGACCATTTTCTTTCTATTGATTGGTTTGGAATTAGAGAGAGAGGTGTATCACGGAGAAATGTCAAATTTAAAAAGTGCCTCATTACCTATAATAGGAGCACTAGGTGGGATCCTTGTCCCGGCAGGAATATATTTAATTCTTAATTATGGAACAAATACACAGTCAGGCGCCGGGATTCCTATGGCAACTGACATTGCATTTGCAATCGGTGTTTTATCTCTTCTGGGTAATAGAGTTCCGACATCATTAAAGGTATTTCTTACAGCACTTGCAGTAATGGATGATTTAGGAGCAATAATGATAATTGCAATTTTTTATACGAAATCAATCTCTTTTGTGGATCTATCCATAGCAATGGGAGTATTTGGAGCATTACTTGTCCTAAATAGATTGAAAGTGCATAACTTAATTCCTTATTTAGTTGGGGGTATTGTTATGTGGTACTTTATGTTACATTCCGGTGTTCACGCCACAATAACAGGCGTTTTATTAGCCTTTGCGATCCCTTTTGGTGATGGAGGAGATAAATCACCTTCTTATATCCTACAACATATTTTGCATAAACCGGTTGGGTTCTTTATAGTGCCTTTATTCGCTATCGCTAATACTTGTATTGCTATAGGTGACAATTGGCAGAGCGGCATGGCACATACAAGTAGTGTAGGAATCATGGCTGGACTGTTGATTGGTAAACCCCTGGGCATTTTTCTTTTTTCTTTTATTGGTGCTGGTTTAGGACTTTGTGCATTACCGACTGATTTAAAATGGAAAAATATTATCGGGGCTGGTATTTTAGCGGGTATAGGTTTTACAATGTCGATCTTTATTACTCTCCTTGCTTTTGATGATACATCCATAATAAACGATTCGAAAATTGCAATTCTTATATCTTCAGTTATAGCGGGAATAATCGGGTATTTATGGCTGAACTTCACACTTGATGGAGAGGTGGAGGAAAGCTAGGTCATTTGGAAATTTACATTTGCGTATCAGCAGCAAAACACTGACTTTATATATGACTCGTTTATTTATGCTTGTGCTTATTATTTATATACTCATTCCTGAATCGGGAAATGCACAATTAAATAATGACAAATTAGGTGCTTGGTATATGTATTTTATTACTACCAACTTTAATAATAGTCAATGGGGATTTCAAGGAGATGTGCAATATCGTAACTGGAATATTGGAGGTGATCTTGAACAGTTATTAATTTCAGGTGGGCTTACGTTCAGCCCCATAAGTACTAAATTAAATTTCGGACTAGGTTATACCAATGTCCATTCAGGAGCATATGGTAAAAATAATTTGACTACCATGGAAAGTAGAATTTATCAAGACGTAATGTTTCCTGTTCAGTTAGGAAGCCGTATATATGCAAATCATAGATTTCGATTTGAGCAAAGATTTGTTGAGGATCAAAACTTACGAACCAGATATAGATACAGGGTGGGGATAAATGTTCCCTTAAATAAGACAAGGATGGAGAGGAAAACTATTTATCTGGCGTTTTACGATGAGATATTCATCAATGGTCAGCGAAATATCGGAAATGGAAATCATGTAGAAATCTTCGATAGGAATAGATTATACATGGCAATCGGGTACTTCATACAAAATGGGGTGCAAGTCCGGCTCGGTGTTATGAATCAAACTACAAATTCATGGAAAAAGAATCAATTGCAGGTTAGTTTGCATCATAGACTATAATTTTATGAAAACAGTTGTGCGGTGATTTTGATTACAAACAAATGCTATGCATAAGTATTCAGTTTACCATTATTCCTTCCCATAGTATTTATCATATAGATGTTTTGATAAATTACAGTCCTTAATATTTCAATAAATCATCAAGACAGATCTTGACCTAGACTGCCTATTTATTTTTGCAAAAGTTTAA
>Ga0209480_10000386_pt1 | contig 37567 bp, 30 predicted proteins | sample JI61114C2DNA_FD_187501 | JGI IMG/M metagenome (GOLD analysis project Ga0209480, IMG submission 187501) | Wastewater effluent complex algal communities from Wisconsin, to seasonally profile nutrient transformation and Carbon sequestration -... | ecosystem: Engineered > WWTP > Effluent > Algae... | reverse complement strand
GCCGCGGGCGAGGACGCCCAGCTGCGCGCCGCCGTCCAGCACCTGCGCGGGCACCTTCAACTTCAGTCGCGTGGCGGCCCGCGCGGCGGCTCGCGCGGCGCACGAGGCTAGCGGATGGCGAGCGTGCCCGAGTCGCGGGAGCCCGCGGCGTTGCGCTGGAGCCTCGCGGTGTGGGGCCTCGCGGCTGCGCTGCTGTTGTTGCTGGCTCCGCCGCCGCCGCCGCCGCCGGTGACGAGCGCCGAGGACGAGGCCATCTTTCAGCGCAACGTCGATCAGACGGTCGAGAAGACCCGGCGCTGGCAGCTCGAGCGCGGCGACGAGACGCTCGAGTGGGACCAGGCGCGCGGGCACCTCGCGGTGGTGATCGACGACGTCGGCCGTGAGCTGCACTTGTTCGAGCAGCTGCACGCGCTGCGCTTCCCGCTGACCTTCAGCGTCCTGCCGGGCGCGGTCTATGCACCGGGGGTTCAGCTGCGGCTGCGGGCCGACCGACGGCGGCCGCGGGAGATCTTGCTCCATCTGCCCTGTGAGCCCGAGGACCCCGCGAAGATGGCCGAGGGCGCCGAGTCGGGGGAGAGGTTCCTCCGGGCCGGTGAGCCGCCCGCGCAGCTGCAGGACGCGCTCGCGGAGGCCCTGGGCCGGGTCCCGGGGGCTGTCGGCGTCAACAATCACATGGGCTCGCGGCTGACGGCGGAGCGGGCCGCGATGGACGCGCTGATGCCGGTGTTGCGCGCGCGTGGGCTGTACTTCCTCGATTCGCGCACGACGCCGCGCAGCCAGGGCCTCGCGGCCGCGGAGGCGGCGGGTTTGCCTGCGCTCGGGCGCGACATCTTCCTCGACGTAGATCCCTCGCCAGCGGCCGTCTTGGCCCAGCTCGAGCTGGCGGCCGAGCGCGCCGAGCAGCGGCCGGTGGTGGTGATCGCTCACCCGTCCCCAGCGGTCGTGGAGACCCTTCGTGAGGGCCTGCCGCGGCTGCGCGCCCGGGGGATCGGTGTCTACCCCCTGAGCGAGTTGCTGGCCCATCAGCTTGCGCGAAATTCAGAATAAGCGTTTGATGTCGAAGCCTTACGACATTTTCAAGGTTCCCCGGACGCAGGTCCGGACCTGCGGGCGCGCGAGGCCGCCGGGGGTGTTTCGCTCGCCCATGGGCGTCGCGGACGAGCTTTGCGTGTGCGTCAGGCGGGCCCGCTTCGTCGTCGACGGCCGTGTCCTCGCTTGACAGTAATTCGATCCGCTTCCTACCCTAAAGCTCACGCGATGGCCCTGCGACTGATCATCGAGGACGAAGAGGGTGCGACGACGATTGTGCCCCTCGGCGAGGAGGAGGTCACGATCGGGCGCGAGCCGGGTAACACCATCCAGCTCACCGAGCAGAACGTCTCGCGTCAGCACGCCCGACTGACACAGAGTCAGGACGGCTGGGTGATCGAGGACCTCGACAGCTACAACGGCGTCAAGGTCAACGGTGTGCTCGTCGAGGGCTCGGTGACCCTCAACGAGGGCGACGTGGTGCAGATCGGCGACTATCACCTCGCCCTCAGCAACAACGTCGAGCAGACCACGCTGAACATCGAGCGCCCGGGTCAGGCGGCCAACGAGCCCAACCGATCGACGCCCAGCGTCGACCTCCCGCGGATCTCCGCGACCGAGGCCGCGGCTCTGGCGACGCCGAGCTTCACGCCGGCGGTCAACGACCTCGGTCGACCGCGCGACGAGGAGCGCGAGAGCGGGGGCAACCGCGGCCTGCTGTTCGGCCTCGCCCTGGTGGCCCTGCTCGGCCTCGGCTTCGTCGCCTTCAAGTTCCTCGGCACCGACAAGACGCCCGCCAACGATGAGAAGGGCCGCTCGCCCGCCGGTGCAAACGATGGTGCCGAGCCGCTGAGCAAGTCGGACACGCCGAAGACGAGCGCCTCGCCCGAGGTGACGCCCGAGCCCGACCCGGCGCTGAAGGACCCCCCGGTGGAGCCCACCCCGACGGCGACCACCGGCGAGCCGGACGCGGACCCGATCGAGCCGCCGACCAAGAAGGTCGTCAAGCCGGTCACGCCCAAGACCAACCCGGACCCCAAGCCCAAGGTCCCCAAGGTCGAGGTGCCCAAGGGTGACCCCGTCGCGCTGCTCGAGGATGCCCGTAAGGCCAGCCTCGCCGGTAACGCGACCCAGGCCTACGAGCTCGCCCGCAAGAGCTACGACGTCGACCGTAACGTCGCCGCCCTGCAGCTCATGGGCGTGTCGGCCTGCAAGATGGGGGACACCGCCAAGGCCAAGTCCGCCTACAAGAAGCTCGAGGCCTCGCGCCAGAAGCAGCTCCAGGCGATGTGCGCAGAGAAGGGCATCACGCTCGAGTGAGCGCCGGCGCGCCGGGCCGCGGCCCGCCGTGCTAATGCTCGCGCATGCGCATACGTCCCCGGCTCGCCTCCACTCTGCTGCTGGTCCCGCTCGCCGCCGTCCCGCGGGTCGCCCTCGCGGCCGGCTGGGAGGACGCGACCGCGATGACCATCGGTGTGACGAAGGAGTGGTCGAACAAGCTCGAGCTCGCCGACATCGACGGTGACGGTCGGGTCGACATCTTGTTCGCCAACGGGGCCGGCTACGACGGACCCAAGGGCGGCGAGCAGAACCGGGCCTTCCTCAACCAGGGGGCGGGCAAGCCGTTCCTCGAGGTCAGCCAGGCGGTGTTCGGGGCGGTGCAGGACCAGACCCGGGTCATCAAGGCGGGGGACGTCGACGGCGACGGCGACCTCGACCTGGTGGTGGGCAACAGCTTCGAGGCTCAGAGCCGCCTGTACCTCGGGGACGGCGCGGGAGGGTTCGCGGAGGCGAGCGGTCAGCTGCCGCAGGGGCCGGCGAGCATCGGCGACCTCGAGCTCGGCGACGTCGACCTCGACGGCGACCTCGACCTCGTGCTGGCCGACTGGGGCCCTGGTAACGCGGGGGGCGCGGGCGGGGTCACGAAGTTGTGGCTCAACGACGGCGCGGGGAGCTTCGTCGACGCGACCGTCAGCAACATGCCGCAGGTCCCGGTGTCGTGGTCGTGGGAGATGGACCTCGCGGACGTCGACAACGACCACGACCTCGACGTGCTGGTCTCGTGCAAGACCTGTGCGGGCTCGTACATGTTCCACAACGACGGGACCGGGAAGTTCAGCGACGCCTCGGAGCTGCTGCCGCAGTTCGGGAACAACTACGAGTTCGAGGCGATCGACCTCGACGGCGACGAATTCGTCGACCTGATCACGATCAACGACGGCCCGGGCGCGACCGAGCACATCTTCATCAACGACGGCCTCGGCGGCTTCGACGACGCGACCGAGGCGCTGTGGCCGGCGGACGCCAACGTCCCGGGCGACGACAACATGGTCGCCTTCCTCGACGTCGACTCCGACGGCGACGCCGACTTCGTGATCTGCGGTCTGTTCGGCAACGACGACCGGCTGATCCTCAACGACGGGACCGGCAAGCTCAGCCTGCAGGGCAGCGCCTTCTCTCCGGCGGACTCGAGCGGCAGCCTCGGCGTCGGCGTCGCCGACCTCGATGGCGACCACAAGCCCGATGTCGTGTTCGCCGAGGGCGAGTCCCCTCAAAATGCCGACCGCGTGTTCCTCGGGGTCGATGTCCCGGTCGACACGGCCGCCCCGAAGATCTCGCTCGTCGATGCGCAGCAGGTCGGCGACGGCCTGCTCGTCCGCGCCCGCGTCCACGACAACAAGACCCCCGTCATGGGCCACGACTTCAGCGAGGTCGTCGTCGAGCTGCTCTGCCCCGAGGTCATGACGCACCCGATGACCTGGTACGGCGAGGCCCTGTGGCGCCTCGAGCTCGACGCCGTGCCCGACTGCGCCACCGCGGCCCAGGTCTGCGCCGCCGATGCGGCCGGCAATCGCGTCTGCGGCGAGCCGGTCGACATCGACGGCGGTGAGACCACCGACGGCTCGACCGGCGACGAGCCCGGCACGACCGACGCCACCACGAGCCCCACCAGCAGCGACACGAGCGGCAACGTGCCGACGAGCGACGGCATGCTCACCGGCGACACCGGCGGCTCCGGCGACGAGATGACCTACGGCGACCCTCCAGAAGCCTTTGGCGACGACGGCTGTGGTTGCCGCCACGAGGCGCCCAGTGGCGGCGGCTGGTTGCTGGGGCTCGGGGGCCTGCTGCTGGCCCGTCGTCGCCGCCGCTAGCCTGCACCAGGCCGCGGCCGACCATCGCGGCCGATCAGCGCAGCGGATCACCGCGGCCTCGCCTCACATCGGCACGAGGCAGGAGTTCTTGGGTCCGAGCCACGCGAGGGTCTGGACCCAGAACTTCTTGATCTCCGGGATGTTCTTCCACTCGGAGTCGAACTCGATCCACTCGTCGCCGAAGATGAAGAGGCGGCCGTCGACGCGGTCCTGAACCACGCCGACGGGGCCCTGCGGCAGCGTCATGATCGTCAGGTTCTTGCCGACACCGTCCTCGACGATGTCGATGAAGAGGCCGCCGAAGAACGAGATCGAGGTCAGGTCCATCGTGATCGGGTGCGGGAAGAAGGTCTTGACCGGGCCGCTGAAGAAGCCCTTGCTGGTGTTGTAGCTGAGGCCCATCGGCTTGATCAGCGAGTTCGGGCGGTCGGCCGCGAACTGGGCGTTGGTGAAGCCGGTCATCGCCATCAGGCCGCCGCCGGCCTCGACCCAGGTCTGCATGGTCGCCGCCTCGTCGACGGTGTAGTTGCGGACCATGTAGTCGAGGATGATGATGTCGTATTTGGTGACCGTCGCCTTGTCGAGCACGTCGAGCGGGTTGGTGTGGATGCGGTCGACCTTGGTGCCCTGGGCGATCAGCCAGTCCTGGAACTCGGCCGAGGGGTTGGCGCCCTGGTTACCGAGCAGGGCGATGCTCAGGCAGTCGCAGATGCCGTCGCCGCCGACATCGACGTTGTCGACGTTGCCGTCGCAGTCGTCGTCCACGTCGTTGCACACCTCGTCGGCCGGGATGCAGCCGGGCTCGGTCGTGCTGCTCTCGGCGTCGCCCGTGCTGCTCCCGGAGTCGCCCGTGGTCGTGCTGTCGCCGGTCGTCGTCGTGTCGCCGCTCGTGCCCGGCTCCGTGCCGCCCGTGCTCGTGCCCGGCTCCGTGTTCGAGCCGGTCCCCGTGGCCGTCAGCTCGCCGGTCGTCGCGTCTGTCGCGGTCGCGGTCGCGGTCGTCGTCGCGGTCTCACCGGTGTCCGAGCCGCTGTGACTCTCGTGCCCGGTGGTCGGCGTGCCGGACTCCGACACGCCGCTGCTCGAGCCGGTCGTCTGCGAGACCTGCGTGGTGCTGCTGCCGGTGTCGCCGCTGCTGGCCCCGCCGTCGGTGTCGGTCCCCTCGCTGCTGCTGCTCCCGCAGCCGATCGCGGTGACGCTGATGAGGGCGACGCAACCTCGTTCAAACCAAGTTTTCATCCCAAGCATCCGCGCACCCTAACATGCCGATCACGCGGCCCATGGGCCGGAGCCGGCGCCACAACCGTCCCGCTCACGCGCCCAGATCGCGCAGCGCGATCCGTGCGGCGTTGTAGCCGCACATCCCGTGCACGCCGCTGCCCGGGTGCGTGTAGCTCGAGCACAGGTACAGGCGACGCACGGGCATGCGATGGCGAAAGTAGGGGAACATCGGGCGAAACACGAGCTGGCGGTTCCAGCTGTTCGCGCCGCCGCCGAGGTCGCCGCCGATCAGGTTCGCGTTCATCGCCTCGAGGTCCACGGGCGTGACCACGCGGCGTCGCAGCACCCGCGCGCGAAAGCCCGGCGCCATCGCCTCGATGCGCGCGTCGACGCGGTCCGCGAATTGCTCCGCGTGCGCCAGCCAGCCGCCCGCGGGCTGCGCGGGCACGCGCGAGTACGCCCAGAGCGTGTGCTGCCCGGCCGGCGCCCGCGTCGGGTCCGCCAGGCTCTGCTGCCCGATCACCAGATACGGGTTGTCCGGCAGCTCGCCGCGCCGCACCTGATCGGTGAAGCGCTGCAGGTCCGCGATGCTGTCGCCGACGTGCACGACCGCCGACTCCCTGGCCTCGGGGACAGCCCAGGGCACCGGCCCCGAGAGCGCCCAGTCGAGCTTGAAGGTGCCCCAGCCCTGCGGAAAGCGGCGCATGAACTTGAGCACGCGCCCGGGGATGTGCTGGCGCTCGACGAGGTCGAGCAGCAGCGAGGGCGCGCTGGTGTCGGACATCACGGCCCGGGTCGCGCGGATGCTGGTGCCGTCCGCGAGCAGCACGCCCTCGGCGCCGCCAACACCGACGAGCACGCGGCTCACGCGACTGCCGAGGCGCAGCGCGCCGCCGTGGCGCTCGAGGATCGCCACAAGCGCAGCGGTGATCGCCTGCGCGCCGCCCTTCGGGATGCAGTAGCCCGCGGTCGCCGCGGCCATGCCGAGCATGTAGCCGACCGAGGCCCCGAGCGGATCGCTCGGGCCGAGGTCGACGTGCATCGCCAGGCCCGGGAACACCCGCCGCGCCGCCTCGCCGTGGAACAGCCGCCGCGACAGCCCGCCGGTCGACGACATCATGATCCGCGCGAAGCGAAAGATGTCGAGGGGCAGCAGCTTCATCAGCGGCCACAGCGTCGGCAGCGGCCCGAGCAGGAAGCCGAGCACGTGCTCCTCCACGCGCTTGTGCCACTGCGCGAGCGCGCGGAAGGCCGCCCCGTCGCGCGGGTCCCCGAAGGTCTGCGCCGAGCGCTCGAGGTCGCGGCTGATGCACGCGACGCTGCCGTCCGGCGCCGGGTGGCAGCTCTCGATCGGCATGTTGTGGAGCGTGATGTCCCGCTGCAGCCCGAGCTCGAGGAAGGCCGGGCTCACCCGCGGGAACGGGAAGAAGGCCGCGCCGACGTCGTGGACGAAGCCGGGCAGGGTGGCCTCCTCCGAGCCGAGTGCCCCGCCGGCGCGCGCCGGGTTGGCCTCGAGCACCAGCACCTTGAGCCCGGCGCGGGCGAGCATGCAAGCGGCGACCAGGCCGTTCGGGCCCGAGCCGATGACGATCACCTCGGGGTCGCCGCCGTTCGAGCTGCTCATGTCAGGCCTCCCAGGCGGCCACCGCCGGCGTCTCGAGCAGGGCCTCGACGTCTTCCATGGTCAGCTTCTTGCCGGCGGTGACGTCGCGTCCGAGGGCCGACTCGGCGACCTCGCGCTTGCGGGCGCCGAGCTCGACCATCTTCTGCTCGACGGTGTCCTCGACGACGAGCCTGTAGACCATGACCGGCTTGTCCTGGCCGATGCGATGGGCGCGGTCGGTGGCCTGGTCCTCGACGGCGGGGTTCCACCACGGGTCGAAGTGGACCACGGTGTCGGCCTCGGTGAGTGTGAGGCCGGAGCCGCCGGCCTTGAGGGAGATCAGGAACACCGGGGGGCCGGACTTCGACTGGAACTGCGAGACCATCTCCTCGCGGTTCTTGGTCCCGCCGTGCAGCCACAGGAAGTCGATCTGGAGCTCTCTGAGGGCGTCGCCGAGCAGCTTCTGCATCTCGACGAACTGCGAGAACACGAGGACCTTGCGGCCGGAGCCGACGGCGTCGGCCATCAGCTCCTTGAAGGCGTCGAGCTTGGCGGAGGGGGGCAGGGCGGATGCGTCGGGCATGCCGAGCAGGCGCGGGTCGCAGCAGACCTGGCGCAGGCGGGTGAGCGCGGCGAGGATCGTCATCTGCGACTTCTCGAGGCCGACCTCCTCGACGCGGCCCTGGATCTCCGCCTTGGCGGCCTTGAGGATCCGGTTGTAGAGGCCGAGCTGGCTCTTGCCGAACTGCACGAACAGCGTCTGCTCGGTCTTCGGCGGCAGCTCCGAGGCGACGTCTTCCTTCTTGCGGCGCATCACGAACGGCCGGATGCGCGCGCGCAGGGCCTCGAGGGTCTTGAGGTCGTGGTCCTCGATCGGCCGCACGTAGTTCTTCTGGAAGTCGGAGAGCTTGCCGAGGAAGCCCGGCGCGAGGAAGTCGAAGATCGCCCAGAGGTCGATCAGGTGGTTCTCGACCGGGGTGCCGGAGAGCGCGAGGCGGTGGTCGGCCTTGAGCTGCTTGGCCGACTTCGCGGTGGAGGTCGCCCAGTTCTTGATGTACTGCGCCTCGTCGAGGATCGCGTAGCGGAACCGGATCTTGCTGAGCTCGTCGATGTCGCGGCGGAGGATCGCGTAGGTCGTGACGACGATGTCGGCCTTCTTGAGCAGGCGGCGGCTCTCGGCCCGGTCGGCGCCGTGCCAGGTCGCCACCGTCAGGGTCGGGGCCCACTTCTTCACCTCTTGGCGCCACACCGACAGCACCGAGGTCGGGCACACGATCAGCGAGGGGGCGTCGCCCTCCTCCTCCTTGGCCTTGGTCAGCAGCGCCAGCGCCTGGACCGTCTTGCCGAGGCCCATGTCGTCGGCGAGGATGCCGGTCATCTGGTTCTCGTGCAGCTGCCACAACCAGGCGAAGCCGGAGCGCTGATACTCGCGCAGCTTCGCGGTCAGGGCCTTGGCCTTGCGCGGCGCCCGGGAGCTCTTGTCCCCGGTCATGTTCTCCATCAACTTCTTGACCTCCTTGGCGACCTCGGCGCTGGGCGCCGCGCCGAGGAGGCGGCCGAGGGTGCCGAGCTCGAGCGTGGAGAGCTCGGCGTGTCCGGCCTTGTCGAAGTCGATGGCGCCGGCCGCCTCGGCGATCGGCTGGAGGATCTGCGGGTCGAGCTTGGCGACCGAGCCGTCGGCGAGGGTGACCCAGCGGCGGCCCTCGTGCAGCCAGCGAAGCAGGTCGCGGAACGAGATCAGGTCGTCCTGGCCATCGATGTCGACCACGGCGTTGAGGTCGAGGACGCTGGCCTCCTTGTTCGACACCGAGATCCTCGGCATCGGCGACTTGCTGCGGATCTTCGGCAGCACCGGGATGCGCCGCTCCCAGGTCTCCGGCAGCAGCGGCAGACCGACGATCAGGAACTCGACCGCGGCGTCGCCCTCGGCCGTGAAGGCGTCGTCGTTGGGGCTCCAGCGCAGGCCGAGCTCGGTCAGCACCTTGCGCGCGGCGGCCTCGGCGGCGAGGTCGCGATAGAAGGTCAGGGTCTGGTCGCCGAGGTTGATCGAGTAGCGCGGCGACTCGGCGTCGCTGCCGGTGACGCCGAGGGTCACGTTGCTGTAGCGGGCCGCCAGGCTGATCTTGACCTTGCTGGGCTCGGCCTCGACGCTGGCGACGATCTGGTCGATGGAGCGCGAGTCCGAGGCCAGCGCGAACAGGTCCTGCTGCGGCACGCCGACCGAGTGCAGGGTCTCCGACAGCGCGTCCATCTGCTGGGCCGAGACCCGCGCGTCCATGACGATGCGCGGCTGCTTGCTGACCGCCTCGAGCACCCAGGGCGGCGTCTCGGGGATCTGGAACACCTCGGCGGTCTCCGGCAGCAGGAACCAGGTCGGCGCGCCGGCGATCACCCGACCGCTGTTGACCTCGAGCGTGCGGCCGCTGGAGCGGTGCTCGAGGAAGGCGTGCAGCTCGACGCTCGAGTCGCTGGCCCGCGGCTCGGCGCGGATGCGCAGGACCAGCGGCTCGCCCACGAACTGCAGCTTGCCGACGCCCTTGAGGCTGACGACGCTGCCGCGGGCGAAGTAGAGCAGGCCCGCGAAGGCGGCGTCGTCGATGGTGTGGCCGCCGTCGTCGCTGTCATCGACCTCTTGATCGAGGAAGTGCACGATCATGCGGTCGGCCGGGCTCATGCCCTCGTAGCGCTTGCGGCCGGCGACCGGGGTGCCGCCGCCCTTGAAGACCAGGACGTGCCAGTGGCCCTTGCGGATCTCGACCTGGTAGCGCTGCTGGTTGGTCGTGTTGCCGCCCGCGAGCTCGTGCACCCAGGGGTTCTGGGTCATCGTGATCTCGCCGCCGGCCTGGAACTGCTTGCGCACGGTCAGCGCCAGGGCCACCGCGTGGTGGCAGATGCGCTCCCAGCCGTCGGTGAAGGTCGGGCAGGTGCAGCCGGCCTCGAGGGCGCCGTCGGGCTGCAGCTTGAGGCTGACGTGGTGCGGCAGCGGGTGTGAGCCCTTCACTTTGCCGCGCAGGCAGCCGCTGTCGAAGACGATGTCCGTGACGGTGCGGCCGACCTCGAACAGCTCGATGCCGGCGGCGAGGGCCTTCTTGCTGACGAGCTTCCCGAGGGTCTCCGGCTCGAATAGAGGTAGGAACGCTTCGAGTGTGGACACGCGATATCCTGCGAATGAGAGCCGAACGGAGCAGTCGAATGGGAGTGGTACGCGCGGACCGACGGGCCGTCCGCGCGCCGCCGGGATGCGGCTCGAACGGGAGCGACGCGGCCCGACGGCGTGAAGCGGACCTCAACGGGGCTCTCCGCTCCACCTGCGACCGCGGGCTTTTAGGCGAGTTCAAGCCCGGTGGGCCGTAATAGAACTCGTCGGGCCGATCGCGACGCTTCGCGCCAGCTTTAACACGCCAGGGATCTCAGGTCCAACGAAAACCAGCCCTCGACGGGGGCGCCCGCCGGCGCCGCCTGCGACCTGTAGGCGCAGTAGGGGTCGCCAGCGCCTCCTGGGCCCGAATTTCCGCCCGGCGTCGGTGGCTGTGTTATTTCGGCGCGACAGATGTCCGCAGAAGGCCTTCAGGACAGCGCAGACGACCCGGGGGTCCGCCTCCTCGCGGCCGCGGTTCGTAACATCGACCCACGCGAGCTGCTGCTCGTCCACTCCGGGCCGCTGCCCGGCTTGCGACCGGGGGCTACTCGCCTCATCCTCGACGTCCGCGAGCGGAGCTCCGACGCGACCTGCGTCCCCGCGACGCGCTTCGGCGCGAGGATGGACGTCCCGGCCGCGCTCGCCGAGCCGCGCTTCGCGGCCGCGGTCGTGTGGCCGCGCGCGCACCTCGGCAAGGACTTCAGCGAGGCCTGCCTGGCGCTCGGCGCCCTCGCGCTGCGCCCGGGCGGACGCCTGTACTGCGCGGTGCGCAAGAACAAGGGCGGGCCCTCGCTGGCGCGCGTGATGACGGCGCTGTGCGGCGACGTCGAGGTGCTCGAGCGCGACCTCGGGTACTTCCTGTACATGTCTGAAAAGCCAGCCCGATTCGATGTCGACGCGGCGCGGGCCTACCTCGCGGTCGAGTACGAGATCGCCGACCCCCTGCTCGGGCCGGCCCCGCTGCTCGCCGTGCCCGGGGTGTTCTGCCGCAAGCACCTCGACGACGGTACCCGCGCGCTGCTGCTCGAGCTCGAGCGCCAGGATGTCCTCGGGGACAGGCCGCCGCGCCAGGTCCTCGACCTCGGCGCGGGCGTCGGTCCGCTCGGGCTGTGGGCCGCGCGCCGCTGGCCCGAGGCCCGCGTGCTCGCCGTCGAGAGCAACCTGCTCGCCGTCGAGCTCGTCGCCGAGAACGCCGCCCGCCTCGGCTGCGGCGCCCGCGTCACCGTGCTCGCCGGCGACGGCCTGCCCACGAACGGCCAGCAGCGCGGCCACCTCGACCTCGCTCTGGTCAACCCGCCGACCCACGCCGAGCCCGAGGCCTTCGCGCGGCTGATCGATCCGCTGAAGTCGTGGCTGCGCCCGGGCGCGCCCGCGTACTTCGTCGTCAACCGCGCCGCCATGCTCGCCCAGGTGCTCGGCCGCAGCGGCGCCGAGCTGGTCACCCACGAGGTGCCCGGCTTCAGCGTCGTCCGGGCGACCTGGCCGCAAGGTCGATGAGACATGTCCTGGAAGACATGCCCATATGGGCATGTCCTAAGAGCCAGCGTTAGCCGGGCCGGTGGCGCGCCAGCCAGCGGTCGATCGCCGGCAGCTCGCCGCTGGTGGGCGGCAGGGCGAGTCGGGCCGCCTGCGCCAGCTCGAGCGCGCGCAGGCGGTCGCCGCCGCTGGCCACCAGCGCCCGCGCGACGGCGAAGCGCGCGGCGGCGAGGTCATTGGGGGCCCCCGCGCCGCGCAGGCGCAGCGCCCGCTCGGCGGCGAGCAGGGCGGCGGACGGGTCGGCGGTCTTCAGGCCGAGCTCGCAGAGCCCGAGCAGCGAGTCGGCGAGGTCGGGGTGCTCGGGGCCGAGGGCGGCCTCGAGGTCGGCGAGGCTCTGGCGCAGGACCGGCGCGGCCTCGCGGGTCTTGCCCTGCAGCGCGAGGAGCGTGCCGATGTTGGCGCGCAGGGTCGCGACGTCGGGGTGGGTGGGGCCGAGGGCGAGCTCGCGGATCGCCAGGGCCCGCTGGAGCTCCGCGAGCGCCTCGTCGCTGCGCCCGAGCTGCTGGAGCACCGAGCCGAGGTTTTGCCGGATCGACGCCGCGTTCACGTGCTCGGGTCCGCTGCTGCGCTCGACCACCCGCAGCGCGCGGCCGAGGTCGTCGAGGGCGTCGCCCAGGCGGCCCTGCGCGCGCGCGACCAGGCCGAGGTTGGCCAGCACGAACACCGTCTCCGGGTGGTCGGGCGGGAGCACCTTCTCCTGGATCTCGAGCGCCCGGCGCAGGTGCAGCAGGGCCCCGTCGTCATCGCCGTGGATGTGGAGGATCGCCCCGAGGTTGGTGTGGGACAGCGCGACCGCCGGGTTGTCCGGGCCGAGGTGCTGCTCGCGGATCGATATCTCGCGCCGGAAGTACGCCTCGGTCTCGCTCGGGCGGCCCAGGCTCTCCGCGACGATGCCGAGGCTGTTGAGCGAGTCGGCGACCTGCAGGTGCTCCGGCCCGAGCAGTCGCTCGCGGATCTGCAGCCCGCGCAGGTGCTGGGCCAGCGCGTCCTCGTAGCGCCCCTCGGCCTGGAAGATCGCCCCGAGGTTGTCCGCCGTCGTCGCCACCAGCGGGTGCTCCGGGCCCAGCGTCGCCTCGCACAGCGCCAGCGCGCGACGGATGTGCTCGCCCGCCTCCGCGTACTTGCCCTGCTTCTCCAGCACCGCGCCCAGCTGGTTCAGCTCGCCGATCAGCGAGCTGTGCTCCGCGCCGACCACCGCCTCACGCAGCGCCAGCCCGCGCAGGTAGGCGGCCTGCGCCCGCACGTAGTCGCCCTCACGCACCGCCATCGAGGCTGTCTCTCGGGCCAGGTCCGCCGGCGCCAGCGGATCGCCGCTGCGCGCCACCTCGGCCGCCGCCACCTCGCGCCACAGCGCCCCCGCCTCGAAGCGCGCCAGCGAGTGCCCCGTCACCCCCACCAGCGCCGTCGCGGCCGCGGCCGCCACCTCGCCGTCGCCGGCCGTACGCGCCGCTACATACGCCCGCCGCAGCGCCGCCTCCGCGTCCGTGTAGCTGCCCTCGTGGGTGCGCAGCTCGCCGTGCATCAGCTCGACCTCGGCGACCAGCGGGCCGTAGCCGAGCGTCGCGGCGGCCGCGAGCGCCTCCTCGACCAGGCGACCCGCGCCGGCGAACTTCCCGGCGAGCATCAGCGTGCGCGCCTGGGACAGCTGCGCGCGGGTGGCCTCGACGCGCAGGGCGGCGGCCGGGTCGTCGGGCGGCCGCACGCGCGCTTGCAGGTACGCGGAGTCGGAGCAGGGCTCGAGGCGCGGCAGCTCGCTGGTCACCTGGACCGCCTTCTCGACGACCGCGGCGTCGGCCGCGACGAGCACGCCGACCAGCGCTCGCAGGCCAGCGCGTCGCTCGTCGAGGCAGGCCATGCGGCGGTCGAGGAGCTCTTGCGACTGCTCTTGGCGGACCGCGGTGGCCTCGCAGGCGCGGGTGCGTGCGGCGATCCACTCGTCGGCGTAGTCGTCGAGGCTGGCGACGACGCGCTCCGCGGCCGCGGGCGCGTAGGGCAGGCCGCTGGCGCGCAGGGCCGCGCGCACCTCGTCCGCGCGGGCCTCGCTCCACACGTCGCCGAGCTGGGCCGCCGCGCCGCTGCACACCTGCGCCTGCAGCTCGCGCGCCTTGAGCACCGCGAAGACCGTCGCGCCGAGCAGCAGGGCCGCGCCGACGCGGAGCGCGACCCGCCGTCGCCGCCGCGCCGGGTCGCGACCGAGGGCCTCGAGCAGCGTCGGCATGTCGGGCCAGCGCCGATCGGCGTCGACGTGCAGGCCGCGGACCACGACCTCGTGGATCCAGCCCGGGACCGGGCGATGTTGCTTCGGCACGCGGACCTTGCCGCGGGTGATCGCGGCCATCAGCTCCGCGAGGGTCTGACCGGTGAAGGGTCGCGCGCCGTACAGCGCCTCGAACAAGGCGACGCAGAAACTGAACTGGTCGCTGCGCGCGTCGATCCCGGCGCGCAGGTACTGCTCCGGGGGCATGTACGCCGGCGTCCCGAGCAGCGAGCCCGCCTGCGTCAGCTGGACCGCGAGCGAGGTGTTGAGCCGCAGGTCCGTCCCGGAGATCTCCGCGGGCGGCAAGGTCGGCACGTCCCGGCTCGCGCGCGCGAGGCCGAAGTCGAGCACCCGCGCGCGACCGTCGTCCCCGACGATGACGTTCTCGGGCTTGAAGTCGCGGTGCACGAGCCCCGCGGCGTGGGCGGCCGCCAGTCCGCGCCCCGCCTGCACGTACACCGCGACGATCTCCTGCCAGCTGCGCGGCTCGTCGGCCAGCCACTGCCCGAGCGTCTTGCCCTCGACCAGCTCCATCGCCACGAACACCTGGTCCTCGTAGGTGCCGACCTCGTAGACCGCCGCGACGTTCGGGTGAGACACGTGCGCCATCGCCTGCGCCTCGCGCAGCAGGCGGGCGTGACCGAGGCTCTCGGCGTCCGCGCCCGGCCGCTCCTGCAGCAGCTTGACCGCGACCTTGCGGTCGAGCTGCTCATCGTAGGCCATGTAGACCACGCCCATGCCGCCGGCGCCGATCTGTCGCACCGCGGTGAAGCGACCGACGCGAAACGGTCCGACCGGCAGGGGCACCTGCGGGCGCGGTCTGCCGTCCGCCACGACCGTCTTGTCGGTGGGCAAGATCTCCCCTGGCAGGGTCTGCTGCCCGGAGATGTCACTGGCTGGTCGCATCGGCCGCAACGGATATCATCGCAAAAACTTGGGCCCCGGCGGGGGTGCAGATCCGCCCGCGGCGCCGGCCGCCCGGGTCCTCAGCGCAGCAACCCGCCGATCCGTCGACCCGTACGGATCCGCTGCCAGTCGGCCCGCAGCGCCGCGATGCCCACCGCGTAGAGCAGCCACAGCGCCATGCCGAACGCGAAGCCCGTCAGCGTCGCCGCGAAGATCGGCGCCTCGGCCTGCACCTGGCGCAGCTCGCTCGTCGCCTGCTGCCAGTTCATCGCGATGAAGCCGAGCGCCAGCGTCAGCACCAGCGCCCGCGCGACCGCGAGGCTCGACAGGCGCTGCTGACGCCCCAGCCCCGAGTGGTCGGGCTCGATCAATTGCATGAGCAAGCGCAGCCACGACGACAGCATCGGCAGCAGCAGCGCGCCGCCGATGCCTCCCAGGCCCGTGACCGCCTGACGCAGCCGCTCGGTCGACATCGGCGCGTCGCTGCCGTCCCCGAGCCCGATGAGCCCGATGAGCCCGATGACCTCGGTGAGCCCGGCCTGCACGTGTGAGAGCTCCTGCACCACGGACCGCAACCTTAGCGCAGATCCTCGCGCTCCGGGGCGCCGGTGCCCGCTATGATCCCGCCGCCATGACCACTCAGCCCACCCTCACGCCCTTTCAACAGCGGGCCTCCGACGCCGTTCGGGACGTTCAGGCGGCCATCTGCGCCGGTCTCGAGGCCGTCGAGCGCGAGGCCGGCAGCGACGCGCGCTTCCTCTCCGACGAGTGGAGCCGCAGCGGCGGCGGCGGCGGCCTCACGCGCATCTTGCAGGGCGAGGTGATCGAGAAGGGCGGGGTGGCGACCTCGGCGGTGTTCGGCGAGCTCACGCCCGCGTTCGCGGCGCAGCTGCCGGGCAGCGGCACGAACTTCTTTGCGACCGGCGTGTCGCTGGTGTTGCACCCGAAGAACCCCTTCGTGCCGACCGTGCACGCCAACTTCCGCTACATCGAGCACGGCGAGCGGCGCTGGGTCGGCGGCGGCGCCGACCTGACGCCGTACTACTTCTTCCCGGAGGACAAGCAGCACTTCCACGGGGTGTGGCAGCGCTACTGCGCCGATCACCCGGGGATCGGCGACTACGAGCGGTTTCGCGAGTGGTGCGAGCGCTACTTCTATCTCAAGCACCGCGGCGAGCACCGCGGCGTCGGCGGGATCTTCTTCGACAACCTGAACGTCGACGACGCCCAGCCCGGTCACGACGAGCGCCTGCTCGCCTTCATCCGCGACGGGGGCATGCGCTTCCTCGACGCCTACCTGCCGGTCCTTCGGCGCCGCGTCGGCATCCCTTACAGCCCGGAGCAGCGCCGCTGGCAGGAGCTTCGCCGCGGCCGCTACGTCGAGTTCAACCTCCTCTACGATCGCGGCACCACCTTCGGCCTCAAGACCGGCGGGCGCACCGAGTCGATCCTGATGTCCCTGCCGCCGGTCGTGCAATGGGGTTACTGCGTCGAGCCCGACCCCGGCACGCCAGAGCACGATCTGCTCGTCGAGCTTCGTCGCCCGGTGCCCGCGGGCGAGCAGTCCGGCTCCGCGCAATAGGGTGGATCTACCTGCGTCGTACCGGAGGTTTGCCCCGACTCCCGACTGCCGCGACAATGCGGCTCCGGTGTCGTCCTGTCCGCGCTGTCTGGTCTGCCTCGCCCTCGCGGTGTGGCTCGGACCTGTCCTCGAGGCCAGCGCCGCCGACCCGCCGCCATTGCGTCCGACCGGGGCCGCCGCCGCACGTGCGCGGCAAACCGGACGCACGACGGTCCGCCACGAGGCGCGGGTCAAGCCGGTCAACGACGACCGCGCCGCGAGCGTGGTGACCCGCCGCGACCTCGAGGAGCGGCTGCCCCGCTCGGCCCCCGACGCGCTGCGCTTCGAGCCCGGCGTGTACGTGCAACAGACCGCGCACGGCCAGGGCTCGCCCTACGTCCGCGGCCTCACCGGCCAGCAGACGATCCTGATGTTCGACGGCATCCGCCTCAACAACAGCACCTTCCGCCAGGGTCCCAACCAGTACTTCTTCACCATCGACTCCCGCACCGTGCAGAAGCTCGAGGTCCTGCGCGGCAGCGCCTCGACCCGCTACGGCTCCGACGCGATGGGCGGCGCCCTCCTGGCCACGCCGATCGACCCCTCGATGCAGCTCGGCGCGCGCAGCTGGCAGGCTCGTCCGCGCGGCATGTTCCGCTCGGGCACCGCCGACGGCGAGCTCGGCGGCCGCGCCCAGCTCGACCTCGCGTACAAGGACAAGCTCGGCTTCTTCGGCGGCGTCGGCTACCGCGACGTCAGCCTGCTGCGCACCGGCGGACCGATCTACTCGCCGACCACCGGGCGCCCGGTCAAGGTCCCCCTCTTCGCTGCCGACGGCGTCACCCAGCGCGGCACCGGCTTCAAGGAGTTGACCGCCGACGCGCGCCTGGTCTGGCAGGCCAGCGACCGCGTGCGCCTCACCCTCGCGTACTACGACTACCGCCAGTTCGACGCCCCACGCACCGACCGCTGCCCGCCCGCGACCGCGCCGCAGAGCGAGTGTCTGACCTACGACGAGCAGCACCGGACCCTCGTGTACACCGCGCTCGACCTGCACGATGGGCCGGCCTTCGCCGAGACCCTGCGCTTCACGGTCAACTATCAGAACCAGCACGAGCGGCGCCGCTTCGACCGCGGAGCCGAGTCGACCTACCGCATCATCGGCCGCGACGACGTGCACACCGCGGGCACCGGTCTGGCGCTGCGCACGAAGGAATGGGGCCCGCGCGGCAAGCTCCGCTTCTCGGTCAGCTACGGCCTCGACGCCTACCACGACACGATCGCCAGCAAGGCCTGGAACGTCTACACCGACGTCAACATCACCAGCGCGCTCAGCCGCGGCCAGTACCTCGACGGCGGCCGCTACCTGACCTCCGGCCTGTGGACCACCGGCCACCTGAAGCTCCACGAGCGCCTCGAGCTGCGCGCCGGGGCCCGCGGCGCCCTCGTGTCCGCCAGCGCCCCCGGTGACCTCGCCACCAGGTCGGCCGCCATCGACCGCCGCTTCGGCGCCGCCGTCGGCAGCGGCGGCGCGGCGCTCAAGCTGCGCGATGGCGTGCGCTGGCTCGTCAACGTCGACCAGGGCTTCCGCGCGCCCAACATGGACGACCTCACCAGCCGCCAGCAGACCGGCGCCGGCTATCAGGGCGAGAACGCCGACCTCCGACCCGAGCGTTCTCTGTCCCTCGAGACAGGTATCAAGGTCGACCTGCCGCGGCTCGAGTTCGCGGTGTTCGGCTTCCAGACCCACATCACCGACCTGATCGCCCGCGCCCCCTTCGACGCGAGCCTGTGCCCGCCAGGCGCCGGCGACACCGGCTGCGCTGGCTCGAGCAACGTGTTTCGCCTCGCCAACCTCGAGGGCCGCGCCGTCCTGCGCGGCCTCGACGGCGCCCTGCGCCTGTTCCTCCCCCACGGCTTCGGCGCCCGCATCACCGCCGCCTACGCCTGGGGCGACGGCCCCAACCCCCTGCCCGGCGCGAGACCGACGCGCCTGCCGCTGTCACGGGTCCCGCCGCTCAACGGCACCGTCGAGCTGTCGTGGCGCCACACCGCGGGCTTCTACACCGCGGCGGCGCTGCGCTGGGCGCGGTTGCAGAGCCGCCTGGCCCTCGCCGACCTCGACGACCAGCGCATCCCGACCGGGGGCACGCCCGGCTTCGGCGTCGTCGACCTGCGCGCCGGTTACCGCTGGCAGCCGCACCTGCTGGTCGCCGCGGTGCTGGAGAACGTCGGCAACGCGGCCTATCGTTACCACGGCTCGAGCGTCAACGGCCCGGGCCGCGGCTTCAACCTGCTCGTCGAGTTCGGGTTCTGAAGCGCCTCGCTCTCGCTCTCGCTCTCGCTCTCGCTCTCTCACTTCTGCTCCGAGGATCTACCCCTGTCCGCAGCGCCCGACATCGACGCCGACGACGCCCGCTCTCCGGCCTCCCTCGCGGCGCTGTGGGTCGGCGTCGCCCTCGTGCTGCTCGCCGCCCTCACGATCGCCGGCGTGCTGCTCGTCAACCTCGTCGGCAGCGCCCAGGAGCCCTTCACCGCCGCCGAGGTCCCGATCGACTCGCCGCTGCACCTGCGCTCCACCGTGCGCCCGCCCGAGGTCGTCCACCTCGCCGGCTCCGGCAGCAACCTCCCGATCACCCGCGCCCTCGCCGAGGCCTTCCACACCCGCAGCCCCGGCCTCCACGTCGTCGTCTTCGACAGCATCGGCTCGACCGGGGCCGTCGCCGCCACCTACGACGACGTCATCGACCTCGGCCTCGTCTCACGCCCCCTCAAGGACAGCGAGGCCGCCCTCGGCCTGCTCGTCTACCCCTACGCCCGCGTCCCCGTCGTCGTCGCCGTCAACCTCGGCGTCCCCGACGAGTCGATCTCCACCCGCGACCTCATCGACATCTACGCCGGGCGCCGCCGCCAGTGGAGCGATGGCAGCCCCATCGTCGTCCTCCAGCGCGAGCGCGGCGACTCCAGCCACCACGCCGTCGGCCAGCAACTCCCCGACTTCGCCGCCGTCAACGACGCCGCCTATCGCGAGGGCCGCTGGCGCATCGTCGAGAGCGACCAGGCGATGCAGGAGGCCATCAGCATCACCACCGGCGCCGTCGGCCTCTTCGACCTCGGCGCGATCGTCCTCCAGCGCCTCCCCGTCAAGCCGCTGCGCATCGACGAGATCGCCCCCTCCGAGGTCAGCGTCCAGTCCGGACGCTACCCCTTCTCCAAGGACCTCGCCTTCGTCAGCGTCGAGCAGCCAGGCGGCGCCGTCGCCGAGTTCCTGCGCTTCGTCGTCGAGGGCGAGCAGGCCCGGAGCTTGATGCGCGTCAGCGGCTACATCCCGCTCCCGGAGGCCCAGTGAGCGTGCAAGTACCTGTCCGAACGGGCAGCTTGCGCCGCTACCTCGCCGCGCGGATGCTGCCGCTCGCGGTGCTGCTCGCGGTCCTGGTCTCGCTGTCGGCCCCGCTCGCGTACTTCACCCTGACGGCGCGGACCCTGCGGACCCGGGCCCACGCGACCGCCGTCCAGGTCGCCGACGCGATCAGCCGCGAGATCCAGGACCGGCCGATCTTGTGGCGCTACGACTCGCTCAAGCTGCTCGCGCACATCCGCGCATACACCGAAGAGCCGAGCATCGCCCGCATCGAGATCGCCGACCCCGACGGCGCGCGCGTCCGCCTCGACCCCGAGCCCATCGGCGACCCCGCGCCCGGCGGCCTCCTCCTGTGGGAGTCGGCCCCGATCAAGCTCAACGCCCAGGTCGTCGGCCACGCCTGGGCCGGCGCCGTGCTCGACGAGGCCCGCGCCGGCGCCCTGCTGCTCCTGATCCCCTTCGGCGCGCTCGGCGTCGGCCTCGCCGCCCTGATCTACTTCATCCCCGGCCGCGCGATGGCCCGCGCCGAGCGCCGCATCGCCGCCAGCCAGGCCGCCCTCGCCCGCTTCAACCAGACCCTCGAGCAGCAGGTCGCCGAGCGCTCGCTCGAGCTGCGCGGCGCCTACGACCAGCTCCAGGCCAAGGAGGAGCGCCTGCGCGAGCTGTCCTCGCGCGCGGTGCTGTTGCAGGAGGCCGAGCGCCGGATCATCGCCCGCGAGCTGCACGACTCCGCCGGTCAGGCGCTGACGGCGATCCGCATCAACCTCCAGATCATCGCCCAGCTCGCCCAGCCTGGCACGAAGGACATGTCTGCCGAGACAGGTCTGAGCCCGAAGCTCGCCGACAAGGTCGCGGGCCTCGCCGGCCGCACCCTGACGATCGCCGACGCCACCCTCGAGGAGATCCGCCGCGCCGTCAGCCTCCTGGGCCCGGCGATCCTCGACGACGTCGGCCTCGTCGCCGCGATCCAGCGCCTCTGCGACGACTTCGGCGAGCGCTCCGATCTGCGCATCGACTGCGAGCTCGACCTCCCCGCCCGCTCCGGCCTCAGCCCCGCGCTCGAGAGCGTGTGCTACCGCGTCGCCCAGGAGGCCCTCACCAACGTCGCCCGCCACGCCGAGGCCACCCAGGTCGATGTCCGCCTCGCCCTCCACTCGCACACGGTCCACCTCGAGATCCGCGACAACGGCCGCGGCCTCGACACAACAGCGCCACCGCGACCCCGCGGCGCGACCGGCGGACGCGGTCTGGTCGGCATGCGCGAGCGGGTGGAATTACTCGGCGGCACCATTCAGATCGAGGGTCGCCCCGGCGCCGGCACCCGCGTCATCGTCGACTTGCCACAGGTCACCCTCAGCGAGGACGGCGACGACACCGCCGTCGTGGTCGCGTGATACATTGCCCCCCGTGACCACCGTTCGCGCCCCCATTCGCGTCGTCCTGGCCGAAGATCACACCATCGTGCGCGAGGGGCTGCGCGCCCTCCTCGACGTGCGCGAGGACATCACGGTCGTCGCCGAGGTCGCCGACGGCCGCGCCGCCGTCGAGGCGGTCGTCACCCACAAGCCCGACGTCGTCGTGATGGACCTCGGTATGCCCGAGCTCAACGGCGTCGACGCCACCCGCCAGATCCGCAAGGACAACCCGAACACGCAGGTGCTGATCCTGTCGATGCACGGCGGCGAGGAGTACGTCCGCCCGGCCATCCGCGCCGGCGCCAGCGGCTACCTGCTCAAGGGCTCCGGCCTCTCCGACCTGGTCTCGGCGATCCAGGCGGTCGCCCGCGGCGACGCCTTCTTCAGCCCCGCCATCGCCAGGATCGTGCTCCACGAGTCGCGCCGCACCGACCGCCCCGCGCGCGACCCCGCCCCGGGCGACGCGCTCACCAACCGCGAGCGCGAGATCCTTCAACTCGTCGCCGAGGGCAAGTCCAGCCCCGAGATCGCCAAGCAGCTGCAACTGAGCGTCAAGACCGTCGAGGGCCACCGCGGCCGCATCATGGCCAAGCTCGACGTGCATCACGTCGCCGGCCTCGTCCGCCACGCGATCCGCATCGGCCTGGTCTCCGCCGATTCGTGAACCCACCCGGGCGCCGAGGGGATCCCCCCGATGCGTCGGTGAGTATAAGTGCCGTCGCACCAGCCTCTGCCAGTCCCATATCTTCGTCGCTTCATCTGGTGGCTAATGACGATGACACGACCTAATCCCTGGACCATTGCCCTGTTCCTGCTCCCCCTGCTCGCCTGCAAGGCAGAGGACCCGAGCGAGACCGACGCGAACGCCGACACCGGGAGCTCCGGCACCAGCGGTGGCACCACCGCCGACACGCCGACCACCGGCGAGCCGATGGACTGCTCCCAGATCGAGATCCCCGCGATCGACGAGTCGTCGTGCGTGCCGCTCGCCACCGACTTCCAGCCGCGCACCAACGCCGGCGGCGACATGTGGCCGACCTGCCTCGGCGACATGCTCAACTACCAGCAGGTCGACGCCAAGACCCCGGGCTCCGCCGCCCGCGTCGACGCCTACGAGGCGATGGCGACGCTGCTGTGGGACGCCAGCGGCGACCCGAGCGCGGCCGACTTCACCGCGGCGCGCGACCAGTACGTGATCGCCGAGGGCCTCGAGTCCCGCCTCAACCGCCGCGACGACATGCATTACCCGGAGATCCCGATGGCCGAGTGGGATCCACAGGTCGACAGCGACAAGCAGTGCACCGTCCCGGACCTCGCCACCAAGTACGCCGATCGCTGCGCCGGCCCCGCGAAGATGAAGCCGATCATCGACCAGGCCTTCGTCGACGGTCAGTCCGGGACCGGTGACCCGCGCGTCCACGCCGCGAAGATCCACGCCACCCTCGACTGGTTCCTCTACCTGTCGGTCTACAAGGAGACCAACACCTGCGCCACCGTGAAGCCCGCCGACTGCGACTCGGCCTGGGCCTATTACACCGGCCTCGAGCCGATCGCCAGCGGCAAGGGCCTCGCCGCGGAGGTGCTCGCCGCCAGCCAGAACACCCATGAGCGCATCTGGGACGGCATCCTCGCCGTCCGCTGCTGGCGTGACCTCGCCCAGGACGACATGGGCAACTATCCGCTGCTCGAGGAGGTCGAGCCCGCCGTCCAGGACCTCTTCGAGGTCGGCTGGGAGCAGGTCGACCAGGCCCTGCACCGCGGCTTCGCCGTCGTCGTCCGCCAGCACGCCGAGGCCTACATGCATGCGCTGTGCGGCGAGGGCGACGCCTACGCGCCGGCCGCCTGGGCCTACCTGCAGATCGCCGGCCCCGTCCTCCAGCGCGAGGCCGACGAGCGCGACGCCACCCAGGCCAAGGTCCTCGGCGACCTGTGGGCCTCGGGCAGCCCGACCGCCCAGGAGGTCGCCGACGGCATCGCCGCCATCGATGCGATCTTTGCCTGTCCCTGAGGACAGATCCAGACGAGAGGCCGGGCCTGCGCCCGACCTCTCGTGCTTGTAGGCGGAACAGGGTTCGAACCTGCGACCCGCGCCGTGTAAAGGCGCCGCTCTACCGCTGAGCTATCCGCCCGCGAACGGCCGCGACGTTAACACAAAAGCTCCGTCAGCTGCGCCACGATCGTGCGCTCGCCGGGCTGCAGCGCCGCCAGCAGCTCGGTCACCGTCGGCCCACCCCGCGGCCGCAGCTCCGGCGCCAGCGCGGCCAGAGGCGTCAGCACGAAGTCGCGGCGAGCGAGCTCCGGATGCGGGAGCCGCAGCTCCGGACCCGCGAGCTCGACCATCCCGCGCTCCCCCTCCCACACCAGCAGATCCAGATCCAGCGTGCGCGACGCCCACCGCTCCCGTCGCGTCCGCCCGTGACGCAGCTCCAGCTCGAGCAACGCCGCCAGCAACGCCGCCGGCTCGGCCACCGTCCGCAGCTCGGCCACCGCGTTCAAGTACGAACCCGTCGCGGGTCCCAGCGGCCGTGTCTCGTACACCGGCGAGCAACACACCAGCGCCGTCCCCGGCACCGCGCCGTCGCGTAGCAGCCGCGTCGCCGCGCGCAGCGTGCCCAGGCGGTCCCCGAGGTTGCTGCCGAGGCCGATATACACCGTGGCTGGCCCCCCAGCTGCGTCTGGACGCCACCCCGAGGCGGGCGCTCTGCGCGAAGGAGCGAGCATCAGCGAGGCTCGTGCTAGCCGTTTCGCCGCGCCGGTGCAACCGCCCTGCCCGTGTGCAGGGTCGCAAGGTCGGCCGCCGCGGGGACCGTCACGCTCCTGCGCAGGGCGGCTCAGCGGGCGACCGACATCGCCGCCCCGGTGTTGGGCGTCAGCGCCGTCTGGTCGTAAGGCAGCACGACCTCGACCTGCACCGAGCGCTCGAGGCCGATCTGCAGCGTCCCTCGCCAGCGCCGCGACGGCGGGCGCGTCGCGTTCATCACGCCCTGCGCGTTCATCACGTCCTGCGCGGCCATCCCGTCCTCCTCGGTCTGCTCGTCGGGCTCGGGCGGCCACAGCTCCGGTCCCGGTAGCAGAAAGCGGGCGCGGCCCTCGAGGTCGGTCGCCACCTGGCTGTGAAACTGGCCGAGCTGCAGCTCGAGTCGTCGCTGCGCCGCGGGCACCGTCGGCGCGTCGCAGGCCGTCGCAGGCCCCGGCACCAGCGCCACCGTAGTCGAGCGGTGCACCCGGTCGCGGGCGCGGACGCTGTCATAGATCCCGGCCCCGAGCGCCGCGCCCCCGAGCCCGAAGAACACCGCGCCGAGCGTGCGGCCGGTCGTGGGGTCGCGGCGGGTCTTGCCGCCGGTCGCCGACTCCTCCACCGCGAACAGATCGGGCCGCGCGAGCGCGACGCCCGCGAGCCCCAGCAGCACCGCCGCGGCCGCGTACTCCCAGTAGATCGCCGCGTCGGCCCGGCGCACGCTGTGCTCTTCACGGACCGCGGCGACGTGCTCGACCACTTGACAGCGGCGATGCTCGAGCAGCTCGATCGCCAGCGTATCACCGCGCTGCAGCCATCTCGCCTCCACCTGTCGTTCGACCACGCGTCGCTCGATCACCAGCGGCGGCGCGCCCGACACCGGCACCGTGCGCAGCTCCGTGTTCGCGGAGATCTGCGCGCAGCCCCCGATCAGGCTGGCGGCGATGGCGAGGGAGGTCCAGCGCGCCAGCATGACCCGGCTCTACAGGGCGACCCGTGTCCCCAGCTTGTCACCGACCACCCGCGCGACCGTCTGCATCAGCTCGTCGCCTGTACGTCGGGCGATCCACTGGCCGTCCTCACCATGGTCGAAGTGCCAGGCCGTCGTCCCCGCCGCCATCCAGATCTGCAGCGCCGCGCTGTGCGCGTTGATCACGAAGCGCCCGCCGTCGGCGAAGGTGATGGTCAACACATCGCCCGCGAGCTGGACGTCGAGGCCGTCGAGGTCGAGCTCGCCGAGCCAGGTGTCAATGTGCTCGAGCGCCTTCGCCGACTGCCTGTGAAAGTCCTTCGCGTCCATGCCTGCGCAGCCTTACGTGATCGCGCCAGCTCGGTCAATTCGCGGCGGGGGGGGTCGCGGTCGAGGGAGGCACAGCGGCCGCGCCGTCACCGGCTGGCGTCGGGCTCGCGCCGGCCTCGCTGGTGGGCTTGAGGGCCTTCGAGTCCGGGCTCGCCGCCTTCTCCGCGTCCTTCGCCTTCTCGAGCCCCTCGGACAGCTTGATCCCGTGCAAGCGCTCGGCCTGCTCGGGCGTGAGCTCGACGATGTCGATCGTGCGCCCATCGCCGAGGTTCACGGTCTTGGTCGCGGCCCCGAGCTCGGCCTCGCGAGCGGCGCGGGCCTCGGCCTCGCTGCGCTCATCGGCCTGGCCGGCGCGCCACTTTTGGACCGCCCCGTAGCCGAAGTACGCGAACAGCGGCCCGAAGATCAGCACACGGATGAGGAGCCCCTTGCGCGACATCCCTCGACTTTGCAGCACCTCGCGCCCAGCAGCAAGCGTCAGGGCACCGAGGTGAAGTCGATGGTGCGCGATGTCGTCGCCCGGACCAGGCTGTCCGGGTGCAGGTTCGCCTCCCCGCTGCTGCGCTCGAGCGGCCCGCTGTGCACCCGCGCCAGGCTCACGAACGCCGCGCAGGCGCCGTTGTCGGCGACGCCTTCCTTGGCGAGGCCGACCTGGGACGCGCCGACCAGCACCTCGCCGTCGTCGGCCTCCTCGAGCTCGATCGCCGCTCCGAGGCAGGTGTCCCCGTCGATCTCATCGGCGAGCTTGACGACGATCTTCGCGTCGCCCGCGCGAGCCGGCGCCCAGTTGATCGCCAGCATCCCCGCCCGCGAGACCTCTTCGCCGGCGGTCGGCAACATGATCTCGAAGCCGGGCGCGTCGATCGCCACCGTGAACTCGCTGACATCGTTCCCGCTGCTCATCGTGAAGCGTCGGGTCACGACCGCCTGTTCGCTCACCGCTGACAGCATCGCCTCGTGGATCACCGCGCCGCTCGGCCGCTGGACCTGCGCCATCTCCAGGTCGTCGATCTGCAGCCGGTTGTCCTCACACAGCTTGACGGGGATCGAGGCCGCCCCCAGCTCGGCCCGTCGCAGCTCGACCTCCACCCGCGCGCGGCTGCCGTTGTCGGTCATCTGCGCCGTCAGCAGCACCTCGTCGGCGAAGTCCACGCAGGCCGCCGAACCCTCGCAGCCGCCGATCCACAACCCCATGAACCCCATCGCCGACAGCCCGAGTACGCCTGTCCTGACCCGCATGGCGACCATCCTATCAGGCTCCGCCGGGCCGCGGATCCCTGCCGGGCGGCCGCCTCCGAAGTTGGTGCAAATCACCCCCAGAGCAGCGGTTTGACGACCGCCATGATGACCATGAGGACCAGCGGGACGACCGGCACCTCGTTGATCAGGCGGCACTGGCGCGAGGTCAAGCGACAGCGGCCCGCGGCCAGGTCGCGCCGGACCTTGCCGGCATAGAAGTGATATCCGAGCAGGATCACCAGCCCGAGCCCCTTCACCTGAAACCATGGCTGAGCCAGATAGAAGCCGGGCATCTGCGCCCACAGCACCAGCCCCCAGATCGCCGTGAACACCATCGCGGGCCAGCAGATCCCCCGGTACAGCCTGCGCTCCATCACCGCCAGCAGCGCCGTGACCTCCGGCTTGTCCCGGTTCTCCACGTGATACACGTACAGGCGAAAGATATAGAAGAGCCCGGCGAACCAGGTGACAAGGCCGATGATGTGCAGAGCCCGGAGCCAGTGGTAATCCACGCGCCCCAGTCTAGGCGTTCGCCTCGCCCCGGCCCAGCCTCGATCGCCTCCGTCTCGGACCCTTCAGGTCCCCGGCGTGTGCCCGAACAGGGCGATGTGCAGCCGCTCGCCGAGGCGAAAGCCGCGCTCGATGCACGCGCCGACGAGCGTCCGGTAGCTGCCCGGGAGCGCGGCAGGGTCGACACACTCGGGCATGATCAGCACCCGGTGGCGCTCGCTGGGCGGCACAGCCAGCGCCTGCAACAACGCCTCGATCTCCGCGAGGTCGGCGGCCGCCTCGGCGGCGCGGACCACGAACTTGAGCTGCCAGGCGAAGCCGGCGAGCAGTCGCCCGAGCACCTCGAGGTCGAGGCGGGCCTGCTCGTGGCGCTGGGCCAGCTTCGGCGCGCGCAGCCACGGGGTGCTGTGGGCCAGCTTCGGCGACAGCGACAGCAGATCGCAGGCGAGCTCCGGCAGCCAGACGGTGCCCGCGGTCTCGACCGTGACATGATGCCCGGCGGCGCGCAGGCGCTGGCTCAGCGGCGCGACCGCGGGGAACAGCAGCGGCTCGCCGCCGGTCAGGACCACGTGCCGCGGACCGCGGGCGCAGAAGTCCACCAGCGCATCGAGCCCCAGCGGCGTGCCCGTGGGCGCCCATGAGGTCGCCGGCGAGTCGCACCAGGTGCAGCGCAGGTTGCAGCCCGAGACCCGCACGAAGGAGCTCGGCACGCCGACGAGCTGCCCCTCGCCCTGGAGCGACACGAAGCGCTCCTGGATCCGCAGGTGTGGGGTCGACGTGGGCATCGGCTCGCGCCCTGCAATACCGCACTTGCGGCCCCGCAGCCACCGGCCACGGCCGCGTCCCGGCGGTCCCAGGCGCGGCCGGCTCCGCCCGTGCGAAGGCTCGCAAGTCCGCCCGGCGCTGGGGCGCTGATGTTACCCTCCCGCCCCCATGCAGACGCCGCGCACGAAGATCGTCGATGTCCTCAAGCTCGAGCCCCCGCGCTCCGGGATCCGCGTCAAGGGCTGGCTGCGCACCGTTCGCGACAGCAAACAGGTGCTGTTCCTCGAGCTCAACGACGGCTCATCCTTCGCCACCCTGCAGGCAGTATGTCCGGCGCGCCTCGCCAACTTCGAGCAACTGCGCAAGCTGAGCACCGGTAGCGCCGTCGAGATCGTCGGCGACCTGGTCGCCTCACCCGCGGCCGGCCAGCGCGTCGAGCTCCAGGCCACCGAGGTCATCATCGTCGGCCTCGCGGACGCGACCTTCCCGCTGCAGAAGAAGCGCCACACCTTCGAATTCCTGCGCGAGATAGCCCACCTGCGCGCGCGCACCAACACCTTCGGCGCGGTGTTTCGCGTCCGCAGCGCCCTGGCGCAGGCGGTGCACGGCTTCTTCCAGGACCGCGGCTTCGTCTACGTGCACACGCCGATCATCACCGCCGCCGACGCCGAGGGCGCGGGCGAGATGTTCCGCGTCAGCACCTTCGACCCCGACAAGGCCCCGCGCAGCCCCGACGGCAAGGTCGACTACCACCAGGACTTCTTCAGCAAGCCGACCTACCTGACCGTGTCGGGCCAGCTCAACGGCGAGACCTTCGCGCTCGGCCTCTCGGACATCTACACCTTCGGCCCGACCTTCCGCGCCGAGAACTCCAACACCGCCCGCCACGCCGCCGAGTTCTGGATGATCGAGCCCGAGGTGGCCTGGGCCGACCTCGACGACGACGCCGACCTCGCCGAGGCCTTCATCAAGCACCTGCTGCGCGCCGCCCTCGACCGCTGTGAGGAGGACCTCGCCTTCTTCAACGATCGCATCGACACCGGCCTCATCGCCCGCCTCCAGCACGTCCTCGACGCCGGCTTCGAGCGCATGACCTACACCGAGGCCGTCCGTCGGCTCGAGATGTCCGGACAGAAGTTCGAGTTCCCGGTGTTCTGGGGCGCCAACCTCCAGGCCGAGCACGAGCGCCACCTGACCGAGACCCTCGTCGGACGCCCCGTCTTCGTCACCGACTATCCCAAGGAGATCAAGGCCTTCTATATGCGCCGCAACGACGACGGGAAGACCGTCGCGGCCATGGACCTGCTGGTCCCGAAGATCGGCGAGCTCATCGGTGGCAGTCAGCGCGAAGAGCGGCTCGACATCCTCACCGCCAGCATCACCCACGCTGGCCTGAGCCCGGTCGATTACGCCTGGTACCTCGACACCCGCCGCTTCGGCTCGGCCCCCCACGCCGGCTTCGGCCTCGGTTTCGAGCGCCTCGTCATGTACGTCACCGGCATGGAGAACATCCGCGACGTGATCCCCTTCCCGCGCACGCCGCGAAACTGCGACTTCTAGGTCCATGATCGGCCACGGGGTCTTTTGCTCCATGGTTTATTGCGCTCGCAGTCGGCCATTGGGACCGCGGACAACTCGCCGTGCAAGCTGGAGGGTGACCCTGAGCCACATTTAGCGGGCAGCAGGAGGAAAATTCGAAAAGCCGCTGGCCTCGGTCTGGCGCAAACGCTAGCCTTGGAAACGTGGGCACAAGCGGCCCTTTGGCGCGAATGACGAGGGGATGCAGACAGAGGAACTAGGCATGAAGGATCTCCCGAACCTGGCGTCCAAAAGTGCCGGCACTGTGCCGCGTTCAACGACGAGCTTAGTCTGAGGAGGGTTTAGCTATGTATCTGCGAAGAAACAAAGTCCGTTGTGGTGAGTCGCGCAGGACCTACCTCTCCATCGCGCACAACGTGTGGTGGTCCGGTGAGGGCAACAAGAAGGCGCAGAGCCGACCGATCGTGGTGGCCAGCTTCGGTGTCGAGGACCAGGTCGATGTCGACCTCGCCCGCGACCTCGTGGCTGCGGTCGAGCGTTGCGCGCCGAAGTTCCAGATCCGCCGGGGCGAGGGCAAGGACGCGACGATGCGCATCGCCCAGGAGATCCGCAAGATCGAGCCGTTCCTCAAGGTGCTGGCGAGCCGCAAGCTCGGCCTGTCGCAGCACCTGCCGCCGCACCCGGAGCGCGCGGTCATCCTCGACGCGCTGATCCGCGACAAGCTGAGCGAGCCCACGGAGGTCTCGGTCGGTGCGCGCGAGGACGCGATCCTGTCCAGCCTCAAGATGCACATTGCCAGCTGAGCCGGCTGGCTGAACCGGCTGCATCCTGAGTGGATCGTCTCGCAGCCCGGCTGCTCTCGTTGAAATCCTGACAGCGCCGATCCGGCCCGCCGACTCGTTCTTTGTACGACCGAGTTGCGCGAACGACGGCGGTGGAGCGCGCTCCACCGCCGGTTTCGTTCGCGCTCAGCTCACCAGCAACGTGCGAAGCAAGCGGGCCGGCAGCGGCGCGTCAGGGCGGCGCGACACGAACACGTTCTTGCCGTCGAGTCGCAGCAGCGTACCCGGGCCCAGGCGCGGGGCGTGGACCTCGAGCGCCAGGACCTTGGCGCCGTCGAGCTCACGGGGCGTCGCGCGCTCCTCGAACTTGCCGCGATTGAGCGGCTGCTTGTCGAGGAAGACCTCGCTGAGGAACTCGACCTTGACCGCGAAGTCGACGGCCTTGCCCTGCAGGCGGCCGCGCAGCTCGGCGGGCAGCGACTCGGGGGCGTTGCGGTCGACCTGGGCGAGCTGGAACGGGCGCAGCAGCTCACTCTCGGACAGCTCGATGGGGAGCGCCACGACCACGCCGAGCTCGTCCTCCGCGTAGCTGAGCTTGCTGGCGGCCTCCTGGCCGCGCTGCTGCATCTCCGCGAGCTCGGCGGCGCGATCGGCGGCGCGACGCTTGGTGTCGTCGGCGGCGGTCATCGTCGGCGGGCGTGCGGCGGGGGCGGCGGGTGCTGCACGGGGGGCAGCCGAGGCGCGGGGGCTCGGGCCTGGTGCGGGTCCGCGGCTCGGCGGACCCGCGGCGGTCGGGGGGGCGCCGAAGCCTTGGGTCAAACTCGGGCCACGCGTCGGCGGAGGCGGCGGCTCGTCCTCGTAGGCGGCCTCGGCCTCGTCGAGCTCGGCCTCGGCCTCGCCGGCGGCGGGCTGACCGACCAGGGTCATCAGCAAGGTCTGGTCGTTGCCGCGGGGCTCCATGAGTGAGAGCTCGATGCGCGGGCCGCCGGGGAAGCCCTCGGCGAGCTCGTCGATGGAGATGCGCATCTGCTCGCACAGGCGGGTGACCGGCCAGTGGGTGCCGGCCTTGCCCTGGGGCACGTCGTCACGGTTGCTGTCGTCGGCGGCGACCGCCTGGCCGCGCTGCGCGACGACGAAGCCCTCGCGCGGGTTGGGGCTGGTGCGGGCGTAGTACACGAAGCACTGGCGCGGCACGATCTGGCTGACGACCAGCGCGAGGTCGAGGTTCTCGCGCCAGAACTCGGCCGGATCGTCGCCGACGACGGTGCCGCGGATCTGCGCGAGGGCCAGGGGCAGGCTCGGGTGGCGGGAGATCTCGACGGTGGCGTCGAGGATGTTGCGGACCTTGCCGATCAACACCTCGGCGAGGGCTGCCGCCAACATGGTCGGGCGAAACATGTCGAGCGGGAACAAGATCCCGCCGTGGCTCGAGGGTGCAGAGGTCATGGGGTCCATGGCTGACTCGCGCGGGAGCATATTAGCCCGGACCCAGAACTGCGAGGGAGAACTGCCAGCGCCCCAGCCCGAGGTCGATCGGGAAGCGGCCCAGCACGAGCATCGACCCGGACAGGGCCGTGCACGTGTGAAAATCCTCGTGGGCGTTGTCGGCGCGGCTCGGGATCTTCGTCCAGCCGTGGGCGCAGGTCCCGGCGAGCTGCTTGAGCGCCTCCTCCACCAGCGCGGCGCTGTCCTTGTCGCTCAGGTCCACCGCGACGAGACCGACCGTGCTGCGGGCCAGCTCCAGGGTCAGCGGGTGGCCCAGGGGCTCCATCGCCGGCTTGGGGGGGCAGCGCAGGGCCTTGGCCTCGGCTCCCTTCGCCTCCATCTCCTCTGGCGGCTCGGCGCAGAGCTTGTCGACCAGCGTCGGCAGCGGCGCGGTCGAGGTGCCGAGCGAGAGCAGTTCGCTGGTGCTGGTCGTGAAGCCGGCGAGGTCGCGCCAGGCGCTGGGATCTGCCCCGCTGCTCGTGGTGGTGCCACGGCTCGGGGCTGCGCCGTCGCTGGGGCCGGGTCCGCCGCGGTCGAGGGCTGTCTTCCAGGCCTGCCGCGAAGCTTGGGTCTCCCGTCCTGCGCACGCGCCGAGGCCGAGAGCGGCCGCGAGCGCGAGGCAGCGAGCACGGGAAAGCACCTCCGGGGACGTAGCATCGCCGGGCGCGGGGAGCCAGGACCCTGCACGGACGCCGATCCGCTGGCGCCGGGTCCAGGAGCATCGCCGGCCGCAGCAATTGTCGTTGGGCCGGGTCAGCGTCGACGCTGGCCGCCGACGAAGACGCGGTCGACGGGGGCCGCGGTGCCGCTGAGCATCAGGGCGTCGAGGGCCTGGGCCGGGTCGAGGTCGGCGAGGCTGGGGTGGCCGAGGTCGATTGTGCAGGCGTCGAAGGGGGCGCCCACGCGGATCCGCCCGAGCTCGGGGCGACCGAGGGCAGCGGCGCCGCCGCGAGTGGCGATATCGAGGAGGTTGCGGCCGACCTGTCCGTCGGGATCTGCGAGGCAAAGTCGGGAGCGTGTGCGCAGCCGCTCGTGCATCTCGAGCAGCCGGGCCTCCTGGATCAGGTCGACCACCGCGTTGCTGTCGCTGCCGAGCGCGAGGAGGACGCCGCTGCGCAGGTGCTCGGTCGCGGGGATGATGCCGTCGCCGAGGTCGGCCTCGGTCGTCGGGCAGGCGCACACCTGCTGGCCCGCCAGCGCGATGAAGTCCGCTGCCTCGAGGTGGATCGCGTGTACGGCCGTGAAGCCGCCCGGGCGCGTCAGGCAGCCGGTCTCGGCCAGCAGCGCGGTCGGGCTGCAGCCGTGCTCCGCCATGCATTCGACGTTCTCTTGCGGCTGCTCCGAGACGTGCGCGTGCATCGGCAGCCCGTGGCGTCCGGCGTAGGCGGCGAGCTCCTGCAGGGCCGCTCGGGGGACGGCGCGCACGCTGTGGGGGGCGACCCCGATGTGCACGCCCTCGCCGCGCAGGACCTCGATGCGGCGCAGGTAGGCGTCGACGCTGCCGTCACAGAAGCGCCGCTGCTCGGGCAGGGGCTCGCGGCCGGCGCCGGCGCGCGCGTAGAAGACCTCGAGCAGGACGAGGCGGATGCCGGCGACCTCGGCGGCGCGGATGACCTGGCGCGACAGCTCGTTGGGGTCGGCGTAGGGGCGGCCGTCGGGGGAGTGGTGGAGGTAGTGGAACTCGCCGACGCAGGTGATGCCGGCGCGGAGCATGTCGCGGTAGCAGGCGAGGGTGACGGCGAAGAGGGTGTCGGGGTCGTGGGAGGCGGCGGCGCGGTACATGGCCTCGCGCCAGCTCCAGAAGCTCGAGGGGTCATGGGCGCCGCGGACGTGGGTGGCGCCGCGGATGCCGCGCTGGAACGCGTGGCTGTGGGCGTTGACCATGCCTGGCAGCAGCAGGGCGCGGCCGAGGTCGTGGACGATCGGCGGTGGGTCGTGGGGGGTGCCGGCCTGGGCGCGGACGACGATGCCATCGGCGTCGACCTCGACGTGGGGCGCGGCGACCCATGCGTCGCCGAGCAGGCCGTGGGCCGCGGTGTACGCGATCACGCTCTGTGTCTCTTGCGACATGTCCCGAAGGTCTACTTCGCCTTCACGGGCACGTCGGTGGCGCCGAAGTAGAGCTTGCGCTCGGGGAAGTCGAAGGTCACGCGGCGGCGGATGAGCGGCTCGAGGCCGATCATGCCGTCGATGCGAAACTGGTCCGAGCTCTCGGCCTGCTCGAAGTAGCCGTATGCGGCGCTCAGCTTGGTGGCCTTGAGCAGGCTGCCGAGGGTGAACTCGTCGACCTGGGCGATCGCCGGATCGTCGGCGCGGCGGGTCGGGGCGCCGATGCCGGCGCGGGCGAAGGCCGGCTTGTTCGCGGTCATGTCGACGCCCTGCATCCCGGTGTTGATCAGGTACAGGCCCTCGGCGCCGTTCATCTGGCCGAGCACGTAGACGAAGTGGGTCTCGTGCAGCCACATCGGCGTGGCGCCGCCGCTGCGACGAGCGGCGAGGGCGGCCTTGCACTTCGGAGCGCCGTGGACCAGCACCAGCTTGTCGGCGGCGAGGTCGTAGGTGACCTGGAACTGCTCGAGCACGCGGACGCCGACGACGACCGAGGAGGCCGCCTGCGCGCTGCCGGACATCTGGGCCAGGGTCTCGCTGGGGAACACGTCGACGGGGACGGCGCTGACGGTGATGTCGCCGAGCTTGAGCGAATCGATCTGAGTGTGGCCGATCTCCGCGGTCTGGCCGATCGGGCTGCGCGAGCGGATCGGCAGCTTGAGCTTGGTGGCGAGGCGCGTGTCGACGATGACATCGGCCGCGCCGGTGTCGAGGATCGCGCGGACCTTCTCGCCGCCGATCTCGACCTCGATCATCGGCGGACCGGAGTCCTTGAAGACGGGCAGCTCGGCGACGCAGCCGTTGCCGGTGACGCTGACCTGCATCGGCTTGCCGACGAAGGTGCGGTAGCGGCCGGCGAGGGCGGCGTTCTCCTGGCCGAGCGCGTCCAGGGCCCGGGCGACGCCGGGGAAGTCGCGCTGATGGCTGCGGATCCACGCCCGCTGGGCGGCGATCAGCTCGGGCTTCACGTGGGCCTTCTCGGCGCGATTGAGCAGGTCGTCGGCCTCCTTGAAGCGAGCGGCGAGGATCCGCTGACGCGCGAGGATCCACAGCGCCTCGGCCTCCTTCGGGTCGAGCTTAAGCGTCGCCTCGGCGGCGGCGGCGGCGTCGTCGAAGTGGGCCGCGGCCCAGGCCAGACGCGCGTGGTTGAGCACGGCGTCCTTGTCCTTCGGCGCCGCCGTCGCGGCCTCCTGGGCCCTGGCGAGCGCGTCGAGCAGCGGGTCGCCGGCCTTCTTGGGCGCGGGGATGTTCGGCAGCGCGAAGACATCGGCGGCGACCGGCTCGTGGTGGACCCGTTGATTGATGAACACAACCTCCTGGGTGCGCTCGCCGGCCTGATTGATCAGGCGGATCTTGTGGGCGACCTTGACGCCATCGACGGGGCGGTAGTCGTCGTAGAGCACCCACTGGCGCAGGACCTCGTCGCCGTTGGTGTCCTCGAGCATCTCCTCCTGCAAGAGCCCGGTGCTGCGGTCGAACCACAGGGTCTTGTCGAGGGCCGGGGTGCCCTTGACCTTCCAGCGCACGCCGTCGAGCGTGCGCAGCTGCTTGTCGTAGTCCGCGGCGCGCGGCGGCTCTAGGGTCAGCTGTACGCCGCGCTTCTCGAGGTCGAGGTACCAGTGCAGGTTGGCGTCCTCGCGGGAGAGCGTGGTCTCTGTCTCGTCGGCCAGCACGATCGCCCCATCGCGCAGCGCCCAGCCCTGCTTGCCGTCGAAGCCCTGCTCGTCGATGCGGTTGTCGATCACCGTGCGCCGGTTCAACTTCAGGTCGTCGGTGGTCTGCAGCGTGAAGGAGCCGATCTTCTCCTCGCGGCGGCAGTCCTCGTCGGCGTCGGTGCAGCCGGTCTCCGGCAAGAAGGTGATGCGCGCCTCGACCGTGCGCTGGTGCAGCTCGCGCAGCGTCGGCTCGCCGCCGATCGCCGTCACGTAGCGGTCCATCACCTCGCTCGCGGTCTTCGGCGCGCCTTGTTGCGCCCCGGGCTCGTCGACGCCGTCGGTCGGCACCTTGAGGCAGCCGGCGAGGGCGAGCAAGAGCGCCGCGGCGCCGACGCGGAGCGGGAGCAGGCGGGCGCGGGCCAGGGACGAGCGGGGCGAGCGAAGCATGGGCGGGAGAGTGCCGCAGGCGCGCGCGTGGCTCAAGTCGGCCGCGCGCCGGCGGTCGGAGAGGATCGTGGAGGGGCGCGGATCGGGCGGCAAGCTGCTAGATTCGGCGCCGGTGCGTCAGCAAGGGGCAGGGGGCCGGCGGATCGGGCGCGGCGCAGGGGGCAGCGTCGGGCTCGTGCTGCTGCTGCTCGCCGGCCCGGCGCTGGCGAAAGAGCCGCAGGGCAGCGCCATCAGCGACCCGCAGGCGGCAGTCACCGGGTTGGCCGAGCCGTGTCGCACGCAGGTCGCCGCGGAGCTGCGGGTCGGGCAGCTCACGGCGTCGGGCTGCGAGGTCGAGCGGCGGCTCGCGCAGCGGCGGCAGCTCCGGTCGAGCGGCTCGCGCGCGAGCTTCGGGCTGGTCGAGAGCAGGCGCATCGAGCTGGCTCGCATCGCTCTGGTGGTCTCCGAGGCGCGTGGCTGTCGGCAGTGGCCGCTGCGCGGGATGGATCGCGCGGTGCTCGGTCTCTCCGACGTGCGCGCCGCGGGCTGCTGGATCCGGCGATTCAGCGGCGAGCTCGAGCTCGTCGGGGTGACCGCGGATGGCCGGCGTTTGCCCCGGATCCACGTCCTGGATGTCGATGCCGAGGGCCGCGTGGAGCTCGACCTCGGGCGCCTCGCGCTCAGCCTCGGTCGGCGCGGCGTCGTGGATCTCGATGGGCTGGCGCGGCTCGAGCTCGGGGCCGACGGCTGGGCCGGCAGCGTCGACCTCGTCGCGGTTCGGGCGCAGCTCGCCGACTGGCACGCGGCCGCGGTGCAGCGCGGTCGTGGCGTACCGGCGCTGATGATCGTCCGCCACCCGGAGCACGTCAGCGCCGCGCGGATCCGCGGGGTCGCGCTGGCGGATTCGGTGCACCGCCAGGAGGCCGACTATCACGCGGTGCAGCGCGGGGAGCTGGCGCCGTACCGATTCCTCGAGCGGCACGCGTGGTCGCCGTATCGCCACCTCGTGGCGGCGCTCGTCGGGGGCCATTGATATGACTGGGTCGCAGCTGGGTCGCGAGGGGGCGCAGCGGCGGCTGCGGGTCCATCTGGCGCTCATCGACGGCGGGGTCGCGCCGGTGGTGGCGAGGTACCGCGAGCACATCGCCTGCCGGCCGGGCTGCAGCGAGTGTTGCCACCAGACCTTCCGCGTGTCGGAGCTGGAGGGCGAGCTGCTGCGGGCGGGGTTGGCAGCGGCGACGCCGGCCGTTCAGACGGAGATCGTCGCGCGAGCAGCCGCTTATCAGCCGGGGCGCGGGGAGGCCTGTCCGGCGCTGGCGGTCGACGGCACCTGCCAGGTCTATGAGCATCGCCCGCGGATCTGCCGCAAATACGGGATCCCGTTGTGGCACCCCGCTCGGCCCGAGGAGCTCAGCACCTGCCGGCTGAACTTCCGCGCGGTGGAGGACCTCGAGGCCGAGCTGATCGTCGAGCCGCAGGCCGGCTGGGCGGCGGACTGGATCGCGCTGCGCGAGCAGCTCGCTCTTGGTCTGCAGGACAATCGCAGCATCGCCGAGTGGCTGCGCGGGGCCTGAAATGACATGTCCTCGGGGCAAGATGGCCCAGGGGACATGTTCATCAGGGCATGTTCGGATCAGGGGTGGGGCAGGGGCTGGGCAGGAGCGCCGGGCCCGAGGGTGCCGGAGGGCAGCGGCGGGTTGCCGGCGGGTTGCGGGCTGACGCCCGCTGGCGTGGTGCCGGGCTGGGCGGGTGCGAGCGGCTGGGTGGGGTTGCCGGGCTGCGGGGCGAGGCCGGCGGGGTTGCCGGGCTGCAAGGTGACGCCGTCCGGGAGCTGGATGCC
>Ga0209480_10000385_pt1 | contig 37592 bp, 26 predicted proteins | sample JI61114C2DNA_FD_187501 | JGI IMG/M metagenome (GOLD analysis project Ga0209480, IMG submission 187501) | Wastewater effluent complex algal communities from Wisconsin, to seasonally profile nutrient transformation and Carbon sequestration -... | ecosystem: Engineered > WWTP > Effluent > Algae... | reverse complement strand
GACCGGCTTGCTGCGCACGAAGTACTTGCCGGTCACGCCCTCGACCGCCGGCGACGACGCGACGTAAACCGAGGTCCGCGCGCCCTTCGCGGGGCTGAGCGAGAACACGTGGCTGGCCCTGACCAGCAGCCCGAACAGACCGCCGACGTCGTCCGCGCCGCCGAACTCGGTCGCGACCAGGCCGGGGTGCACGGCGTTGACGGTGACGCCGCTGCCCTGGAGGCGCTCGGCGAGCTCGACGGTGAAGAGGAGGTTGGCGAGCTTGGACTTGCAGTATGTGCCCATGCCGCTGTAGCCGCGCCGGGCCTGCAGGTCGTCGAAGTCGAGGCCGCGCAGGGCGCCGCGGTGGGCGTCGGAGGAGAGCACGACGATGCGCGCGGGGGCGCTGTGCTTGAGGCGCTCGACCAGCAGGCCGGTCAGTGCGAAGTGACCGAAGTGGTTGATGCCGAGCGTCGACTCGAGGCCGTCCTCGGTCTCGCTGCGCTCGCTGAGGGTGAGGCCGGCGTTGTTGATGAGGACGTCGAGGCGCGGGTGGGTGGCCAGGAACTCGGCGGCGAAGCTGCGCACGCTGGCGAGGGAGGCGAGGTCGAGGCGCATGCACTCGACCGCGTCGCTGCCGGCCTGGCGGCGGATGTCGGCGAGCGCGTCCTTGCCCTTGTCGGGGTTTCGCGACGTGATCGTCACCGTCGCGCCCATCCTGGCGAGGGCGATCGCCGTCTCCTTACCGATGCCGGTGTTGCCGCCGGTGATGAGCACCACCTTGCCCTGCATGCCATGGGCCTTGCCCGTCTCGCTGGTCTCGCTGGTCTCGCTGGTCTCGCTGGTCATCGCGCCGCGATCTACCAGCTTTGCCCGGCCCGCGCCACCGAGCTACAAGCGACTGAGCATGCCATCAATACTCGCAACGCGCGCCCTGGCCCTCGCCGCGGTCCTGGCGGCCTGCACGGCCGATGTCGGCTCGACCCAGTCCAACAGCGACAGCGCGAGTGAGACCGCGAGCGACAACGGCGACACGAGCACAGCCCAGGCGACGAGTACGGAGCCGATGACCACGGCGCCGATGACCACGGAGCCGATGACCACGGAGCCGATGACCACGGAGCCGATGACCACGGAGCCGATGACCACGGAGCCGATGACCACCGGCGCGAGCACGAGCGACGCGAGCACCGGCGGCGAAACCAGCATGACCGGCACGAGCGACGCCGGCACGATCGGTGGGGACACCGATGGCGGCACCACCGGGCCCGACGGTGCGCTTGGCCCCGCGGCGATGGACGCGATGGCTGCGCTGGAGCAGGCCGTCGCCGGGGTGACCTATCCGAGCGAGTCCGATTATCCCTGGGTGGTGGTCGGCTTCGCCGATGCGGCGCCGGTCAGCGAGGCGAACGTGAAGCAGGTGATCGCCGCGGTCTACGTGGCGCACGAGGGCGAGGCGGGGCTCGCGGACCGGGCGATCGAGCTGCGCACTCTGGCTCAGCTGATCGACCCCCTGACGACCCCGCAGGACTGGTGGGAGGACTACAACAAGATGGTCGCCGCTCAGTACAGCGAGGTCCGCGCGGTGCTCGAGAGCAAGCTCGTCGACATCCAGGTGTTTCGCTTCGGTGAGCAGCAGGGCGACGTGCTGCAGGGCGCGGTCGACGTCTACGTGCTCGGCGCGACCCCCGACGGCGACATCGTCGGCATGTGGACCGTCTCGATCGAGACCTGAACGCTCGCGTCAAGCGTGGCCGGGGAGCACGTGTCGCACGCGCCCGGCGAGCACGAGGCCGCTGATCACAGGGCGATCCACACCGCGAACTCGCCGGCGCCGCGCGGGGGCGCCAGTGAGCCGGTGAACCACGCCGAGACCGTCACCTCGACCGCGTCACCCTGCGGTCGCAGCCGGGCCCCCACGCCCCTCACCGCGTGCATGTAGGCCCGCTCGAGCACCGGCGGCGGCTTCAACGGATACATCGCGAGCAGCGCGCCCGTGTACGCGTCGCGGACCTGCACGTACAGCTCGGCCCGGTCCTCCGCGTCGACGACCGACCTGTCCATTCGGACAGGTATCAGCAAATGCCCGCCGACCTGCAGCGGCTCGCCGATGCAGCGCACGCGCAGGCTCCACAGCAGCCCGCCCTCGGGGTTCAGGCGGTGCAACTGCGGGCGGAAGGCGGCGCCGCTGCGGCGATGCTCGCCCTCGGTGAACAGCAGCAGCAGGTCGCCGACCGTGCGCAGCGCGCCGCGTGGGAGCAGGGCGGGGTGTCCCTGGGTCGCGTCGACGCGGAGGGTCCAGGGGCGCTCGCCCTCGCGGACGACGAGGACGCAGCGCTCGTCCGCGAAGTCGACGCGAAGCACGTCGTTTCGGATGGGCATGGGACCCGAGGGTAGCAGACCTGGTCAGGGGCGCAGAAGGGCGTCAAGGGCCGCGCCGGGCGCGATCTCTGCGGGGGCCTCGCCGCGGCGAAACAGGCGCGCGCCGGCGGCCCCGCGCAGGTCCAGCGCGTCGCCCTCGCGACGCAGCATCGCCGGCTCGCGCAGACCGAGCACGGCCTGAGGGTTGCGCTCGTGGAATTCCCTGATGCGCAGCTCACGGGGCTCGCCCATGTGGGTCGAGCGCGGGTCGTGGTCGAGGTAGTGCGGGTTCAGGTTGAAGGGCAGCAGCCCCAGCGCCTGCAAGCTGGTCGGCCACACGATCGGCATGTCGTTGGTGGTGCCGATCGTCAGGCCCGCGAGGTTGGTGCCGGCGCTGGAGCCGACATAGGCCGCGCCGGCCAGGACCCGCGCGTGCAGGGCAGCGAGCAGCGCGCGCCGCTGCAGCTCGGCGAGCAGGCAGAAGGTGTTGCCGCCGCCGACGAACACGGCCCCGGCCCCGGCGATCGCCGCCTGCGGCTCCGCGGCGGCGTGCAGGCCCTCCACCGCGATATCCATCGCCGCCAGCCGCTCGCGCACCCGCGTCGTGTAAGCCTCGTGGTCGGCCTGCGCGAACGGCACGAACAGCAGCCGCCGCGTCGCGCCCAGGAAGTCGCGCAGCTCCGCCTCGGCGTGATCGAGGTAACCGGTCCCGTGGACCACAGAGCTGCTGATCAGGAGGAGTCGCATGGCGCGCGAGCATAGCGGGGTCGGCGCAGCGCGTCACCTCACCCCTCCGTGCTTGCGCCACCCCGTCGGCCATGAAACCTTCGCCGCATGGCCGAGCCCGAGTGGCCCTATAAAGTCGAACCCTTTCAGTGTCATCGCTGCGGCAATTGCTGCCGCGGCGACGGCTTCGTCGACATGAGCGCCGACGACCTCGCGCGGGCCGCGGCGCTGCTCGGCCGCAGCCCCGAGCAGTTCCTCGCGGAGTTCTGCGCGGTCCAGCCCAACGGCCACGTGCACCTGATCCACCAGGGCGACGCCCTGCAATCTTGCGTGTTCCTGACGGCCGACAACCTCTGTCGCGTGCACGCCGCCAAGCCCACCCAGTGCGAGGGCTTCCCGCTGAAGTGGCGGCCGACCGACGCCCTGCAGATCTGCGCCGGCCTGCGCCACGCCGCCGGCCTCCCGCCACCGACCCGCCGGACCATCAGTATACTCAGCGGCTGAGCGGGTCGCCGCGCGGACGCGGGCGGCGACCGATTGTCAGTACATGGCTCTCAGGACAGGTTGAAGCCGTAGCTCAGGGTCATCGGCTTGCCGTCGCGGGTCTTCGGGAAGCTCCAGCCCTTCGCCTTCTCGCGCACGCAATTGTCGAGCCCCTCGTCCTTGATCGCGCTCGCGGGGTCCAGCTTGATCTCGCTGACCTTGCCCTCGCCGTCGACCGTGAAGTCGTAGGTGAGCTTGCCCGCGAGGTCCGCCTTGGCCTCCCGCGCCGTCGCAAAGCAGTCGCCGACGTCGCCGTTCTTGCCCTGCATCATCTCCTCGAAGGCGTCGACCGTCAGGAACTCCGGCGCCGCGTCGCCCTCGTCACCCTGGTCGCCACCCTTGTCCGCGTCGCCCGCGTCGCCGAGGTCCCCGCCCGCCTCCGGCGGCTTCGTGTCCGCATCCTTCTTGCAGGCAGTCGCCGCCAGGGCGCCCGCCAGCACGGCGAGCAGGGTCCACGAGGTCGATGGCATCGAGCGAGGGGTGAGCATGGCCGCGACTTTATCACCGGGCGCCCTGCTCGTCGCGGCCCGGGGCGGTGGGCGCGTCCGCGCCGCCGAGCGCGTCTCGCTCGCTAATGCCTGGGTCACGAACACTGTCCCTGGGCTCGTCACGCTCATCACGCTCGTCGATGCTGTGACACTGCGTGCTCGGACGATCGACCACAACGCACCATGGCAGGCGACTCATTGGCCGGAGATGCGGCGCAGCAGGTCGCTGATGCGGGCGCGCTCGTCGTCGTCGCGGGCGAGGGCGAGGGCCTGGGTGAGGGTGGCGACGGCGGTCTTGCGGTCCCCGGCGCGCAGGGCGATCTGGGCGAGGAGCTCGTGATTCTCGGGGTCCTCCGGGCCGAGCTCGAGCGCCTTCGCGGCGGCGCGGCGGGCCTTCGGCAGCTCGCTGGACTCGAGCTGCGTGCGCGCCTCGAGCCGCCAGGCGTGGTCGCTGTCGGGCAGGCGCTTGATCAGGTCGTGGGCGACCCAGCCGGCGAGGGTCAATTGCTCGGTCTTCAGGAACAGGGTGACGGCCAGCGAGGCGGCGTCGAGCAGCTCGGCGCTCGGGCGGTTCTCGTCGAGCAGGCGGCGCAGCGCGGCGCGGGCGTGCAGGGCGGCCTGCTTGCGGTTGCGCTGGCGCAGCTCGAGGTGGGCCCAGGCGAGGAACAGGCGCCCGCTGCTGCCGGGGCCGGCGAGGTAGATGCCGGTGCGGACCAGCGCCTCGGCGGCCTCGTCGTCGCGCTGGGCCATGCGGACGCGGACCAGCAGGACGCGGTTCTCGACGTCGGCGGGGTCCTGCTCGAGGCGGCGCTCGAGGCGGGCCTGGGCGGCGCGCAGGCTGGCGGCTGTCCCGAGGGCCAGGTCGGCGCGGGCCCGGCTGCGGTCGAGGGCGGCCGGGTCGGCGCCGAGGGCCTCGGCGGTGGAGATCCACCCGGCGAGCTCCGGCGGCGGGGGAGCGACCCGCGCCCGCGAGGTGCCGGCCGCGGCGGTGAGCACGAGGTCGGCGAGGATCAGCGGGGTGTCGGCGGTGATGCCGGGCTCGTCGACCAGCTCGCGCAGCATCGCCTCGGCGCGGCCGCGCTGGCCGAGCTCGGCGAGGTGACGCGCCAATGCCTCGCGGTAGCGCGGCAGCTTCGGGTTGGTCGCGGCGGCCTGCTCGAACCAGTCGAGCGCGTTGCGGCTGCCCTCCGGGGCCTCGATGCGCCGCGCCTGCCACACCTGCGCGAGCAGCAGCATCGCCTCGGCGGCCCGCGGCTCGCGCTCGACGGCGCGGCTGAGGGCCCGCTGCGCGGCCCGGAGATCGCGGCGCTCGGGGGCCTGGGCCAGCAGCGCCTCGCCCAGGCCGGTGTAGGCGCGCGGGGCGTAGACCTCCTCCTCGGCGAGGCCGGTGAGCTTGCGCAGGGCGGTGACCTTGTCGCCGGTGTGCACGAGCACGCGGGCGCGGGCGACCTCGATCTCGACGCGACCCGGGAGCAGGCGGTCGGCGCGGGTGAGCCACGGGTCGGCCTCCTCGAAGCGGCGCTGCTCGACCAGCGCGAGGCCCTGCAAGTACGCGACCCGCGGCAGGTCCTGCGGCAGCTCGCCGAGCGCGGCGAGGCTGGCCATCACGTCGCCGTCGACCAGCAGCGCCCAGGCCCGGTAGATCCCCGCGTCCGGCTCCGGCAGCCCGACCTCGAGCGTCCAGCTCCGCGCGCGGGCGCTGTCACCTGCCTCGAGGGACAGGTCCATGGCGAGCGCGCGTCCGGTCCGGTCCCACCACGGCAGCAGCGGCCAGGCGGTGTCGACCCGGGCCAGCGCCGCCGCCGACTCGCCCGCGTGCACATGCACGACCCCGCGGGCCAGCAGCGCGTGGGACCGCTCGTGCGGCCCGAGCTCGCGGTTTAGCAGCTGGTCGGCGAGGTCGGCGACGCCGCTGAACTCGCGGCGCAGCGCGGCGTTGAACAGCGCCTCGTCGGCGGCCAGGCCGAGGTGGGTGCGGGAGTCGGCGCGGACCCGGGCCAGGGCCGCGAGGGCCGCGTCGCCGTCGCCCGCGCGGAGCTCGAGCAGCGCGAGCAGGCGATGATAGGCGATCGTCCGCGGCTCCCCGGCGCAGAGCGCCCGGGCGTCGACGCGGGCGAGGTCGAGGGCGGCGCTGTCACCTGTCCCGAGGGTCAGCATGCCGGCGAGCCAGCGGTGGTGCTGGCGGGCGAGGGTGATGGGCGTGCCGAGCCGCCGCGCGTCGGCCAGGGCCGCGTTCGCGACGTCGGGGTCGCCGGCGCCGAAGGCGACCAGACCCTCGGCGACCCGCAGGTCGGCGCAGCGCTCGCGCTCGACCTGGGCGGCGGCGACCGCCGCGCTCGCGGCCTCGCGGTCCTCGCCGAACTCGGCGAACAGCTGCGCCAGCGCCAGCGCCCGCGCGGCCAGCAGACAATCTCCGCTGGCGGCCGCGAGGGTCTCGCCAGCGACCCGCAGGTCGTCCGGCGTGCCGCGTTGAAACAGCGCGCGCGCGTGCTCGAAGCCGCCGCCCCGCGCCCGCGAGCCCAGCAACCACCCGGCCAGCGCTGCGGCGGCGGCGAGCGCCAGCAGCCGCGGGGCCAGCCGGCGCCATCCGGCGCGCTCGTTCACCGCCGGCATCCGACGCCTCGGTGGGCGCCTTCGCGGGGCGTCACGTCACGTCTCGCAAGACCTGTCCCGAAGGCCATACGGAGGATGACGACGAGATCGGGCATGGTGAGGGGCAGCGGCGCGGGCTGGTCGTGGCCGATACGCGCAGAGGATGGACGCATCGTCGGGCCAAGGCAATCCCGGGAGGGGCCCCGGATCTGCCGCCCAAGGGGCCCGGTTCACGGCAGGCGCCCCGCTCGCCAGCGGTGGTCGCCCGCGGGCGCGATCACCACGGCAGGCGGTCTCGGGCTGGGGGCTTCGCACGCACCCCGTCCGCCGGGGGGAGCGTGGCCGTGGTTGACAGCGTCGCGGCTTTGGTGCTTTGCATGAACGTGCGCACCTCGTTGCTGCTGGCGGAGATCCGTGGCGGCCTATCTCGATCACATGATCTCGCATTTGAACCACCCGCAATACTGGGCCGAGGATGATTACAGCTATGCGCACCGAGTCGCACAATTCGGGGTCTACGCGATCTCCCAGACATACACGCCCTGAGCCGCTGCTCGTGGCGCTGCTGCTCGGCTGCTCCGGCGCGCCCGCGGGCACCGCAGGGGCCGAGACGGGGAGCACTGGCGCCAGCGCTGATGCGACCGCCACGGGCGCGCCGACCACGGGCGCGCCGACCACGGGCGCGCCGACCACGGGCGAGCCCGTGCCGCTGCCCGGGGCCTGCGCGGAGCCGATCGCCCCGGTGAGCCGCAGCAGCGCGCGCTTGCAGGTCGACCCCGACGGGACCCTGCGCGACGAGCACGGCCGCGACGTGCAGCTGCGGGGGGTCAACGCCGGGGGCCGCTCGAAGTGGGCGCCCTTCATGCCGTTCCCGATCGCCGAGGACGCCAGCCTCGCGGAGGTTCAGGCCGCGGCGACGCAGTTCTTCACGCCGCTGCGCGACTGGGGCCTCGACGCCGTGCGAATGCCGTTCTCGTGGGAGGGACTGGAGCCGGTGAAGGGGCAGTTCGACGCGCGCTACCTCGACCGCTACGAGGCGATGATCGACGCGGCCTGGGCCCTGCAGATCCGTGTCATCGTCGACTTTCATCAGGATGTCTACGCGTCCCCGTTCTGCGGCGACGGCTTTCCGCTGTGGACGATCGCCGGCGAGCACGGGCCGCCGCGCCGCGATTGCCCCGACTGGGGCCTCGGCTACGTCCTCGACCCCGACATCCGCGGCGCCTTCGACCGGTTCTGGGCCGACGAGGACGACCTGCAGGGGGCATTCAGGGCGATGTGGACCGTGATGGCCGAGCGCGTCGGCGACCACCCCGGCGTGCTCGGCCTCGAGCTGCTCAACGAGCCCGGCTGGGGCACCGCGAGCGACATCGACGGCTGGAAGCAGGGGGTGCTGATGCCCTTCTACAGCGAGGTCGTCGCCCACCTGCGCGCCGAGGTCGGCGACGAGCTGCTGCTGGTCTACGACAACACCGGGCTCGACGCGGTCGGACTGAAGCCGACGCTGCACCTGCGCCCCGAGGGTGAGGGCCTGGTCTACGGGCCGCACCTCTACGACGCCGGCCTGATCAAGGGCGAGCCCTACACCGGCACCGACCCCGAGGCGCAGATCCAGAGCATCCGCGAGTTCAGCCGCGAGGCCGGGGTCGCCGCGCTGATCGGCGAGTTCGGCTACGCCGACGGCGCGAAGGGCGGTGAGATGTGGCTCGGCCGCGTCGTCGACGAGCTCGACGCGACCCGCGTCTCCGCGACCCTGTGGGAGTACTCGCGCAGCGCCGAGCTGTGGAACACCGAGGACCTCTCGATCGTCGACGCCGACGGCCAGCCGCGCGCCATCCTCGACATCTACGTGCGACCGTGGCTGCGCGCCGTCGCGGGCGGCGAGTCGAGCTTCCACTGGGACGCCGTCGCGGGCGCCGCGACCGCCGCCTGGACCGGCGACGGCGGGGTGACCGAGCTGGTGCTGCCGCCGCGGCTGTTCGCGGCTGGCCCCCAAGACCTGTCCCTTGAGACAGTATCGGGCCCGCCCGGCGCCTGCCTGACGCACGACCCGGAGCGCGGCGAGCTGCGGGTGCAGGTGCCCGCCGGCGCGCGGGTCGAGCTGCGCTTCGCCGGCCCGCCCTGATCAGGCGCGTAGGTGCCTGAACCGCGGGCCGGGCGGCCGTCGACGGGGCCGACGGCCCGGCCTCAGTTCGGGTTCACCTGGCACAGGTTGCTGCAGGTGTCGTTGTCGATCTTGTTGCCGTCGTCGCACATCTCGAGCTTGTTGTCGCCGTTCGGTGACTGGACGATCTTGTCGCCGCAGAAGGTCTTCTTGCAGGCGTTGCACTTGTCGGTGTTGTTGTTGTTGCCGTCCTCGCACTGCTCGCCGATGACCGGGGAGACGATGCCGTCGCCGCAGGTCGGGAGCTTGCAGATGTTGGTGCAGGCGTCGGTGTTGATGTTATTGCCGTCGTCGCAGGGCTCGACCCCGACGTTGACCTTCCCGTCGCCGCAGACGTTGTCCTGGCAGTTGGCCTTGCAGGCCTTGTTGTCGGCGTTCTGGGGGCCGTTGTCGCACTGCTCGCCGGCCTGGATGATGTTGTCGCCGCAGACCGGGGTGCGGCAGGTGTTGCTGCAGTTGTCGGCGTTGTTGTTGTTGCCGTCGTCGCACTGCTCGCCGGCCTGGACGAAGCCGTCGCCGCACTTGGCGAGCAGGCACTGGGCGGTGCAGCTGTCGGTGTTGATCTGGTTGCCGTCGTCGCAGGCCTCGCCGGCCTGCTTGAAGCCGTCGCCGCACTTGGCGAGCTTGCAGCCGCTGGTGCAGGCGTCGGTGTTGACCTGGTTGGCGTCGTCGCACTCCTCGACGCCCATCTGGGTGAAGCCGTCGCCGCAGACGGCGGGGGTGCAGTCGGACTTGCAGGCCTTGGAGTTGCCGTTGTTTTGGCCGTCGTCGCAGGCCTCGTCGAGCTGCTTGAAGCCGTCGCCGCACTTGGGGAGCAGGCAGGCGAGGGTGCACTGGCCGAGGTTGTTGTTGTTGCCGCCGAGGTCGCACTCCTCGCCGGCCTGCTTGAAGTTGTCGCCGCAGGTGGCGAGCTTGCAGACGTTGGTGCAGCCGTCGAGGTTGCTGCCGTTGCCGTCGTCGCAGGCCTCGCCGGGGCCGACGAAGCCGTCGCCGCAGACCTGCTGCTGGCAGTTGAGCTTGCAGCTGCCGGTGTTCGAGTTGGCGTTGCCGTTGTCGCACTGCTCGACGCCGGCCTGGATGTAGCCGTCGCCGCAGGCGGCCTGCTTGCAGGCGAGGGTGCAGGCGCCGCCGTTGGAGTTGTCGCCGCCGAGGTCGCACTCCTCGCCCTTGTTGAGCTGGATGAAGCCGTCGCCGCAGGCGGGGGCGAGGCAGAGGTCGGTGCAGGTGTCGGCGTTGTTGCCGTTCTTGCCGTCGTCGCACTGCTCGCCGGGGTCGACGACCTTGTTGCCGCACTCCTCGAGCGCGCAGAGCGGGGAGCAGCCGTCGGCGTCGTTGTTGTTGCCGTCGTCGCAGCCCTCCTCGGCCTTCTTGTCGCCGTCGCCGCAGACGTTGAGCTTACAGCTGGCGTTGCAGGACTTACCGGGGCCGTTGTTCGCGCCGAGGTCGCACTCCTCGCTGCCGCCGTCGTTGAAGACGAAGCCGTCGCCGCAGGTGGCGAGGGCGCAGCTGAGGGTGCACATGCCGGCGTTGCTGTTGTCGGCGCCCTCATCGCACTGCTCGGCGTTGATCGCCTGCAGCAGGCCGTCGCCGCAGATCGGCGCGGTGCAGCTGTTGGTGCACTCGTCGTCGTCGACCTTGTTGCCGTCGTCGCAGGCCTCGTCGGCCGCGACCACGCCGTCGCCGCAGTCCTTGGCGACGCACTTGTTGGTGCAGTCGTCGCCGTCGACCTTGTTGCCGTCGTCGCAGCCCTCGCCGGGGCCGAGCAGGCCGTCGCCGCAGGCGGCGGGCTGGCACTCCGGCGTGCACGAGCCGGTCGGCGCGTTGAAGCGGCCGTTGTCGCAGCCCTCGTCGGGGCCCTGGTCGTTGTCGCCGCAGACATTGAGGTAGCAGCCGTCCAGGCACGACTCGCCGGGGCCGTTCTTGGGGCCGTTGTCGCACTCTTCGTCCGGGTCGACCTGGTTGTTGCCGCAGCCGCCGACGTCGACGCCGGTGGTCGTGTTCGGGTCGCTGCCCTGCGAGTTGCTGTCGCTCATACCGCCGACCGTGGCGGTGTCGGTCGCGGACTCCGAGTTGGAGAGGCTGCCCTCATTGCCCTCGGTCGCGGAGTTGGACTCGCTGGTGGTCGGGAGCACGGGCTCGCCGCTGGATCCGCTGCTGCTGCCGCCGGACTGGCTGGCGGAGGCGCTGACGGTGGAGCCGGTATTGCCGTCGTTGCAGGCGCCCAGGAGGGCGGTCAGGAGGACGATCGGCGCGAGTTTGTTGATTAGGGTAAGAGATTTCATAGCCGTCAGACTCGATCGAGGGTGAGGGAGCAGGTGCCTATAGTGCCCGCTTTGAGCGGGCAGTGGTGCTTTGAAGCGGCGCCACGCAGCGGCATCCGCGGGTCCCGGGATGCGCGAACTCGCCCCGGCGGAGCGAGGGTGTAGCTGCACGGTTGCGACGCGGCGGCGGCCTGCGGATCACTGCGGATCTGGCGATCCGTCGATCGCCGCCGTGCTGTCGTCGTGCTGTCAGAAGCGGGTCGGCGGCAGGGTCGCCGGCTGGACCGGAGCCGGTGGGGTATAGGACCCCCCACTCGGGGTTTTCTCCGCGGTCACCGGCTGCAGCCGGGCAGACTCGCCTTGCTGCGCCAGCGGGGCCGCGAGCAGACCTAGATCCACGAAGGCGCTGTCCTTCATGATCACGAAGGGGTGCTCCTTGAAGCGCAGGTGACCCAGGCCGTCGTGCTCGATGACCTCGAGCTTGCCCATGCCGTAGCCCATCGGGCCGCGCGAGTAGTAGTGGCCCTGCAGGGTGTAGGGGAAGGCCGCGGCCTGGCCGGGGATGGTGAAGCACTCGGGGCCGTAGCCGGTGGTCACGTCGGCGTAGAGCTCGCCGCCGGAGGGCAGCGAGCGGTTGCTGTAGAACGCGTGGCCGCCGCGGCCGTCGTAGATGTGGAAGTCGACGTCGTTGGCGTCGGTCTCCCAGTTGAGGACGAAGCGCAGCGAGGGGCTGGTGTCGGGGACGATGTTGGCGGCGGCCAGCTCGGCGCGGATGGTCTTCTCGTCCTGGGGGCGCGCGGCCAGCCAGGCGGCGGCGATCAGGCGCAGGTCCTCGTCGAGGATGCGCGGGGCGCCGGCGAAGCGGCCCCAGGGGTAGGACTGGCGCGCGCCGACCAGGGCCGCGGCGAAGGCCTCGGCGTGGCGACCGGCCTTGACCAGGGCGAAGGCGTAGAGGCGGTGGCTCGAGGGGTGGTCGGGGCGCTGGGCGACCGCCTGGGCGAAGGTGTCGACCGCGAGGTCGAGGCCGGCGCTGCCGAGGGCCTCGAGCCGCTCGCCGGCCATGCGGCGGATGTCGGCGCGGCCCGGGAACAGGTCGATGAGCGAGCCGTAGGCGCGGGCCGCCAGCTCGAGGTCGTTGCTGGCCTCGGCGGCCTCGCCGAGGGCCAGCAGGGCCAGCTCGTCGCCGGGGTTCTGCTCGCGCCAGGTCCAGGCCTCACGCAGCGCGCCGCCCTGGTTGCCCTGGATGACCTGCTGCATGACGACGGCGAAGCGGCCCTCGTAGGCGTCGGCCGGCTTGGGGCGCTCGGGCGGGCGCTGAATCGGCTGCAGGGGGCCGGGGATGTCGCTGACGCGCGGCGGGGGGGGCGGCATGGGGCGGGGCATGGGGCGGGGCATCGAGCGGGCGGGCTCGGGCCGGCGGGTGGAGGCCTTCGACTTGGTGTCGGCCTTCTGCTCCTCGTCGCTCTCCTTCATCATCGGCTCGGCCTCGACGACGAGGCGCTCGGGCATCGGCGAAGGATCGGGCCGGGCGTCGGCGGGCGCGCCGGGGGCCATCGCCTCGCTGGGGCTGCCGGCGGCGGCGGTCGGCCTGCCCATGCGGCCCTCCTCGCCGCGGTGGCGCTGGCCCTCGCCGCCCACGCCGTCGGCCTCGACCTCGGCGTCGTCCCGGCTGTTGCGGGCCTCGAAGGCTGGGGCCTCCGCGCGCGCCGAGGCGGGGGCGGGGGCGGCGGCGCTGTCCATCATCTTCTTGCTGCCGAACAGGCTGTCGATCAGGCCGACATCCTCCTCTTCCTCGCGGATGTTCGCGACGACGGGCATCGCGTTCTTGGTGGGCATGCGCCGACGGTCGATGGTGGTGATTCCGGCGGGGCCGACGGTGAGGATCTCCGCGAGCGCGGTGCGGTCGATGCCGAAGCGCTGGTAGTCCCAGTCGGTCTCGAGCACCAGCAGCGCGGTGTAGTCGGAGAGCACGCGGTACTTGGTGGAGAGGTCGAGGATCTGCTTGCGGACCTCGGACTTCTCGGCGGGGGTCGTGCCGGGGTTGGCGCTCAGGCGGTCGATGTTCGCCTTGACCCACGCGCGCTCGAGCAGCGGGCGCTCGGCGTCGGTGAGGGCGACCTCGCGCAGGTCCTCGCCTTTCTCGCCGAGCTCGACCTTCATCGGCGTGCCGGGCGGGAGGTCGGCGAAGACCAGCACCTGGTCGCCGGGCTGCACGGCGTCGAGGGTCTCGGGCCACACCCAGGTGGCGCCGGGGACCTTGACCTTGAGGCCGCTGCGGGTCGCGCGGATGATGCGGGAGGCGAGCAGCGGCGCGGGCAGGCTGGCGCGCACGACGATGCCGTCGCGCTCGAGTCCGGCCACTGTCAATTGCTCGAGCGAGATCTCGTCCTGGACGCCGCCGTCGACGATCGCGTCGATGCGCTGCACGCCGATCTGCTTGAGCTCGGCGGCGGCGGCCTTGAGCTGGTCGCGCTCGAGCGCGCCGGCGGTGAGGATGCCGTCGCTGACGACGATCACGCGCTCGTGGCGGGCGGGGTGCTCCTTGAGGTAGCGCAGGGCGCCGGTCAGGTCGGAGGCGCCGAGGGCGTTGCGCTGCAGGATCGCCTGCTGGGCGTCGGCGCTGAAGCTGCTGGCCTTGCCCGAGAACACCGGCAGGACGGTCTGGTCGAAGCAGAGCACGCGCAGGTCGAAGTCATTGCCGGCCGCGGCTCGCAGCTCCGCGAGGATCTTGCCGAGGCGGGCGACCTGGCCCTTGAAGTCGATCGCCCGCGAGGCGCTGGTGTCGAACAGCAGGGTGACGCCGGAGATCGGCTCGGCGGGCAGCTTGAGGTCCGGGGCGATGCGGGCGACCGCGAGCCGATCGTAGCGCAGGCCGACCTCGGCGCTGCGGCGGCCCATCGCCAGCTCGAGGTCCTTCTGCGGCATGAAGTTCTGCTCGCGCAGGGTCAGGTGCTCGGGGCCCGAGGCGCGCGGGACGACGACGTCGACGTCGAGGTCCTTCAGGGTCGGCAGGCCGCGCAGCAGCAGGCGGTAGGGCTCGCTGTTGCTGGGCAGGGCCTCCGAGTAGGAGACGATGATCTCCTTGACGGCGCGGGCGGGGATCGGGAAGACGCGGGCGCTGAAGCGGTTGCCGGCGTTCTTCTCGAGCAGGGCGGGGTCCTGGCGGCGGTGCAGGGCGTCCTCGTAGGCGCGGCGGGCGGCCTGCAGCTCGACGACCTCGGCCTCCTGCCAGTCGCCGTCGATCTTCATGGCGAAGCGCGAGATGGCGGCGCCGGGCGGCAGGCTGATCTCGAAGCGGCCCTCGATCTGCCGGTCCTGCGGGTTCTGAAACACCATGTGCAGCTCGGTGAACGCCAGCGGGTCGGCGACCACCGCCCGCGAGCGCAGCGAGAGCAGCTCGAGGCCGATGCCCTCGCTCGAGGTCAACGAGAAGGGGGCCACGACGTCGCCGCTGTCGGTCGGCTCGCGCCACTGCAACTTGCACTCGCCGAGCGGGGCGGGTGCGCCACCCTTGCTTGTGACATCGGGCCCGGGCGGGGGAGCCGTGCACGACATGGCGAGGATGCTGACGAGACCGAGTGCGACGGCGACGGGAATTCTACGGGGCATGACGACTCCAGACTGGCGAGCGTAGCGGAGATCGAGGCTCGCGCGGGGGCCCGTAACGCGGGTTTGCGGCGCCCGGTCTGGACTTCGTCGTTGCGAGGTCGCGCATGCACGGACCTCGCCCGGCCCTGTAAGCGCTGGCACGCGCGCGTCGTTCGGGGCGTTCGACGTGCGCCCGGCGCCCGGGGCTTCGCGCGTCCGGGCCCGGCGTCACGGTGTTCGCCGGGTTCGCAGTGTTCGCGGGGTTCGCAGCATCGACCGATTCGCGGCATCACGTTCGCGGCGTCACGTTCGCGGCATCACGTTCGCGGCGTCACGTCCGCGGCATCACAGGGTGCGCAGGGCGGCGAGCACCGGGGGCGAGGTCGGCGTGTTGAAGTGTTTGGCGCCGGGCACCTGCTGGATGCGGGCGCCGAGGCGCTCCTGCCAGAGGGCGGCGTTGCCGGCGTGGTCGGCGGTGAAGGGGTCGTCGTCGGAGAGGAGGACGAGCAGCGAGCCGAGCGCGGCGCGGACGCGGGCGAGGTCGGGGAGCGTGGATTGCCAGGGGACGATGGCGGGCCAGGGGCGGTCGACGTGCCACCAGCCGGCGACGGCGAGCAAGCCGGCGATGCGTCGGCCGTCGGGGAGTGCGGCGAGGGCGTGGAGGGTCGCCTGCACGCCGACGCTGTGGGCGAGCACGACGGTGCGGGCGAGCAGGTCGGGGTCGGTGCCGAGCGCGGTGAGGATGGCGGGCGGCCAGGTGTCGAGGCGCGGGGCGTCGGGGTCGGGGAGCTCGGGGATGACGACCTCGGCGAAGGGGGCGTCGGGCAGGGCCGCGAGCTCGGCGCGCAGCCACGGGTAGAAGTCGGAGCTGGCGCGGCCGGACCAGCGCGGGACGATCACGAGGCGACGTTGCATGCGGGGGGCGAGTGTAGCTGCAAGCGGCGGTGGTCGAGTGGCGCGCGTGCTGGGCCCGGTCAGGGGCTGGCGCATGCGCTCGTGCGGCTGGCCAGGGGCTGCGGGCCGCGCCGCGGGGCCGGCCCGCGCGCGAGCGGGCGGCGGGCCACCGGCCCTTGCTGCGCTTTCATGGCGCGGTGACGGCCGCTCATGCGCGGGCCCGATCTGGGGGCAGAGGAATTACCCGCCCGCCGCCGCCGAGCGCCGCGAGCCGGTCGCTTGCTGGTCGTCGCGCTCCTCGGCTATGGTCGCCGGCCATGCGAAGCGTGCTCCTGGGTCTCGGTCTGGTCGCCTCCGTGGCGGTCGCCTGCGCGGAAGAGGGCGACGACTGCGATTGCGCGGAGGCCGGCTGCTTCGCGTCGATGTGCACCAAGACGGTCTTCGTGACCGCCGAGCCGGTCGCCGCCAAGTTCGGCGGGATCGCGGCCGCCGACCAGATGTGCGCGCAGCAGGCGGCGGCGGCGATGTTGCCGGGCACCTATTATGCGTGGCTCAGCACCGGCAGCAGCTCGCCCTTCAATCGGTTCTCGAAGTCGACGGTCCCCTACGTGCTGCCGGACGGCACCCCGGTGGCCGACGACTACGAGGCGCTGCGCAGCGACCCGATCGCAGCGATCGACGTGACGGCGGCGGGGCAGAAGTCGACCGGCGCGGACGATGCCAGGGTGTGGACCGGCACCGGCGTCGACGGCCGCGCCGACACGTTCAATAATGCCTCGAATTACTGCAGCGACTGGACCCGCAACGTCATCGACGACACCGTGATCGTCGGCCAGCTCCGCAAGCGCATCAAGGCCGACGACTGGACCCGCTCGAGGTTGGTCCCGTGCACCGGGGACGGGTATCTGTACTGTTTTCAACAGTAGAGATAAGGCTAATTGATCTTGAAGTTTCGGCTACTTGGAGGCGGGCTCAAGCGCGCCTCCACTAGCTCTCCAGCGCATTGAGCGCGCGGGAGCCCGCGCCACGCCGGTCGATGTACCGGCTGGCGGTCTGCAGACTCTTGTGACGGAGGTGCGAGGCGACGGCCGAGACGCCGCCGCCCCCGTCGGCGATGCGCGTCCCGCAGGTCTTGCGGAGCACGTGGGTGCCGTGCCAGGTCAGGTTGCCCTTCTCGACGAGCTGCTGCATCCAGCGCTTGATGTGGTGCTCCTTGTAGTGCTCGCCGCTCTCGGTCGAGAACACGAAGGGCCCACGCCGGTGCCGGATCGCGGTGAGCGCTTCCGCCAGTCGCTTCGTCATCCCGACCTCGTCCTCGGTCCGGCCCTTGGGCACGTCGATCGTCCCGCGCACGAGGTTGTGGCGGATCGTCATGCTCGCGCGCGCGAGGTTCAGGTCCGACCACTGCAGCCCGAGGATCTCCCCGCGCCGCAGCCCACCGTCGATCCCGAGCAACACCATGGCGAGGTACTCGGGCCCGAGCGCCTGGGCGGCGCCGAGCAGCGCTTGCTGGTCGGCATCGTCGTAGGCGATCGGGCTCTTGTGGATCCTCGCCGGGATGTCGAGCTTCACCGGCTCGCGTGCGATGAGGCCCTGCTCGATGGCGACGGTGAACAGGCGCCGGAGCGACTTCAGCACCTCAGTCATGGTGCTCCGGGCCTTCGTCGCCAGCGAAGCCTTGAGGGCCGTGAGGTCCGCGGGCTTCACCTCGTCGAGCCGCCGCTTGCCCAGCACCGGGAGCAAGTAGAGGCGCAGGTGGATGTCGTAGTTCATCAGGGTGTTCTTGCCGAGGCGGTTGGCCTTGCACAGGTCCATGAACAGGACCGCGAAGACCTCAAAGGTCGGCGCGAGCGGCTTCTCGGGCTCGGGTGCCGGGGCGAGGAGCTGCGCGAGCAGCTCCTGCTCGAGCGCGCGGGCCCACCGCTCGGCGTTGGACTTGCCCGCGACCGGGGCCTTGACGCGCTTGCGCAAGGTCCGGCCGTTGGGGCCAAAGACGATGATGTCGGCTTCAAACTCATTCTTGCTTCCCTTCCACGGGCGCAGTTTGATCATGGGAGACCTCCTGCGCTCGCCTTGTTCGCCGAGAGCCATTGTGCGATGACCCGCCGGTCGAAGCGAAGGCTGCGTCCGATGCGAAAGGCGCCGGGGATCTGGCCGCGGGCGACCCGCGAGTACACGGCGCTACTGCTCGTGGCTAGCAGTACAGCGAGGTCTTGCACCGTGAGCACCGGCGGCGGCAGGTCGAGCTCGCTGCGCGACCTCACGCCTTCCTTGACGACGTTCTCGGGGATCGCCCGCTGGCTGTCTTTTGGGACAGATCGTCTCCCCACAGGCACTATGTAAGGATAGTTTTTCGCCATCGTCGCCTCCTCCCAGTTCGAGCTTCACGCGACACACCTGCGACTCGCGTATGGCGGCGCTTCCGACTGCCACCGATGTGTAAAGGGTGATGGTTCTGGTGAGGGCTTGGATGACTTCTCTTGAGGAAGCGCTGCGCCGCAATGGTCACACCATTGGGTGATTGGAAGACAAACCGAGCCATACCAAGTCTCGACGTTAACCGAGTTTTAGACTGTCGAAAGTACTATTTTCGCTCATTTCAGCGATATCTAATCATGCAACTTAGAGCAATGGCGAAACCCGTGGTGCACATCGGCGACCCATCGGCGACCCATAACGGGGTTATCGGCGACCCATAACGGGATTATCGGCGACCCATCGGCGACCCATCCGGGACCATCGGCGACCCATCCGCGACCCATCCGCGACCCATCGGCGGCGGCGCGAGAACGGACATTGCGGGCCCCGGGGGTGGTGGCGTCGCTTCAAAGGCACGCAGGGCAGGACCAGTGGATGAGCACTCATCGACGAGTGCCTCGCGCGCACACGTGGCGGACGTGTCCCGCCTCGGCACCGCATCGAGGCGGAACACGGAGCCGTCGAGTGCTGCGGCGAGGATGAACCCGCGGCCATCACGTTCGTGCGTTACGAAAAAAATCACGCAACTCGCGGTCGGACGCGGGAGGAGATCCGTGGCCTGCTCCGAAGAAGCGCCGCGAGAACGTGGCCGGTCATCGCGGCTCGCCTGAGCGGCGAGCGTCCAGGCCGCAGGTGCAGTGTGGGACGCCGGCGTCGGCAGGAGCAGCGACCCGCCTAGCGCCACAGGCGGACCCGCCCCTCATGCCTCGCTGGCATCAGAGGCCCTCGTCGGACTCGGGAGCCAGGAGCCGGTACACGTGGCCGAGCTCGAGCATGAGGCGGCTGCCGTCGCTCTCCCACTTGCGCTGGACGGCCTGATAGTCCAGGTGATCCAGGATCCAGGTGCAGGCGGGTGTCACCTCGGGCTCGAGCATCGCCCGCAGGAAGGCGGGGATGGAGCAGTAGGAGCCCAGGTACTCCATCCCCTCGGGGATCGTGTCGCTCGGATCGGGCGCCGGAACCGGGAGGTCCAGGTCGTCGTCCAGGTCGACGTCGACTTCTACGGCCAGTTGCTCGCTCGAGGACGCCGCCGCCGGGCTCACTTCCAGCTCGATGTCCCCCGTCACGTAACGCCGGGCCATCTACTCGTCCTCCGTCTCGCCGGGGAGTTGACGGAGATCGAGCGGTGGCTTGTCAGGATGTTTGCCCTGCGCCACGCCAGGACAAAGCTGCTCGACGAGGTCGAAGGCGTCATGGAAGACCCGACTGCCGAGGACGGTGCCTTGGCTGTCCTTGAGCACGGCTTCGGTGAGATGGCCGTCATCGGTGCCACCGCCGGTCGTGTGCCCGTCTGGAACCCGCAGGATGAGTCGGAAATTCCCGAAACCGAAGCTGACTTGTATGCCCATGAGGACCTCCTGATCGCTTTCTTGGGAGTTGTGCTGGTGCGAGGCCGGTCTGGATCGCTCGTTGCCTCGAGTCTTTACGGCACCTAGCGTCACCTTACGCCACCTCAACGCAGATAGGCAAGGCGAATCCGATGGGCTAGGTTCGCGCGCGTGTCCGAGAGCGAGACCACCGAGGCCGTCGCGGAGGCCGCCGGCGTCAGCATCTCGACGGTCTACCGCTGGAGCAAGAGCTACAAGGTGCTGCCTGCCTACGTGGATTCATACGGCGGACGGGTCGGGCGCACCGCACTCTGGCCCGTCGGAAGTACCGAGGCCGCGACCCTTGTTCGGCGCATGTTGAGTCTAGGGCTCAGCTTCGCCCAGATCCGTTCAGTGCAAGCCAACCACACGGTGGATGAGCTAAAACGCGCATGCGACCTCGGGCGCGAAGCATTGCTCGCCAAGCCCGCGGCTTCCGGCGATGCCAACGGCACGCCCTAGAACGACGACGCGCAACGCCGGAGGGCCCGTGGCCGAACAGGTCTCCGGCCGTGACCGTAACTCTCACGCCAGGGGCTGTTGTTTCCGCGCAACGCCGGACCCTGAGACCTGACCGCATCAGCAGGTTGCCTGGCTCGACAGCAGACCTCTGCGCCGCTACGATTTTGCACTGCGCGCGTTCGAGCGCGGTCACGAGGTCTGCCATGTCCCGGTCCGGAGCGCTGCGAAGTCCCATCGAGCTCGTCACGGTCGGGGACTTCGATCCCGGGGCCGAGCAAGCCATCGAGTACGACTTCATCGGCCGCGTGATCGCTGGGCGCTACACGATCCGCGCGCACATCGGCGGTGGCGGAATGGCCGACGTCTTCCAGGCCACCGACGAGGAGCTCGGCGTCGACGTCGCCATCAAGCTGCTCAAGCCGCGCATGGCCTCCGACGAGCTGCGCGCCCGCATGGTCCAGGAGGCCCAGGCCGCCGCGCAGGTCCGCCACGCCAACCTCGTACGGGTGTTCGGCACCGGCAAGCTCGACAGCACCGCGTACATCGTCATGGAGCTGCTCGACGGCCCTAACCTCGAGCAGTACGTCCGCGAATATCGCGACCAGCGCATCCCGTGGCACGAGGCGCTCGCGCTGCTGCTGCCGGCGCTCGAGGCCCTGCATGCCATCCATGAGCGAGGCTATGTCCACCGCGACATCAAGCCCGGAAACATCCTCGTCACCCGCGACCCCGGGCACCCGCCGACCGCGATCGTGATCGACCTCGGCCTGGTCAAGCCCGACCGGACCCTACGAACCGCCGACAGTCCGCCGACCACCGAGGTCGGTCGCATGCTCTGCACGCCCGGCTACACCTCACCCGAGCAGGCCCTCGGGCGACCAGTCGACCGCCGCTCCGACGTCTACTCGATGGCGATCACGCTTTATCGGGTGCTCACAGGGCGACTGCCGTTTCACGAGGTGCATGGGAAGCACATCGCCGCGGTGCTCACCCGGCACATCTACAACGAACCGACGCAGCTTGCCGCCGCGGCCCCATCGGCCGATATCCCACCCGGGGTCGCGGCGGTCGTGCAGTCGGCGCTGCAAAAGGATCCTGCACAGCGGCCGCAGACGATGCTCGAGTTCGCCGAGGCGCTACGCGCCGCGGCTGTGGATGCCACCCCGAGTGCGATGTCTCGCCGTCCTCGACTGCACGAGCTGTTGCTCGCCGCGGGCCTGGGCATCGTCGTCACCCTGCTGGTCACACCACCTGCAAGCGTAGCCAGCGGTCCGGACTCCAGCCTGACGGCAACATCCGGCCAGGACGACATGACCGCGCCGGTGACAGGCGGCCTCACCCCCGTTGCACCCGCATCAGCGACGGCGAGCGCCGGGGGATCGTTGGCAGTCGCAACGGCGAACGAGCCCCAGCTCCTTCCGACGGCGGACGCCAAGTTCATGCACGCGGCCGGGCGCGAAGACCCTGCAGCGGCGCAGCTCGCCGACCCGCCTGATTTCGCCGAAGTGTCCCAGTCAGATCTCCCGACCAGCACCACGCCCTCTCGCCGCCGCAACCCCACCGCTGCATGGCACCGGGCCCTCGCGCTCCGAACCGCGGATGTCCAGCGTTGCGCCGACAAGGAGACCGGCAGCCTCGAACGGCTCGCCGTCACCGTGAACATCGACAGCGACGCGCGCATCTCCGCCCATGTCGCTGGCGCCGCGGACCTGCCCCTCAGCCGCTGCCTCGACAAGATTCTCAAGCACACGCCCCTCACCGCGCCTCGCGAGGCCGCGTCCTTCGTCCACGTCTTCAAGCTGCGCACGACGCCTCCTCGCCGCCCATGAAGTCCATGCTCGACTCCTTCGCGCTGTTCCTCGTCCTCGCGCCCGCCTCGGGCGTCCTGTCCCCAGAGGCCGCCGAGTACAACGCGAAGGCCATGCGCTTCTACGACGCGGGTCAGCTCGCACCCGCCGTCGACGAGTTCTACGCGGCCTATCAGGCGATGCCCGACGCCCGCCACGACCTCGCGGGCCGCGAGCAGCTGGTCGGCGCGATGCGCTCGACGCTCCTGGACCTCCACGACCAGACCGGCGAGGCCGCGCCGATCTGCCGCCTCCAGAGCATCCTGCAAGAGCACGCCGACGCGCTGACGGCCGCGTTTCCGAACGACTCAGACAAGCTCGAGACCCGCAGCGCCCGCGCGCGCCACGAGGAGGCGACGCAGCAGCTCGCCGCCTTCGGCCCCGACGCCTGCAAGCCACCACCACCGCCTATACCCGCGGCTATCGCGGCCCCAGAGCCCTCGGTGCCCGCGCCGTCCACCCCACGGGCCGATGCAACCCAGCCGCAGGACGATGCGATCCCACCACGTCAGCTCAAGATCGCTGGCGGCGTCACACTCGGCCTCACCGCCGTCCTGCTGGGCGTAATGACCTACGGGCTCGCCACTGAGGCTAGCCAACGCGCGCGAGTCGCCGACATCAACGACAAGCCGGCCGACTGCCCCCTCACGCTGGCCGAGTACAACGATCTACAAACGTCCCGCGAGCACGCGCTCGCCGGCCGTCGCATTGCCATCGGCACCGGCATCGCGGCGGGCGTGACTGCTGCGCTCGGAACAACGCTGCTCGTGCTCGCCCATCGCTCCGCCAGAACCAAACGCTGGTCCGCGGCGCCCTGGTGGTCGCCAACGGGTGGCGGACTGACCCTTCACGTAAAGCTCGGCACCGCGCGTTGACCGACTCCAGGAGACACCCGACGATGTCCTCTCGAGGTCTCATGACGCGCAACCACCCACTCCTCCTCTCGCTCTCCTGGTCCCTGCTCACCATCGGGTGTCACTCGAGCAGTGATGCAGGAGGTGGACCGGTCGATCTCGAGACGGCGAGCAGCTCGCCCACCAGCACAGGCGCGGACCCGCCGACGACTGGCCTCCCGACCACCAGCGCGACCAGTTCCACCTCGACAGGCGTGTCGTTGGACACCACATCGACGAGCTCGAGCAGTGGAGGCTCGACCGGCGCGGAGACCACGGACAACGAGCCCGGCACCTCGTCGAGCGGGACCACCGAGCCCGCCCCGTCCGCGAGCTGCGGAGACGCCATCCTCGATCCCGGCGAGGAGTGCGATTTGGGTGCCGCCGAAAACGACAACCATGGCGCCTGCACCATCGAGTGCAAGCTCGCAAAGTGCGGCGACCAGTTGATCTGGACGGACAAGGAGAGCTGCGACAACGGCTCCGAGAACAACGACAGTGTATACGGCGGATGCACCACTCAGTGCAAGTACGGGCCCAGATGTGGCGACAGCAAGCTCCAGGGTCCCGAGGAGTGCGACCTCGGCCTCGACAACGGGACCGGCGAATTCCTGCCCAATAGCGTCCCATGCACGGACACCTGCCGATTCGCAGCGAAAATGGTCTTCCTGAGCAGCGTCGCCTACACGGGCGGCGAGATCGAAGGATCAGAGAAGGCCCACGAGAAGTGTCAGGCCCTCGCTGTGACGGCCGGTCTCGACAACGCGCCGAACTTCAAGGCATGGATCAGCGACGCCCAATTCAACCCGGCCAACGGTTTCACGCACGCCATCGTGCCCTATGTCCGCCGCGACGGGGTGCGCATCGCCGACGACTGGAACGACCTGACCGTGAACGGCCCCGACGAAGGTCTCCACGTCACCGAGAAGGGTGTGTCGCTCCCAGGCACGTATGTATGGACCGGCACAGCCGCAAGCGGCACCCTCGCCCCGAACACGCTCACCTGCCAGGGGTGGAGCAAGTCGAGCCCGGGGGACAAGGGGCAACTGGGTCTGAGCGGCATCGACAAGGTGCAAAAGGATGCATGGATGCAATGGATCAACAGCGACCAGTGGACGCTCTACACGGACTACGGTTGCCACAACGCGAATAGAATCTATTGCTTTGAGCAATGACAGGCGATCCACAATCTTGAATTACCTCACTACCATACACGATCGACGCTTCCTCGCCATGCGCCCCCTGCTCCCCGTTGTGACCTTGCTCGCCACCGGCTGCGTCGTCGAGAGCATCGATGCGATCATCGCCGAACGCGGCGTGACGGACTGTCCATCGAGCAGCAGCGAGAGCAGCGGGAGCCTCGACACATCGACCGGCACCAGCACCGGCACCAGTTCCGACACCTCTCTGGACAGCTCGGAAAGCTCGGATACGTCGACATCCACTGGTAGCACCGGCGACGAGAGCACCGACTCCAGCGGTAACAGCAGCAGCAGCAGCACCGGGCCTTCGCTCCCGGTGTGCGGCGATGGTGTCGTGGAGGGCGATGAGACCTGCGATGATGGCAATGCTACGCCCGGGGACGGCTGTCAGGAGTGCGCGAAAGACTCGATCGTGTTCGTCACCAGCGAGGTGTACCAAGGCTTCGCGCTCGGCGGGCTCTACGGCGCAGACCAACACTGCCAGAGTCTCGCCGCGAAGGCCGAGCTCCCGCGGTTCCTGACCTTCAAGGCGTGGCTGAGCACGCCCACCATGCCGGCCGCGGACCGCTTATTTCACTCACCTGGCCGCTACCTTCTCGTTAATGGCCTGGTCGTCGCCCAGAATTGGGAGGCATTGACCTCCGGGGCGATCGAGAACGCCATCATGGTCGACGAGTCCTCCCAGACCCGAGAATCGGGGGTCTGGACCGGGACCTTGGTAAACGGCCAGCCAGCGCTGGGTTCCGAGTTCTGCAAGGACTGGGATGACGATTCCGGCTTGCTCAAATTTGGTGGCACCGGTCTGAGCATGAATACTGACAGCGCCTGGTCATTCTTCGATCAGGGCCCCTGCGGCTCAGAACTCCGTCTATATTGTATCGAGCAATAGCCACACCATCGCCCCATCCATAGAACGCCTTGCCGGCTGGGTGGCACTAACGGGACCTCGGAGGTTCGAACTTCGAACGAGGAAGGTTTGAGCCTGGTCGAGGGTGGAGCGCTCTTCGGAGAGACCTCACTCCTCTTTGACCTCGGCGTCACGGTCAGGGCGAGGATGCACGCAGCACGAGCGCACCGCGATCATCCGAACCGGCGCAGTTTCTTCCGCGCCGTTGCCGTCCGGCGCCCTGGGTTGATTGCCTCTCCGGTCGGTGAGTGCCTTTATGGTCCCTCCGTCTCGAGGATCAAGAGCACTGCGGATCGGAGCAAAGTGATCCTATTTAGACTTGCCCCATTCGGGTCATCCCAAGACCAATGCGATAGATATCGGGAATCTTGTACCGAGTAGGGTCGCTCTCGGTACCTTCGTAAACCGATAACAATCCAATCTCCCGAGCGAGAGCAACCTCATTCTCAAGATTCTCCAGCTCGCGGGCACTGACGGGGGTCCGCTTGAGCTCCTCCAACTTCTCTCGCAAGGAGGAGAGCTCAATGAACTCCTCGTCGAGTAGCGCGCTGAGTGCTTCCGTGGAAACAGAGTCAAGGGATTCGATCAGTGCGCGAGGACGGATGATGCTTTTGTCGTACGGCTTCTGCTCCTGACGTTCCCTCTTTGCTGCGTGCTCGAAGAGTTGGAGAAGGGCGCGTGGTCCTCTGTTGCCCTTGGCGTCGGCGAGTCGGTTCCAGACCCAATTCGTCGTATAGGTCGTGTTGCCCCCCTTCATGCGCTCGCCGACCAACATATTCCAGACTCGGTCCACGGCCTCGCCATCACGCACCGGGCCCTCTGACAAACGTTGGGCATCGGCCGGATCAACGAGCTTCACGAAGGCAGGAGAACGAAGCGCCTGTCGGAGGACGATGGTCAAGTATTCAGCCTTATTCTCCCAGGCAAGCCTTACAAGTCGACCGAAGAGGTGACTCTTGTTGTCGAAACGCAATTGCCGCCAGATGTCCTCACGAAGCACGATCTTAAAACGAAGATTATGCAGTGCGTCTCCTCGATCCGTGAGAAGCGTGAACAAGCCTTCGATCGCATTAGTCCTCCGCTGCCGCTCATCTTTCGCGCTACCGAAGCCAGTATCGAGTCCATCGAAGAGGAGAAAACGACCAGCTTCAGCCGCATTGTCAAGGTTCGTGAGCCATTCTCCGACAAGGAGGCGACCATTGGTCATTCCGAGCAAGCGCTCAATCAGTTCGATCACTTCGCGAACCGTCTTTGGAGCGTCGACTATACCACGAAATTGCTCCGGCACGAGCTCCGCCCTCTCATCCCCCCATTGCAAATGGCATGCAATACAGATGTACGCGCTCCAGAACTCGTGCCAAGCCGTCTTGCGTGGGAGCAAGTTCTCCTCGACGGTCCGGAAGCCGTCGACGGTCATGAGCCACTCCATGCCGTCCCGGAGTTTTGCAGGCGCCAAGACCACGATAGACCGCGCCGAGGGCCTCTCCTTGAGCCACCGGAAAAGGGCCGTCTTCCCGGCGCCCTTACGGCCCAAGACGAGAGGAATGTCCGGCTTTAGCGCGCTACTTACGACATCCGTCTCGACGAACGTCTCGAGCAAATGTACTTGATGCTCCGCCGTGCCGGTTGGGAAACTCAACTCATTGAGAATCTGTCGTTTGGTATCCAGGGCCGTAGGCACCACGGTCGGAGTCTGGGCCTCCTTCTGAGTCGGCAAGAACCGCTGGATCCATTCTGCGAGCGGTTCGTAAGTCCGCCACACCTCGCGGTCGTTGAAAACTTGATCCGAGGTAGCGAGAACATCCTGGTATGGAATGAAGTGTGTGATGTCCGTTTCAACCCACTTATCACTGGGAACTCCAGGAGGTGACAGCCAATCATGGATCCATTCCGCCGCGCGGTGACGATACCGTTGAACGATCTCCGGCACCTTGCTCGAAGGGATCGGCGAGACGACGAACCGCGGCTCGGGAGCGAGCCGCTTGCCCTCGACGCTTCGCCGCGTGTGCGATGCCAATAGCGCGCGAACCAAACCGCTGGTGCCGATTCTCGTTTGTGGGTGCGGGAAGAAAATTATGAAAGCCAAGTCCGCGAGATCAAACAGAAGAGGCGCGCTCAGGCGCGTGATGCCTGTACGTGAATCCAAAAGGATCACGTCGGGCGTGAACGGGAGTCCCGTAGCGAGGAGATCGAGGAGATCGCGCAGTGGGTTGCGCTCTTCCCGATACCATGCCTCTGGGTCCAGAAGGGCCAACCGCCGAGCGTAATCTGCATCAGGAATGCCTGCAGGGAGACAGTAGAGATCGTGAGATTCCGATACTCGAATGAGATGTTTGCTAACATCTGGCTTTGCCCCTTGCTCAAGATCAATGAGCAGTTTTACAACCCCTTGCTCGCTTTCAACCTCAGATTCTTTGCCGAACAACGCTGCGAGCCCCGGAGCTTCCAGATCGAGATCCACGCAGACAACCTTTTTCTTCCGATCCGCGAGTAGATATGCTGTGTAAGCCAGAGCGGTTGAGCGCCCAACGCCTCCGCGGAGCGAGTAGAACGTGGACACGATTGGAGGCGGAAGATCCTCATCGAGATCCGACGGAAAGACCGCGTCATTGATGTTCGAGTGCCCGCGGGCGAGCGACTCAGGCCAGAGTGGAAGGCCCTCGGGTTCGATATCTGCGGGCAAACCTCCTGCCCAATCACGTTCTCCGGGTGTCAGGAGTTCAATCCACTGGATCTTTAGCTCATTAAGTCCAGCTAGAACGGCTGATTTCCGCTCATCGTTTCCTAGGCGCTCGAAACCAGGAGAGACGATTACGATACGCCAGCCTGAGTAGATATCAGGCTGCACACGGATTTCCTCGACGACGAGATGCCGACTCGCCAAATTTTGCCGGATCTTTTCCTTAATTTCGTCTCGATTCATCGCGCTCTCCTGGTTCGTCTGGCCATTTTCTGGATCCATCCGACAAGCTCTCCGGCGGCTTGCAGCAGAACCTCCGGTGAGGTGGAGCTTGGCAGGTCGGCCTCGTACCGAAGGTCCGTGCTCCAACATTCGATGTAGAACGTCTTCGCGCCATTGTGGTCATTGAGATCAGATAGGCGAAATCCTGCCACTTCCCACAGTGCTCGCAAATTGTGGCCCGCCCGTCCGCTTGTAGGAAATGGTCGGCTCTGGCTCCGTAGAAAACCCTTCAGGCTACACTCGATTCCGTACCCCATCATATAGACGGCGCCTGCAGATGTGGGGCGAGCTACCATCATTGCACTGCCATCTTGGGCGCGCTCTCGGGCCACGAATAGCCACTCTTCCGTTGTGTTCGGACCCCGAGGTCCCGGCGTCGGAGGCGTAGGAAGGAGGGGTGCCTGCTGGATCGGACGGAAGAAATTGCCTGGCCAGCTCTGCGGCAGCTTCATTCTGCAGGCCCGACAGGTTAGTTCACCGTAGATGGCGCAATTCTCCCCATTTATCTCCTGCACGAGTTGCTCAAGTAGTGCAGGATCGGGCGGTGCAGTAGATCCGCTGGCAGAGATCGCGTTGAGCTTGAGGAGGAGGCTCTCGACACGCGGGACGAGATTCGCAGCGTGCGCATCTCTCGCGAGGCGCGCCCTCATGTAGTTGAGAGCCTCGCGGATCGCGGTGACTGACTCATTCTGGAGAATCTCACTGAGCACGGTCTGGTCCTGTTGCTGCCGTGGAGCGCGAGGACGAAACCCTAGCGGCGCCGCCTTGTCCTGTCCACACCGAACGGCGGTACGTCATGCGGACGGCCTGACGAGCAGGTCCTGACGGCCGCGAGAGGGGTACTGCGTCCAGACTGCGCGAAGGACCCGCAGAGGCGTCGTCGCCGTTCAATTTACTGTGCAGTGCCGCCCTAAGGCCCGCAGCGGTGCTCCCGCTACTACGGGCCGCCCGGCGTGCATGTCGCTCAGGGGCCGGCCCGGCGTGCATGTCGCTCAGGGGCTGGGCCACACGAAGCCGACCTTCCCTCGAAGAGACAGCCGTGCGAGGCCGCCCGCCGGCTGCTCGCCGTGGCGACTGCGTTGTCGTGTTCCGCGTCGCAGATGTTGTAGAAGTGGTCGCCGTTGCCATAGAGGCGATAGGGCCGGACCTGGCCGCAGACGGCCTCGGTGCCGATGTGGCCGAACGCGCCCTCGACCAGGCCGGCCCGCGCAGGTGGCGCAGGTTTAGAAGCGCCGGCGGAGGCCGTCGTCCGTGCGCCCGGGCAGGCGCTTGTCGAGCTCGGCGTCGGCCTGGTCGGGCTTCTTGCCGGCGGTGATCAGCTTGGCGAGCTCGCGCTGCTCGCGCTGCATCTCGCGGTGCTGGCTGGCGAGCCAGTTGTGGGCCGTGGGCCGCGAGTATGAAGCCGCCGGTGCACGAGGCCGGGTCGCTCATGGTCTCGCCACGCTGCGGGGGCCAGGGCGTTGATCAGCGGGCGGGGCGTGAAGAATTCCCTGGCGCCGGACTTGGTGTCCTGGGCGTTGCGCTCGAGCAGCCCCTCGTAGGCGTCGCCCTTGATATCGGCCTCGACCAACCGACCTCGCGCACACGGGCATCTCGCCCGCCTGTGCATCCGCTCGGCCGCTCGCGCAGGTCGCCGCTGCGCGGCTCCAAGCGTCTCCACCAACTCTCCAAGAGCGGGGCTGAATCCCGCGAGTCGCGGGGACTCGCGGGGTGTTCATGTCATGGTCGAATTCGCAAAGAACAACGTGGACTTACGGCGAAAGGCGAGCGCTGACAAGGGGTTGAGAAATCCGCGTTGTTCCTGTTTCCAGCAGTAGAGATAGTCTTGTAGACGGCGCGACTGCTCGTGGCGAGCAGGGCAGCGAGGTCTTGCACCGTGAGCACCGGCGGCGGAAGGTCGAGCTCGCTGCGCGACCTCACGCCTTCCTTGACGACGGCGGTCTGAGGGGGCAGAAGCAAGGACAGATGCGGGCGAGGCCTCGAGGTCCTCACTGCGGGACAGGCGAGCAGACCGTGCCGTTGTCGAGCTGCGCGTTGGTGCGGTAGGTGTTGAGCTGCTTCCATGACGGCGGCTCGAACTGCGGAACCGTACCGTCCTCGCGGATGTTAGTTACATGGTAAGTGTGCTGATTCCAGATCCGGCGCGCCTGCACCCAGCGATCTTCCTTGTCGCGGATGACCTGCAGGGTCGGGTAAGGGTTGGGCAGGTTCTGGAACAGGATAAAGGGGCTGGATACGACCAGGATCTCAGCCGAGCCGTCGTTGTCGACGTCGGCGACGACAGGGTACTCCGTGATCGTCGCGCTGCTGCGCGGCTCTTTGACCAGAGGAATGCCCTGGCCGTCGAAGATGAACATGAATTTCTCGTCGCCGTACATCGCCTCCGCCACCCCGTCGCCGAGGAAATCGAAGGCGGTGCCGCCAGCGGCGCCGGTCTTGTCGGAGATGGCCGCGCTCCAGACGATGGTCGCGTCGCCCTCGTAGACCGTGTACTTGTTCGCGGAGCTGACCGCGAACTCGGAGATCAGATCGCCGTCGAAGTCGTGGACCGCCGCCGGTCGGAAATAGTCGAAGGCGATGCCGCCGACCGGAGTGAGACCCTTGAACTTGATCTGGCCGTCGTGCTCGAGCATCGCCAGACCCGTCGTGGAGGTGATCAGCACCTCTGGCTCCCCGTCGCCGTCGAAGTCGGCGATCTGCGGGAAGCCGGTCGGGATCGGCGAGGTGTAGTACACGCTCGCGTCGTGGTGGTACGCCCCCGACGGGTAGATGATCTCGAGATCGCCGTCGCCGTCGAGGTCGGCCGCGGCGGTCGCCGGGCTGGCGAAGTTCGTGGCGCCCGACAACCACAGGAGGTTGCCCTCGTGATCGAGCAGCGCGTCGGAGAAGATGATCTCGACGTCGCCGTCGTTATCGACGTCGGCGAGCGCCACCGCCGGGCCGCTGGATGCTTCTTTCGCAAGGAACTTCTCGCTCTCCCACTTCACGGTCCCGTCGTGCTCGAACGCGACGATGCGGTCCCCGGTCGCGGCTTGAGCGACGATCTCGATCAGGCCGTCGCCGTCGATGTCGCCGAGCGCGGGCGTGTGGCGCCAATGCACGTCCGGGCCGATCGAGAAGTGCAGCGCGCCGGTCGCCCCGTCGAGCACGTAGAGCCGGCCCAGGAACGGCTGCGAGGTCCCGAAGCCCAAGAGGACCACGTCGGGCGTGTCGCACAGGTCAATCGCTCCGTCCCCGTTGTCGTCGGTCAGGTTGGCGACCAGCGGGGTCGTCTGCGAGTAGACGCGGCCGTCCAGCGGCGTGAACGTCCACTGGATCTCCGCGTCGAAGCTGCTCGGCGGCGCGAACTCCTTGCACTTCGGCGGTGCGTCGGGCTCCTCGTTGGCCTTGCAGAGCGAGAACCCCGTGTCCGTGTCGGTGTCCGTATCCGTGCCCGTGCCCGTGTCCGTGTCCGTGCCCGTGCCCGTGCCCGTGCCCGTGCCCGTGCTCGTGCCCGTGCCCGTGCCCGTGCCCGTGCCCGTGCTCGTGCCGGTGCTCATGCCAGTGCTCGTGCCCGTGTCGGGCTCGGAGCCCGCACCGCTCGACGAGGAGCCCGTCTCCGTAGGCGCTCCGCTGACCTCGCTGCTCGTGGCGTTCGCGCTGGCATCCGCATCGACGCTCGATGAACTGGTGGGCTGGCCGCTGCCCTGGCTGCCGGTCGAAGTGTCAGCCGTGCTCGTGACAGTGGTGCTCGTGGTCGCCGAGCCGTCGGGGGCGCCCCCGCTGCCGCATGCCAGGACCGGAGCGACGCACCACACTAGGTGTTGACGGAGCGAACAGACCATCCGGTCATCCTATCATCTCGCTCGTGACAGCGTCCTCCTCAAACGTTCGAGCCGCCAGGCCGCGCAGATCCGCGTCGTGGCCGCCGTGGTTGGTCGCCCAGCCGCGGAGCAACCCGTGGACGAAGTCGCGCTCAGCGGCGGCGACAGGCGACGGCCCTCGAAGGCCTCACGGTTCTCCAAGAGGGGGGGCTGAATCCCGCGAGTCCCGGGGACTCGCGGGTGTTCATATCAAGGGCCAATCTACAAAGAACGACGCGGGCTCGCGGCGAAAGGCGAGCGCTGCAAGGCCCGTTCTGTGAGCGAGGGCGAGGCGCGCACCCGTGACAGGCGTGGGGTGACCGCGATACCGTGGTCGCATCGCTTCGCTTGCGATAAGAGGTCTCTCCATGTCGCTTCGATCGTCCCGTCTCGTCGCCGCGTTCGCCATCCTCTCCCTGCTGGCTTGCAACAAGGATCCCGGAGGCACCGCCACCGATGGCACTGACGGCACCGCGAGCACCGACGCCACTGTCTCTCCCACGTCCAACCTCACCGACGTCCAGGTGACCGACGCGGAGACCAGCATGAACCCCGAGACAGACACCGGGACGACGAGCACCGGCGCTGACACGGACACCGGGACGACCGGCGTCACCCCGATCCCGCTCATCGCGTGCGATGGAGATCCGCCGCCGCCGGTGGTCATGATCGACCCCGTCGAATGCTCGGTCGAACCCGGCGTGTGGTGCGACACCTGCCCGTCCGCGGAGCAGTGGACGATCCAGTGCGAACGCACCGTGTTTCCGGTGGCGGGGATGACCGCTGCGGGCGAGGCCCGCGTGGTCGTCGACCCCGCGACCAGCGGCATGGCCCCATTGCTGATCGCGCTGAGCCCGGTGCCCATGACCACCGCACAGCCGGGCCTGTCCGCGCACGCGATGGCGGTCGACGACGCCGACGCCGCCCACCTGATGTTCCCCCACGAGGTCGACGGCTACCGCCTGCTGCACCGCGAGGCCGGGGTCGACACCCAGATCGCGTGCATCGATGACGGCGTGTGGGTCAACTACGGGTTCGTCGCCCACCAGGACACCCTCACGGGGCTGGTCGCCTGGCTGCAGGACGGACCCGTCGGCCTCACCCTCGCCGTGCGCGACGGCGGCGGGACCTGGTCGATCGAGGACCTCGAGCTGCCCGTGTTCGGGGGCTCGTTCGCGGTCGCCGACGACGGCACCCACCTCATCGCCTACGCGGCGAGCAGCCCGGAGGGCGCGACGCCCCGCGTGCGCGTCGGAGACAGCGACCAGGACCCCGGCTTCGCGGGCAGCAACATCGTCTCGGTGCCGACGCTGGTGCCGGGTCCCACGACCTACCTGGCCGCCACGCTGCTGGGCCCGACAGGGATCGAGGTCGGCATCCCGGGCCCGACGGTCGCCGTCCTGCCCGACACCTCGCCGCTCCCGCAGCAGGACGCGTGCGACGCGTTGAAACACCCGACATGCAGCGGGCCCTGCCAGATCTCCGAGCATGGTCTCGACCGCGAGCCGATCGCCCTGCGCGACGGCAGCGACATCGTCCTCGCCTACATCGACGTGATCCACGACATCGGCGGTCACTTCGAGGGCGAACCATGCGACGGCGGCGAGGGCCCTGGATGCAACTGCGAGTACGTCGTCGACACCGACCAGAGCTCCCGCGAGTTCGTGCTGCTGCGCGTCGACCTGCCCGCGCTCGTCGCCAGCGAGGTGTCGCGCACGACGCTGCCGATCGCCAGCGCGCGGCTGCACGCCGCACAGCACGGCGAGCACGTGGTCCTGGCGTTCATGGCCGACACGGCGATCCACGTCGCCACCCTCGACCTCACGACCCTGCCGTGACGCCTCCCTCGTCCTCACCCCGCTGAGTCGATGACCGCGAGCTTCGCTCGCGGTGCACCCGACCTGTCCCATGGAACATTCCTCGAGAGACACCTCGTCAGCGATCAGCGACGACCGACGAACGTCTCGCGATGCGACCGCGGCGACCGCTTACCGCAGGCACACCGGATCGCCGGTCACCTCGAGTCGGCGATCACAGTCACTCTTCACGGCGAACTGCACACTTCGTCGGGTGTCTTGAAAGCCAGGCGGCAAGCGCAATAGCGCGCTTTCGCATCGGCGCGGCTCTCGTGCAGGTAGGTCGCGCGCCACGCGGGTTCGAGGCAAAACGGCGAGTCCGCGGACAGGGCCTCCACGTGCCCGCCTGCCAGCGTCCAGCGGCGGACGGTGAGCCTGTCCGCGAGCGCGACCGTCACGAGCCCGTCCGCGACCGGCGCCTCGCGGAGTGCGAGGAGCGTCGCGCTCGGCTCGTACTCGACGAGCGTCACGGGCACGTCCGCCTCGCCATGGAGCGGCCAGACGTACACGCCCCGCGACGTCGACTCGACCAGCAGGTCGCCGCGTGGATCGAAGCGCAACGTCGTCGGTTCTCGACGAGACCCCGACCCCAGCCAGCGCGGCGGCGCGTCGCCGACGATCGGGACCAGGAGGTTGCCCTCACCCAGCGTGCACGCGACGAGCGAGCCGTCGGGGCTCCACGCCGCACCGCGTCGCGGCTCGGCGAGGGCCGCGGCTCCGCCCGGGACCTCCTCCGCGCGGACGCAGGTGCGGCGCGCCCCCGCAGGCTCGTCCGGCGCCCAGTGGACCGCGCAGGCGCCATCCGTTGTGAAATAGACCACGAGCACGCGCGCCCCGTCCGGCGACCACAGCGCGGCCTGCGCCCGGCCGTCGCCCGGCAGCGGCGGAGCGCCGAGGAGCTCCGTGAGCTCGCCGGAGCGCGCCAGCAGGGCCACGTGAGCGAGCGGCTGGGCGACGCCGTCGGGCGACCGGGGCCGACCGAGCAGCAGCGCCCGCTCGCCCGTCGGCGCGAACAGCAGCGTGTCGAAGTCATAGGGCTCGCCGGGCGGCGACGCCTGCCAGGCGCGACCGTCGGGCCGAACCCCCCAGGCGATGCCGCGGGTCGACTCGAAGAAGGCCCGCGCGGGGTCGCTGAAGACGAGGTCCGCCCGCCACGCCTCCTCGGGCGCGAGCTGCTGCAACCCGCCGCCCGGCGGCGCCACGCCGATGAAGACCTCGGAACCATCGAACATGCGGGCCACGGCCGTCACCCCGTCGGGCAGGAAGCGCGCGTCGAGGACCTCGCCGGAGATCCGCCGCGGCACCTCGGGCTCGTCGACCGACACGATGATCGCGTCGCCGTCCGACGTATCCGGGCCGCCCGCGCCGATCATGACGTGCCGGCCGTCGCGGGCGACGTCGAGGATCCGAAAGCCCGGGCTCGTCCAGCTCAGCTCGCCCGCGACGGCGCCCGTGTCCCACACCCGCACGGTGGTGGCATCCGATGAAGCGAGGCGGCGACCGTCCGCGCTGAAGGCGAGGTCGCGGACGCTGGTGGTGTGGCCGCGGAGCTCGCGGATCCGTCGCGGACCTGGCTCGAAGAGCAGGACGCCCGGGCCGACGCCGAGGGCGAGGATCCGCGCCGCCGGGCTGAAGGTCAGCGGCCCTGCCCCCCGTTCGCCCGGCAATTCCGCCACGATCGACCACTCGCCGTGCTCGCGGGTCCACACATTCTCCGCCTCGACGGCGAGCGGCTCGTCCCCGTCGAACACGACCGCCGGCTCCCGCTCGAAGGCCCGGCTGTCGATGCGGGTCGGTAACGCCCGGGCGTCGATCCGCCACAGCTCGACCACATGGCGAGCCCCCTCCAGGTCCGCCATGGTCAGGACCGGGTCCTCGAGCGGCGCTGGTTGCCCGGCCGGCGGCGGAGGCAGCCCGTACCCGATCAGCGCCACGCGGGTCCCGTCCGCGTTGCGCACGAGCGCGTAGAGGCCCGCGTGGCCCTCGGAGGTGGACTCCACGCGCACCGTGAAGCTCCGGAAGGAGCTGGGCAGCTCGCCTGACCCTGGCCCTCCGGACAGGGGATGGACCGAAAAGCGCCCGGACCCGTGGATGAGCGCGAGATCGGGGCCCGGCAGCAGCACGGCTGCGGTGAACACCGCGTCGGGGAGGATGCAGCGGGGCTCCGCCGTCAGCGCCGTGGTGTCGAGCTCGACCACCGCGAGGTCGCAACCGGCACTCGGCCCGTCGCCCTGCACGCTCACGAGGGCCCGGGTGCGGCCGCCATGGACGGCGACGTCGTGCAGCCTCGACGCACGAATGTCGAGCACCGGCGGCGCGTTCGCGGGCGCGACCACGTCGACCAGCGGCACGTAGCTCAGCGAGTCGAGGCCGATCGACAGGACGCCGCCACCTGCCACGACCAGCGACCCCGCGCGCTGCTCGCCGAGCGCCGCGGTCCACCGCACGCTCGGCCCCGCGACCGTACGGAGCGTGGCGACCCCTCCGCGAGCGAGCGTCAAGATGCGCTCGCCGGTGCCGTCGAGCACGAGCCCCGATCGCTCGACCAGCCGGTCCTCGTCGAAGCCGCTGATCGCCCGCGCCTCGCTTGCGATCCGGATCAGGTGCTGGTCCCACCGCCGATCCTCGCCGAGCGATCCGACCTCGCGCAGCACCTGCGCCTGGCGCGTCACGTCGCCCTCGATGCGGTCGACGGTCGACACCAGCAGGGCGTCGTGCGCGTGAGCCTCGCCCACCTCGGCCTGCTGCTGCGCTTCCTCGGCCGCGCGCCGGCTCGCGCTCGCGTCCGCCAGCGCCTGCTCGGAGCGACGGTAGAGCACCACCGATGCGATCGCGGTGACGACGGCCAGGACGCCGATCACCGCGATGATCCGGGCGCGCCGCCGGATCGCCCGGGTCGCGGCCTCTTGCGCCTCGGCGCGCTGTCGCTGGGCATCGGCGACGGCGCGCGCCTGCTCGAGCTCGCGGGCGCGGGCCGCTTCTTCTGCGCGGCGCGAGCGTTCCGCGGTCTCGACGCACGCGGCGAGGTACTCGGCCTCGCGTCGGTTGAGCGGGAAGCGGCCGCTCGCGGCGAGCTCCTGGACTTCCACGAGACGGACGCCGCGGTGCACGATCAGGTCGGCGCCGCGACCCGCCTCGGACCATGCAGCCGCTGCCTCGCCGAGCTGGTGGGTCTTGCGCATGCCATCGAGGTCCTCGTCGAGCCACGTTTGCAGCCGCGGCCAGCGACGGATCAGCGCCTCGTGCGACACCTCGACGGTCTCCTCGCCGGTCTGCGGGTGGATCGCGGTGACGAGCAATCGGTCGCCCGCGAGCCGTGCGATCAATCGGCTGGTCGGCGCGGGGTCCTCGCCGGCCGGCACCAGCTCGACGAGCGCGAGGCGACGGCGAGTGTCACGGCGCTCACCGCCCGCCGCGGCGTCGACGTCGACGCGCGTCAGCCGGGTGAAGAGCCGGCGCACGCGGTCGCGGTCGTCGTCGTCGAGCTCGCGGAAGATCGTATCGGCGGTCTCGGCGATCGCCCGCGACACCCCGCCGAGCGTTCGATACTCGTCGGCGCGCAGCCAGCGGCCGTGGCGGCGGCGCCACAGCTCGAGCAGCGCGTGCTGCAGCAGCGGCATCGCTCCGGGCTCGGCCTGCACGTCGGCGAGGATCGTCGCCATCAAATCGCCGTCGAAGCGCAGCCCGACCGCAGCGGCCTGCTGCTCGATCGCGGCCCGCATCTCGGTCGGGGTCATCGGCGCGACGATCACCTGGTGCCGCTCGATCGCGGTCCGCAGGTCGACGTGCGGCGCGACCTCGCCGAGGAAGTCGGCGCGCATCGTCACGACCACCGAAAGCTCGTCGGACAGCGCCAGCAATTGCGCGAAGAACTGGGCCCGCCGATCGGCGTCGGCGCACAGCGTGAACGCCTCCTCGAGCTGATCGACGACCAACACCGCCGGGGGTGCCGCGTCGGCGGTCGGTCGCCCCTTGCGGCGCCGCGGCTGGCTCGCGCGTGCCAGGGCCGAGGCCCGGCCCGCGTCGGTGAGCGCCTGCGCCAGGCGGGCCGTCGGCTCGGCGCCCGGCACGAGCGTCACCACCACGAGGCCCGGACGCGCACGCATCAGGCGGGGGAGCAACCCGGCGAGCACGGCCGAGCTCTTGCCGCTGCCCGACTGCCCGAGCACCGCGAGGAACG
>Ga0209480_10000384_pt1 | contig 37607 bp, 34 predicted proteins | sample JI61114C2DNA_FD_187501 | JGI IMG/M metagenome (GOLD analysis project Ga0209480, IMG submission 187501) | Wastewater effluent complex algal communities from Wisconsin, to seasonally profile nutrient transformation and Carbon sequestration -... | ecosystem: Engineered > WWTP > Effluent > Algae... | reverse complement strand
GTTGCCGGTTCCCGGCCAGGTAAGATCCGTATATGAAACATTATATGCGGATGATCCATCCACCCCATTTCCTTTCTGGGCAAAAATCTGGTCTGCCTCGTATGCTTTGTCGGATTTTCTGAAAAGTGAACCTGAGCTGGTACAGGGAAAGCAATTGCTGGAAATCGGAGCCGGAATCGGCCTGCCATCTTTTATAATAGCAAATACAGCCAGAAAGGTGATCATTAGTGATCATGCGCCTGAAGCCGTAAAGCTGATGGAGGAAAATATCCGGCTGCTCGGCGTCGGGAATGCCACGGCCCTCCTGCTCGACTGGAATCATATACCCGAAAACATCTCCGCGGATATTATCCTGCTGAGTGATGTAAATTATGCACCTGACCAGTTTGATCCGTTACTGAAAATGATCCATTATTTTTTACAACAAGATTCCCTGGTCATACTGGCCACCCCGCAACGGATTACCGCCTCGCCCTTTGCGCTGGCACTGCAACCATTTATCCGGCGTACACTGATTCAGCCAATAATGGACTCTGGTACGGAAACGGATATTGCCATTTTACTGTTGCAGCAGGAGTAAACGATTACTGCCCGCTGGCCTGCTGTTGCATAAAGGATAGTTTATCCCAATATCCACGCTGGTAAACAATCAGGTCATTTTCTATCCAGAAAAAGCCGCAACCACGCAACCCTTTCGGATCTTTCCATTCCAGTATCCCGACATTCCCGTCTTCGAAAATATTCTCCACTATGCAGACCATGTTAAACTGTTCAAATTCTGATTTAAACATATCCCGGATGCTTTCCCGGCCTTGTATGATGCCATTGGGGGTCTGGTGATTTACGCAGTTCTCCGCATATAAACCGGCCAGGCCGTCATAATCATACGAATTAAAAAGTCTTACCCAGACTTCCAGCAGTTCTTTGGGACGCATATTAAACCGGTTTAGTTCTGGCAAGTTGTGGTAAATCCGGGACATAACAAAACAACCACCAGGAATGACTTGCGGAAATAGTACCATTCAATTTATCTTTATCAGATGGACAAATTCTTTATCCGGCCGGTTACCACCAACGACCTGGCAATGTTGCAACAAATCAGCCGGCAAACCTTTACTGAAACATTTGCTGAGGTGAATACAGCCGAAAACATGGCGAAATACCTGGAAGAGGAATTATCGCTTGAAAGGCTATCAGCAGAACTCAGTACACCTTCTTCTGAATTTTATTTCGCCGTCCTGAATGACCAGGTAATCGGCTACCTGAAACTGAATACAGGTCATGCACAAACCGAACTGAAAGACAGCCGCGCGGTTGAAATAGAACGGATCTATGTCAGCAAAGCTTTTCACGGGAAAAATATCGGTCAGCTTCTGTATGAAAAAGCCATCCGGTCAGCCCGGGAGAAAAAAGCGGAATATGTATGGCTGGGTGTATGGGAAGAAAATACGAAAGCCATCGGCTTTTATAAGAAAAACGGATTTGTTGAATTTGACAAACATATATTCCGGCTGGGGGAGGATGAACAGACGGATATCATGATGAGGAAAAAAGTGGAATATTGACAAACCTCCTGTTTAATTCCACCGGGTCATTTTCAGGTCCGAAAAAAACCCTTCCGTACCCTGATCCACAAATAAACCAATGGCACCACTGAGACCCGCGCCATGTTTGAGATCATTGACAACTAAAGCTGGTTGCTCGTTATTATTGATATATAGTTTCGCCGCCGCTCCTTTTACTTCAATGCGGAGGGTTATCCATTCATTCAGTCCCATATCGGCATAACTCTCATATTCCCCGGCAGCCTCTTTGCGAAGACGATCAAACTTAAAATCAGGAAAAGAAAAATACTGCGTGGAGCGGTTGCGCCGTAGTTGTTGTTCCGCCCGGCCGTTGGTGGGCCGGATATAAATACATTCAAACCGGTCATTGGCTTCACTGATCCGGAAAGCGATACCGATAAAGCCCCGGTCCTGCGGCGAAGCCGTTGGCAGCAACCGGCTTAAGAGTTTAACTTCAATCACGCCATCGCGGAAGACGGTATCATTCAGGCGCACAAATGTGGCTTCATCCACTTTCTTCACCGATGTATCCTTGGTCACCCGGATGGCTTTGTGGCCTTCGAGTTCCACTTCCTGCATTGATACCTGCACCGGGGTCAGGAAAACTTTACTTAAATTGATCACTTGTCCGTTGAGCCGGCCGATGCTGCACAGTAACAGAAGGAAAAGAACGGTATACTTATTCATAGCTGAGATTATAGATTAAAAATGATCATTCTTCCTCCTCCGGCACATACTCCAGAATATCGGCAGGTTGGCAGTGCAATACTTTGCAGATCATCTCGAGTGTGCTGAAACGTATGGCTTTGGCTTTCCCGGTTTTCAGGATGGAGAGATTGGCCAGGGTAAGCCCTACTTTTGCGGATAATTCATTCAATGACATTTTCCTTTTTGCCATCATCACGTCTAAGTTTACGATTATAGGCATAGGTTATATAGTTAATTGGTTCTCGTCCTGAATGGTGATTCCTTTTTTAAAGATCCGGGCAAATACAAGAAAGGCAACACACATGAACAACCAAACATCCGCACCGGCGAGTCGCAGTTCCTGCAGGGAGGGAAGACGCACTCCCTGTTCAGTTAAGCTGGCTGATAAACTGGTACCCCAATAGGTAAATAAACTGATACCGGCTGTGAGGTAGGCCAGGTTGTAAAGTCCGCGACCAAATGATTCATTGAATGGCGCGGTGAGGTCCAGCTTTTTATCATGAAATAATTTGACGATCACATAAAACAGGATGGACTTCAGTATTGCCGCAATGACCATTATAACGGTGAGCGTAACAAAATGACTCTGATTAAAGGAGTAAAGGGCGGAGAGATCCGACTTCATCCAGAAATTGGCCGCTCCGGCCGGATTGTAGAATAGAGTATAAAGGGTGTTGAACAGGAAGCCACCCGCTTCCACGCAGAGACCGACGAATATGATCCATGAAAGGATATGCAGTACGATCAGTAAATAGTCTTTTTTTGTTTCCATAACATGTGTTTATGTTGATGGGACAAAAATAGAGAATTTATTGATATTCGATAATTATTTATCTACTTTATTTAAATTTTTATTACTTTTTTAAAAAAACTGATTCCTTTTCCCAACTCTATTTCATTCTGAATCAACTGCCTGCAAGGCCGGCATGTTCAAAAAATCTTTCTTTCATTTACAGTTCGCTTTTCCCAAATCAACTTTCATTTTGCCAACAGACTGCGCAGATAATCAAAAGAGAGGACCTTTCTCAATCCTTCAATATTCTCTACAAAAACCGCATTTCCCACGCTGTATTTATATTTTACCGAGATAAACTGTGCTGAGGATTTGGGCAAACCTTTATTATAATAGCACATATCGGGCAATACCGGGTAAAAGGAAAAACGTTCTCCTTCTGCCAGGAACCCGGTGAATCGTTCTTCATCATTCCAGTTGCAAACCGCTGTCCGTGCCAGTTCCTGCTCCGGCTTTTTCAATTGTTCATTCACTTTATCGAGGTAGGCTTTCAGTCCGGTCTCACCTTCTTTACTCTTTTTCTCCAGTTTGGATTTTGTAAGCAGCAGGTATTCTTTTCTTGAGAGAAAACGAAAAGGCAATGTGTCTCCTTTTGTAACCAGCCAGTTTTCTTCTTTTACATTTCCGTTATCCGTTGTTTCAGTTCCCATATAGATGGCTCCGTCCTTTTTTTCCGGTTTCTTAAACAGCCGGAGATACCCCCGGAAATGATCCGCCGGCAAAGGAGCCGCTAACAGGTTGTCCATTATGAAAAGCTGATTCACAGCCACCACCACATTGGTGGCACTGGAATACTCCACATAATACCCTTTTGGGGAATCGTCACAGAGATAACGCAGGAGATACATAGCCAGATGATACGGATCGCCAGCATAACTTAATTCCGGCCCCTTGCTCCATACTGTACTGTAATGTACTTCCAGTCCGGCCGGTGCATAACCGGTACTGATTTTTTTCTGCAATGCAGTGAGGAATGCTTTTTCCCTGGCGAGATCCGCCTTGGCAATATTCCGGATTGAACCCTGTATACCCGGTTTCCATTTACCGGCTTTTACTGCCATGGCTTCATTAGTACAGGGCTGGGCGGAAAGTAGCTGCCACCCGGAAAGGAGGAGGAGAAGGGAAAATATTTTCATTGCGGCTTTTGATGAGTGGTTATTCACCTGAACAAATATGAAGTATCAGGAGGAAGAATAACTCCTGTAAAAGGAGGATATTGAAAGAATATATGCTGCCAGGCCCGTTTCGTCAGCCCGATTAACCTGTTGGTACATTAATCCGTCCGGAAGCCGGAATACTGGCTTATTTAGCTGTATAAAAACAACCCGATATGAAATTTACTATTATCCTGCTGTTATGCTTTATGCAAAACACATTTGCCCAACAGGAAAATCCGGCGGCACTGAACGCCAGGTCCGTAATGGAAGAAATCGAGGGAAAGATCAGAAAACGCTCCCTGTACAGAGATTCCATAAACTGGGATGTATTTCATGATGATATCAACCATATTGATCCGCAGCAATACCACCCGGACTCCTTAATGATTCCCTATATACTCACATTATACAGGCATCTGCGGGCTGCCGGTGACCATCATAGTTTTTACATCGGGCCCAAAGCCAGCCGTACCCTCCAGGCGGCCAACGATACCTTGAGATACCCTGAAGTATCACTGATAGATGGACATACCGGATACATTAAAGTACCGCAACTGCTGACCTTTAACCGGCATGTTATTTCCGGCTATGCAGATACCCTGCGTGCCCGGATCAGGGATCTCGACACGCACTATGAAATCCGCGGCTGGATCATTGATCTCCGGAATAACAGCGGGGGGACCATGTGGCCAATGATCGCCGGATTGAATCCGGTGACGGCCGACGGCATTGCCGGGTATTTTATAGATGCGGAGAACCGGGAAGACAGATGGAAAACCCTTAGCCGTAATCCGGAGAGTGTGGGACGATTACAGGTGAATTATAAATGCCGGTCACTGAACAACAGAATTGCCGTGCTTATTAATGAAAAGACAGGCAGCAGCGGAGAAATGGTCGCCATCTCTTTCTCCGGCTTGCCCAATGTAAAAACCTTTGGCGGACCCAGTGCCGGTTATACTACGGCCAACAGCACGATAGCCTTGTCAAATGGTGGCTTTTTGTTGCTGGCCACTTCTTTTTCAGCAGACCGGAATAAAAAGATCTACAAGGGCCGGATTATGCCTGATGTATTGACCGATGAGGCAGGTGCATTGGAAAAAGCCAGGCGTTGGTTATCCGAATAATTAACTTATCTTAAATTGTAACCCACTACAATCAATCTAACGGGCATGTTCATCCAATTTAAAACTGCATTACTGGCCCCCCGTTTCTCACTGGCATCCGTATTCCGGGGTGTACTGATCCTGTATGCGGTAATCCTGTTGATTGTGTTTGTTGCTTTTTATCCGGGAAACACGGGCGGAGCCGGGAGTACCGGTTTTATGCGGAAGCAGTTATCATGGCAGTCTGTACCCATTCACGCGGTGGCGCTCGTATTTATAACCTTTGCCTATTACCTGATGCTGAACCTGGGTTATGCCGGGTTGAAACAGCGGCTGAAAATTTCCTTTTTCCTGATTGCCTGTTTTGCAACGGCCCTGGTACTGGAGTTATTCAAACTGACCGATGCCCTGCTGTTCAGGGGTATCAGCCTGGCCCGGTTCTTTCAGGGCAGCCCGGCCGATTTTGCCATTGACCGGATATTGTCATTCCTGCTCTATGCAATACTGGCCGTGATATTCGTGTTCATTGCGCTTCAGCGCGATGAAAGGGAGAATAACCGGAAACTTTCCGAAACCAACCGTCAGCTGGAACTGGAAAAGCTGGCGTCAAGCAATAAACTGCTTCGTGCCCAGATCAACCCGCATTTTCTGCATAACACATTAAACCTGCTTTATTCACGAACCCGGCAATACGATAAAAAACTGGCTGATGGAATACTATTGCTGAGTGACAGTATGCGGTATAGCCTTGATGCCACGAAGCAACAATCGGACCTGGTGGCGCTCCGGGATGAAGTGCAGCACTTGAAAAACCTGATCAGCCTGCAACAACTACGGTTCGATGAAAAACTGAATATCTGGTTTACTACTGAGGGTCATTCAGACAAACTGATGATTCCGCCGTTGACCCTGATGACCCTTGCCGAAAATGCCTTTAAGCACGGCGAATTACATGACCCGGCCTGTCCTGTTCAGATACGCCTGTGCGTGGATGACACAGCTAATCAATTAACGTATATCGTGTCCAATAAAAAGAGTACGGGCCCTGCCGAATTATCGTATGGTATCGGGATGGAGAATATTCATCAACGGCTGAAACATGTATTCGGCGACCGGTACCGGATGGATATACAGGAAGATGAAACGTTTTACAAAGTACAATTAACCATAGATTACGGATCATGATTACATGTATCATTATTGATGATGAACAGCACGCCATTGACCTGTTGTCGGATTATGCCCGTGAGTCCGGTCGGGTAACCGTGCTGGCCACCAGCACCAGTCCGGTAGACGGGCTGACACTTATCCGGAAGCACCAGCCCGATGTGGTTTTCCTGGATATCCAGATGCCGCGGTTATCCGGTATGAACATCATGGAAACATTACAGGGTCGCCAGCCGGTTATATTCTGTACGGCGTATGCTGAGTTTGCCAGCGAAGCATATGATTGGGATGCGGTCGATTATTTGCTGAAACCGGTCCGGTTTGAACGCTTTCTTCGTGCCATCAGCAAACTGGGTGAACGGACCGGCCAAACATCCATACCGGATGATTATGAAACGGACTATATTTTTGTCAAGACCGAATCCAAGCGAAAACTGCAGAAGATCAATATCCGGGATATTGTACTGGTGGAAGGAATGAAGAACTATGTCTGTATCCATCACAATGGCACAAAAACCATGGCATTGCTCAACCTCAAAGATCTTGAGGATCGTTTACCCGGAAAGTACTTTATCCGTACGCACAAATCCTATATTGTAAATCTGCCCGCTATTACCGGGATAACAGATGACGAGATTCATCTGCAGCAAACAACCACGCCGGGACTGATCGGAACCGCCTACCGGGAGGTATTCATGCAACGTATGCGGGAAAAGCTGATGGAGAAACCGAAATAAATAACCGGTTTGCAGGCCCACATTTTATTTAGAAAGGGCTGCTCATATGATAGAGTATTTATGCTTGCAATTTTTTACCCGGCAGCACCAGTCTGATCTGGCCACCAAATCCCTTATTCACAATTCTGATCAGGGTGGAGAGTTTTATATCGGCATCATCATTTTCGTTACTGGAAAACTCTCTTTAATATAGCTAATGGACCATAGAGTATTGTTTCAGGATTGACCAATTGCAGTAAAATTGTCCTGCTTTTTTGCTTTTTGATAAAACGTTCAATTTTGATCGCCTCATTTTCCTTGTCTCCGCAGGAAAAAACTGCACTGATTATCCATGGCCTGTACTTTGAAGTGTACGTATTGAACGGCTTTGTATTGTGTTCTACCAGCCGCCTCCACGGATCTGAAGAATAGCCAACATAATATTTATCATACTCCTGCGAAAAAAGGATATAGATATAGAATTGGTTTGCCATATTGCAAACCTCAGAAAACAAGATTGCCCAGAAAAGGGAAAAACCTCAGTAAATGCTGAGGTTTTTCTCTTTCGCTCCCCCTGTTGGACTTGAACCAACGACCCTCTGATTAATCCCGCACCTGCGGGACTCTAACCAACCCTGTCCCGCCTTAGCGGGGTGAGCTAACGGCAATAAAAAACCCCGGCATTTGCCGAGGCTTCTTTCGCTCCCCCTGTTGGACTTGAACCAACGACCCTCTGATTAACAGTCAGATGCTCTAACCAACTGAGCTAAAGGGGAATATTTTCCAGCTTTTTTGCACTGTCTGAACCAGTGTTCCTTTCGACCCTCTGATTAATCCCGTATATACGGGACTCTATCAAACCTTGTCCCGCCTTTGCGGGATGAGCTAAAGGGGAATATTTTCCAGCTTTTTTGCACTGTCTGAACCAGTGTTCCTTTCGACCCTCTGATTAATCCCGTATATACGGGACTCTATCAAACCTTGTCCCGCCTTTGCGGGATGAGCTAAAGGGGAATATTTTCCAGCTTTTTTGTACTGTCTGAACCAGTGTTCCTCTCGACCCTCTGATTAATCCCGTATATACGGGACTCTATCAAACCTTGTCCCGCCTTTGCGGGATGAGCTAAAGGGGAATATTTTCCAGCTTTTTTGTACTGTCTGAACCAGTGTTCCTCTCGACCCTCTGATTAATCCCGTAACTACGGGACTCTATCAAACCTTGTCCCGCCTTTGCGGGATGAGCTAAAGGGGAATATTTTCCAGCTTTTTTGTACTGTCTGAACCAGTGTTCCTCTCGACCCTCTGATTAATCCCGTACATACGGGACTCTAACCAACTGAGCTAAAGGGGAATATATCCAGTCGGGAGTCAGTAGTCGGGAGTCTGTAGTCAAATCCCACTGACATACCTAATTGGGGTTGCAAAAATAAGGGATTTTGGCTTTTTAACAAGTTGTGCACCATCATTTTTTATCAAAAAAATTCCAGAAACCGGTCTCTTCCAGGCCTACAAACACCCCTTCCTCCCGGATCTCCACCGGCCAGTGCTTGAGGTAATAGCCCTCCCCGCTTACATTCCGGCCGTTTTGAAGGCAGAATTTGTACCGGTGCAGGGGACAAACCACATTCCCCAAGGCATCAATATACCCATCGGCCATATGACCCCCGGCATGTGGGCATTTGTACGCAAAAGCGAAAATTTCGTCTTTAAACCGGCCAATACAGATCTTTTTCCCCTTCAGCTCCGCCACAGCAATGCCGTTTTCGGCCCAGGAGAGCTCGTTGGGGTGGCCGGCGATCTGGTGAAAGGAAATTTTCCCTGACATGGAAGAGGTTGATGATAGAATGAGTAATCAGTAATGAATAATGAGTAAGTGTGGAAGACCCGGAAAGTACAGGTACAACCCTTACGCAGGAAAGTTATGTTTCAAAAAACAGATTACAAAGTATTTTAATTAATATTATCGGCTTTCAGCGTCTGGCTATTCTTTATTGAAATTTCCGGAGCTACTAATTACTGATTACTCATTACTCATCTCAGTTTCCTCCTGACCATAAAAAAAATCCGTCTTATACGGATACCTGATCCTGTACAGCTTCCGCACTTTATCGAGAATGGTCTTGCGTAAGCCATCGAGGTTGCGACGCTCTACGGCGGCTACAAAGACCGCATTGCCACCGGTCTCATTCTGCCAGCGGTCATACAGATCATGAAGTATTTCCTTTTTGGTATCTTCTTCCAGCCACTCGTCAAATGTCTGCTTCTCGTAAAGATCCATCTTATTGAAAATCGTCAATGAAGGCTTTTCGGCAGCATTCAGTTCCTGCAGGGTCTTGTTGACCACCCCGATCTGGTCTTCATAATTGGGATGCGACACATCCACCACATGCAACAAAATATCTGCTTCCCGCACTTCATCCAACGTACTCTTGAAACTCTCCACAAGATGGTGTGGCAACTTACGGATAAACCCTACTGTATCACTCAAAAGAAAAGGCGTATTCTCATACACCACTTTACTGGTGGTGGTATCCAGCGTGGCAAATAATTTATTCTCAGCAAACACATCCCGCTTGCTGAGCAGGTTCATCAGCGTACTCTTGCCCACATTGGTGTATCCCACCAGGGCCACGCGGATAAACTCTCCACGATCCTTACGCTGGGTGAAAGCCTGTTTGTCGATCTCCGCAAGACGTTTCTTTAATAAAGTGATTTTATCCCGAACAATACGACGGTCCGTCTCGATCTCCGTTTCCCCCGGTCCTCTGGTACCAATACCACCACCGAGACGCTCCAGGTGTTTCCACATCCCGCGCAAGCGGGGTAAGATATACTGGTACTGGGCCAGTTCCACCTGAGCACGGGCCTGGGCGGTCTTGGCCCGGCGGGCAAATATGTCAAGGATCAGATCACTCCGGTCAATCGTTTTTACCTCCAGCTCTTTTTCAATATTATTGATCTGGGCCCCAGTGAGTTCATCATCAAAAATGACAACCCCGATATCCTTGCCCTTTAAATAGTTCCTGATCTCTTCGAGTTTTCCTTTTCCAACAAAATGCCGGCTGTCGGGATGCGCCAGTTTCTGGGTAAACCGCTTTACCGTAATGGCTCCGGCCGTCTCGGCCAGAAAAGCCAGTTCATCCAGGTATTCAACCACCTGGGTTTCGGTCTGATCTTTTTGAATCACCGCCACCAGTACGGCTTTCTCATTGTTCTGTATCTTATTCGCTTTGTCAATCATAATAAAATTCCCCCGCCGGGCGGGGGATGCACAAAGGTAAAACTAAAGCACGAGAAGGGTAAACCGGCCTTTTACATCGGCTCAGCAGTTTTTAAAAACTGGTATTTGCGGTCCTTCCAGCCGCGCTTCGATTTTTTTAGCGGCATTGGTTACTGATAAGCCCCCCAGGTTCGTACATCGCAGGGTATAATGGATCTGATCCCCTACGGCTTTCATTGTTTCTATTACTTCATCAAGCGGCACCAGATGCGCATAATCCGCCAGGGCCATATTGGCACTGGAAATGGCATTTCCGGCGGCCATCACATTGCGTCCAAGACATGGCGCTTCCACGCGGTTGCCAATGGGATCGCAGATAATGCCGAGTGAATTCTGCAGGGCCAACGAGGCGGCAGCAAGGGATTGCTCTAACGTCCCGCCTCTCATTTGTACAATAGCTGCTGCGGCCATTCCTCCACCCGAACCGGTCTCGGCCATACAACCACCTACTTCCGCGGCAAATGTGGCATGAGCGGCAATAAATACTCCGATCAGTCCGGCGGACAACATAGCTTTTACCAATTCATCTTCTGACAATTTCAACGAATGAGCCACGGCAAACAAAGCACCGGGCAAAGCCCCGCAACTGCCGGCAGTTGGCGCTGCTACAATCACGCCCATCGAACTCTTTACTTCCATGATAGCCGAGACATACAGGATCATGAGATTACCGGCATCGCCTTCTACAAGAGCACCGGCTTTCATTTTTTCGCGGAACCGGGGCGACTGACTGCCCAGTATCCGGTCCTGGTACTCCGTTCCCTTCAAGCCCGTCTCAATGGCATTACCCATGATCCGGACGATGGAACACATTTTTTCCATCACTTCCTCCGCTGAAATATTTCCACGCGCCTTTTCATAATCAATGGCCAGCTCCCAAAGTGATTTATCTTTCCCGTTATTGTACGCCAGCATCTCATTACAGGAAATAAACGGCACTTCCAGGTCTTTGCGGGCCATAACCGGCATAACCGGTTTTATTCTTTTAATAAAATAAACGGACTCCATCGCCTGCAATTCACTTAAGATTACATCGTCCGGGAATGACTGCGCTTTGAATAAAATAAAAGGATGCTCTCCCTGATGTATCGTAATGGAATCATGCACCACGGTTGCTTCGAGGTAACGAACAATTCGATCCGGCTCTGCACAACCGATAATCGTTTCATAATAATCACCTGCAATGGAGACCGCTGCTCCTTCAATGCTGATCACTTCTATCATCCCTCCGCCAGTGGAAATAGCAGTCAATCTTCTTACTTCCCGCTCACTACTTAGCGTCAGTTGATAGGTATTGGGATGATCCGCCCCGATATCGCGGATCACAAATTCTACGGTAATACCGGCTTCCGCCAGGTAACGTTCCGATTCAGGCAGGCGTTCATCGTCGGCTTCCCAACCCAGGAAGCCGCCAAACAATCCCATATCCGAACCCTGACTTTTATGTGTGGTAGCGAGCGAACCATTGGGATCGAATTCAATCAGGATATGACGGATCTCCCCATCCATCAGATCGCGGCCAATACGCGCGATGCGTAAGGAGGCCGCACAATGTGAACTGGACGGGCCCCGCATCACGGGACCGATCACATCATTGAATATACTGGGACAGACCGCCATAAGATTGATTGTAGATTATAAATTCAGTTTCCAGAACTGCTCCATTGTTCTTCGCAGGTGCAACGTCGTATTCACGCCTTGCCAGATGCCATGATCGCGGTTGGGGTACGACATCATACTGAACAACTTGTTATTCTTTATCAGTTCATTCACCATCATTTCAAAATTCTGGTAATGCACATTGTCATCCCCCGTACCATGAATGATCATCAGTTTTCCCTGTAATTTACCCGCATGAGTCAGGGGTGAACCTTCTTTATACCCGTATTTATTGTCCTCTGGTAAACCCATATAGCGCTCCTGGTAAACATTATCATATAAGGTTTGCAGGGCCACAAAGGAAACGGCAATACCGGTCTTGAATACTTCGCCATGGCGGAACAACCCATGCAAAGTCATTTGTCCGCCTCCGCTCCAACCCCACATACCCACATGCGCCGAATCAATAAAGGAATAAGTCTGCATGATCTTCTTGGCCGCCGCGGCCTGATCATCAGCCGCGAGTAAACCGATCTGCCGGTAAATACATTTGCGGAAATCACGACCCCTCGGCACTTTCGTCCCGCGATTGTCTACACTGATCACAATACAACCGAGTTCATTGGCGAGGTACTGGTGCCACATATTATCACCGGTATTCCAGTTATCCTGCACCGTTGAACCGGCCGGTTCGCCATACACATGAAAAATAACCGGATACTTTTTCTGCAGATCAAAGCTGATGGGTTTGATCATCCAGGCATCGAGTACCACCGGACCGATATCCACTTTCAAAAACTCCTTCGGACGCAGACCCAATTCACTGATCCGGTTTTTCAGGTCCTTGTTTTCTTCCAGCAGCTTGATCTCCCTGTGCGTACTAAGATCGATCAGGGAAATACGGCGGGGTGTTTGAGCATTTTCGAAACTGTGGATCGCATACTTCGCATCGGCGGATATCTGATAGCTGTGCTGGCCAGGCATGTCTGCCGGGGACACCCGTTCCGCTTCTCCTTTACCATCGAGCCGGCTGCGGTAGAGATACCGTTGGGTGAAATTATCCGGGGAGGCGATATAATAAACATATCCTCCGGCCGGATCAATGCAGTTGATATTCACCACGTCAAAATTTCCTTTGGTGATCGGCTTAATTTCCTTTCCATCTCTCGATACTTTATACAAATGCACCCATCCGTCCTTTTCACTGGTCCAGGTAAATGATTTGTTATTGTCCAGCCATACGATATCATCATGTATATCCACCCAGGCGCTGTCGGTTTCCGTGAACAACAACTTCAGCTGCATATTCGCTGTATTGCCGATCCATACCTTATTGCTGTTTTGCAGACGATTGAGTTGCTGTATCATCACTTCATTGGAACCGGGAATAAAATCCATCCGGGCCAGGTAATTGTTCCGCGGATCACCGGGTACGGCAAACCATTTGGTGGTTCCTCCGTTAGCGGCTACCACGCCCACTTTAACCGCCGAATTAGTGGTACCCACTTTGGGATAAGGAAAAGGCAGGGGTTTGGAATAATTGGAATCAGTATTATTGATCAGGTAGAATGTGCCCACTCCCTTTGTATCCGATTGCCAGTACGCAATGGTTTTTCCATCCGGGCTCCAGCGGAAACCATCGCGGTCATCCAGTTCTTCTTCATATACCCAGTCGAAAGTGCCGTTGATGATATCACCACCGCCATCCCTGGTGAGTTGGGTGATCTTACCGGTCGTCACTTCTTCCACATAAATATTCTGCTTACTTACATAACCTACTCGACTGCCATCGGGTGAAAACTTCGCAAACATCAATGAAGACACCGGCAGCCGTTTTCCCAGTTGAGACAGTTTCCCGCTTTTCAGATCGAGGACCCAGTAATCGCCTCGGGTATTGTAACGCCATACTTTTTTGGTATTAGTGAACAACAGGAGTTTGTTGTTATCGGCTGACCACTCATAGTCCGCTATGGCCAGGGGTTTGCCGCCCGGCACGGGTATCAGCTGACTGGAATTGATCAGAATACTATGAGTACCGGAGGCCACATCATACCGGGCAATATATGAGCCCCCGGTTCCTTCATTGTATTTTACAGTGGAATAGCTCTTATTGTCCTTCATCCAACGCAGGGCACCGATCCCTTTCGATCCATACAGGTTCCTAGTATAAATATCTTCCAGGGTCAGTTTTTTCGTTTGTGCCATACTGTTGCCTGCAATCAGGACAAACACGCTGAACAGAAAGGAAGAAAAGCGAATCATATTTTTAATTTAAATAAATGTACGATTATTGAATCCGATAAACATTATCCTTGCTGGTCTGAAAAGCCACTACCCCGTTGCTTTCCTTTTTGTACGGAACCGTTTTCCCATTGCAGGTGATTTTCAATCCCGGTTTCCACTCGATCCGGCAGTTTTCCCCGGCTTTTGATTTAATGTTCAGTTGCGTGACCTTGCCGTCTTTCCAGCTATAGTCCAGTTCGAATGCACCACGGGCACATACTCCTGAGAAATTTCCTTCATTCCATTCAGCAGGCAGCGCGGGTAATAAGCGTATCCATCCGTCCTGCGACTGCAGCAGCATTTCGGTCACCGCGGCAGTGACACCAAAATTTCCATCCACCTGCAATGACCGGCCACAAAGGGCAAACATCGAGGTGCAGGTCTGCTCCTGCAAATACCCTTTATATATTTTATTCGCGCGGTTCCCGTCACCCAGTCTTGCCCAGAGCGCCATTTTCCAGGCTCTTGAAAAGCCAGTAGAAGCATCGCCTCTTTCTTCCAAAACTTTTTTATAAGCGTCAATCAGGGCCGGGGTTCTTTTTTCATATAAAACTTTACCGGGATACAGTCCATACATGTGGGAGAAGTGACGGTGATTCTTCTCCAGTGATTTCCAGTCATCGGCCCATTCCTGCAGCGAGCCATCTTTGCCGATCTGCGGCGGCACCAGTTTTTCACGGGCCGCTTTCACCTGCTGCGTCAATGAATCTGAAATGTGTAAAACAGCTGCTGCCTCTGTAAAATAACCAAAGAGATCATAGAGGATCTGCATATCGATAGATGAACCTGCACAGATGGTAGTGCCCTCCCTGAATCCGGCCGTCACTTCATCGAAGTAAGGTTTGTTACCCCCGCCATCCGGAAAGTTTTCCGGAGAAGTGGAAGGATTGGTCACCAGCCATTTCCCATTGGGATGCGGCACTAAGAAATCCATAAAGAACTGCACGGATCCTTCCAGCAACGGGTACACTTGCTTTAAATAGTTTTTATCTTTTGTATAGGCATAATGTTCCCATAACTGTGTGCAGAGCCAGGCACCGCCTACAGTAAATGTGCCCCAGGTCGGACCATCCATCGGTGCGGCCACCCGCCAGAGATCGGTGTTCTGGTGTAAGACCCATCCGCGGGCACCATAATGTTCGCGGGCCACCTGTGTACCCTGGTCGGTAATATCCTGCATCATGCGCAACAACGGTTCGGCGCATTCGGAAAGATTGCCGCTTTCCACCGGCCAGTAATTCATTTCCGTATTGATATTAGTGGTGTACTTTGAATCCCAGGACGGATTCATATTATCATTCCAGATCCCTTGCAGGTTGGCAGGCTGTGTACCTGGTCTGGAGGAGGCGATCATGAGATAACGGCCAAACTGATAACTCAGGGCAGTCATGGCCGGATCGGGGGAGGATTGTATCCGCTTGATTCTTTCCGGTACCGGTAAATAAGATTGCGGGCTGGCAGGCAGTTGCAGGGATACCCGGTTGAAATAACCACTGTGATCAGTAACCGCTTCATTCAAAATGGAAAGAAAAGATTTATTGCCCAGTTTAGTTAAACAGTCTTCCACCCGTTGATGCGGATTAGCACTGACATCTTTGTAGTTGACAAAATTGGTGGCGGCCGCAAAATACAAGGTCACGGCATCGGCCTTAGTGACAATAAGATCCACTCCATTGGTAGTAATCGTACCCCCTTCATTCACCGCTTTTATCCGGGCTTCATATCGGAGCTTTCCTTCCACACCCATATAATCAGCCGACTTACCCGTTAGTATCAATCCATCCTGTCCATAAGGATCCATCCGGAAATAATCGGTGGCGTAATTGGAGTGCGCCTGATTACGTTCGCCCCGGAGATTCGCGGTAAAGGAAATGCTGCCGGGCTTACTGGCCGTCAGACGAACCACAATCACCTGTCCGGGTGCGGAGGCAAATGTTTCCCGCTGGTAATGTACACCAGCTGCATCATAACTCACACCGGCAATCCCGGTGGCCAGGTCCAGCCAGCGTTTATACGCTGTTACGCTATCCTGGTTATTAAAAAACAAATGCAGGTTACCGAGCGACTGGTATTTCTGTTGTTCCACCGGGTAGCCCATCAGTTGCCGGCCAAAGAGATTATGCGCTTCCAGGAATTTGCCGTCAAAGACTTTCTGTTGAATTTCTTTCAGGTAATTATGCCCGCCTTTGACTACGGTGGAATAAGGACCTCCCGACCAATAGGTTTCCTCATTTAATTGTATGCGTTCTTCCTTGTTTTTCCCAAACACCATGGCTCCGAGCCGGCCATTACCTACGGGCAGGGCTTCCTCCCATTTCTGTGCAGGTTTATCGTACCATAATAAAGTGGAGGGATTGAAGCTGTTTTTATTGATCTGTTCAGCTGTATTGACCGATTGTGCCGGTACGAAAAAAGAACACAGCAGGAAGGACGTCAATGACAGGTAACGACGGCAGATCATAAGCAGGGCTTTAAGCGTTGGTTAGCTAAATATACTCCCTTTTTACTGTAATTTTCTACATGTAGTGTTCAGGAAAAAAACCGTAAAGAAGTTGTTTTTCCCTTTTCCTGTTTATGGGTATTGCTGAACTTTAACGAAGAAATGAATCCTTATTCTCCGGAATTTTAAACAACTTTTAATTATGGGACTCTCCATCCACTACAACGGTACCATCAAAGACCGGGCTCTTCTGCCGCAGCTGGCGGCCGAGATGAAAGATATATGTGAAAGCCTGGGCTGGGACTATCATTATTTCGATCCCGGTGAAGAGGACACGCTGGAGGGCGTTTATTTTTCGCCGGCGGAATGTGAACCGTTGTTTCTCACGTTTACCCCGGAAGGGCGGCTGCTTTCCCCGATCAGCCAGATTACCCGTGATATGTTGTTACAGAACGGGCTGGACCCTGAACTGATTTATACCATCAGCTGCAAAACACAGTATGCCGGTATGGATGTGCATATCGCCCTGATCCGGTTGTTCCGTTATCTGAAAGAAAAATACTTCAGCCTATTTGACATGAATGACGAGGGTGGTTTCTGGGAAACCGATGAACGGGAATTACTGCAGCAACAGTTTACCCGCTATGAAACCGCCATGGCTTCCATGGCCGAAATGCTGCAGGAACTGAGAGCTGCCGGACGGTCCTCCCCGGAATCAATTGCCTGCCGGATTGAAGAATTGCTGAAGAAAAAGAAGGGATGATTCCAGGCAGAGCAAGCGTATTGATTTATTCGATCAATGGCTGCAGCAACTTGAAATCAGGCTCCTTGATTACCACATCCGCAACCGCATCCAGCAGGCTGTTACCAGAACAGAATGAAACGCCGATGCCGGCTTTTTTAATGATACAAATATCATTTTCGCTGTCACCAATGGCCAACGTATCCGAAAGCGGCACTTCAAATCGTTTACAGATATGCGTCAGTGCATGAGTTTTGCAGTATTCATGGGTACAGGCACTGTGCTCATGTGACAAGTAAAAGGAAGGGATCTTCACTTCGCCGGTGGCCACACTTTTTGAAAACTCTAACTCATTACCCAATGAAAAATCAAAGCCAAATTTATTTTTGAAATGATTCGTGATACAATCGTAACTGTCAGAAACCAGTCCGACCACAAACCCATTTTCTTTCAGCGTCCCGATAATCTTCTCAGTATACAGCGTAACCGGAATGGACTCAGCGAGCCGGATCAGTTCACTGAAATCACGTCCTTTAAGCAACCGGGCGATCTGCTTGGTACGGATAAAAGGATTATTTTGTGTGGTCTGAATATCCAGTAATTCTTTTTTAAAACCGAATGCATTGGCTGCCGTATGAATAAAACTGGCCCGAAGCAGCGTATTATCCATATCAAAAATGGCCACTTTGCGGAGATTGCGGGAGGTTTCACGGATCGCAAATTCCATCTGTTCGCGGATCAGCTGAATATGCTCAAGCGTTTCATAATTATTTTCCCCTGAGTTTTTTGATTTCCGCAAAATAACAGCGGCCACTTCCCGCGACATTTTGCCCAGTTGCTCCAGTGACTGCATTTTGTTTTCAATATGGCCGATACAAACCTCCTCTATCCTTGCCCCGGATTGGTACATATCGATCAGTATACCGATATCCACGCCATATCCTTCTTCAAAATCAAGTTTACGCAGCAATGATTTTCTGCCGGCGATCATCCCGCTCAAAGGTTGAATAAAGGCCGGAAAAGCAGGGTAAAGAATGGAAAGCAGGGGTTTGGCAACTAATTCCGTAACCCGACCGGCCTGCCGGGAAAAATATGATTTGCAAAAATCCATATTGTCATTCAGCAATGGAGAAGCCAATAAAGTGATCACATCTTCGGGATACGTCGTGATATCCGCATCCAGAAAAACCAGCACTTCATTTCCGGCACAGAGAACACCGTCTTTCATGGATGCACCCTTTCCCAGTTTGGTACTGGTGATCACGGTGGCACCCGCTTTCTTTGCCTCTTCCACAGTGTTGTCAAGTGATTTATCATCAACTACGATTACCTCAGTCACATGCGGAGAGTTAAAAGCCAGTCTCACCACATGTGCCACTGTTTTTTCTTCATTCAATGCCGGGATAATTACCGTTATCATGGGAATGCCCTTTTTGGTTATTGTTTCAACTCTATTAAAGTTACCACTTACACGCTGACATCATGTCCCGCTTATATATAACACATACAATTATCTGTAAACCCTTCTGACATAACATATAAGCGGTGTGTGATTTTTAAAAAACCTTTTGTGTTGACTGTACTCATTCCGGTTGATGACCCCTCTCATATTAAACAGGTCAGTAACCGGGGTAAATTGATAATGTAATTAAATCGAAAACAGATGAAACAGCTACTCAAACTGGCTGTCCTGTTTCTTTTCCTCCTGCCTGGGTGCAGTTCTTCCCGTATCACCAGCTCCTGGAAGTCTGACAGAACACAGCCGCAGACCTTTAAGAAAATCATTGTACTGGGACTGATCCGCGAAAATGACCGGCATCTCCGTGAAAGTATGGAACAGCAACTGGTAACCGGGCTACGTAACCTGGGGTATGATGCCACCTGTTCCTGTGACGAGTACAATCCAAAAGCATTTGAAAACCTGACGGAAGAACAGGCCCTTGCCAAACTGAAAAACTCAGGCGTGGATGCCGTAATGACCATTGTATTGCTGGATAAAACCCGCGAACGGTATTACGTGCCCGGCCGTGTGCAGTATACACCCTACCGGATGTACTACAACCGCTTCTGGGGTTATTCCCGTACTATGTACGGCCGGATTTATTCCGAAGGGTATTATACGGAAGACACGAAATACTTCTGGGAATCCAACCTCTATGCGTTGAATGAAAACGAACTGATCTACTCCGCGCAAAGCCAGTCTTTTGATCCGGCTTCGAGTGAAAAAATGGGAGAAGAACACGCGGTAATGCTGACCCGGGATATGCTGAAAAAGAAAGTACTGTCTGACCTGAAAACTGAACCGGTTAAAAAAGCCATGTAATGATGCCGCATCACGCCATCCTGAACTGGACAGGCCGTATCAGTGGTATACTGGTAACGGCCTTTTTCGCCGCCTTCTTTATTGGAGAAGGACTGCCGGATATTCTCAATGGCAAAGGAAATGATTTACTCCGCTTTCTGCCTTTCTGTATTCCGGCCCTGGCCGGTTTTATCCTTGCCTGGTTTTTCCCAATGCGGGGCGGATGGGTGATGATCGGCGGCGCCCTTTTGATGGCGGTCTACTTTTTTCTGAAAGATGATTCCATCATGGCCATGGTGTACGGATTGCCACCCCTGATGATCGGGTTGTGCTTTATTGCCGCAGATAATAAAGAGCTCATCTGAGTATAAGGTATACACAGAACTTCTTACTTTCATACACAGATGGAGACCTTACTTTTATTTCTGTTTGTGCTGGCCGTCCTGGTTTTACTGCTCGGCTTCTTTTTTTCTTCAACGCGAAAAAAAACAACACAGGCACCGGCATTCCCGGACGAATGGCGTCCTGTATTACAGGAACAATCTGTTTTCTACAATGAACTGGACCCCGCTGCCCGAAGGCAGTTTGAAAACCGAATTCAGGTTTTTCTGCAAACCACCCGTATCACCGGTGTAAACACGACCGTGGAAGACCTGGACCGGCTGCTGATTGCCGCCAGTGCCATTATTCCCATATTCGCCTTTCCCGACTGGCAATACATCAACCTGAATGAAGTATTGCTTTATCCTGATTCATTCAACCATGATTTCGAACAAAGTGGCAGTGACCGCGCCGTACTGGGTATGGTGGGCGATGGGGCATTGAATGGCGTAATGGTACTCTCACAGCATGAACTCCGGCAGGCATTCAGTAATAAAACCAGCAAGACCAATACAGCCATTCATGAATTTGCCCACCTGGTGGACAAAACCGATGGTTCCGTGGATGGTATTCCCGAAGTGCTGGTCAAGCAGGCGTATGTGCTGCCCTGGCTGCAGGCGATGCAGAAGGAGATAAAAAAAATACGTGCCGACCGTTCTGATATAAATCCTTATGGGGGCACCAGCGAAGTTGAATTCTTTGCCGTGGCCGCGGAGTATTTTTTTGAACGCCCCGACCTGATGGAAAAAAAGAACCCGGAACTGTACCGGTTGCTGCGCGAAATATTCCTGCAGCAACCGGCTGGTTCCGGGGACAATAAGACAGACCATTCATCCTGAGTAATCCCGCCAGCGCGGAATATTTCGCAGGATTACAATGGAATATTGCCGTGTTTCTTCCTCGGGCGTTTGGCCACTTTGTTTTCCAGCATGGCAAAGGCCTTGATCAGTTTCTTCCTTGTTTCTTTGGGCTCAATTACTTCATCAATAAAGCCGCGTTCGGCTGCTGTATATGGGTTGGCGAAAAGTTCCGCATACTCCGCTTCCTTCTCCAGTAATTTTTTGGCGGGATCATCGGAAGCCGCGATTTCATTTTTGAAAATGATTTCACTGGCGCCCTTGGCTCCCATAACGGCGATCTCTGCACTGGGCCAGGCATAGTTCATGTCCGCACCGATATGTTTGGAGTTCATCACGTCGTACGCACCACCATAGGCTTTCCGGGTAATGACGGTACAACGGGGCACCGTGGCTTCACTCAGGGCATACAGTAATTTGGCACCATTGGTGATAATACCATTCCATTCCTGATCCGTACCCGGCAGGAAGCCCGGTACATCCACCAATACCAGCAACGGGATATTGAAACAATCGCAGAAGCGGGTGAAACGCGCGCCTTTTTTAGAGCTTTCGATATCCAGCACACCGGCCAGACTCATCGGCTGATTGGCTACAATGCCAATACTACGGCCGGCTATCCGGGCAAAACCCACCACGATATTATCCGCATAGTATTTATGTACTTCAAAGAATGAATCGATATCACAAATACCTTCAATCACGCTGCGGATATCATAGGGCTGATTGGCACTGAGCGGTACAATTGTTTCAAGCACTTCCCTGGTTTCATCGCCGAGTTCATACGGATACTTCACCACCACATCCTCACAGTTTTGCGGCATATAACTCAGCAGGGTCTTTACCTGATTAATACAATCCATATCATTGAGTGCGGTCAGGTGCGTTACACCCGACTTGGTAGAGTGCGTGGAGGCTCCACCCAGTTCTTCGGAACTGACTTCCTCATTGGTTACGGTTTTCACTACGTTCGGACCGGTTACAAACATATAACTGGTATTTTCCACCATAATGGTGAAGTCCGTCATAGCGGGCGAATACACGGCACCACCGGCGCAGGGCCCCATGATGGCAGAGATCTGGGGAATTACCCCGGAGGACTGCACATTGCGGTAAAATATATCGGCATAGCCACCCAGTGATCGTACACCTTCCTGGATACGGGCCCCTCCGGAGTCATTCAGTCCCACCATTGGCGCACCAGCCTTCATAGCCATATCCATAATGCGGCAGATTTTTTCCGCATGGGTTTCAGACAGGGCCCCGCCGAATACGGTAAAGTCCTGTGCAAATACATAGACCAGTCTTCCGTTCACCGTGCCATAGCCGGTAACTACTCCATCACCATAAAATTTCTGATCTTCCATTCCGAAGTCTTTGGTGCGGTGCATGACGAGGGCTCCGATTTCTTCAAAAGAACCGGGATCCATCAGCAGTTCCACCCGCTCACGGGCGGTGAGTTTACCTTTTTTATGCTGGGCTTCGATGCGTTTCACACCGCCACCCAGCTTGCCTTCTTCCAGTTTTTTTCGGAGTATTTCAACTTTAGATTTCATTGTTGTAGGTTTTGTGTAGAGTGATATATCGTTTTACTTTGTCATGGTTCGACAAGCCTGCCTGTCCGGTAGGCAGTCTCACCATGACAAGAGCCGCCCTAATGCGCCAGCCTGCGTTTCCAGCTGGTGGATTTATGTTCCACCGGTTGCAGTTTCTTACCGCACTCCTGCCAGTATTTCAAGGCAACCAGGGCGGCTATTTCCGCATTGGCTTTTTGCTTTTCTTTTAATTTCTCAGGCGTATAATAATTCTTTACAAAATGTGTATCAAAGTTGCCTGTAAAGAAAGCATCATGTTCAAACACGAACGTGCCGAAAGGTAATGTGGTGGCCACGCCTTCTATTTTATAGTCCTTGATGGCCTGCAGCATTTTCTGTATGGCTTCCGTGCGGGTCTTACCATGAACCACCAGTTTGGCAATCATCGGGTCATAATAAATAGGAATCGTCATGCCTTCCTCATATCCGTCATCCACCCGGATACCTTCACCCACGGGTTTCTGGTATTTGGTAAGGGTACCGATAGAGGGCAGAAAATTATTCAGCGGATCCTCGGCATATACGCGCAGTTCAATGGCATGTCCGTTGGGTTTAATATCAGCCTGCGTAACTGCAAGCTTTTCACCGCGGGCAATCCGGATCTGCTGTTCCACCAGGTCGAGTCCGATAATCATTTCTGAAACCGGGTGTTCCACCTGCAGACGGGTATTCATTTCCAGGAAATAAAAATTCAGTTTATCATCCACCAGGAATTCAACCGTGCCGGTACTAACATAATTACAGGATTTAGCTACCATCACAGCCGCTTCGCCAATACGGTCACGCATTTCCTGTGTCACCACGGCGGAAGGTGTTTCTTCCACCACTTTCTGGTGCCGGCGCTGGATACTGCACTCGCGTTCGAGTCCGTGGATCACATTACCATATTTATCGGCCACCACCTGTACTTCGATGTGGCGGGGTGATGTAACATATTTTTCAATGAAAACGGACCCATCCCCGAAAGAAGATTTCGCTTCACTGATCGCCCGTTCCATTTGTTCCTGCATATCATCCGCTTTCTCCACTATCCGCATACCCTTACCGCCCCCACCGGCCGATGCCTTTATCAGGATCGGGTAACCGATTTTATTGGCAATATCAATGGCTTCATTTACATCCTCAATAGCCCGGTCAATACCCGGCACCATGGGAATATTATATTTCTTCACACTTTCTTTGGCGGCCAGTTTGGAACCCATTACCCGCATGGCTTCCGGCGTGGGGCCGATAAATTCGATACCGGCATCCGTGACCTTCTGTGCGAAATCGGCATTCTCACTAAGGAAACCATAGCCCGGATGAATACCATCCACAGCAAGCTCCTTACAGATTTCGATTATTTTATCCCCGTTCAGGTAGGACTGATTGGAAGGGGCCGGTCCGATACAAACAGCTTCATCTGCAAATAACACATGTGGGGAATGACGGTCGGCTTCCGAATAGACCGCCACCGATTTTATTCCCATTTTGCGGATGGTCCGCATAATACGCAGGGCAATTTCACCCCGGTTGGCAACTAATATTTTTTTCATTGCAAGAATTTTAAAGAGTGAGTTATTCCAGTTCCACCAATACCTGGTTCTTATCAACGGCCTGGCCAGCGGTAACGGCGATTCGCTTAATCACGGCATCGGCCTGTATCATGATACTGTTCTCCATTTTCATGGCTTCCAGGATCAGGATACGGTCACCTTCTTTTACGGATTGTCCTTCCGTAACGGCAATACTGAGTACCAGCCCCGGCATCGGCGCCTTGATTTCCTTGATTTGTTTGGTAGTGGCTGTACTGAATCCCATGCTGTCCAGCATCTGGTCCAGTTCATCTTTTACTTCCATATCAAAACTTTCACCATCCAGTTCCAGTTTGATTTTCTTTCCGGTAATATCTGCATCGAGAAGCCGGGCATTGACTGAACGGTTGTCGCGGATAAGATTAAACTCCTCCGGTGATCTTTTGTAAAAATCGGCCGCGTCAATTTCTGCCTGGGTAAAGGAGAAGACAAAATCATTTGCCTTTACCTTATAGGTTTTAATTGTGTCTGACATATAGCAAGGGATTTACTTGTAAGTTACCTGATTTGAAAAAGATAGAAGGCCTTTTCATCATAGCCTGCCCAATGGGGATTTAAATGGCACCGGGGCAAGCGCCGCCGGTTTTTAAAACAATCAGACTGCAAGGTTGGTGATAATCAATTGTTATTTGATGACTATCATCAATCATCCACCAAACATACATCAATGTGACAGGCAACAATGAATTGTCACCGGACGGTCATGTGCTGTGTTTTTTAATTTCCAAAACACGTGAAATACATTGTATACGTTTATACACCACCGCGGCACAGAATTACCAGCACTGTTTCTTCGGCCAGTTCAAGAGCCGCAAAAACATGGGCATATAAACAGTATGTAAAAGGGGGTTCCAGTGTTATAAATTCCGTTCAAACCAATCCGCTGCCAGTTCGGCCACTTCCTGTAGTTTACCGGTTTCTTCAAATAAGTGCGAAGCACCTTCCACAATTACCAGTTCATTCGGGCAACGTAGTTTATTACAGGCTTCCCGGTTCAGGTCAAGTACTTCATCATCCAGTGAACCGACAATTAATAATACAGGCGCCTGCACCAGGGGGAGTGAACGGTAAGCCAGATCTGGTCGTCCGCCCCTCGATACGATTGCTTTAATGCTGCCCGGCATCAGCGAAGCCGCGCCTAAAGCAGAAGCAGCGCCGGTACTGGCCCCGAAGTAGGCAATATGATAATTCCGGAATACCGGTTGTTCTTTGATCCAGTTGGTAACAGCAGCCAGGCGTTGTGTAAGCAGGGCAATATCGAAACGGGCGGTATGGGTTATGCTTTCGCGGGAAGTAAGCAGATCGACCAGCAGGGTAGCCATGCATCTTTCGTTCAGGAGTCCGGCCACATACTGATTACGCGGACTGTACCGGCTGCTCCCGCTTCCATGGGAGAAGATCACAATGCGGTCCGCATTTTCCGGAACATCCAGCCGGCCTTCCAATGTTACTGAGCCTACAGGGATATAAATATTCTCTCCGATTTCTTTTTTCATGATAGCAGCCGGCAAACCCCGATGGCAACAGGTTTTCCATATTGAAAGTACAGAGCCCTGCATACCGAATGAAGTGAGTTCACTCATATCCGCCGCTGAATCTGATCATAAGCGGGCCTAATCAGGATACGGCTGCTGAAAAATGTTCAGCCGGAATGCGGTAGCTTTAAACAAACTAATACATATGCCTTTCAGCTATCTCGTTTACGGATCGGCCGGATTACTGTTACTCACATTTCTGGTATGGCTGTTTTCCCGCAACAAAAAAGATTGATTATTTGTTTTTCTTCTTTTTTGGCGGGTGCATCAGATCGCGGATCACCACAGAGGCCGCCACGGCCCCGAATACGGCCGGCAAATAAGAAATGGTGCCATACGCCGATTTTTTATAGCGCTGGCCGGGAGTGAGCATCAGGCTCTCTTTAATTGGCATTTCAGGAGAAAACACCACTTTGATTCCTTTATGGATACCATAATGTCTCTTTAACTGTTTACGCACCTGCTGGGCAAACGGACAATGATGTGTTTCGGAAATATCCACCACCTGCAACCGGGTTGGATCCAGTTTGGCCCCGGCTCCCATACTGCTGACCAGATGCAGGCCACTTTCATACGCCAGTTTAATAAATGTGATCTTCGGGGTGATGCTGTCAATGGCATCAATAATATAAGAGGGACGATGACTCAGTTGTTCTTCCACCATGGCCGGGTTAATAAATTCGCGCACTACATCCAGTTCCAGTTCAGGATTAATAGCCTTCAGTCTGTCTGCCATGATCAGTGCTTTGGATTCTCCATGATTCGTGGCCAGTGCCGGCAACTGCCGGTTGCGGTTACTGGGATCCACCACATCACCATCAATGATGGTCATACGCCCCACCCCGCTGCGCGCTATAAACTCCGCCGCATAGGAACCCACACCGCCCAGTCCAACCACCATCACATGCGCCTGGGCCAGTCGTTGTAATGCCTCATCACCAATCAGCAATTGGGTCCGTGAAAGCCAGGAAAAATCAGTTGTCATAGTTGAATCACGGTACCAAATACCGTCTCCGCATTTTGTTGAATCTGCAAAACAAGGGAATTATGATCAATTGATAAAGCCTTTGCGGCCCGGTCATAAACCGTTTCCACAGACAGATCCGCGTCATCGGTCTCCAGGAAAAAACGGTCAGGCGGCAGGGAGGCCAGCACCTGTTGCGTTCGGGTATGCTGCAGCGATTTTCCCAATGAAATATAATAACCCGCACTGATTATCCGATGGGCCAGCTGCTGATTTTTTGCAAAGCCGTGAAAGATCACCGGAACCGTATTCTTTGCATTTTCCAGCAGGGCCAATACGTCATCCCAGGCCCGTACACAATGAATCACTAAGGGTTTCCCTATGGTATTGGCCCATTCCACCTGGGCGGCAAACAGTTGTTTCTGCAGGGGAAAAGGGGTTTCACAAGCCTTATCCAGCCCGGTTTCCCCAATGGCCAGTACGCCGGGAATACGACTGCGGAGCCGGAGCAATTCAAGTTGTTTTTCCCAATGAACCGGGTCAATATACCACGGATGAATTCCCATAGAATACAGGCCTGTGGCGGATTCCAGCGGTTCCGATTCCCGCCGGTTCTGCAACGCCCAGACCCCGTGTCCCGGGGCATTATGGGTGTGTATATTGATGTACATGTACTGTTTTTACTGACGCAATATAGCAACTGCGCCGGGTGAAAACCGGGTTTTCATTGGGAAAAATGGGATTTCATTGTGGAAAAACAATGAGAAAAAAACCTGCTGATTTTTTTCTCATTGTGCGTACAAGTAAAGAAATCATCTATATTTGATACCGGTATACAGCATACCCATTAACATTCTAAATCTAAAAAACATGGCAACAAAGAAAAAAGCAGCTGCAAAGAAACCCGCTGCTAAAAAACCCGCTGCAAAGAAACCCGCAGCTAAAAAAGCCGCTGCTAAAAAACCTGCAGTGAAAAAAGCAGCTAAGCCTGCAAAACCCGCTAAGAAGAAATCTGCCCGCAAGCCGAACGCAGCTTTCATGAAAGCCCTGACTCCCAGCGCCGCATTAGCCGCTGTGGTTGGTGCTAAAGCACTGCCTCGTACAGAAGCAGTTAAAAAAATCTGGGCTTATATCAAAGCCAACAAACTGCAGGATGCTAAAAACAAACGTAATGTAAACACTGATGCCAAACTGAAAGTTGTTTTCGGTAACAAAGCACAGGTTTCCATGTTTGAAATCGCTAAATTCCTCGGCAAACACCTGAGTTAATATCAGCACTTTCAATAGTAAAAGCCGGTCTCTCAAACAGACCGGCTTTTTTATTGCCCGGAACTCCGTTTTCCGGGTTAACTAACCGGCGTCATTTTATCTGTCGCAATAATAGACTACCTTACTATAGTACCAATCAGCCTGCAACATGAACAGCGGTGTTAATTTCAACAACCAGATCAAGCAGGTGATTATCCTTGTTTTGCTGATCCTGCTTGTCTATCTGTCTATACGGGAACTCTATATATTTTTTCCAGGTCTGCTGGGCGCATTAACGCTTTATATTCTCAGCCGCAACAGTTATTTCCAGCTGGTCTATCATTACAAATGGAAAAAGGGACGTACAGCCGGACTCTACCTGCTGGCATATTCACTCCTGCTGGCCGCATTGGTCTGGTTCACCTTTGTGCTTGTGGAAAGACAGGTGCATCCTTTTCTGAAAGATCCGGCGGCTACCATGACCCGGATACGGGAAGCGGTGAATGCCGCGCAGGCTAAAACCGGTTTTACCCTGGTATCGGCTGAAAGCCTGACCGGACTGCAACAAAAACTATCGGCCATTCTTCCCTCGCTGGTCAATGACACATCCAACCTGATAGTAAACCTGGCGATTTTATTATTCCTGTTATATTATATGCTGGTAAACGGGAAAGCCATTGAAAACTACATTTCGGATATTCTTCCGTTAAAACATGCCAATGTGGTCTTGCTGGCCACAGAAACCAAAAGGATCGTACGGGCCAGTGCACTCGGTATCCCGATTATTTCCCTGATACAGGGGATTACCGCCACTATTGGCTATATCATTTTCGGACCTGACAATGTTATCCTGTGGGGATTCCTCACCGGTGTCTTTGCTTTCTTTCCGGTTATCGGTACCATGGTGATCTGGGTTCCCCTGGTCGTTTTTATGTATGCCAGCGGCGACAACTTGAATGCCACCGGCCTGCTGTTGTACAGCGTGATTGTGACAGGAAACGTGGACTATCTGGCCAGAATCAGTGTTTTAAAAAAACTGGGACAGGTACACCCCGTTGTAACCGTACTGGGAGTAATGGTCGGCCTCGGACTATTTGGTTTTATCGGTCTTATTTTTGGCCCCTTACTGGTCAATTATATAATTCTGCTGTTCCGGATCTACAGCAATGAATTTGTACTGGAGAAGAATTAAAAAAGGGTTGCGCTGCTTACATGCAGTACAACCCTCTATGATGTGAGATGTGTGTTGTGAGATGTGAGGCCTTCTACGAAGCTATCTTATCAACCTTTCAACCTGCCCCTTCAGGTGTCAGGTGCCAGGTGCCAGGAAGCATTGATTAATCATTACGCCTTTTTCAACCTCTCAACCTTAAACCTTACACTACACATGTCCTTCCGCCAGCATAGCATCAGCCACGCGTACAAATCCGGCAATATTTGCTCCTTTTACATAATCAATACTGCCATCTTCTTTCCGGCCATGCTGCATACACTGTTCGTGAATACTGCTCATGATCATCTTTAATTTATGCTCTACTTCTTCCCGGGTCCAGGAGAGACGGATTGAGTTTTGAGACATTTCCAGTCCGGAAGTGGCCACGCCACCTGCATTGGCTGCTTTACCCGGCGCATACGCGATGCCTTTTTCCTGCAATACTTCAATGGCTTCAGGAGTGGTCGGCATATTGGCACCTTCAGCTACCAGTTTACAACCACCTTTTATTAACAGCAGGGCGCCTTCCTTGTCCAGTTCATTCTGAACCGCACAGGGCAATGCCACATCGCAAGGTATTTTCCATGGCTTTTCTCCTGCATAATAAGGCACATTGTATTTATCCGCATATTCGGAAATACGGCCACGGCGCACGTTCTTCAATTCCAGGATATACTCCAGTTTTTCCTGATCAATACCATCCGGGTCATAAATAAAGCCGTCGCTGTCTGAAGCGGTTAATGGTATACCGCCCATGGCAATTGTTTTTTCAATGGCATACTGCGCCACATTACCACTGCCGGATACAACCACTTTTTTATTCTTCAGGGTTTCATTTTGTGTTTTCAGCATTTCTTCTACAAAGAATAACAATCCATAACCGGTTGCTTCAGGACGGATCAGGCTACCGCCATAGGTAAAGCCTTTACCGGTCAGCACGCCGGTAAATTCGTTGGACAGGCGTTTATACTGACCAAACAAGAATCCTATTTCACGTCCGCCCACACCAATATCACCGGCAGGTACATCGGTATCGTTGCCGATATGCCTGTAAAGCTCCGTCATAAAACTCTGGCAGAAACGCATCACTTCGTTGTCGGATTTTCCTTTGGGATCAAAATCAGATCCGCCTTTGGCGCCGCCCATGGGCAATGTGGTCAGTGAATTTTTAAATACCTGCTCAAAGGCCAGGAACTTCAGAATACTCAGATTTACATTGGGATGGAAACGGAGTCCGCCTTTATATGGACCAATCGCGTTGTTCATCTGAATCCGGTATCCCCTGTTTACCCGGAAATTTCCATTGTCATCCACCCAGGGAACCCGGAAGATGATGATACGTTCCGCTTCAGTCATACGCTCAAGCACATTCGCTTTCTGGTATTCGGGGTGTTCCTCGATATACGGGATAATGGCCTGGGCTACTTCAGAAACAGCTTGTAAAAATTCTGGTTGGTCAGGATTACGTTTTTTCATGTATTGCATGAACCTGTCAACAACGGGTATTTGTGTTGTTAACATACAGCAAGATTTAAATTGAACAATCGTTTTATACTGATCCTGGTAAGGGTATTGCCTGATCAGTTTTCAAAAGTAGAAAGGGGCAGCCCCTTTATAAAATGAGCAAAGTCAGCAATTTGGCGGATTTTACATGAGTATAGACATACGAACGACTGTTCAACTTCATGCCTGTTGAATTTCCAGCGCTTAACTTACCGTTTAGTACTTAATGGCATCATTCCCTATTACTTAAATCCGGAAATGAATGGTCCGTTTAGAGCGCTTCCCGGTTGCCGGACAGCCGGGATTCTTTAATTTCATACCCGCCAGACCAACTTAACAACATGCAGAAAATTCTTGACGATTGCGGCATACAGGCAGACCGTACCATGGCAGTGCATGGCGGGGATATAAATGAAACCTGGCAGATACAACGTGGGGAAGAACAATTTTTTCTGAAATTCAATAATGCCGGTCTGTATCCAGGAATGTTCCAGGCTGAAGCAGCCGGTCTGGAAGCCTTGCGTAGCAACAGCAATATATATATCCCGGGCGTTATTAAAACCGGACAGGCAGCGAATAAACAATATCTCCTGCTGGAATGGATTGAGAAAGGACAACCGGCGGACCGCTTCTGGGAAAATTTTGCCCGGGATCTGGCTGGAATGCACCAGAAGATCCAGCCTTACTTTGGCTGGGTCAGTGATAATTATATCGGGCGGTTGAAACAACGAAATAAACAGGAAGACACCTGGGATGAATTCTATACAGAACACAGGATCATGCCCCTCGTGGAAATGTTGTTTAATAAAGGCTCATTCAACCGGAATGACCTCAATGCTGCCGGCCATTACTGCAACCAGCTGGATTCCCTGTTCCCTGTTGAGCACCCGTCCCTGTTACACGGCGATCTCTGGAGTGGCAACTATTCAGTAACCCCGGCCGGACAGGCCTGCATTTTTGATCCGGCCGTCTATTTTGGTCACCGCGAAATGGACCTCGGCATGACCCGTCTTTTTGGGGGCTTTGATGATCGTTTCTATGCGGCCTACCATGAAGCTTATCCGCTGGAACAGGGCTGGGAAAAAAGGCTGAAACTCACGGAAGCCTATCCCCTGCTGGTTCATGCCGTACTGTTCGGAGGCTTCTATGTAAACAGGGCCCGGGAAATTCTCAGCTATTTCAATGAATGGACCTGAACATGATAGCCAAGTATAGCCCGTGAATCATGCCTGCAGGTAACCTGCGTCATCCCGCCCCCCTTCCCCACACCGGTATATTACCTCTGCCAACGCATCCGTTACCCCGGTTTCTTTTTGCTGAACCTTTAAAACGGGTTTTATGAATCAAGTCAGCACAACGGCCGTCCGGATAGAAAAAAAATACCGCTGGCTGCCCCTTGTTTTTATCGGGCTCCTCGGTCTTTTTACACTCCTCCTGCTAAAGCTGTATCCGGATGAAAAGTCTTTCTCCGTGGTTCGTATTCCCGGAAAAAACGGGGCCATTAATTTTTCTAAAGCCTATCACCTGAGAATGTTTCAGAATGGCATCCATCACCAATCAGCCCTGCTGGCTGAAGAAGATGACTGGATCGGCATGAATGACTATTACTTCCGGTATCACACACCGGAAACGGATACGCTGCGGGTGGATGACAGTGGCGACTCCATGATCCTGGTAAATGGAAAAATACACGCATTGATTGTAGAATATGAAGAAGAGCTGCTGCCCTTTTTCAGGCAGATGAACAAGGAATCACTCCGTGAGCTGGAGACCATTTTTTTCAGAGATTCTGTTCCTTTGTCCTACCTGCCGTACCTGGAAACAATTGCCCGGCAATACCCAACCACTTCCCTGGTATTTGAAGACTGGGAAGGCGTTGATCTGGCCGCTGATTACAGAAAAAAAGCCGGTTACTTCAGTCCGCGTTATGTCAGCCAACCGGCCGGTAACAACAGTATTAACGATTTGGCCGGCTGGAATAAAGCGGAATGCCTTTATCTGAACCTGATTGATTCTGTAATTACGAATCCGCTTCCTCCGCTTCCTGCCATGAATCAATGCATCATTTACAGTGAGCACCTGGTTGCCTTACCAGCCAACTTCTTCAGTAATAATCCGCAATTGCGCAAGGTCTCCCTGCTTACGGACAAACCGTTTTTCTCCGTGGTGAAACCACTGGAAAAACCGGATGAACTCGTGATGCACTTCAGTAAGGGTACAGGATCTGTTGATGAATTATCGGACCAGCTGAACCAGTTATCCGTATTGATGATTTCAGGCCCATGCACCCGAATTGAACTGATGGCCCGGGCCAGGAAACTGAAATGGATCGGCTTCCCGGTTAATACCTCACAGGAAACCTTTAATGAAGTGATGGGGTCTTTGAAAAAACTACAAGTGGCCGGGCTGCCGGGCAGTAAATCCATCCGCAATTATTCCGCTTTACAGCAATTGCCGGATCTGCGCGGATTGATAATTACCGATACTGTTACGGATATAAGCACCATCAGTTCATTGAAAAAACTGAGGTACCTGTCTGTGCCGATGGCCGATCAGCACGACAGTACCACACTGCTTACGCTGGAAAAAGCGTTGCCGGGTTGTATTATAGTGGCTAACAGTGGCGCTTGTGTGGGCTCCGGCTGGTTGTTGTTATTACTGCCCGTAGTCATTGCATTCACCTGGTTTCGCCTCAAATATAAAACGGTCAACCATGCTGACACTGCAACTGATTAAAACCACCCCGCGGCAGGCAGCCATTGATATACTGGCCTGCAGCGGCTGCCTGGTTATTTTCGGGTTGCTGATCAGCTGGCCGGTGCCGGTTAAATGGGCGGGAGGAATTCCCCTGCTGATCGCGGGGTATTTTATCAGCCGGAATATAACTATAACGTATAACCGAACAACTTTCAATTTGACCCGGCCGGCCAATCAGCGGTTGTTGTTGTATTGTTTCAGCGCGGTATGGCTGGGTCTGGCAGGCTCATTCTATTACCGGGTCAGTTTTTCCTTACCCTTGCTCCCGGTATACTTCCGGACCTTCTGCCTGTTGGCGGTCAGTATTGGTCTGATGGAAGAGTTGTTGTTCCGGGGGTTTGTACAAACACGGTTTCAAACCGTTAGTCCTTATTGGGCCATTTTTGTTGCCGCACTGGCACATGCTTCCTATAAATCAGCGCTATTCCTGTCACCGGTTACGGCCGGCATCACACCCATCTGGTTATTTTTCTCCTGGTCATTTCTTGCGTTCATTTTGCTGGGCGCTTTGCGGCATTGGTCAGGAAGTCTCTGGCCGCCAGTGCTGGTACACGTAATCTTCGACCTGCTGGTCTATGCAGAAAACAATGAAGCCCCTGTCTGGATATGGTAATACGGCTGGTTTATTTATCCCGCAGGTAAAATGTCTCAGACTTGGTGATCCATGAAATACCAAAGGAAACCAGGGCAATGGATTCAAACCAGTACACCAGGCTGTATTTTTCACATATCTCCTGTTTAAGCACGACCAGGCTGAACGTGATGGCCAGTATACAGGCAATCATGATGATACCACAGACCAGATAGACTTTATTCCGGTTTTTCTTTTCCGGCGTCATGGCTTTAGCCGGATTTGTTTTACGAAACAAAACCAGGGAGAAAAAGATAAAAACGGAAAACAGGGAAAGCGCAAAAACAAAATGCGCGTAGTAAACCCAGCATCCGTTACAATACGTGGTGGGAAACAAGGCCAGTCCCAGGGCGGCCACACAACCAATATCGGCTGTCCGGTTATCCAGTTTATCGGGACCTTTATAGGAGAGCAGGAAAAAGCCCAGTACAAACAATACACCGACCAGGATATCGCCGCCGGCGCCGTTGTCATAATAATCGCTGATGGAAAATTCAAGCGCGGGAGAGCCGTTAGAAATCCATTTTCCAAACACCACCAGTATGGGCAGTAAAATGCCCGTGGCGCCGATCAGGATTCGGAGTGTGTAATAGGAAATGATCTGGTCATTGGGCCGCGTGGCGGTCTCTTGCTCATGTTGGGATAAGGGATGCATGGCCGTATATTTTCAGGATTGATTATGTCCATGAAAATAATACTATCCCGTGATACTTACTCGCCGATATGTTTTTTATGTGCTTTGTGATGACCCAGTTCCAGTTCATAGTTCATTCCGGCCAGTACAAACTGCTGATTGATATGTCCCCATGTGTGCAGGTACTCGGTATGAAAACCCCAATGGCCTTTTTGCCAGAGCAAACCGGCTCCCGCATTGATGGACCAGAAACGATCTGTTACCGCTTCTCCCATCGGAATTTTGGAAACTTCCTTTTCGGATGTATGACTGAAACCGGTGATCGGGTAAACATATAAATGATGACCCAGGGAAAGATTATAGTGAAAGTTGATATCAATATCCCAGGCAGAAGTATTTACCTCTGCATCCGCATGGCTGGTGACCGGAAAAAAGCGGTTCACTTCCACACCACCGGCCAGTTTTTCACTGAAATGATAAAAACTGCTGATGTTCAGTCCGTTTACTTCATGCATCGTCTGGCGGATTACACCCAGATCAAAACTGATTTTCTGCTGCGCATGAACCATTGTTGCGGCCAGCAGGAATAGGGCGAGGAAGGGCATCTTTTTCATGTTGCAAAGGGAAAAAATGTTTCCGGTTGCTGCACATGACTTTTGTATGACAATTCCTTGATAATTGTCAGGATTCAGGCATTTTGCCCTTATTTTTAATAGGCTGACCGGTTTTTTCAACTACTATAAAAGAAATCATATGCATAAAAAAGACCTCTGGTTAAAACTCCGTAATTACACCTTTGACCATGTGGTGAGCCCCGGGCTCTGGGATAAAATTTCAGCCCGGTTCGGAAAAACGGATCCCTCGCTGATGGCTTTCGCCCATAAAATCGGGAAAAAACATGGCTGGACAACCCCGTTTACCCTGCGGGCTATTCATGAATACAAAAAGTTCATCTTTCTCGGACTGGTCAGTGATTTCCAGGTGACGCCTTCAAAAATCATTGATGTGGTATGGCATGAACACCTGTTATTCAGCAAGGCCTACCGTGAATTCTGCGATCAGGTAATCCGTCAGCCTTTTGATCATTATCCTGAACTGGTACCCATGGAAGACCAGACCGGCCGGTTCAGTGCACAATACCTGGATACCGTTGCCTTATATAAAAAGGAATTTGATATTGATCCACCCGTGGCTATTTGGGGCGACACCAAATTTGATCAGGAGCAGGTGAAGAAAAACGGATACCAGTCAAAGAAAAAAGATACCGGTACAAGTGACAGCGGAAGCGACGGAATTATTTACGGTAACGAACCGCTATACAGTCATTTTGAAAGCGAGCCGGCCGTAGCCTATCCGGAATTCAGTGGCTACGAAGGTGGAGATGCCGGTGGCGGAGGTGCCAGTGGTGACTGGGGCGACAGCAGCAGCGATAGTGGCAGTGACGGCGGGGGTGACAGTGGCGGATGCAGCGGAGGTTGTGGTGGCGGAGGTGACTGATCAAGTCAAGGATCCTTTTTACAATCAGCCATTATACCCGTTGTACTTCCAGCTCGAAACTGAATACACTTCCTTTGTCTTTTGTGCTGCGCAACAACAGATCAGATCCCATGAGGTCAAGGAATTTTTTACTGATAGAGAGGCCGAGTCCGGTGCCGCCATATTTACGGCTGATAGACGTGTCGGCCTGTGAGAAAGCCTGAAAAATAATCAGCTGTTGCTCGTGTGGTATACCAATACCCGTATCTGAAATAGAAAAGAAAAGTGTTTGTTTATTATCACTGTCTGGCTCAGACTGTACTTCCACCCGCAATTCCACCCGTCCCTTTTCCGTAAACTTAATGGCGTTACCCAACAGGTTATTCAGTACCTGTTCCAGTTTCATATCATCCAGTATACAGTTTTCAGGTATACAGGGATCCGGATGATAAATAAAGGCAAGTCCTTTAGCAGCTGCCGTTACCCGGATCTTATTGCAACAGCGCCTGATCAGTGCCGGCAGGTCGCTCTTCACCAGTTCAAGTCCCATTTTACCGGATTCAATTTTGCTGAAATCAAGTATCTGGTTAATCACACGCAGCATGGATTCCGCTGACTCTTTCAGGTGACCCAGGTATTGTAATTGCTGGGGCTGCGGGTTGGTATTCATCAGGATATCTGTAAACCCCAGTACGCCGTGGAGCGGTGTACGCATTTCATGCGACATGTTGGCCAGAAAATCAGATTTATAGCGGCTGGCCCGTGTGGCTTTATCCGCCAGCAGTTGCGCATCCGCCGTTACTTCCTGTAAGTGCTGCGCCTGCTGATGTCGCAGGATAACGGAACCCAGGTTATCGGCCAGTAACTGCAACAACTGACGTTGTGCTTTCTCCCAGGCTATTTTATTTTTTACTGCATCAAAGCCAATAAAACCATACAATTTACCTGCGGCCGTTACCGGCAATACAAGTAATGACAGTATCCCCTGTGGTTCCAGAATGGATTTCTCGGCAATCCAGGCTGCAGGCAATAACTGCACATCAGGGATATACACTTCTTCGTTATTCCGGAGTTTTCGCATCCATTCCGGGAATATGTCAACCGGCAGTCCTTTCAGGTTGTCAATTTCCGGATTGATGCCTTCCGAACACCATTCATGACTGTTATCCATTGTCTGCTGATGTTCATTGAAACGGAAAATATAGGCTCTGTCTGCGTTGGCAAAAGATCCGATACGTGCCAGTACCGCATTCACTGATTCATCAAAATTTTCCTGTGTGGTTTGCAACAATGTGCTGGTGGCATAAATCATCTGCTCTTCAAATGCGGCCTGGAAGCGGATACTCGCTTCCACTTTTTTCTGTTCCGTACAATCCATCACGCA
>Ga0209480_10000383_pt1 | contig 37623 bp, 30 predicted proteins | sample JI61114C2DNA_FD_187501 | JGI IMG/M metagenome (GOLD analysis project Ga0209480, IMG submission 187501) | Wastewater effluent complex algal communities from Wisconsin, to seasonally profile nutrient transformation and Carbon sequestration -... | ecosystem: Engineered > WWTP > Effluent > Algae... | reverse complement strand
GGGATGCGTGGCGCTGGCAACTGGCGCTGGCGAAAGGTCAGAAGTAGACTCCGAAGAGGAGGCAGCCCAGCGTGGTTGCAAAGCCCAAGGCCATGCCGGTGGCCATCTCTCCCCAGGTGTGGTCTGTCACCAGCAAGCGCGCGCTGCCCAATACGCCTGCGAGCACGAAGAGCACAGGCACCAGCGCCGTCGAAGAACCGTGCAACATTCCTAGGCCGATCACCATGCCAACCACGCCACCGATTCCGGCCATGTGGGCGCTCACCTTCCAGCGAATGCCAAGGAGCAGAAGACCGACCGTGGACAACAAGATGCCCGTGAACAATGCCAGCACGGCGGGATGAAGGGGCGTGCGCCGCAAGAGGTAGTAGGCCATCGCGAAGTAGACCAACGTTACCACGTAGGGCGCAGTTCGTTCTTGCCGACGCGGCATGGCCAGCGCGGAAACGGCGCCACTGCGCAACATCAGTAAGGTGCTGGTGATGGGGAACACGGCGGTCATCAGGAAGATCATGCCGAGCAGCATGTGTCGCCCGCGTTCGGGGATCATCATGGCCAACAGCGGGTCCAGTGCAAGGGCCAAGGCCAAGGCCACCGTGGGCATCCACACGGGGTGAAGGGCCAACGAAAGCGCGTGTGCCGCCTTGCGCATCAAAGCTCCTTGCGCAGGCGTGCCACCGGCATGTGCAATTGCTCGCGGTATTTGGCCACGGTGCGCCGGGCGATGTTGTAGCCCTTTCCGCGCAAGAGTTTAGTCAGTTCGTCATCGGTCAGCGGGCTCTGCTTGTCCTCCGCAATGATGGCTTCCTCCAGGATCTTCTTCACCTCGCGCGTGCTCACTTCTTCTCCACTGTCCGTGGTGAGGCTTTCGCTGAAGAAGAATTTCAGCAGATAGGTGCCGTGGTCGGTCTGCACGTATTTGCTGTTCGCCACGCGGCTCACCGTGCTGATGTCCATGCCCACCTTTTCGGCGATGTCCTTCAGGATCATCGGCTTCATCTTGGTGTCGTCGCCGGTGAGGAAGAAATCGCGCTGGTGTTCCAGGATCGCCTCCATGGTGATGAGCAGCGTGTTCTGGCGTTGCTTGATGGCATCGATGAACCATTTGGCGGAATCGAGCTTTTGCTTGATGAAGACCAGCGCATCCTTGGCGTCCTTATCTTTCTTGTTGCGCTGGTACTCTTTGATCATGTCGCGGTACTGGCGGCTTACGCGCAGCTCCGGAGCGTTCCGCCCGTTCAGTGAAAGCTCGAGCTGTCCGTCCACGGCGTTCACGACGAAATCCGGCACGATCACCTGCGCGGGACGAGAAGAATCGCGACCGGTGTTTCCCGGTTTTGGATTGAGCTTCACGATCACCTCGATGGCATCTTTCAACGCTTCCTCATCGATCTCCAAGCGGTCCATGATGCGCTCGTAGTGCTTCTTTGTGAAGGCGTCAAAATGCTTGTCCACGATGGCCTTTGCGGTCAATACGTCCACGGCGTTGTGCATCCGTTCCAACTGGATCAGCAAGCATTCCCGCAAGTCCCGTCCCCCCACACCGGGAGGGTCCAATGATTGGACATGTTTCAAGACCCTGGCGAGTTCCACTTGGTCTGTCATGATGTTGGCGGTGAAGGCCAAATCATTCTCGATCTGCAAGAGGTCGCGCCGCAGGTATCCGTCCTCGTCTAAATTACCGATGAGGTGTTCGGCCAATTCCTCCGTGCGCTCATCCACCTGCCGCAGGGAAAGTTGGGTACGCATGGCATCTTGGAACGTGGTGCCGCCTGACAGCGGTGTTTCGCGATCCTCATCGTCAGCACTATGGTTGTTCGCACTGAGCCGATAGTCGGGCGTATCATCGTCTTGGAAATAATCGCTCAGGTCGAACTCTTCGTTGCTGGATTCGGTGCTTTCCTCGTTGTCGGTTTGTTCCGTTATGCTCAGTTCTTCATCCTCTACGTCCTCCCCTTCCTCCAATGCGGGGTTTTCCTCGATTTCCTCCTTAATGCGCTGCTCAAGTTCCAACGTAGGGACTTGCAGCAGCTTCATCATCTGGATCTGCTGGGGGCTCAGCTTTTGCTGGAGCTTCTGGGAGAGGTATTGCTTGAGCATGGCAACGTGGCGGAATGGTATTCCGTCCTTTAGGCTTGTGCGTGCGAAGTTACCGCCCCAAGGGATTGGGCGCGCAAGTCGGCATATGGCACATTCAACATCTCGAGTTGCAAATGGCGGCAGGCGGGCACTTGTTGCTACCTCTAAAGTCCAAATCGCCTAAATGTCCATGTCCATTGGGAATTCGGCCTACATTTCGCCATGCATAAATCCTTACGGCAATCGGCCATTTTCATTCTGGCCTGTTTTCTCCTCAGCGGTTGCACCCTGGGCCGCTTCTTCATCTACAATTTCGCCGACACCAAGGATCATCGGAAATTCCCTTCGCGGGATTTGCCTGCCTCGCCTACGCCGTTCCACTATGCCGAAGCAGCTAAGGAAATGGAATTGAAAACCACTAATAAAGACAGCATTAAGTTTCCCTTTGAGAACACACTCGCAGATCACAAAACGGTGGCTTTCTTGGTGATCCATCGCGATACGATCGTTTACGAGCGGTACTTCAAAGGCTACGACCCGTCTCGGATCCATACGTCATTTTCGGTGGCAAAGTCCGTGATAAGCATGTTAATTGGCTGTGCCATTGAAGACGGAATAATTAAGGGCGTAGACCAACCGGTCACAGACTTCATTCCGGAATTGAAAGAGAAGGGCTTCGACAAGGTGACCGTGGAAAACCTACTGCAAATGACCAGTGGGCTCAAGTTCAACGAAAGCTACTACAATCCTTTCGGCGATGCCGCCAACTTTTATTATGGCCGACACCTGTATAAAAGCATGTCACGGATGAAGCTGAAGGCCGCGCCGGGCGAGCATTTCGAATACCAGAGCGGAAGCAGCCAATTGCTGGGTTTGGTGTTGGAGCGGGCACTGCGCAATGCTAATGACCCGCGCACGGTAACGGCTTACCTGAACGACAAGCTATGGTCCCCATTGGGAATGGAATACCCGGCTTCCTGGAGCATCGACCAGAAGGAAGGGGGCATTGAAAAGACGTTTTGCTGCATCAATGCCCCTGCAAGGGACTTTGCCAAGCTTGGCTCCCTCTATTTGCACAAAGGCGAATGGAACGGAAAACAGTTGGTTCCGAAGGAATGGGTTGAGCAAAGCACCCGCTTGGACTCAACCAATGGAAGCGATTGGTCATATCAATATCAATGGTGGCTCCCTTCACGTGAAGGAGATTTTGAGGCCCAAGGGATTTTGGGGCAGTACATTTATGTTGACCCCGCCCGGGAACTCGTGATCGTGCGGTTGGGTACCAATTACGGCAATATGAATTGGAGTTCAGTGTTCCGCAAAATAGGAAAGTTGTTTCCATGACCGGGTCAGCCCAGAGTTGGCTTCCCTGCTAAAGCTTTGTACCTTTGGCCCTCCTTATTTAGACCATTTCCAGATAAGGTGTTCGGCATGATCAAAGTAAGCGACAACGCACGGGTTGAATTCACCAAGCTCTTGGGCACTGAAGGCCGTGGCCCTCAGCACTTCGTCCGCGTGGGCGTAAAGGGCGGCGGCTGCAGCGGCCTCTCCTACGATTTGGTCTTCGATGACAAGTTGAACGAGGGCGACAAAGAGTTCGTGGACAACGGCGTGAAAGTGGTGGTAGACAAGAAGAGCTTGCTCTATCTGCTGGGCACCACGCTCGAATTCAGCGGCGGGCTGAACGGGAAAGGTTTTCAATTCGTGAACCCCAATGCGAGCAGGACCTGTGGCTGCGGTGAGAGTTTTTCTATTTGAATCACGGAAGGAAGTTATACCACGAAGTACGCGAAGGGCACGAAGAAATTAAGTGGCATGGCGATCGGCATTCACCTTTGTGTTCTTCGTGTCCTTCGCGGTAGTACTTAACAAATGGCACAACAAGACGACATCCTCCACGAGGTAGCGAACAAGGAATACGAGTTCGGCTTCGTTACCGACATTGAAAGCGAGCTGGCCCCGAAGGGCTTGAACGAAGACACCGTGCGCTTTATCAGCGCGAAGAAGAACGAACCGGAGTGGCTGTTGGAATGGCGCTTGACCGCGTTCAGGAACTGGCTGAAGATGACCGAGCCCACTTGGGCGCTCGTCAATTACCCGAAGGTTGATTTTCAGGACGCGTATTATTACAGCGCACCGAAAAAAAAGCCCGAACTCAACAGCCTCGACGAGGCGGACCCCGAGTTGATCAAGACCTTTGAAAAGCTGGGTATTTCACTTCAAGAGCAAAAGCGTTTGGCCGGGGTTGCCGTGGACATCGTGTTCGACAGCGTTAGTGTGAAGACCACATTTCAACTGGCGTTGAAGGAGAAGGGCATCATCTTCAGCAGCTTCAGCGATGCGGTGCAGAACCATCCGGACCTGGTGCGCCAATATTTAGGCAGTGTGGTGCCGCCAACGGATAATTTTTACGCGGCGTTGAACAGTGCGGTCTTCAGTGATGGCAGCTTTTGCTACATCCCCAAAGGCGTGCGTTGCCCCATGGAATTGAGCACGTATTTCCGGATCAATTCCGCGAACACCGGCCAATTTGAACGCACGCTGCTCATCGCCGACGAAGGTGCTTACGTGAGCTACCTCGAAGGATGCACCGCGCCCATGCGCGACGAAAACCAGATGCATGCCGCCGTGGTTGAGCTCGTGGCGATGAAAGATGCCGAGATTAAATACAGCACTGTACAGAACTGGTATCCCGGCGATGCGAACGGCGTGGGCGGCGTGTACAACTTCGTTACCAAGCGCGGCATTTGCTTGGGTGACAACAGCAAGATCAGCTGGACGCAGGTCGAGACCGGCAGCGCCATCACGTGGAAGTATCCGAGCTGCATACTGAAGGGCGACAACAGCGTAGGCGAATTCTACAGCGTGGCGCTCACGAAGTTCAAGCAGCAGGCCGATACGGGTACCAAAATGACCCACATTGGCAAAGGCACCAAGAGCACCATCATCAGCAAGGGCATCAGCGCGGGACAGAGCAACAACAGCTACCGCGGTTTGGTGAAGATCGGCAAGGGCGCAAAAGGCGCGCGCAACTTCAGTCAGTGCGATTCGCTGCTGCTCGGCGACCGTTGCGGCGCACACACTTTCCCGTACATCGAAAGCGAGAACCCGAGCGCGATGGTTGAGCATGAAGCCACCACGAGCAAGATCGGTGAAGACCAGTTGTTCTACTTGAACCAACGTGGTATTCCTCCGGAAAAAGCGGTAAGCCTCATCGTGAACGGCTACTGCAAAGACGTGCTGAACCAACTGCCGATGGAGTTCGCAGTTGAAGCGCAGAAGTTGTTGGCGGTATCACTCGAAGGTTCTGTTGGCTAGGCTTTGCTTTTGTGTTGGGTTATCTGTTAATTGGTTATGCGTTGACGCGATCAACCCATTGATCCGGCAACCCTAAAACATTCAAACTTCCGAACGGGTCCTTCAGAAGTTTTTACCTTAGCGTTCATCACCAAAACCTTTATACCACCATGGCAACATTTGAACTATACACCGACAAAGCCGGCGAATTCCGTTTCCGCTTAAAGGCAGGCAACGGCGAGAACATCTTGGCCAGCGAGGGCTACAAGGCGAAAGCTTCTGCCACGAACGGCATCGAGAGCGTGAAGAAAAACGCCTCGGACGACGCGAACTACGAGTGCAAGTCCACCAACGCCGGACACTCGTTCAATCTGCTTGCGGGCAACAAGCAAGTGATCGGTACCAGCCAGGTTTATAGCAGCGAAAGCTCACGCGACAACGGTATTGAAAGCGTGAAGAAGAACGCGCCCGGTGCAGAGGTGAAGGAGGTGTGAGCCTTGCTTACTCAACAACAAAAGGGCTTCCGACTTGGAGGCCTTTTTCGTTTTTGGCTAATACGTCACAGCTCTTTCAATTCTTCACGAACCGCCCATTGAAATTCTTGGCACCACTGGTAGCCCGATAGATGTACGGCCCAGCCGGCAATGCTTGCAAATCGAGGTTGATCGCCGGGCCGACCAGCCCGCTCCGCTCCATTACCATCTCCCCGCCGGCGTTCCATATGCGAATGTCAAGCGTGCTGTTCAAGGACACATTAAGCACCAAGGTGGCCTCGTCCCGCACGGGGTTTGGGAAGAAGCGTTGCTGACTTTGATCGAGCTGTGCGTAAAACACGGACTTCACCGAACTGTACCCATCGAAGCCGAGTTTGATGCGGTAGTAGACCTTGCTCAGTTCCGGCGGAGTGGGATCAAACCACGTGTAAGGCGTGGAGCTTTCCGGGCTGCCGCATATCCCTTCGATGGTGTGCACGGGAACGAAGTTCACGCTGTCAGTGGAACGCTGCACTTCCTGTCCATCGCAAGTGCTGCCGCCGTGGATGGTCCAATTCACCAGCACCCCGTTCGGTAGTTCCGTCAGCGCGTACGCGGACAAAAACGGATGTTCTTGCGCCTGTACCGTGCCGAAAAGCACCGCAACAAAAACAAGGATGGATGTGGCCCGAAGGTGCATGCAGGAGTTCCGCGAAGTTCGTCGCGCATCAGTCGGATTACTGACGCTGGTTCGATCACGAAGTTACGGAGAACACAACGGGGCAGGCCGGCCGCGCCTCACTGGCTTTTGAATTCCTTCCGCAGCACATCCATGGCAGCGCGCCCCTGCGGGGAAAAACCATTGCCGCGTTCAGCTTCATTCTTCGGCATGCGGGCGAACCACTTCCAGACGAAACAACCCGCGTACCAAGGCTTGTCGGCATAAACGTTGAAGAAGGCCTGCCATGCCCTTGCTTGCGCCTGTTCATCCAGCGGCGCTTCGGGGTCTTCGCTCCAAGGTTTGGCTGCACAATCGGCCGTGCAGCAGTAGCCCATTTCAGTAAATAGCACCGGGCGGTCATTTTTTGTTGAAAGCCGTGCCAGTTCATCCACGTGCTGGTTCCATCCGGCTTCCAGTTCATTCAACGAGGGCGGCACCTTGTCGCAGATAGGGTAGTAACCGTCCACACCGATGTAGGCCATGCGGTTCCAGAACGGGAAATTCATCACCTCGTCCCAATTCGCGGCGTAGGTAAGTGGCCCTTGGTAGGCATCGCTCACCTTGTCGATCAGCTTGTTCCAGTAGATAGGTCTTGCTTGCACGAAGGCCTGCATTTCGGTGCCGATACAGAAGAGGTCCACACCGATCTCCCGCGCCAGCTTCGCATAGAAAAGAATGTACGCTTGGTAGCTCTGCTCGTAAGTCGCCCATCCGTTCGCACTGTCCGGCACGTATGTACCGGTGAACTCCCCGTGGCCCAACCACAGATGCGGCTTCAACATCACCTTCATGCCGCGTGCCTTGGCCATGCGCACCATGGCGCGAAGCCCTACCGGCATTTCGCCCCAGTCCTGGCCACCATTTGGGTTGAATTGCACGTTGGCATCCTCGGTGCGGGCAAAGGCGTATGGCATCAAACAGATCCAATTGGCACCGATGGCCTGCACCTGCGCAATGCTGGTATCGCCCACCTCGTTACGCGGGGCGGCGAAACACACGCCCTCGATCTTCTGCGCACGCAGTGTTCCTTGAAACAAAAAGGCAAAGGCGGAGACCACCAAACAGAGGAAGCGCGTTGTCAGGTACATTGCGTTGGATGCGACAGCCTGCAAGGAACGCGCCGCACTACAAACTTCGTACTTCCAGCATGAGCAACGACCGCATCGTCATCATCGGCAACGGCATTAGCGGCATCACAGCGGCACGGCACATCCGCAAACGCAGCGATGCGAAGATCACGGTGGTCGGCAAGGAGAGCGAACACTTCTTCAGCCGCACCGCGCTGATGTACGTGTACATGGGCCACATGCGCTTTCAGGACATCAAACCTTACGAGGACCACTTTTGGGAGAAGAACCGGATCGAGCTGAAACATGCCACGGTATCGCGCATTGATACATCGCTAAAGCGCGTTGATCTATCGGACGGCTTTGCGTTGGAATACGACAAGCTCATCATCGCCACAGGCAGCGAAAGCAACATGTTCGGCTGGCCCGGACAGCACCTTCCCGGCGTGCAGGGCTTGTACAGTTTGCAGGATGTTGAGGCGATGGAAGCCAATACGAAAGGCATTCAAAGTGCAGTGATCGTGGGCGGCGGATTGATCGGCGTGGAAATGGCGGAAATGCTCCGCACACGCAATATCGCTGTGACCTTCTTAGTGCGCGAAAACACGTTTTGGGGCGGCATTCTGCCGAAGCAGGAAGCGGACCTGATCACCCGGCACATGCGGGAACACGGCGTGGAACTACGGTTCACCACGGAACTCGAAGAAGTGCTCGCTGGCGCTGATGGCCGCGTGCGTGCAGTGCGCACGAAGAGCGGCGAGGAGTTGCCTTGCGGCTTCGTAGGCTTGGCCGTGGGTGTTCACCCGAACATCGCTTGGCTAAAGGAAAGCGCAACGATCAAGACAGACAAAGGAGTATTGGTGAACGAACATTTGGAGACCAATGTGCCGGACGTTTTCGCAATCGGCGACTGCGTTGAATTCCACAAACATCCCGATCCACAGCGCCGGAATATCGAACAGGTCTGGTACACCGGTCGCATGATGGGCGAGACCGTGGCCCGCACCCTTACCGGCGAACGCTCGGCTTACGATCCCGGCATCTGGTTCAACAGCGCCAAGTTTTTCGACATTGAATACCAGACCTACGGTTGGGTGCGCAACAAACTACAGGACGGCGAGACCGAACACTATTGGGAACACCCCAATGGCAAAACCGCGCTGCACTTGGTGTGGAATGCGGAGAGCCGCAAATTCCACGGCGTTAACAGTTTCGGCTTCCGCTTACGACATGAAGTGTTTGACCGTTGGCTACGCGAAAACGTGACCGTGGACCATGTGGTGAAGCACTTGCACAAAGCCGCTTTCGATCCCGAATTTTTCGAGCGCATGGAACTGGCCGTTCGTGCATCCTTCAACGCAAAAAGCAAAGTGACCGCATGAGCCATTCAGACCATAGCCTTTCGATCGCCGCGCCCCACAGTGGCACGTTGGACGGACCGCAAAAAGCCACGTTGGCATTGGCCGCATTGGGCGTGCTCGCACTATTGGTGAGCTTGCCGATGGACACAATACCGCATGCTGGCCTCTGGCTAACCGGCGCGTTGCTGGCCATTGTTGTTGGCGTATTGGGCTATGCGTGGCGCAGCTACGCGCATCATCCTGCGGGCATCAAGAACAACGGCGTTTGGCACAGCAGCCTCACATCGCGCGGCGCAATGGCTTGGGTGGTCGGCGTGTTGCTCACCGGCTTTTACGTCGTGCTCTACTTCTATCCACAGTACCTGGGCCTCGCTGGTGAAGGCAAGGCGAACACGGGCATCATCGCTTTGTTCAATCCGCTCAGCAGGCTGCTGAGCGGCAACCCGGCCAGCCAATGGTTCGTGTACGGAACACTTTATACGGTGGCCATTTTGTCCATGGGCACCAAGTTCATTTTGAAATACCGCCACAACAAATACGAAGTTGTGCGTACCCTTTCGGTGATGTTCTTTCAGCTCGGCTTCGCCTTCCTCATTCCGGAATTATTGGCGCGCCTCAGCCTGCCCTACAACGATTTCAAAAACATGTGGCCGCTGAATTATTCCTTCTTCGACGATTGGAATGTGAAGGGATTGATCGACGCGGGAGGCTTTGGGTTGTTCATGTTGCTCTTCGGCGTGGCCATGATCTTCCTCATCTCCCCCATCCTAACCTACTTCTACGGCAAGCGCTGGTATTGCTCGTGGGTATGCGGTTGCGGTGGCCTCGCGGAAACTGCAGGCGATCCCTTCCGGCAGCTCAGCGACAAAAGCGAAAAGGCCTGGAAAGTCGAACGTTGGGTGATCCATTCGGTGCTCGTGTTCGCTGTGGTAATGACGGCTGCATTGATCTACAGCTACCTCGGCGGTGATAGCGCGAAAGGCTTCTGGCTTACACGTGGCATGTTGCTTGGCATCATCGTATTGGTGCTGGGCGGTGTGGGTGCCGTTTTGCTGATACGCCCCGGCATGGTGAAAGAGCTGAACAACAAAGTGCGCTATGGGGCCATCGTCATCCTCGCTGCCGTCATCGGTTTCACGGCTTATGCCTACATCACCGGTGGCAGCGACATCTTCTTTGTGGAGAGCTACCCGCTGCGGAAAACTTACGGCTTCGCGATCGGTGCAATTTTTAGCGGCGTGGTGGGCGTTGGCTTCTATCCGTTGATGGGCAGCCGCGTTTGGTGCCGCTTCGGTTGCCCCATGGCCGCAGTGCTGGGAATGCAACAACGGTTCTTCTCACGTTTCCGCATTACCACCAACGGTGGGCAGTGCATCAGTTGCGGCAACTGCAGTACGTATTGCGAAATGGGCATCGACGTGCGCAGCTACGCACAACGCGGCGAGAACATTGTGCGCTCCAGCTGTGTGGGTTGTGGCATCTGCGCGGCGGTTTGCCCGCGCGGCGTGCTGAAGCTGGAAAACGGTCCCTCACCCCTAAATCCCCTCTCCGGATCGGCGAGGGGACTTGTGTCGGGTCGTGTGAGCAGTGATCCGATCGCCATCGGAAAGACGGGCGCTACTTTGCGCTGAGAGGGGCATTGCATGCGGGTCGGGTGCACGGCCTTGTAGGCCCCGATACGTATCAGGGCCGGGTCAAGACCCGCAGGACAATGGCCGCGAACTTCTCCGCAATACTCCCGATCACACCGCCTCGAACGCCTGCTTCAGATCCCAGATCAAGTCTTCCGGGTGTTCCACGCCTACGCTCAAGCGCACGAGGCCACCGGTGATACCGAGCTTTTCACGCTCCACCGGGTCCACGCCGATATGCGTCATTGTGGCTGGGTGTTCCGCCAACGATTCCGTGCTACCAAGACTAACGGCCAGCTTCACCAGCTTGAGCGCGTTGAGAAAACGGAAGGCTTCCGGTTCGCCGCCTTGGATGTCGAAGGAGAGCATCGCACCTGCGCTGAGGCATTGCGATCTGTAGATGGCCTGTTGCTCAGGCGTGTCCAAAAACCCGAGGTAGTGAACCTTCTTCACCTTGGGATGCTCCTTCAGGAATTTCGCGACCTGCTCGGCGTTGCGCGCCTGGGTTTCCATGCGCGGCTTCAACGTTTCCAAGCTGCGTAGCAAGAGCCAGCCGGTCCATGGGCCGGCCATGCAACCGAGGAAACTACGCAAGCCCCGCACCCGTGCGATCAGCCCATCGCTGCCTAAGCAGGCACCCGCGATAACGTCGCTGTGGCCGCCGATATATTTCGTGGCCGAGTAGAGCACGAGATCCGCGCCTTGTTGCAACGGATGTTGCCACAGCGGACCCATGTAGGTGTTGTCCACTGCGGTGAGCACCTGCTTTTCCGGTGTGCTCAACTTCTTCGCCAAAGCACTGCAAGCCTTGATGTCGATGAGGATATTTGTAGGATTGGCGGGTGTTTCCACATAGATCATGCGGATGCGATCAGCCTTGCCGCTCTTGCGCACGATCTCCTCCAACTTGTCTTGTTCCCAAGGATAAAAGCCCATTACTTCGATGCCGAATCGCGTGAGAACATGCTTGATGAAATGGTCCGTTCCTCCGTAGATCGGATTGCTGTAGAGCAGCACGTCGCCGGGCGAAAGGAATTCCAGCAGCATGGTTGTGATGGCGCTCATGCCGCTTTCGAACACGGCGCAATCGTCCGCGCCGTCCCACAGGGAAAGACGGTCCTCCAAGATCTCAAGGTCGGGGTTGTTGAGCCGGCTGTAGATCAAGCCCAGTTCTTCCTTCTCGCCTTTTTCGCGCAGGCCATAAGCCACTTCGAAAAATGCTTTTCCGTCTTCCGCTTTTTGGAAAACGAAGGTGCTGGTCTGGAAAATAGGGCACTTGATGGCGCCTTGGCTGAGCTCGGGCTTATAGCCGTGGCTCATCATCAGGCTTTCGGGACGCATTTTATATTCACTCATGCCGCGAAGGTATCCCTTTGCCGGGCCATGGGTCCAGCGGACACTACTCTTCTTTTGGCTCCTGCTGCTTCACGGCATCCAGCGCACGCTTCACCCACTTGGTCTCCCCCAGCGCGGGCACGACCATGGGGGCAAAGGCCCGAAGTGGCGGATACAGCGTGGACCCTTCAAGCGTTGTGGATGAAACGGCACCTGTCATTTCCACCTTGGTCATAAGAATGTTGAGCAGCACGCTGAGGATGAAGGCGGAGCGCAGCGCGCCGAAGAATGTGCCCGCCACTTTGTTGGGCAGGCCGAGCATGGCCAGGTCCATGGCCTTGGTGATCACCTTGGCCAACAGGTGTACCGCCAAGAGAACGGCCAAAAAGGTGATGACGAACGACAGGACTTCATGCTCCGGGTCCAGCCCGACCCAACCGGCGACTTTGGCGTTGAAGCGCACGGCTACCCAGATGCCGGCGATCACCGCGACCAAAGAAGCCACTTCAACCACGAAGCCGCGCATGAATCCGCGAACAGCCGCGAAAGCCAAGATGGTGAGAAGGGTCCAATCGAGCCAGTTCATGGCCACAAGTTTACCGGACACGGACGACATGTAGGCGGCGCATTGGGGGAACGGACGGGATGGAACGCAGAAATGCCAGCAAGCACACGGACGGGGTCGCTCGCACGCGTTGTGGGTATTCAACGGATCAGGACCACATGTCCGGTTTCCTCGTGCAATTTGCCCGAAGTATCGCGGATCCTTGCCCTCCATGCATAGACCCCGTCCATCGTATTGGATCCGTCCCAACCTTCTTGCAGCGAACTCGAGCTGAAGATCATCGCACCCCACCGGTCGAAAATGTCCAACGCGAAAATTTCCGGGTCCCGCACGGTGCTTATGGCGAAAAAGGTATCGTTGAACCCGTCGTTGTTCGGGGTGAAGGCGTTGGGCAACCACAAGCCGTAGGTGTCCTCCACGCAGGTCTGTGAACTGGTGCTATCGGTGCAACCCACCGAACTTTCAACGACCAGAAGAACGTTGTAGCAATCCACGGCATCGTAGGCGAACACGGGATCGCGCAAGAAAGAGGTGCTATCACCGGGGTCGCCGAAATACCATTGCCAATATGCCGCTCCGGAACTCCCGTTGATGAACTGGATCGTCGGTGCATCGATCGTAACCGCTGGCGGGTCCATGCTGAATTGAGCAACAGGCAAAGGCCACGCATGAACGACCGCATTTTCCGTGACCGATCCGGGGCAACGGGGATCACCGTCCAAGGCAGCAACGGTCAACGTCACATCATGATCGCCAGCGGAGAAGCAATGTGTTACGTTCGGTCCCGTTGCGCTCATTCCATCGCTGAACGCCCAGGTGTATTCAACCAAGCCAAGGTCCTCCGCTTCGAACACCGTGCATAAGGGCGCGCAACCGGCGGTGCCGACCGCCGTAAACGTGGGCTGGAATGCTTCGCCCGCAAGAACTTCAATGGAAAGGGTTGCCGAGCCGCATGAGGTGATCGCCGTTACGGAATACGGGCCCGGACCTGTGGCCGTGATCGTATCGGTTACCTCACCCGTGCTCCAGGAATAGGTTGTTCCGCCGGTGGCAATAAGCTGGACCGGTTCTCCGGGGCAAACCGTGGTGGGGCCATCCAAGGTAACCGTGGGGCCGGGCAATACTTCAACACTGATGTCCGCTGTTCCTTGGCCGCACGAACTGGTGCCAGTTACCGTATACGTTCCGGCGGAATCCACCGTAATTGCCGCCGCTTGTTCCCCGGTGTTCCATGTATAGCTGGCGCCTCCGCTGGCGGTAAGCGTTACCGTATTCCCTTGGCAGAACGTGGTAGGCCCATCGGCGGTTATCGCTACCGTTGGCAAGCCTTCCACTGCCAACTGCAGCCATGCACAAACCGTGTCGCCACAAGCGCCCACCGCACAGAATTGCAACACTGCACCCGTTGTTTCGTCCGGCCCCGGTGTATAGGTGGTGGTATTGCCGTTCGGGTCATCAAAGGTGCCGGTGCCGCCGCTCCAAAAGGAGGCTGTCACATTACCCGTGGTCGCCCCTTCAAGTTCAACGGCATTGCCACATGGCACCGTATCCGGTTGTGTCAGCACCATTGCCGCAAGCGGAATGATGGGGGCTTGGCAGCCGTAATTGGTATAGCTTACCTGCGGTACACCCGGCCAGGAGAGCACGATGGTCGATCCATCGTTCTCCGTATAGCTGCCTCCGTAGGTGCCATAGGCGTTCACCAACTGGGCAATGTTGTAGGTGGCCGTATCGGAGCATTGTGGGGACGATACGCTCAGTATGAACGTGCGGTAACTGGCTCCGGTATTGGGTGTGGCGCTTAACGGGCCAATGCTGCCCGTGTTCTTGAAATGGCCGAAGGTGTTCCCCGGTTCTTGATAGATCACATAGAGCGTGTCGGAGAGCTGGGCGAAGGAGTTGCCCGCAATGCACATGTTGGTGCTGGTAATACCCAATACGCGTTTCCCTGCCGGGATCACCCCTCCCGGTGGTTCGATCAAATAACCGCAATTGGTGATCGTGGCATTCAACTGCGCTGTAACGTTGGCGCTTGCGGCATCCTGTACCCAGCCCAAAAAGGCATTCGGGGTCGCCCACTGGGCACTCAGCTGGCCCAACGGAATGGGAGCTGGCCCAACGATGAAACGGAACATTTCATTCTCCCCTTCATTGGCGCCGGAACAAGCCGCGTTGCAGGCATCCACCAGCACGCTCTCGATCTCCAGGCATTTGGTGGGGATCTGGCCATGGCTGGCGCTGGCCAAACACACGGTGCAAGCAAATAGAAGTAAAGAACGGATGCTTTTCGGCATGGCAGGTCAGGGTACAAATGTCGGTGATCCAGCCCCGGCTCTCCGGTGCGGATGTCCATTGGCCTGCCAATTGGCAGCGCGGATCCTTTGTTCATCACCGGAGGTATGCGTTCCGGTCATGTCTTCCAACCGGGATCGGTGGCTGCTACTGGGCCTGGGACGAGTTTGGTGCAACGAGCTAAGGCTGGCGGCACTTAGTCTCCAGACCTCTTGGCGCTGGCTGTATTCTGGTCTTCAGTTTCGTATCCAAAGCACGGGTTGAAGCCTCCACGCGTTCGAGGTCATCCTTATCCGCGGTAAGAACGACCAACACCAGACCGGTCGCATTCCTTTTCCCGGCGGGCGACCGCACCCCAATTCCACACCTGAAATGTGCCGGAATTCCTCACTTCACCGGGCAGCACAATGGCGTTGATGCAGGCGAACGCAGGGTTGCCAGCACGGCCCGCCCCTTGCTTTCTCCCTGGCAAACCGACCTAAACCCATAATCAACATGGCGACGAAAAACGATAAGCCCTCGGGCCTGGAGAAATTGTTCGAGGACCAAGTAGCGGACCTCTACTATGCGGAGAAGAAGCTGGTGACGGCACTGAAGAAGATGTCCGGCAAGGCGAGCGACAAAAAGCTCGCGGACGCATTCCTTTCCCACCGGCAGGAGACCGAAGGACAGGTGGAACGCCTGGAGCAGGTCTTTGGGATCCTGGGCAAAAAAGCCAAGGGCAAGAAATGCGAGGCCATTGAAGGATTGCTGAAAGAGGCGGAGGAGATCATGGAGGATTTCAAGGACGACCCCGCGCTGGACGCCGCCTTGGTGTGCGCCGCACAGAAGGTGGAGCACTATGAGATCGGCAGCTACGGCTGCTTAGTGACCTACGCCGAGGAGCTCGGCCTGATGGATGCGGCCAAGCTGCTGCAGGCCACGCTGAAGGAGGAGAAGGGGGCCGATGAGAAGCTCACCAAACTCGCAGAACTCGTTGAACATGGCCGGCGAAGCGCACCGCATGCACAAGGGCGGCAAAAGCAACGGGGCCACGAACATCAACAAGACGAAGCAGACGCGCACGCCCTCCACGGTGGGTTGATCACGTTTTGCCCAACAAGGGAAAGGCCGCTCGGAGCGGCCTTTTTCTTTTGTCGGGAAGTCGCCACGTGCAGGTGGGTGAATTGAGCCGCGCCGCACCGGTGGCTCACGTGTAGCGCATATTGTAAACGGCGGCAGCAACGGGTTGCCGTTGGAGGCTCCTCCCATCGGGATCAAGAGCACGATAAAAAAGAAGAGCCGCCCAAATCGGGCGGCTCCGCTCACAGCGTTGATCAGTGATCAATGCCGGTCATCGCCACGGCCGCCTTGGGCCTTGTCTTGCGCAGAGCCGGTGGAACCGCCTTGGCGGGACTGTGCACCGTCACGGCCTTGAGGGTTGCGATCGATGTCTTGACGGTCGCCGTCCTTACGGGAGCTGCCGGAGTTGCCGCCCTTGTTGCTGGAACCGCGCTCGTTCTCATTGTCGCTGTCCTCCATGGTGTCTTCGTCCGTCGCACCACGGCTGCTGCCCTGGTTTCCGGTACGATGGTCGGCGGAGCCGCTGTGGCTGCCTCCGGTGTTGCCGCTCTTGCGGTCTCCGCTTCGGTCGTCGTTGTTCTTGGTCGGCGTGCTCATTGTGTGTTGGGTTTTGGGTTTACCCTGCCGGTAGGTCCCGGGATGGTACCCTTGAACCGGAAAGGCTTATCCCCGACTTTCCAAACCGTATGCAATTCGATGCGCAAGCACACGCGCCACCGTACCAAAACATTTTTGTGGTGAGGTCTGCCCATTTTCAGCGGGAATGTGGGTGGCGAAATTTCCCCAAGATCGCGGACGTCAGGGTCCATAGTGACGAGGAGCTTTTTCGCAGTCGGGCCTACCCGTCCGAAAAGCAAAAGGTCCGCTGCACTCCCGTACCCGGACCTTTTGCTTCGGCGGGAAGGCATCACGGCTTCACCCGACCCTCCACTCCGCCATCGCTGGTGCGGGCGCCGGTCAAGGCCGCTACGGCGATCTTCATCCCGGCCACAATCACACCGGCCTTGGTATCCCAATAATAACCATCTACCGGCGTCACCTTCAGTGCGCGCAGGTCCGGGTCCTCCACCCCGCCTGGCACCCATGCCTTGGCGAACGGGCTCCACAGTTCTTCCTTCTTCTGTTGGTCGTTCAACACCTCCACCGTGCCCATCACAGAAAGAAATTCTTGTTTACCCGGGTTGATGAAATAGAGATAGCAACGCGGGTCGCGCTGTATATCGTCCATCTTGTGCGTACCAGCCAACGTGAGCATCCAGAAGTTGCCTTGGTCGTCCACTTGTCCCACGCTCATTGGCCGACTGTGGCTCGGATGTTCGTCGACCCGCGTTACCATCATGCACAGGCCTTGATGATCCACGACCTCTTTGAATTGTTCCACGGCCTCTTGGCCGCTCAACCGCTTTTGCGCTCCCATGTTGTGTTTGTTTTATCTCAACAAGCCAAAATGGGTGCCACTCCGATGAGGTCCCACGTATTCGGAGGGGACATGATCCATTCACTTACGGCCTTCGCCTTTGGGGAGGGGGGCATTCCCGGAGACCGGGAGACCAGCGCGGCACGCCCGGGAAGTCAGGACCCGGCAACACGCCAAGGATCCATAAGTGGCATCGCGATTGCCGCTGCAAAAGGAAACACCATGCCCATGCGAATGCTCACCAAGGACATCCAGGAGATATTGAAACGGAAGGACCGCTTCACCTATGACCTGCGTGCAGGCTGCCAGGTGTATGGGGGCGTAGTGGCTGCTTACCGAACTCCGGATGGCAACGATCATTTCACCGACCTGCAGTCCGCCGTGGCACATGCCTTCGAGAACGAGGGCTTGGTGGGCGGCTGGAAAATACCCGGCAGGGAAGATCCCGCCTATGATAGTTGCCGCCTTTTTACGGACATGGCCAGCGCGATGCGTTTCGCCAAAGAGCAAGGCCGGCAAGTGGTGTTCAACCTCAACCGGGATCGCGAGATGCCGTTATCGCCGGGAGCAACGCGCATGGCATGAGGGACTGCTCGGATCGGGGAACCGCGCGCCGGAATCCCGGTTTTTCGTGGAGCACACGCCCCATGCCCATTCCCACGGCAAGCGGCTGGCAATCGGCATGGTGCTGGTATCGGCTAATGACAAAACCCCAAAATAACATGGACCAAGAGAAGCATATTGGAGCGTTGAAGGATCTGTACCAACTGTTGGGCGACAGCGTAAAGGGCTACCGGGAAGCCGCTTCGCAGGTGAAAAGCCCCGAACTGAAGGTATTCATGTCGAACCTCTCCGCTGAGCGTGCCACGTTGAAACAAGACCTGGGTCAGGCCGTTCACCGCCTAAGTCCCGACCATGATAAGTTGGACGAAGGCACGCTGAAGGGCGACCTGCACCGGGCGTGGATGGATATCCGCGAAGCGCTATCCAGCTCCAGCGACCGCGCCGTGTTGGACGAATGCCACCGCGGTGAGGATTTCCTAGTGGACCGGTACCGCACCGTGCTGGATGATGAGGATATACCGGGCGAATTGCGCGTGTTGCTGCGCAAACAAGTCGCCCAAGTGGGTGTCGCGCGGGCGATGGTGGAAGACCTGCAGAAGAAACTGGAATTAGCGGAAAACTAAGCGGACTCGGACCTTGGCATGCCCCGCCGCCGACACGGAGTACCGGAACCAAACCTGGAACCTGCCCGGCGGCGGCGCATTATCGTAGAGGGCGAAGAACCAGTTGAATGGAATCGGAATGCATGGATCCTACCCCGCCGCGGGGGCGTCGAATTCCTGAGCCTGCTCGACCAGGCGTTGGACGGGGTGAACGTGGTCGCCTTGAACATCACGATCGGTGAGACGCAATTGGTGGAGGTGCGCCGCTTGGATAAACGGATCGGCCACCGCATCGGTAGCATGGTGCGCCGGGCTGCCATGGAAACGTCCGACGGCACGTTAAAGGTTCCGTTACGCATTGCTTTGGTGATCGGTTGACGTGCATTGGACCGATCGCTACGGTCTCCGGAAAAAAAAACCACTCCCATAACAAGAAAGGCGCAGCCTCCGCTACGCCTTTCTCAAAGATCCCGATTAACCGATCAACCCACTTCGGAATGGCGAAGTGCTTCGCGCATACCCCGCTTCCACTGCCTGCGGTGCTTGATCTTTTGCACGATCAACAACATTACCGGCACCATGATGAGCGTTAGGAACGTGGCGAAGATGAGGCCGTAGATAACGGCCCAGCTCAAGGGTCCCCAGAATACAACGTTGTCGCCACCCATGTGGATGTGCGGGTCCAGTTCACTGAAAAGGCTGAAGAAGTTGAAATTGAGGCCGATCGCCAACGGCAACAAGCCCAACACGGCCGTGATGGCCGTAAGCAGCACGGGACGCAAGCGGGTGCGACCGGCGATGATCAAGGCCTCCATACTGTGGTCGTTCGGAATGACCTGATCGCTATCCAATCCCAATTGGCGCTGTGCACGGGCGAAAAGCAGGCGCGCGAAGTCCATCAGTACGATGGCGTTGTTCACCACTACACCGATCAAGGAGATGATGCCGAGCATGGTCATAAGGATTATGAAATCCATGCGGAATACGACCAGCCCGAGAAATACGCCGATGGTACTGAAGATCACGGTGCTCATAACGATCATCGGGTAGCTGATGCTGTTGAACTGCGCCACGATGATGAGGAACACCACGAAGATGGCCACCACGAAAGACATGAGCAGGAAATTCATGTCCTTGGCCTGGTCTTCCTGCTCGCCAGTAAAGCGCAGTGTGTTTTGTTCGCTAACGGTGTAGCCGCTGGCCATTTCATCCTTGATCTGTTGCACCACTTCGTTGTTGTTGTACCCCGCAATTACGTTGCTGCTCACCGTTACTACGCGATCCAGGTCTTTACGCTTTATGGCGCTGAACGTGGTGGTATAATCTTCCTTCGCAACGCTGCTAATGGGGACTTGACGGATCTGGCCGGTCAGCATATCGCGGAACGTTATGCGCATGTCCATGAGCTGCTGGGTGTTGTAGCGGTACTCATCCTTCAGGCGCACGTTGATCTCGTAATCATCATCATCTCCCTCAACCCGGAAGGTGCTTACTTCCTTCCCAAAAAGGGCGGTACGGATGGCGTCGGCGATTGCGTAGGTGCTCACATTCAACCGACGTGCCTTTTCGCGATCGATGATGATGGGCATCTCCGGCTTGGCGCGATCGATGTCGATACGCAAGGCTTCGATGCCGGGTACGTTGCGGTCTTCGATGAATTTTTTCACGCGTTCCGCTTCATCCAACAACGGCTCAATTTCCTTGCCCCGGATCTCAATGTTGATGGGCTTGCCCACAGGAGGTCCATCCGCGTTTTTTGCAACGGTTACCACCACGCCGGGGTATCCGGTTACTGTCTTTTGCAGTTTCTCCAGCACTTCATTGGTGTTAACACCGTGGCGATCGGCAAACTGTACGAACGTAACGGCCACGCGGCCTTTGTTGGGTGTTGCGCCCATTTCAACCTGTCCCGTGCCGGGGTCACTGGTTCCTTTACCCACTTGGCTGATCACGGATTTGATCAGGAAATTCCTTTTCTCCTTTCCGACCACATTGCCGTTCGCGTCCTTTACATCTTCTTCCCTGCTGTATGCGGGATCGTTCACCACTTGCATCACCTGCCCTTCCACGATGCGGGTTATGCTATCGGTTTTGAGAATGTCCGTACCCAGTGGTGCCTCGATGAAGGCGTTGATGAACTGGGGTTGGTTCTCCGGGAAGAACAACGTCTTTGGCGGAAAGATCCCCAACAACACGAATGCCAAGATCAACAGGCCGAACGTGCCGAACAAAAACGTACGCGGGTGATGCTTGGTGAGCGCAAACCGCAGGAAGCCTTCATACCAATGCTCGAGGGCTGGCAACCAATCGTTCTGGAATTTGCCGGTGAGCGGTTCGAACACTTTGTTATTGGCAATTCCCATGAGGCCGAAGAACGCCGTCAACGTCCCGATGCTGAAGATGACGGTGCTGTGCATTGCACCGCCGATCATGGCAAGTACGACCCCGACCACGCTCAGGATCGCAGCCAGTCTCCACATCTTCTTCGTGGGCATGTGGTCATTCTCCACCCTCATGAATTTGGATGCGAGTGCAGGGTTCACGACCAAGGCAACGAACAAGGAACTGCCCAGGGCGATCATGAACGTAATGGGCATCAAGCTCATGAATTCCCCCATCATGCCCGGCCAGAACAGCAGCGGGGCGAACACCATGACGGTGGCTGTCGTAGCTGCTATGATCGGCATGGTAACCTCGCCCACTGCAAGTCCGGTGGCCTTCATGGCCGGTTCGCCGTTGCTCATGTGGCGGTATATGTTCTCCACGATCACGATGCCATCATCCACCAATCGCCCGAGGGCAAGGATCAGCGCAAAAAGCACCATCATGTTCAACGAGATACCAAAGAGGTTCAGCAACGTGAACGAGATGAACATGCTCATCGGGATGGCAAGACCTACGAACAACGCGTTGCGCAATCCCAGGAACAACATCAGCACACCGACAACGAGCACCACGCCAAGCACGATGTGGTTCATCAATTCATCCACGCTAACACGGGTTTGTTCGCTCTGGTCCCCGGTAATGGTGATTGTCAGGTTCTCCGGCAACGCATGGCCTTTGTCCTCCGCGAGAATGGCATTTATCTTATCGCTCGCATCCAACAGGTTTTCCCCGGCACGCTTGATCACGTCGAGCATCACCACGCTTTTTCCGTATTCGCGGGCAAAGCTTTCGGGTTCTTTGTAGCCGAAGGTCACATCGGCGATATCACCTAACCGCACTTCGCGTTGGCCCTCATTCTTCACAACAATGTCGCGGATCTGCGCCATGTTTTTGAATTCGCCGATCACCCGCACGCTGCGCCGTTGGTCCTTGGTAAGGATGTCACCGCCGCTCATGGTGAGGTTCTCGCTGCGCAACGCATTCGCAATGTCGTCGAAGTTCAGTTGGAGGGCCTCGAGCTGATACAGGTCAACGCTCACTTTCACTTCACGGTCCGGCACACCGCGGATCTCCACCTTATTGATTTCCGGCAGGTCTTCGATGCGGTCCTCCAAGTGCTTTGCATACTCATGCAACTGCTCCATGGGATAGTCGCCACTGAGATTGATGTTCATTACCGGCACCAACTCACTGAAATTCATTTCGAAAATGCTCGGCTCACTGGGCAGGTCCGTAGGGAAGTTGGAATCACCACGGGCTTTGTCCACGGCATCCTTCACCTTGCGCAACGCCTCAGTGGGCGTTATGTCATAGGTGAATTTTACATCGATGGAACTGAAGTTGGGCACGCTCGTGCTGGTGATCTGATCGACACCGGTAATGGTGTTCAGCTCCTTCTCGATGGGTTTGGTGATGAGCTTTTCGATATCCACCACGGAGCTGCTGTTGTATGGCGTACCGATGAAGATCTCCGGTGTTACCACTTCCGGAAAGCTCACCTTCGGCATCACGATATAGGAGTAGATCCCCATAACGCAGATCAGCAGGGTTAGCACGATCACGGTGGTGCGGTTGTTCACCGCCCAGGTCGTGATGGCAAACCGGCGCTCCGGACCGTGCAGGTCTTTCTCTATGTCTTCGCTGCTGTGCATGGCGTTTATTTCTTGGCAACGCGGACCGTGTTGCCCTCAGTCACGTTTTTCGCTCCTTCGTCCACCACGAGTTCTCCACCCTTGAGCGCTCCTGCTTCAACAGGCGCAATGCTCAGTTTGCCATTGTATTCGCTTATGCGCTTTACCATGACCTTTCGGGCAACGGCCTCGTTATCCTTAGTAGCATCCAGCACATAGATGTAGTTGTTGCCTTCAACATCCTGCAATACGGTCCGGCTCGGGACCACCAATGCGCTATCGATCTTTTTGTCCAGTATGCTGATCTCGCTTAAGAGGTTCGGGCGCATCAACGCTTCTCCTTTCGGCACGTGCACGGTTACTTTGAACGAACGGTTGCTCGGGTCGATAAACTGCCCCACATGTGCCAGTTCCCCATCGAACGTTTCGTTCAAGCTGGGGAACGCGACCTTTACCGGAGCACCATTGGTAATGGTTCCCAGATAGCTTTCGGGAACGTCGGCTTCGAGCTGCACGCTGCTCAAATTCACCACGCGCACTGCGGGTTGCATAGGCCCGGCCATATCGCCTTCGCGCATCATGATCTCATCCACGACACCATCGAACGGTGCGGTGATGTTGGTAAGGCGGATCTGCTCCTGCAACGCCGCCAAACCGGCAACGGCCTGCTCGTTCTGCGACTTGGCCTGCAGGAATTGCATTTCACTTCCGATCTTTTGGTCCCACAGTGCTTTTTGTCGGTCAAAGGCCGTCTTCGCCAACTCGGCGCCTGCTTGTGCTTGGGCCAATTGTTTCTGGGCCATATCGTTGTCAATGGTGATCAACATTTGCCCGGCCCGCACCTTATCACCGGCCTTTACATACACGCGTTTCACTCTCCCTCCCTGTGCGAACAACGCTGCGCTCTTGTCCGCTTTCACCACACCGTGCACATCCACGTAGTGGGCAAATGAGCCAGGGGCCAATGGCACAGCTGTTACACTGCTGAGGTTCCTACGGATCGAACTGTCGTTCTCGATCAACCAAGTTTCAACTTCTTTGATCTTTACACCGAGTGCTGCGTATTCCGCCTTGAGCGAATCGCGCTCAGCCACCTTCTGGGCCACATCGCTGGTTCCCTTGGTGCCGCATGCCGCGAGCATGGCCATCAATGGGATCAAGTAGATCGTTTTTTTCATCGGGGGTTATTCTGTGTCGACCGCATGGGTCGACGTTACGGATGCTTGCTTCTAATCACCAATCACCATCTACCAGTCACTTCTCACTGATCACTTTTCTTCTCTTCGCCTCAGTGGCTCTGCGTCAAATCCTCTTCAACTCCGATCAATACATGTCCAGCGCCTTCCGCATATCCTCCCGCGCTTGCAACAGATTTACGGTGCTTTGGATGTAGTTCTGTTGTGCAGTGAGGAAGTTGGCATGCTCTTGCGTCAATTCAAAGCTGGACCCCACGCCTGTGCTGAATTTGATGGATGTGCGTTCGAAAATGCGCTGTGCCAGATCCATGTTGGCCTTTGCCGTTTCGTAACTGTCCTGTGCGGACTTCAGCACGGCTTGTTGCTGAAGGTGCTCAGTGAGCAAGCGTTGTTCGGTGCCTTTGAGGTTCACTTCGGCCTCCTGCATGCTGAGCTTGGCTTGCTTCACACGGCTGCTGCGCATACCGCTGCTGAAGATGGGCACGTTGAGGGAAACACCCCAGAGCGATGCAGGGAACCAAGGGCCGTCTCCGGGTGTGAATTTTTCGCCGTTGAACTGCTGTTGATAGTTGATGAAACCGCTGAGCTGCGGCAGGTATGCGGCTTTCTGTTGGCTCACTTGCAGGTCCGAAATGCGGACCAGTGAACTGGCCTGTTGGTCCTCAATGTGCTGGCCTGCGCTGAAGGGCTGGTCCGCCAAAGCTTTCTCGGCGGGGTCGTCCATCAGCAGGTTCAGTGGATCGGTAAGGGTGAGCGGTGTGCCCGTGGGAAGACCCAGCACGAGCGAGAGGAATGCGCGGGCCACGTTCGCCTGTTGCTGCAAATTGCGCTGCTGGTTGCGCGTGTCGGCGAGTTGTATGGTGAGGCGGTCCACGTCGGTGCTTTCCATGAAGCCTTGGTCCAGCATGGCCTGGGCGTCGCTGGAGCTTTTCTCCAGGATAGGAAGTCCTTCGCCCAACAGGCGCACGCCCTCTTCTGCGGCAAGCACGCTCAGGTAGGCTTTCGCAGCCTGGGAACGGGCATCGTGTTGTGCCTTTTCCAAGTCCAACGCGGATTTTTCCTTCAGCTCGCGCGTGGCCTTCAATCCCACCAAATACGTTCCGTCGAACAGCAACTGGTTGAGTTGCACGGCGCCGGTCATCGACCAAGGAATGCCGAACTGCACTTCGATGGTCGGCGGATCATCGCCGATGAAGTTCGGAATAACCTGCGTGGGCACCTTGAGGTAATTGTTCAGGCTTCCGCTCGCGGAGATCTGCGGCAGGCCGGTAGCAAGGATCTCCTTGATCTTCGATTCCGCTTTTTGTGCTTCCAGCGCGCTGTACTGCACGGAGTAGCTCTGCTCGGCCGCCATGTCCATGGCCTGCTTCAGGCTGATGCTCACGGGTCCTTGCGCGAACAAACCGGCCGCTGCGGCCACTGCATACACTACTGCTATGGTTCTCCTCATTTGCCGGGTAGTTCGTTCTTCACCTTCTTGGTCAAATACTTCAGGCCCTTGTCGCTGGCGATGCCGCGTGTGTGGTAACGGAACAGCTCCCAGATCACTTTATCGAAGCGGTATTTGTTCGCCGGAAAAAGTTCGCCATCGAAGCAGGCGTCGAAGCGTGAAATGTAGATGCGCGCCACCACGTCGATGTCAACATCGTCGCGGTACATCCCTTCGGCGACGCCCTTCTTCATGTTGCTGGTAACGCATTCCAGAATGTCCTTGCGCTCCGTCTTGTTCAGCAGGTCCCAGGCTTTGGGATGATATTTCTCCAAGTCGAAGTGGATGCTGGGGTGCATCTGGCCCACCTGCTCGGCCACGAAACGGGTGATCTCGAAATTCTCGTCGATCACGTTATGGCCTTGGCCGCAGATCGCGGCAATGCAAGTGCGGTGGTGCGTCGTAATGTGCCGAACGATGCGCGTCACCAGATCGTTCTTGTCCGTAACGAACTGATAGAGCGTTTTTTTGCTGATGCGGAGCTGCTGCGCCACATCGTCCATGTTCACGCTGCGGATGCCGAGGCGCATGAACACCTTTGCACTTTGGTCGATGATATCGGCTTCGCGCGCTTCCATCCGGGGTGCAAACATAGGAAACGATTTGGCATCGGAAACGTTTCTGATGGGAAATGTTTCTGGTGTACGAACTTGGGCCTTCCATTTTGGCGGGGGTCGGTAATGCAAAATAGCTTCATTCACCGCCGCCATCGTTCCTTTGCAGCCTCGTTCGTCAGCCGGTATTTCATTTTCTGATCTGGTTATCGAGCGAAGCCGAGATACTGATTGCCCCCCATGCACTCCATCCAATTCGCCCTCGACGACGAGTCCCTCACCAACACCACCATAACCGTGGCCGGTTGGGTGCGCACCTTCCGCAACGACCGCTTCATCGCGCTCAACGACGGCAGCACCATCCGCAACCTGCAGTGCGTCATCGACCAAAAGGAAGTGGATGCCGCAACGCTCGCACGCTTCACCACCGGCGCGGCGGTGCAATGCACCGGCGAGTTGGTGCCTTCGCAAGGCAGCGGCCAGCGCGTGGAAATGAAGGTGACCGCCGTGGAAGTGATCGGCGACTGCCCAGCGGAGAAATACCCCATCCAACCGAAAAAGCACTCGCTTGAATTCCTGCGCGAGAACGCCCACCTGCGCTTCCGCACCAACACCTACAGCGCGGTATTTCGCATGCGCCACCAGGTGAGTTTCGGCATCCACGAATACTTCGACACGCACGGCTACAACTACTTCCACGCGCCCATCATCACCGCCAGCGATGCGGAAGGCGCGGGCGAAATGTTCCGCGTAAGCACGCTCGATGCCAAGCAGCCACCGCTCAACGAATCGGGCGAAGTGGACTTTAAAGAAGATTTCTTCGGAGCCGAAAGCCGCCTCACCGTAAGCGGTCAGCTGCAAGCCGAAACCGCCGCGCTCGCCTTGGGCAAAGTGTACACCTTCGGTCCCACGTTCCGGGCGGAGAACAGCAACACCACACGCCACCTCGCAGAGTTCTGGATGGTGGAACCCGAGGCCGCCTTCATGGACCTCAAAGGCGACATGGACCTGGCAGAAGGCTTGTGCAAGCACCTCATCAGCCGCGTGCTGCGCAACAGTATGGACGACCTGCAGTTCCTCGATGCGCGGCTCGCAGAAGAAGAGAAGAGCAAGCCACAGGACCAACGCAGTGAAATGGGTCTGATCGACCGCTTGAAATTCGTGCTGGAAAATCCCTTCGAGCGCATCACCTACGATGATGCCATCAACATTCTGCTCCGCAGCAAACCCTACCAAAAAAAGAAATTCCAATTCCCCGTGGAATGGGGCGTGGACCTGCAAAGCGAGCACGAGCGTTACCTGGTGGAAAAGCACTTCAAGAAGCCGGTGATCGTAACGGGCTACCCCGCGAAGATCAAGGCGTTTTACATGCGCACCAACGCGCCCGGCGATTTCGGTTACAGCGAAAAAGGCAAGACTGTCGCCGCGATGGACGTGCTCTTCCCCGGGATCGGCGAGATCATCGGCGGCAGCCAACGTGAAGAGCGCCTCGATGTATTGGAAGCGCGCATGGATGAGATGGGCGTGCCCAAAGAGGAGCTCTGGTGGTACTTGGACACGCGCCGCTTTGGTACGGTGCCACACGCGGGCTTCGGGCTTGGGCTGGAACGCTTCGTGCTGTTCGTTACCGGCATGGGGAATATCCGGGATGTTATTCCATACCCGCGTGCGCCGAAGAGTGCGGAGTTTTGAGGGTTCACGCTACGAACTATCACAAGGTTCAATGAGACTGAACCATCTACAGAGCGAGACCAGTGCGCATTCCGCCTGCTTCCTTTCGCAACTACTGGGAATACAAAACCCCGCAGAACTTATTGCTTGATAAGCTTCATAGCCTCCCTTTCATTGCCGAGCACGAACTCCACGGTGTAGACTCCACTCTGCAAGCCACCAAGGTCAAGCTCATTTTCGCCGCTATGCAATACAATGTGGTCGTCGACCTGATATACCACCCTGCCCAACATGTCCCTAACGTAAAGCTTTGGTCGTTCTCCACCAGAACCTCGTATGATAAACACCACCCGATCGCGGAATGGGTTTGGATGGACCGTCAATCGCCGACTATCGTGCTGAAGGTCCTGAACAGATACATCACTGCAGATAGAGGCCGGGCGGAAGACCACAGCGTCGGAAGGCCATGATAGCGAGCCCACTTGCATCGCATAAGCGTCAGGCACTATATAAGTGGTCTCCAATGTTAGGCTGTCGTTTAGAACCGAGGGGGACCATGGCATGGAACTGCAATCGGTATTTCCGTCTTCATCGGTCTTCACTACGTAAACCTTGAGACTATCCGGGTTTGAACCGTAGGAATAGGTCTGGCCGGCCATGATGAATCCTCCATCCGAGGTCGGTTCAATGGAGTTGGGGACTTCGTCCCACACCGTTCCGTACGTTTTGCCCCATATAAGGGACCCATCAGCATCTATTCTGAGCAAGAACGCGTCATAACCGCCCTGTCCAGATGAGTTCGTATATCCGGCAACAGCCACGCCCCCGGTGTTGGGTGCAGTGATCGCTCGTGCGAATTCAATGTAGGTGCCACCGTAGGACTTGCACCATTCCACCTCTCCATTACTATCCAATTTCAGGACGGAAACGTCGATCGAATAATTCCCATTTCCAAGCGCCCGATAGCATGTGAAGTATAGGTCCCCGTCCACATCCATCGCCATGCGTTGGCCTTGCGATTCCTTTCCAAAGGTCCTGTTCCAAAGCAATTCACCGTCCATGTTGAATTTCCAGAGGTCGAGCGTGTGCCCCCCGTGAATTGTAGTCAACAGCACCTCCCCTGTTGTGGTGATGAACAAATCAATTGGAACTGCGCCTATGGCACTCCAAGCACCTGGCAACCAATTGCTCCAGAGTATCTCACCAAGGGAATCAAGTCGCATCAGTACCGTCCCTTCCTGAAAAGCGGCACTCGCTTGCTGTGCATAGCCAGCCGTATAGTACCCACCTGCCTTATCGTCCTTGATCGTATACAGGATATCAGTATACTCATTGCCGTATGTATGACCCCAGAGCATGTTTCCAGCGCTGTCGGTCTTCATCACAAAGCCATCCCAATATCCGGCACCATAACTGAACGTGCCCCCACAAACAACAAGTCCGTTATCCCCCTGCTCAACTATATCGAAGATCTCATCCGAATTGATCCCGGGATAGTTGCGGGTCCACATTTCTCCTCCCATTGGATCGAGTTTCATGAGGAATGCGTTGGACACCGAACCGAATCCCCACGTAGTGCCCCCTACGAGAACGTTACCGTCATGTGTTTGGATCGACGTATTGGAATAGTCCTCGAAATCCGAACCGTACCGCGTTTCAAACATGTTTTGACCGACAACCCGGTCTACGTGAAGTGACAGGGACAGGACCAAAAGGGAAAGCGCAGCTCGCGATCGCCAAGCATTTCTATTTTCATTGCCCGATGCTGATAAAGATGAGTACGATGTCATGATCTCGCGTATGTACCTTGCTCTTATTCTGTTCGGGGTGCCGTTTGAACACTCCCTCAAATATATGATATCAGTCCGAAAGTACAAGTTATTGCGGAACCACTGAATCTGAGGGTTTTGAGCAACTTCTCCTTTGCGTTTCCCCACATGCTTACTTCGGCTTCGGACTTGAGTTCTTCGTCACCGGCATGTGGTGAATCCGGGATGTGACCCCTTACCCATGGGCACCGAAGAGTGCGGAGTTTTGAGTGATTAGAGCACCGCCAACCGTGCTCCGCCGAAGCGGCTACGCCCAAGCGAGGACGATACGCACGCCAAGAAATTTCGGACCGCAAAACTCGCACGAACGCAACGGAATTCGAAACAACAAGGCGACCTGAGGCACCAAAGTCGTTGTGTCAGGCGCGTGCTTGCCTTCGGTAGGCACAGGGTTGCGGTAAAATCACAGCGCTTCCAATCACAGAGCGAACTCTTAGTGCCCTTTGCGTTCTTTGTGGTAGCAACCCTACGCAGTCACCATGAAGATCTACCACCTCGCCACCTGCTCCACCTGCCAACGGATCCTGAAAGAGATTCCCAACTTGAAGCGTTTTGAATTGCAGGACATCAAAACCAAGCCCATCACCGCCATGCAGTTGGATGAAATGAAGAATATGGCAGGCAGTTATGAGGCGCTCTTCAGTCGCGTTGCATTGAAGTACCGGAGCATGGGACTGAACGAAATGGAACTTTCCGAGAAGGATTATCGCAAATACATGTTGCAGGAATACACGTTCTTGAAACGGCCCGTGATAATCATCGGGAAACAGATCTTCATCGGGAATTCGAAGAAGGTGGTGGCAGCAGCGGTGGAAGCGGCACGGTGATCCGGAACATACCTTGGCACCCATGGAAAAAGCGGAGGTGTCCACACAAATTGGAGGCGTACAAATGGAGGAGTTGGCGGCCATGTTCGGCACGCCGCTCTATGTGTACGACAGCAGCCTGATGGCCCGGCAAGTTGCTCGGTTGAATGCCGCTTTCTCCGGTCTCACGCATCGCATCATGTATGCGTGCAAGGCACTCCCAAACCTTACGGTGCTGCGGTTGATGAGGCGCATAGGGACTGGCCTGGACACGGTTTCCATAGAAGAAGTGGAGCTGGGTTTGAAGGCGGGCTTCACGGCGGACGAGATCCTTTTCACACCGAACATGGTGGGGTTCGCGGAGTTCCAACGGGCCGTGGAATACGGCGTACACATCACCATCGATTCAATCCCCATGCTGGAGCTTTTCGGGCAGGCTTTCGGCGGTAAGGTGCCGTTGTTCTTGCGCGTGAACCCGCACATTATGGCAGGTGGCAATGAACGCATCAGCACAGGCCATATCGATTCGAAGTTCGGGATCTCCATTCATCAATTGCGGCATGTGGAGCGCATTGTTGCCACGCACGGCATGCACATCCATGGCCTGCACATGCACACGGGCAGCGATATCCTCGATGCGGAAGTTTTCCTGCAAGGCGCTGAACTGTTGATCGATACCGCAGAGCGCTTTCCCGAGCTGCGCTACCTGGACCTGGGCAGCGGGTTCAAGGTGGCCTACAAGGAGGAAGATATTACAACTGACATCGAGGAGTTGGGACGAAGGATAACGGAACGGATGGTGAAATTCAATACGGGTCGCAGCACACCTGTTGAAGTTTGGTTCGAACCGGGCAAGTTCCTCGTGAGCGAATCGGGAACGCTGTTGGTGCGTGTGAATTTGGTAAAGCAGACCACCGCAACAGTTTTTGCTGGAGTGGACAGCGGCTTGAACCACATGATCCGCCCGATGATGTACGGCGCGTACCACCAGATCGACAACGTAAGCAACACAGGAGGTAACACGCGGATCTACACGGTGGTAGGAAACATCTGCGAGACGGACACCTTCGGTTGGGACCGCAAACTTGCTGAAGTGCGGGAAGGCGATCTTCTCGCTCTAAGGAATGCCGGGGCCTACGGGCATTCCATGGCGAGCAACTACAACAGCCGATTGCGGCCACCGGAGATACTTGTTCACAACGGCAAACCCTTGCTCATTCGTCGCCGCGAAACGTTAGTTGACCTGATCGCAACACAGGTAGCACACGAGTTGGAATAATTCCAATTCAAATTACAAGCACTTCTGCAGAAACCGAAAATTTTCGTAAGCTCTACAAATCGGCTAATTCCTAATTGCTAATTCCTAATTCCGGCGAGCCGCGTCGGCAGCCGGAATCAGGAATTAGCAATCAGCAATTGAAATTGAATTACTTCTTCACCTTCCGAGCAGCACGTTCCTTCTTCCAATTGTCCAGATCCGTCCGCACCATGGTGCGCATGCGCTCCTTCGCTTCCGGCACCAAGTTGCGCGTCAAGCCTTCGCGTGTGGCGTGCCATAAATAGGTGAGCATGGAACGGTCGGGGTCGCGTTCAATGCTGAAGTTGCGTTCACGGTCCGCCGTCATGCCGCCGCCGTATTGCTGTTGGAGCATGGCGTCCATCACGTTGCCGAACATGCTGCTCCGCAACGCTGTAGGCGTTCCGGGTTCCACGCGCACCAACAGACCGGTGTAGGCCAATTCCATGGTTCCCTTGGCGCGGCGCGCATTTCCTTCCATGCGCATGGTGAGGCTGTTGAGTATCCCCTTCTCCACTTGCATGCGCATCAAGGGTTGGGTGGCACGGTTCACCTCCACCAACGGCAATCGAGTGACCGTGGTGGTAATGCTGAATTTCTCGCTGCCGTCAAGCGCAGCTGCATATGTTCCCACCACTTGCGCGCTGTCGAAAAATGTTGCGTTGAACCGGCCCGTGATGCTGTCCGTTGTTGCTGCCGCATCATTGGTGATGTTGCGGAACTGCGCGCTCATCCGGGAAAATGGCACTTCACCCCATCGGCCGGTCTTCGCGTCCCGTTCGCGGTAATGCACCTCGGCATCCACGAGGGCCAACGTGTCCACGCGGATGGAGAACGGCATGGAGGCCAATGCTGCCGGGGGCAAGCGCACGGGTTCAGGCGGTTCTTCCGGCAACGATTTATCCAAGTCCACGGCAACATGAAGGCCATGTATTCCCATACGATGGATGAACAATGCCTCGTCCGCAATGGAGCGGTCAAAGTCCAGACCGGCCATTACCAAGCTGTCCACGGCGAGCGTCATCACGCTTTTCGCCATGCGGTCAACGCTCATGCTGTCGGTTGGTGGTGGCGTGATACGGATGGCCGTGAGCAAGCCGTTTTGCTTGGTACGGGAAAGAGCCACAGCGCCGATGTGGAGGTTGCTTCCATCGGGCAACAGCGTGCTGATGCTGTCCACGCGCAGGTCCGTACCGGCCACGGCAAGCCGCACTCCGGCATTGCGCCCGGCGGCGGAAACGCGCACGCTTGTGCCGTGTACGCTCAGCCCGTTCACCTTCAGCTCGGGCAAATCCTTATTGAGGTCCTGCACGGTGGCGGAAGCATCGGCAATGGAGAGCGTATCCGTGAACAACACGGATACAAGGCTGTTACCACCATGGCCCAAACGTTTGAACGGATCTGCGAGATCCACGCGCTTCGGCCCCGTGTAGTAGTGGAATTCAGGGCCTTGCAGCTCGATGGCACCCACACGGAATTCACCGTGCAACAGCAAGCGCCAAAACGAAAGTCCGCGCAATTCGGCCTTGGCCACTTTGCCGGCGAAGAGATACTGGTAAGCGCCGGTGCGCAGACTGTCCAGCAGACGCGGCTCAAAACTTAGCTCGGCATCCGAAACAGTCAACCGGCCATGTCGGGCATCGGCCTTCAGCCGGCCCAAGGTGAAATTGTAGCCCGGCACACTGGCTTGTTCGATCACGGCATGGATGCGTTCTTCCGCTTTGCGATCCAGCCAAGCTTCGCCGCCGTGCGTTGCCCACCATGCCAGCCAGCCTGCCGCAGCGATCAGTACCAACGCGAGGCCACCGACAATGCGCCAAATTATTCGGAGGATACTACGACGTTGCGGCGTGGACATGGAGGCGCGAAGTTCAGCAGTGGAACGCCGCTTCCGGACAATTCACCGTTCCAACTATTTCTGCACGGTCATCAGCTTGCACTGCCGGAACACTCCGTTGGCATTCCGGACGGTGAGTTGATACACGTAGTTCGCGCGCTCGAGCCCGAGTTTTTTCAAGTCGATCATAACCTCGTGATCTCCACCGGCCAGCCCATTGTGCGCGATCTCCGCCACCCTGCGGCCCATGTTGTCGAAAAGCTCCACGGTAACGTCCCCGCCATTGGCAAGGTTGAACGGGATGCTGGTGTTCTGCGCGAACGGATTCGGAAAATTCTGACCCAGCTTGAACTGGCCGCCGGTTTCGGGTTCCAAGGCGGCAAGCCCCGAGCTTCCAGTGCCCGTGCCGTTGATGGTTACTTCAAGTGACGACAAATATTCATTGGCCAACGCATCGTATGTGAGCGTGGCCAACTGCAGTGCATAGCCATCGACAAAAACACCGTCCATAGCCGGTGTAACGGGGTCGGCACCCCATGTGGTGTAGGGCGCCTCACTGGTGAGCAGCGCATTTTTCTCTGCCGTGGGAAAGCACAATTGCGAGGTAGCCTGAAGCATGGAACTCACGAAAACCTGGAAATGGATGTGCACTGTGCGCCCCGGATACCAGCCCGGAAATTTGGTTAGAAACTCCACCTCGCCGTTCGCGTCCGCCAACTGAATGCCGCGCAGCCAGCGCGCCGCGTTATTGTTCTGTTGACCCAAGTGCGCGTTGGTTGTGAAGCCGCTGTAGTACCCGTCCGCGTTGCAATGCCAAGCGTCCACACGGCAGTTCGCCATGCCCAAGCAGTTGGCATTCCCGATCACGCGCATACGCAACCGCAGGTCCGCACCCGCCTGATCTTCGCGGATGTCGGTGCGGAAATAGGAGCTGTCGCCGCTGAGGTCCAACGGGAACGGACCTGCGGTTTCCGAAGGCACCAGCACACAGCCTCCGCCGGGTTCCGGCATGAATGGTGGCGCAGGTGCCGGACCTTCCGTATCATCGTGGGCATGGGCGGCTCCGGGAACCATGCTGGCCATTCCGGCCACTCCTGCCAGGCGCAAAAAGTTTCTTCGTTCCATTTTCAGTGGTGGTTCAGGAAGTGGATCACTGCAAGCTACAGCCCATTGTTTTACTGCTTCACCACGCGCCCGTGCCAAACAAGCCCTGGCTGGCGCACTTCCACTTGGTAGATGCCCGGTGCCAGTTCTCCGCCAAGCTGCGTAACATCGACGGATTCCAGCACCATGCGGCCGCACCCGTCGAACACACGCACCGTTATCGGACTATTGGTGAAGAAGGTGCCAGCAACGTTGAAATGGTCGGTGTATGGTGACGGAAAAACGGCTAGCTCATGGCTGCCCGGTATTACTGCAGCAATACCTGTGGCGACTCCTGGATCGATGCGCGCCACGGCCAAATGCGAGGTGGACACATCAACGGAAAACGGCCCAAGGAAAAACGTATCGCGCACTTGCACGGCGATATGGCAAACACCGTCCGGCAGCACGGAAATTCCTTGCGGAACGTCGTAGTCCATGCTTCCGCCGTGGAGCTCCCACTGTGGCGTTCCGGTGCTGTCCACTTGCAGCATTGTTACTGCGCGCTCTTGAATTGTGCCAATGTTCGTTTCCACATTGTTGCCCCAGTTAACCACGCCATTTGAAACGCCGATCACCACAGCGTTTCCTTGTCCATCCACTCCTAGGCTTTCATTTTTACCAAACCCGAATTGTCCCGTAAAAGGTGCTCCCAACGGGGGTTGGTAACCCCACAAAAAATTGCCCATACTGTCAATTCGCGCAAGAAAAAAAGTAGTGTTCCATTCCGGTCCATGGAACGGGATGCCGTCAAAATTCAGGCTATCGAACGGAGAACCGGCGAAATACGCATGGCCAAAGGCATCCGCTTTAACACGGGGCCTTTGGAAAGTGACATCCGCAGCAGCCTGCAGCCATTGCGGCGTGCCATCCGGGGTGTAGCGGCCCACGACCATATTGTACGAGCCGGGCACGGGATAAAACGTTCCGCCCACGGTGATGCCCGGAAATTCAGCAGCTCCTGAAAAATACAGCCCGCCCCAGGGATCGAAGCTGATGTTGCCGATGGACTTGGCGTCTTGTATCGTCCGTGTCTCCACATCATTTCCAGCATCATCCAGCCGTTTGATCTCCGCATTGAAGAAGTCGCAAGTGGCGTACCAGGCGCGGCCTTGCGGGTCGAAGGTGATGGACTGCAATTGTGTGCCCTGCGGGTCGGCCGGCGAGATGTTGCGCTGCCAGAGCAAGTTGCCATTCACGTCCAAGGCGATCAGGAATGACTCCGGGAATTCGTTTCCGTTCAACGCTGGTAACACGGCTTCACCGTTGAGATGGACCTGTCGGAAAAACTGCCCGCCGAGGATCACGTTGCCTGCCAGGTCCGAGGCCATGGCCTGCAACAGCACGGTATCACCCAACGTAAAGGACCAATTGGTTTCGCCGATCGCATTGCGCTGCTCCACTTCGGCATCGCCGAATACCGTGCCGTATTGGTAGCTCAGCGTGGTGCTTCGGGCAATGTAGCTATGGTCCACATCCGAAGCGCATACCAAATGCGTGGGCATGTCCGGGTTGATCTCGTACGCGATCGGGTATGCCGCAAGCCATTGCACTTGCTGGGCTTGCGCCACAGTGGTTAGGACCATGAAAAGAGGAAAAATATTTCTCATCTGGGTGCTTCCGTATACAAAAGACAGCGGGCAGCGGGCTGGCGTTGCTTAATGATACGATTTCTTTTCTCGGCCTTCCAAGTATCAGTTGCACATGCGCCCCCCACAGGCCACGCATGGCCTGTAGTAGCCGTCTACCTTTGTACCATGCTGCTTTCGCTCCGTACCTCACTGTTTTTATTGTGCCTGCTCACTCTTAGCACAGTTGCCTTTCCACAAGCCGCCACTGTCCCCGGGGACATGTTGGCCATGTTAAAGCCTGGAACGAACGCGATTGAAGTGGCAAAAGAACTTTCGATCTTGAACGGCGTGCCGAATGCAATGCGCGTTGAAAAAGAAGTGTCAGCGCCCATGCGTACGTGGCTGTTCCATTTCGACCCCGACGCCGTTCCGCAGGCCGCCATGTTGCGCGCCTTCCAAGCACACCCCGGAGTTGAGATGGCTCAAGTGAACCACCGATTGGCCCCGCGAAATGTCCCCGACGATCCACTGTACAGCCAGCAATGGCACCACCAGAACATCGACAGCGAAGGTGCTTGGGACATCACAACCGGTGGTGTAACGGCTGTGGGCGACACCATCGTTGTGGCCATCATCGAAGATGCAGACCTCACCCATCCGGACCTTGCGGCGAATGCCTGGAAAAACTGGCTGGAGATTCCCGGCAATGGCGTGGACGACGACGGCAACGGCTACATCGACGACGTGCGCGGCTGGGATCCAGCGGCAGGGAACGACAACGTTTACAGCGGATCGCACGGCACCGAAGTGGCGGGTATGATCGGAGCAGTGGGCAACAACGGCGTACAAGTTTCCGGCGCGAATTGGCATGTGAAAATGATGCCGGTGCAATACGCCAGCACGCTGGAATCCGACGTGGTGGCGGCTTACACTTATCCGCTGGTGATGCGCAGGTTGTACAACCAGAGCGGTGGCAGCAAAGGCGCTTTCGTGGTGGCCACCAACGCCAGTTGGGGCGTGGATGGCGGCCAACCGGCCAACGCGCCGATCTGGTGCGCGCTGTACGACACGTTAGGCACAGCCGGAATTCTGAATTGTGGATCCACGGCGAACAACAACGTGAACATCGACATTGTGGGCGACCTGCCCACGGCGTGTCCCAGCGAATTCATGATCGCCGTAACGGCAACCAACAACCTGGACATGCGCACCTTCTCCGGTTACGGCGCCACCACCATCGATGTGGGCGCCCCCGGGGCCAGCGTGTTCACCACCACCATCGGCGGTGGCACTGGCAGCGCCAGCGGCACTTCGTTCGCCAGCCCGCTCACCGCTGGGGTGGTTGGCCTGCTGTACAGCGTGCCCTGTGCCAGCTTGGGCGCCATAGCGCACAACAGTCCGGTGGAAGCCGCACAGCGCGTACGCGATGCACTTTTCGCCGGCGTGGACCAAGTGGGCAACCTGCCGGGCAATACGGTTACCGGCGGCCGCATCAACGCTTTTAACAGCGTGCAATTGCTCATGGACAGCTGTGCCGCCTGCCCCGCGCCGTTCAATTTGGCAGCCACATCCGCCGCCATCGGCTCTGCAATGCTCACATGGAACGCCTTGCCCGGCACCTACACCGCGCGCTACCGCCAACAAGGCACCACCACTTGGACGGAGGTAGGCGGACTTACCTCAGGACTGCTCCCCTTGTCCGGCCTCGGCAACTGCGAAATCTATGAGTTCCAAGTAGCTGCGGATTG
>Ga0209480_10000382_pt1 | contig 37634 bp, 24 predicted proteins | sample JI61114C2DNA_FD_187501 | JGI IMG/M metagenome (GOLD analysis project Ga0209480, IMG submission 187501) | Wastewater effluent complex algal communities from Wisconsin, to seasonally profile nutrient transformation and Carbon sequestration -... | ecosystem: Engineered > WWTP > Effluent > Algae... | reverse complement strand
CCTGCACGGAAAATTTGCCTTCTACGATACGATCGCAGATGAAATGATCCGGGGAGTGGAAGCAAGAGATGAAGAATACTACCTGAAAAAATATATAGCAGCATTAAAAGGCAAAACCGACCTCATTGTATTACTAGTACACCAGGGTGTGCCCGGCCGGCAATCCTCCACCGGCGCTGTGGATGTGGCCCGTAACCTGCAACGGGATATTGAACTGGCACAAACAATCCCTGGTATTGATATACTCATTACAGGCCATGCGCACCAGGGCACAAAAGAACCCCTTATTTCAAACGGAACCATTATTGTATCTACAGATGCTCTCGGAATGGAACTGGGCAAACTGGAAATCAGCTACAACACCCTGACAGATAAAATCACAACATACCGGAATTCACTTGACTATCTCTATGATGATGCCGTGCCGGATGATAGTGCAACACTTGCTGCCATCCGCAACTGGAAAGAAAAAGTAAAAATCATTACAGAGGAAAAAGTCTGCTCAATCCCGGCTCCCTTAACCCGCTCCTATGGTGATGAATCACCAATGGGCAGTATGGTGGCCGATGCCATACTCCATGCTTCCCCCGGTTCCGAGCTGGCATTGACCAACAGCGGAGGGCTGCGCCAGGATGTGGAGGCCGGTTCAGTTACTGTCGGACAACTGATCTCCGCCTTCCCCTTCCCGAATACCATTGTACAGGTGGAACTGAAAGGAAAACAGATCAGGGATCTGATGGAACACGGGGCCGGACTGACAAACGGCATTCTCCAGGTATCAAAAGGGGTGGAAATGCAGTATGATGAATCAAAACCTGTTGGTCAGCGGGTAATCTCCGTTCAGATCAACGGAAAACCACTGGAAGATGAGCGGATGTATAAAGTCGTTACCTCAAACTTCCTGGCCGATGGGGGCGACGGCTTCACCGTTTTTAAAAATGCTGTTTCAAAAAAGAAAACGGGTATTGATATAATTCAGGCTATGATTAATTATCTCCGTTTATCTCCGGTATTTACCCCGATGGTATACGGCAGGATTATTCATAAAAAATCCTGATTCAAAAGATGATAGGGTTGTTTCCGGTATGGAGGAAAATTCCAGAATATAGAATGATTTTTGGCAACTGCATTTCTATACCTGTGATTTGCAGTTGATTAAGGTTTGGCATTCGCTTGGATTCTATAAGGAAAAAGAAATATGAAACACCCGAATATCTCTACTGTTTTTGTGGTTGATGACGATCCGATCTGGCGGACACTGCTGGTAAATATGCTGAAAGAAATCGGCTATCAAAATATCAGTGCTTTTGAAAGCGGCCCTTCCTGTTTATACCATCTTCATAAAGAACCCGACCTGGTATTTGTGGATTACAGTATGAGCGAAATGAATGGTATCGAGCTGCTGCAACAGATCCGTATACTGGTTCCTGATACCTCAGTAGTACTTTGTACATCGGTTGAAGACATCAGCCTTGCCGTCAGAGCCATGCGTAGCGGTTGTGCTGATTATATTACTAAAACCAACACGACAAAAGAGGAACTGACTAATGTGATTAATGAACTCGGGGAACTCCGGATGTTGCAGGAGAAAATCTATTAACTTTATTAATGCCTTTTACTCTTGCGCATGCAGCCATTGCTTATCCGTTGAAAAAAATTGACCGGCGGCTCTCCGTCTCCGGATTAATTGCCGGGGCCATTATACCCGATTTTGAGTACTTTATTCGCATGCGGCATATCAGCAGCGGACATCAGCTGAATGAACGGCTACTGCTGGATGTATTGGCCGCCGTACTGCTCTGCTTTATTTTTCACGGACTAATAAAAAAACCACTGTACGACAACCTCCCGGAAAAATATACGCGTTTTATAATCCCGGCCATGCAACTGAACTGGAACAGGCATACTGCCAGACAGGGCGGGCTGATCCTGGTATCGGTTATACTCGGTATTTTCTCCCACCTGCTCTGGGATTCCTTTACACACAAAGGCGGGCTGATGACAGAACTGATTTCTCCACTTCGATATACCGTTACAATCAATGCTATTCAGTTTCCCGTTTACTTTATACTTCAGCTGCTTTCCAGTATTGCAGGACTCTGGATTTTGTACCGTATGATCCCGGCTCCTGCAACGGTAACAACTATCCGGCCGAACCTGCATAAAAATTCCTTTTACTGGCCCGGTTTAATCCTTGTCTCTGTTTGCCTTTTCCTCCTCCGCTATTTTTATTGGGCAGCTGATAATTCCTACCTCAGTTTACTGAAAGCCCTTATCGGCTCCTTCCTGTACAGCTGGATTATTATTTCCCTGTTGTGCCGCTTGACAGTAAAAAAATAAAAAACACAAGGCATTGATATTCCTTACCTGTTTGCCACAGTAGGGTTACCCGTAAAAAGTTTCCATCAGGCGGCCCGCTTCACCCGCTCCCAGTTCACCGACTGGGTTTTACGCATATACCGGATAAAACCAAGATATACGGAAAGATTCATGATAAAAAAGTAATAGGGCACAAACAGGAGTTTAACCCGTGTTTCCCGGTTCTCCAGGAACCAGCCTGTCAACGCGGCAATATAAAACAGCACCTGCAGCCAGAAGAGGATGGAGTAAAAACCAAAATCAAATAACCCTTCCTGGTATGCCAGTATAAAGCCCAAAGGCAGCAATACCAGCAGGCACAGGGGCGTCAGCGTCCAGCGCAATACACGGTGTGAGATATACTGAAAGGACAAAAGTCCATACCGGAAAATATTCAACAACGAACGGAGCCTGACCACGGATTGAATGCCCCCTGCAGAAATGCGGATCTTCCGCTTCAGTTCCTCTTTTACATTGGCAGATGCTGATTCCACCGCATAGGCTTCCGGATCATACTGGATCTGGTAGCCGTCCTGGGCCACACGTAAGGAGATGATAAAATCATCGAGCAGGGTATCGGTTTCCACTTTACGGTATAATGAACTGCGGATGGCAAACAGCTCTCCGGCCGCACCTACCACCGAATACAATTCCGCATCCCATTTTTTTAAGGCAGACTCATACTTCCAGTATAAACCTTCTCCGGCACCGGAAGCCGTATCTGTCTCCTTGTCCACAATGCGTTTTTCCCCCGATACGCAACCCACTTTAGGATTGGCAAATAAGCGTACGATCCGGCGGATAGACTGGCTGCCCAGCATAGTATTGGCATCGCTGAAGACCACAACCGGCGTGTCAACAAAACTCATCCCGCGGTTCATGGCACCGATCTTACCGTTACGCTCTGGTAAATGATGTACCGTTACGCTTTTATATTTTTTCAGCAATTCCGGGCTGCCATCATCAGAACCATCCGTCACCCACACGATTTTCAGTTTATCAGCCGGATAATCCAGCATTTCCGTGTTATTCATTTTCTTCTGCACATAGTCCTTTTCATTATACGCGGCAATAAACAGGGTCACTTCCGGTTCATAGCCAGCCGCTTCATCAGTCGTTTTTTTCTTAAACAAGCGTTTTACACGGACCATGGCATATAGCAGTATACCATAGCCGATATAGGTATAAAACACAATAAAGACCAACGACCAGAAAAATATTTGCAACATTTCCATTGATTTGATAAGGTTAAATAATTTACTTACGCACCTGACTTTTATACATTGCCTGGTACATTTCCAATACCTGTTCTGCCATGGCTTTCCAGGAAAACTTCGCCGCCTGGCGGTACCCGTCGCTGATCATTTTATTTTTCAGTTCAGGATTCCCCAATATTTTTTTTATTGCACCGGTAATTTCAGCCGGCTTAAACGGATCCACGAGCTCCGCAGCCCCGCCAGCCACTTCCGGCATAGACGATGTATTGGAGGTAATCACAGGTGCGCCGCAGGCCATAGCTTCAATAATAGGAATACCAAAACTCTCCCGCAACGATGGATATAAAAACAACCGGCACTGACTGTATATACCCGGCAGGTCGCGGTTGTCAACATACCCGGTGAGCACAATCCGGTCAATAAGTTCCGGCGCTCCAATATCCTGGAGCATTTTCTCCAGTTCTGTCCGGTCATAATCAATCATCACCAGTTGAACGCCACTACCAGTCTCTTTGATATAATCTGAAAAAGCTTTCAGGGTGCCCGGAGTATTTTTCTTCGGATGGGTATTACCCAGGAAAAAGAAAAATTCATCCGGAAGATGGTATTTGGTTTTTATACGGGCTCTTTCTTCCGGATTAGTCACCGGTTTAAAATGCTCACTTACCCCGTTATAAACGGTATCAAGACGAGGATCATTCTTCATCCGGAAATAATCAGCAATACATTCTTTCTCAAACCCGGATACGGTAATGATCTTCCGTGCATGCTTCATGACCCGCGGCACTACCAGCCGGCGATAAGCATTCCCGAACTTCTGATAATTGGATCCCTTCCCCAGCAACAGTGCCGGGAGACTGCTTTCCATATAAATAATATCATGCAGGGTAATCATTAACGGCGTCTTTCCCATTAAGGGTGCTGTATTACTGGTACAATGCAGCAGGTCGCACCCGTATTTCTTTGCCGCCCGGGGAAGGAGCACCTGCTCCCAGACCGGGTAACTGGCTTTTCCGAGTTCCACTATTTTAAAATTGGGGGTTTCCTGTATTACCGTATTATCTTCATCAGGACTTACAAAAATCACATACTCGTTCTCTTTGTCCACTTCCTGCAGATTCCGGATCAGCTCCAGGGCCACCATATCCATTCCGTGCTTTTTCTTCCGGAAAATCCGTTGCGCTTCGATACCTATTTTCATAAAAAAGGGATTTATAATTAACCGAGAATCCACTTCCTGAGCCGCTCATAGATCACCACTTCAATCAGGTATGAAAAACCGATCAGCAGCAGGATATAGAGACTGTACTCAATAATTTTATTATTCAGAAATTGTAAATACGAGGCTTCAATCACCAGGTAGTGATGCGCGATATAAATTACATAAGAGGCCGGTGCCAGGTATTTAAACCAGCCAAAGACGGGGTTGTAACCCACCCAGCGTAAACGATGCCAGATGACCGCGCCAAACATGACAAAAAAAGCAAACAGAAAATGCCGTAATTCCACAAAGGGATACGCCACCAGCGGGTAACTGTACACTTTTGTATATGAAAAATGAATGTACAGGTTAAGTCCCAGCAGGGCCGTAGCCCCCATGAGCACATAGGTATACGGAAATAAACTGCGTAATGTAATCTCTTCTCCCTTCAGGTACATTTCGGCAAAGAGCACCCCGATCCACCAGATACCAAAATACATGACCAGCCGGTTGAGGAAGAAGGGATAAATAATATAAGAAGCCGCAGCTGTGAGAATGAGGATATTCACCCACCATTTTACTTTGCCCGGTTGAATAAAACGCACCAGCACATAAAAAAGCATGTAGAACCACCATTCATAGGAAAGTGACCATAATACACCGTTCCCCATATAGGCACCGGTGATGACATTGGGCTTTTGTGAAATCACATCCTGCAGCATCAGCAGATTACCCAGCAGGTTGGACCAGTCCGGGTTGGCCAGCTGCCCTTCCTGATAACATTTCAGAAAATAGCCCAGGAGGTAAATAAAAAATAACGGAATATATAACCGGATAAACCGCCGGATAAAATAAAACCGGAAAGATTTATCAGCGGATTTCTCGTAAGTGTATTTTATAACAAACCCGGATAATACAAAAAACACAATCACGGCTTCCGGGCCAAACCGAAACAACAAGCCGATATTAATACCCGCCAGCATGATCTTCTGGGGCAATAAATGAAACAGCACCACATATAAGGCGGCAAAGCCCCGCAATGATTCCAGTTTCTCTAATCTCTTCTTTTTCATGATACTGTTGTTGACTATCCGCGATCCACTTATTTAGTGCCCGCTGTGTGTTTAGTATGAATAAATGTTTTGTTGGCGCCTTTTATCCGCAGCAGCGACATCAGCATGACGAACATGCCCCGGGGCAGACTAAGCACCGCTTTGCCAGTACGGGCCGAATACAGTTCACGTGGAATGGAAAAAACAAAGGAAAGCACACAGGCTGTTGCCAGGCCAATCCACATATAGTTATATACTGCCGGTACGTCAAACAGGCTATTGAGTACAATATTTATTATGGCAAACAGGCCAACCGCTCCCAGCAACAGAATTCGGGGAGGCTGTATAAACTGGATGGCTTTATCAAAATAATCCAGGTTGCCTTTACTGAACAGATGACCAGTGGCCGGCAGAATATCTTTCTTAAAATAATGCAGCTGCGCAGAAAGCCAGCGGCGGCGTTGGTTGCCGAATACATCCGCTTTCTGTACTTTTTCATCATATATAGTTGCCTGGCTGAGATAAATAATCGTATTCCGCTCCTTCAGCATCCGGAGTTCTATTTCTTTATCAAAACCGCCAACGGCTTTTACATCCGCCATGATGGCTTTGAAATAGGAATAATCGAACGCCATACCGGAACCGATAATCGCAGAGGATAATCCAAGTACCCGGTGGCCTTTACGGAAAATATGATTATTGATTTCCTCACTTACCGCATCCAGTACGGCCCAGGAAGTATTCAGGTTCTTGGCCGTTCTGTGTCCCTGAATCGCTTTATACCCGGCCGCATAAGCGGTATTCACCTGTTGCAGGAAATCAGGTGCCATAATATTATCGGCATCCAGCACCACGGCGATATCGTAGGGGTTGGTGAGTTGAGCCATGGCCTTGTTCAGCGCTTTTGATTTGGTGCTTTTATCAAAGCTGACTTCAATCAGTTTCACCGGAAGTGAACGCAGGGTATTCAGGGTGTCCTGCCGGAATGAGTCTGCAATGATCACCACATCAAAAAGGCCGACAGGATATTGTTGCTGCAACGCATGCCGGGCCACCTCCACAATTACTTCATCTTCCTTATACCCCGGAATCAAAACGGCAATCCGGTTTTGCCGGGCCGCTGCTGGCAGTACAGGGTCGCGGTAAAACAAACCAGCCACGGAAAAAACAAAAATATACAGCGTGGCGGCGCCGAGTAATACCAATAATATTATCTGTATCAGCATATACACTTGCATAAATCAGTTTTTAAGTTTTCGGGCAATGGACCTGAGCTTCAGGGCCGATTTGCGTAAAAAAGGAAGGTGCTTGCCGCTTTTCAGATTGTAGATAAATGATTCCGCTTCAAATATAATCTCAAAGTTTTCCGTACAGAGTACCGGTTTTTTGGAAAGCCGGTTTATTTCCAGCGCCTGTGACATTTCACTTTCCACAAACAATACATAGGGCTTTGACATATACGCTTTCGCTTTATGCCCGCCATGATTATTCGCGCGCTGACGGGCTTTCATATCCGGGAGGTCCAGCATCACCAGGTCATTGTACTTAATATTATATTTTGCCAGCCAGGTCTCAGTTTCTTTTCTATACTTCTCCAGGCGGGAAGTAACAATCGTACCGATCTTACTGCCGGGAATAAACAGGGGCGGGGCATTGAGGATAAAGTCAATATACTTCTCGCCGTCATCGTTCTGCTCAGGCAGCGGATCGGCGCACAGTACTCCGTCAATATCAAAACAGGCTTTCTCCAGCGTGGTATGATTCAGGATATTCCATTGAAAATAACGTGGCAGGGGCACCGTTTCAAAATAATAGTCAACGGATTTTTCCTTGCCGGGAATCACATAAATCGCGCAATACTGAATATCAAACTGATCATTCAGGTCTTTCAGGTTTTCGCGGCACTCTTTTAATGCGGCACCGGAAGCCACACTGTCATCCACGATCAGTATTTTCTTAAACTGCTTTGTATCAAAAAACTGGCCCCTGGCACCGGCTTTATAAATATGTCCGTTCATGAATGAATGGATATCGGTATAGGGCTTGTTCAGGTACAACGCCAGCAGGTTGGCCGGCAGCATGCCGCTGCGGGGTACCCCGACAATCAGGTCAAAATCACGGGGCAGAATACTTAAGCGTTTTAAGATGATCTTATTGAGATCAGCAATATTGCGGTAATACATGATTATTTATTTAACTTTTTTTGGATATAAGAAAGAATCGTGGCGCCATTATTTTCCCAGGAGTGTCCGGCAGCAAAAGCGATCCGCTTGTCTTCCAGGGTGCTGTTGTTTTCTTCAAGTGCCATATCGACCGCCCCTGTATAATCTTCCACATTATTGCAGAGATAGACATGCTCCCTGAACAATTCCATCGTATTGGTGCGCGTGGCGATTACGGGTTTGCCCATGGCCAGGTATTCATCCACTTTACGCGGGTAATTACCAATCGTGATTTCATTGATCAGCTGCGGATTCAGGCATACCTGGAAAGCGGCCATATACTCCGGTACTCTGCTTTTGGGGATACTACCGGGGAAATACACATTGGGTAACTGATGCAGCGGATGAGTGGCGAATACTTTATCCTGGCCTCCGATCATCACAAACGAATAATTGGGTTTACGCAAAGCCAGTGCATAGATTAGTTCGGCATCGAGGCGGAGACTGTTGATATCCCCGATGTACCCGATCCGGGGTTCCGGAATAATGGTCAGTTCATCCGGTAAGGAATATTTCGCTTTGGGGTTATAGGCAGACAGATCCACCCCCTGTCCTACATCAAAACTGCTGTTATTGTGCGGGCGGGCAAATGCGGCGAGGTCGGCTGAATTGCAAAGAACCAGATCGCTTTTTTGTATCAGCAATGGCTCCAGCCGGGCCACGTGTTTTTTCCAATAGGCAAATGGCTGCAGGTTATCACGGCGGTAATACACCGACAAGGCAGGCTTCAGGTATTCACGGGAATAGAAGCTGCGGTAAATATCGTTGTCAATAAAATGGATATAGTTCTTAAATCCGAGCTCAGCGGCTACTTTGCGTACATAATTAAATATGCGGCGGTTATTCCATTTATTAAAAAAATCAAACACAGGGCCGTCCGGGAAACCATTTACCGACCAGACCAGGAAAGGCAGGTCAAGCACCCAGAGGTTTTCTGTTATCTGTCGCAACGGGGACGCCTCTTTCTTATACACGGCCTTTCTCCTGATATTCTCAGGAGTGGGTTTCCCTTTATAAAGGGTCATAATGTCCAACGGACTGTTTACATACAGCACGCGGTTTTCGCGGGCAAACTGCCGGGCGATATCAATGGCATTGGAACCAATGGGAATATCCCATGATTGCAAACCGGTTATTATAAAATCGTTTCCTTTCATATTATTCATAAGTTGTTGTTATCCGTTAGTTGTTTTAATTGTTGCCGGCTCCTTTTCCTCTTTTGTATCAAGTGCTTTTGTATTCATCATCAGTGCCATGGAAATATATAAGGTGACGGCTGTGGGCATTCCTCCCAGGATGGCATTGCCATACGATGCGCCCATAACCCCGGCCATACCGGCAACCAGTGCGGTTATTTTCAGCCGCAATTGCGGATCACGTATTTTAAACATGACCGCATACGATGATTTTGCCAGGATATAAAAAAGGATGAACAGGTGTAGCATCAGTCCCACTGCACCGAGTTCCACCCAGATCAGTACATACCAACTGTCGGTGGCCACCTGTGATAAGAAAGCATTGGGCAGGTACTTTTGCGCCTTTACTCCTCCATGTCCCACCCCGCCGCCAAAAGGCCTTGAAGCGAGGTAGCCTTTCAGGATGCGCTGATTATCGAGCCGCACCTGCAGCGAAGCATCATTGGGATCAAAAGCCGTACGCATCCGGCGGATCTGGTCATTGCCCTGGCCAATAGTCGTGTATTTGAAAAATACAAATACCATCGCCAGTACCGCTACTCCAATACTCAATACCCGCACGTTTTTGCGTAATACAAAAAAAGTCATCAGTCCGGCCAGCGGTACACTGATCGCTCCCCTGGTTCCGGAAATAATCATTCCGTATAATCCCAGCACGGCCACGGTATTAAAAAACAAACGCAGCTTTCCTTTTACGGATTTGGCATAGATAAACGCCACGATAGCGTTATAGGCCTGGTTGGCACCAAACTGTCCCGCATCGCTCATAAAAGAAAAGACACGGAGTTTGCCAAAGAGTATATGTGTTTTATAATTGCCTTCATCCAGCCAGGCCTGTTCAGCACCATCCAGTCCTATTTTCAACTGCATAATTCCTTTCAGCGTAGCCAGGATGGAAAACACACCCCAGATAACGAGCAGAATATCCATCCGCCGTTGATTGTTGATCAGGAGTAAGGTCAGTGGTACAATCAGTAACATGTACATTGACACGCCTCTGCCCGAAAACCAGGCGGCCATACTTCTTGCTTCCGGATTCACGATTTCAAATACAGAATAGGCAAACCAGATCAGGGCCAGGTACGTGATATCTTTATTGATCGGCGACCAGTCAACTTTTTGCCTGAACCGGTTCATGATCAACGCCAGGTAGGTCATTAAAAGAATCGCATCCAGCCCCAGTCCCACCTGCACATCTTTTACATATCGGCCCATACCGATCAATGTAAAGCCCAGCACCACGGCTGTATATAAACCAAAAACGGGATTTACGAAAAGCAGGTACCCATAGATCAGCACACAACAAACGGCAAACAACATCCCCACACCCATTATCTCCATCCTGGCAGCCACCAACGCCACCAGCAACATAGCACCCATCAGCGTCAGAAAGGTAACAGGCTTTGCCAGCCGGGAAGATCCGGTGCTGGTATCAAAAGGTTGTATGTTATTAGCCGTTTGCATTTTCTTTATGGCTGCTTTGCCAGTTCGCCACGATGAAGAATTACTTTGTTATACATATTCCGGTAGAACTCTACCCCTTTTGAAAAAATCTCCTTACCGGATAAGTGCAATTCACGATTCAGAAAATAAAATCCAAGCCATATACCTACCAGGGTAAACAGGATAGAAGCCACAGCAACCATCACCAGTGATTGAAAAACAAATACCGCAATAAGATCGCCTGCAATATTGGCGATCACCATCACCAGTACTTTCAGGGCATTTACACCCGGCCGGTTAATACTATCGAGCGCGATCCCCGTCATCCGGTCCAGTGGCAGCAGCAAACCATACAGAGAAAAAACCTGAACGATCAGCACGGCATTGAATGCCGCACCTGTTCCCTGTACCAGGTACTGATTACCCGCCAGCAGGAATACAAACCATTCAGCAAACAAAAATGTAATAAGGCTGCCGGCTACAAACAACAGGCTGATCGCGCCGGTATAGGTGTAGAAAATATTTTTAACTTCTTTATTATCCCCCGATAAACTGGCTTTTGACATTTTGGGGAAAGCCGTGGCGGCAAAACTCCTTAAGGGAATCTGTTGCAGTTCGGTCAGCTTTAACGGTATACTATACAACGCAACGGCTCCCACGCCCATCGGACTCATACTGATAATAATGGCATCAGCGCTGCGCAGCAGGTTGGTACCAATCAGGGTAAATGTGGTGTATTTACCAAAATGCAGTAATTGCCGTGTGGCCTGGCGGCTGGCCTGAAACGTATAGCGCAAACCATCCCATCCGGAAATAATGGCCAATAATGAAGTGAGCCCGTTTACCAGTAACATACACCAGACCAGTTGCTCCAGCGTGAGGGCATGGGTGATATAATTATAGACCACAACGATAAAAAAGAAAATACTGTTCACCGCCTTCAGCATCAGTATCGCACCGAAACGCCGGTCGGCCTGCAATACCACCAGTGCATTATTCCAGGGAAGATTCAACACAGCCAGTAAAGGATACCAGGTAAAGAAAAGACCATAGCCGGCCTGATCAAGGCTGACACCAAATAAGAAATCAGCACCAGTCAGTAAGACAATGATGAGCAGTGTAGAGAGCGCCCCGATAACAATATTCGAGCCGATCAGTTGGCGACGGTTGCTGTCTGCAGCGCCGGACAGATACCGTACCAGTCCAGTATTGGTAATACCAAAGCGGAACATCTCCACAAATGAACCGGCGGAAATAAACAGCATCCATTGCCCAAATTCAGTAACGCTTACCGTTCTGGCCAGCAGGGCAAAACCGACTAATCCGAAGAAGGCAATGATCAGATTACCGGTCAGAGAAAGGAAATTATCTTCCCGCAACAGCTTATGGAACAATTTTTTCACCGGCAGGATTAAATTTGATTTTTTGAATAAAAACGGAAGCGCAGCAGATTCTTCAGCTTCTTACGGAAAATATTACGCTTCTTCGGCAGGTCGCCCAGTACCGATTCTATTTCATTGATCTCCGCGCCGTTCAGCATGAAGCCAATCCGGTTATCCGCTAACGGCAATAATCCTTTCAGCGCTCCGGCATCGGATTCCGACCAGGCCCTGTTGGCCCGGCAAATCAGCACGGTCATATCGGCGTTCTTTACCAGCAGTACCGGATAATTTTTCACCAGCATAGCCGGGAATTCAATAAAGACGTAGTCATACCCTTTGGTACGTTGGATAGTTGCCTCATCCAGCAGCGACTGATAACCCGTTGCACTGTAAAACTGGTAATCGGAAGAGTATGTTCTGCAATCATCAGGCGACAGAAAATCCGTTGCTGGTTGCAGGAAAGGACTGTTATACTGTATGCGCGGATCGCTATACCCCAGCATACGCGTGAGTATCGGATAACGCGCCAGTTTACGGGTATTGGGTACTGCTGCTTCATAATTGAGCATGAGTACTTTTTTCCCTTGTGCATGCAGCTGCCGGGCCAGGTTGGCCGCCACTACCGACTTGCCTTCTTTTTCCTGTGTACTGGCAAACAGAATGGTCTTTGGTTGCTTATCAGCGGAATGCGTATTCACCGACTGCTCCAGCTGCTGAAGGGCAATATCCGTTAACCGTTGTTGCACAGCAGCAAAATCATTGAGTCCGCTGTGGAGATATATTTTGGGGAATACCCCCAGTGAAGAAATTTTCAAAACCGAAGCGGCGTGTTTGAGATTCCGCAACGTATCATCAAAATACTCCATAGCCAGGATGATGCCCAGCACCAGGATGAAACCCAGGAAAGCCGCTGCAATAATCAGCACTTTTCGTTTAGTGGGCTGTGAGGATAATGGGTAAAAGGGTGCATCCACCGCTTTCAGATTGGAAGAAAGTTCATTGTCCTGCAATTTCAGCTTGGCCAGGTTCAATCCATGCAGTATTTCCAGGTAACCCTGTTCGGAGACAGAAATTTCCCGTTCAATCCGTTTGATATTGGCACCGGCTGGAGCATAGATGGAATACTGTTCCTGGAACTCACGGTTATTCTGATCCATCACTTTGAGCTTGGCTCTCAATGTTTCCGCTTCCACCAGATTATTGATCCATTCATTCAATACTTTACTCACCGGCAGTCCGTCCGTGGTATTCTGATACGCATAAAGTTCATCCACACTTTTACGGATCTCTTCTTTTAGTACATCAGCCTGTTTCTTCAGCTCAGGCAACTGATAGGCCAGTTTCTCATCGGCCTCTGCCATCGCTATGCTGTAATTGATTTTTCCCAGCAGTTTCTTTTTCTCCAGTACAAACGTACTCTTCAGTTGTACCTGCTGCTGTATATTCAGTTTATTCTCCAGACGGGTGATAGCAGCTTCCAATCCGGCCAGCTGGGCTTTCTTATTGCTGTAATCCACCTGCATGTCTTCTTTTACCACCGCCACGGCTTTACTCTGCTCATAATAGTTGATAATATTATTGGACTTATTAAACTCCAGTAATTTATCCTCCGCACTCTTCAGCCGTTGTTCAGCCAGGCTCAGCTGTGACTCAAAATATTTCACCACCGCGTCGGACCGGTTCTCTTTGATGTTTTTATAGTTCTTAATACAGACTTCATTAAAAATGGCCAGTGTCTGCTGACAGATACCGGGATCATCCACTTCATACGTCAGGCGGATCAGGTCGCTGGTATTGATCCGTTCCGCTTTTACTCCGGAAATGGCCGCGATGGAATAATGCGGATCCTGGAAATTTAGCAAGCGGTAAACAAAATTGGTATCACTGCTTTCCATCAGCGCGGTAAGGTTCTTTACCGTTTGCTCATATGCCGCCCGGTTGATTGAGGTCGGGAACAACGGCTGATTCGCCGCTGTGGCGGCTACGGTATCGGGGACAGGTGATCCGGTTTTTTTAAGACTGTCAGTAACTACCGGTACGGTTTGTCCGCTTTTTACAACATATTTATAAATATAGTCAGGGGTGATCCGTTTTAAATCTTCGAATGATTTTACTGTGATATACTTGGGGTCCGGTGCCGGCAGCAGCAGGTGCTGGCTCAGCAGACGGATGGCCACATCCTGTTGTGTTTCCCGGGATTTAATAATATTGAGCAGGTTATCAAAGGCGGTGTTTGTAAGGGAATAGTTGAATGCCTTATCCATTTCAATGGTGGAACCAGTAGCCAGCCCCGTATATAAAGTGGTTTTGGATGTGTACGCCAGTTTGGGGTCCCTGGTCATCAGGGTTGTCAATACACCCAGCAGGAGTGAAACACTCAGCAGTAACACGATATGCTTTCTGACCAGTCGTATGAACTCAATAATTTTCATGGTTCTGTTTTAGTGGACTCAGAATCTGAATCCGGCAATTTCTTCCAGCAACTGTTTAGAAGTTAAAAAATCAGACTTGGCCTGTTCATATTCACTTTCCGAACGGGAAACGATATCGGATATCCGCACATATTCACTCACGGGGATCTGCCCGTTCCGGAATTCCTTTTCCACCATTTCCATATTCACCCTTCCGTTACCCATTGCCTGGGATTTGATCTGCAACAGCCGTTGTTTCAGCAGCGCGTCATTATAGAACTTGATAACCATCTGCCTGATCTCGGTAATCTGGACTTCAGACAGCTGACGCGCCTGTTCCATTTCTCTTTTTGCCTGGTTCACCTGGTTCTTCCGGTTCAGCATATCCACCAGCGGAAATTTGAAATAGACACCCACGCCGTAGTTAAACTGTTTGTTGGTGGTATTCAGTAAAGTGGTGGACTGCCCGTTGTCATTACTGGAAAAATTATCGAATGTACCATAGCGTGAATCGGCTTGTACACCCATATTACGCAACCAGTAATTTTTCTGTGATTGCATATTGTTCTCCTTTACTTCCACTTCCAGCTTGCGGTATTGTACCATCGGATGGTACTTAATGGCGGAATCAATCACATCTTTCAGCGGAGGAAAAACAATACCCAGCTCGGCAGGAGCCGGTACAGTCAGTGTATCCAGGGTCTGCGCGCCCGTAATCTGGCTGAAGAGTAAAAATGCTGCCAGTATAAAACGATATAGTAAAATCTTTTTCATATAAATTTTTATGCCCCTGCTTATACGGTGCTTTTCTGCAGTAGTGCAGGTATTGTCCGTAAAATGAGTCGTACATCGTACCAGAAAGAATATTTTCCGTCTTTAAAATGTTCGGCATATTCGTTGTCGAGTTGTTTCCGCTCATCTTCCGACATATTGCCGCCCTTTCCACGGAGTTCCACCTGCCACAGTCCGGTAATACCGGCCGGTGCCAGAAAACGTTTTGATAACGTATCCAGTGTCAGTAACTCGGCTTCATACACCGGCAGGGGACGGTTGCCCACAATGGACATATCTCCCTTCAGCACATTAATCAGCTGGGGCAGTTCATCAATACTGGTATTGCGGATAAAGCGGCCGACTTTGGTAATCCGCGGATCATCCACGATTTTTACAAATGCCGCTTTACTGTTGAAGACTTCCTGGCGCTGGTGATTATACCAGTGGTCGCAGATCTCATGCGTGCCGATATACATCAGCGGGGAGCAGGTCTGACCATCCGGCAGCTGACTGCAATGCGGACAAGGCAGATCATAATCAATCTCCTTCTCATTACCTGATGTATTGTACTGATTCCGTTCTTTTGCCAGTTTCTTCAGCAGTTCATCGGAACCGGTGGACATGGAGCGGAGTTTATAAAAATCAAAAGGTTTACGTCCCACTCTTTTTGAGATGTAGTATACTTTGCCCTTGGATTCAAGCCTGATGGCCAGGATAATCAGCAGCAGGAAAGGAGAGAGGATGAGCAGAATAAAAGAAGCCACCAGGATATCAAAAATCCGCTTGGACAATGGCATCCGGAAAGTCGGAAGGGCAGCAGACACGTCTTCCTGCTTTTCCTGTATCGGCTTTGACCTGTATGTTGCTAGAAACCGGGCTCTGTCAAGGATACCGGCCGGCAAGGGCTGTGAGGTTACATAATAATCATCCACTTTTTTCTTTACCGCCATTTTATACAATTCCTTGCGGAACTGTAACGACAACAGAATAAAGGGAATTTCATTATACTGCGGCTGACTACGCAGCCATTCAAAAAAGTAAAATCCGTCCGCGCCGGATAAATCATAATCACAGAATATGATATCCGTTTGCTTTCCGGCAATCAGGTGATTCACGCCGGATGTGGAATTTTCAGCAATGGTAAATACCACATCATCATTGGTACTTATTGCATCAAAATAAGCCGGGTTGTTGCCAATATACAGCAGGTGTAGTTTTTTCATGAGGGGCTGAATTTGTAAGGGGTTACAAAGCCGGTATTTAATTACCAGGCCACATTGTAGTGAATGGGAAACAGGTTTTTCTTTACCAGTTCTTCCAGCTCCTCCGGGTTAAACGGCTTGGTCAGGTAGTCCTGGGCGCCCAGTTTATAACAGCGGATACGCTCTTTACTCTCCGCTTTGGCAGACAACATAACAAAAGGTGTATGCCGGGTAAAGCCGCGGTCGCGTACTTTTTGCAGAAATGTATACCCATCCATACCGGGCATCTGTATATCACATATAATCAGGTCGGGCAGATTGGTTTCCAGCCATTCATACGCTTCAATCGCATTGGTTTTTGTGACTACTTCATAGTCGGCGGAGAGAAAGTTCTCAAGCAGTAAACAGATGCTGACTTCGTCATCCACAACAAGTATATTTTTTTTCATACAGGGTTTGGTTTTCAGGTGGGGTCATAAACCGGCCCGGCATACCTTTAGCCGGAACGATTTGTATTTTATTAAACTTTTATATTAAACTTTATATTGCTTCACAATGACTTAGAAAAAACTACTTAAGGATTAATAAGTGTATCGCAATAAGTGTTTTTAATTAACTATTAAAAAGTCCATCCTCAGATCATGTATAGCCAGGTTGGTGTGACGGATTACCTGGTCGATCATTCCGGGGAGTTCGGCTGGCCATTCCTGTTGTTCGGCATATTCCTCAATCCGGCGGATCGCTTCATCCACATTCGGAATACCGTAATAACTGAGCGTGGGCTTCAGCTTATGGCTGGATTCCCTCAATTCTGAAAAATTCTGTTGTTCCCAGGCCTCCTGCATTTTCTTAAGCAACTCTGGTGTTTGCTCGATAAAGGCAGAAACAGATTGCGCAATCAGCTGCTCATTGCCCCGGGTCATTTTTCTGATAAAATCCAGATTATAGTTCCTCATACTTGGTTTTACTTATGTTGGCGATTCCTGTGCCAGTATTTTTTTTCTTATATTCCATTAATATTCAAAACATTACGACAGGGTTTCGGAATTTTAAATTCTAATTAATAGAAATCCATTCCATTTTTTAGACAAGTATACCTGTACCGGAACAGGCATAAAAAAACAGGTGGTTGTATTGACTACAACCCCTGTTTCATGTTTGCCATACGCTGCTTAGAGAAAAGTATTTTTGAAATATTCTATCGTCTTTAATAAGCCGGCTTCCAGTTGCACTACCGGTGACCAGTCGAGCCTGGATTTTGCGAGTGTGATATCCGGTTGTCTCATTTGCGGATCATCGGCCGGTAGTTTCAATGAAACAATACGGGAAGTGGATCCGGTCAGTTCAATTACTTTCTCCGCCAGTTCACGGATCGTGAACTCATTGGGGTTACCGATATTCACCGGGCCGGTAAAATCGGCTGGCGAATTCATCATACGCATCATACCCTCAATCAGGTCATCCACATACTGGAAACTGCGGGTCTGACTGCCGTCACCATAAATGGTGATGTCTTTGTTCTGCAATGCCTGTACGATAAAGTTGGAAACCACGCGGCCGTCATTCGGATGCATCCGGGGACCGTAGGTATTGAATATGCGGATCACTTTTATGTCCACATTATTCTGCTGATGGTAATTAAAAAACAGGGTCTCCGCGGCCCGCTTACCTTCATCATAGCAGGAGCGTTCCCCGATCGGGTTCACATTCCCCCAATAAGATTCCGGTTGCGGATGTACTTTGGGATCGCCATATACCTCACTGGTGGAAGCCTGGAGTACGCGCGCTTTCACCCGTTTGGCCAGTCCCAGCATATTGATCGCCCCCATTACGGAGGTCTTCATGGTTTTAATGCCGTTGTACTGGTAGTGGATCGGGGAGGCGGGACAAGCCAGGTTATAAATCTGGTCGGCTTCAATGTAAAAGGGGACGGTTACATCATGCCGGATCATTTCAAAATAGGGATGATCGAGCAGGTGCACTATATTTTGTTTTTGCCCGGTGAAATAATTATCCAGGCAATACACTTCATTTCCTTCATTGAGCAGTCGTTCACAAAGGTGGGAACCGACAAAGCCGGCTCCACCTGTGACTAATATTCGTTTACGTGTCATAGTATGTTGGATTATTCCCAGATTTTCGCTGGTTTGGGTTTTTTGGTTATGGCCACCACCGCGTTTCCACGGGAAGTGTTTACGCCAATACAGAAGTATTCAAAGCCTTCATTCTGGAGTTGTTCTTTTTCATAGATATTCCGTCCGTCAAAAATCACATTATTACTGATCAGCTTTTTGATCACTTTGAAGTTGGGGAACTTAAACTCCGGCCACTCAGTCAGAATTGCCAGGGCGTCTGCATCAATCAGGGCTTCGTACTGATCATCGCAATAAACAATGGATTCGCCGAAATGATGCTTCGCTTCTTTAATCGCCACGGGATCGTAGGCTTTTACCTTCGCCCCGGCAGCCAGCAGCTGACGGATAATTATCAGTGACGGTGCTTCACGCATATCATCTGTGTGAGGCTTGAAAGACAATCCCCATACCGCAATGGTCTTGCCCTGCAGATGACCGTCGAAATAATTGCTGATCTTATTGAATAAAACATTCTTCTGATCCTTATTCACTTCTTCCACAGCCTTCAGTACCCGCAGGTCATAATTGTATTCGCCGGCGGTTCTGATCAGCGCCTGCACGTCTTTGGGGAAACAGGATCCGCCGTACCCGATACCCGGGTAAATAAATTTATTACCAATACGTGAATCCGAACCGATACCCTTGCGTACCAGGTTGATATCCGCACCGACAATCTCACAGAGATTGGCAATATCATTCATGAAACTGATCTTGGCGGCCAGCATGGAGTTGGCTGCATACTTGGTCATTTCCGCGGAAGTGATATCCATGAAAATAACCGGGTGACCGTTCAGGGTAAACGGCTTGTACAGGTTCTTCATCAGCTCACGTGCCCGTTCTGTTTCCAGTCCGATTACAATCCGGTCAGGTTTCAGGAAGTCATCAATCGCCGCCCCTTCTTTCAGAAATTCAGGATTGGAAGCCACATCAAAATCAATGGCACAGCTTCTTTTGTGTAATTCCTGCTCTACAGCCCTGCGTACTTTGGTAGCTGTACCAACCGGCACCGTACTCTTCGTTACAATCAGCATATAATCTTCCATATACTTACCGCAATCCGCGGCAACAGCCAGCACATATTTTAAATCGGCACTGCCGTCCTCATCCGGCGGAGTTCCAACTGCAATAAAAAGAATCTCGCTCTCTTTTAACGCTTCCCGGATATCGGTGGTAAAACTGATACGGCCCTTTTTCTTATTCCGGTGAATCATATCTTCCAGGCCCGGCTCATAAATTGGAATGATCCCGTTGTTCAGGTTATCAATCTTCTTTTTATCAATATCCACACAAACCACATCAATACCGACTTCGGAAAAACAAGCTCCGGTTACCAGTCCTACGTAACCGCTGCCGACAATTGTAATTTTCATAAAGTATTTGTTTTATTTGATTCTATAGGTATTCTAAAGCAGTGCCAAAAAATATTTATTTTATTATCAACGGATTATATTCAAAAACCTTACGTAATTTGTCTATATTTTGGAAAATTTCTATTTTATACTCAACAGCTGGTAATGGTTTCCCCATAATTTCACTGTTTATTTCCGCCACATGAAGCCCTATCATATTTTCATAGTAGACGATGATCCCTGGTACCGGGAACTGCTTTCCTATCACCTGGGCCGGCATCAGGACATTACAATTTCCTCTTTTGAAAATGGAAAGGATTGCCTGGATAACCTGTCCGCTAACCCTGACCTGATAACCCTTGATTTTTCCCTCCCGGATATTAATGGCGATGCCCTCTTTAAAAAAATAAAGGCTGTCCGGCCGGATGTGCCGGTAATAATAATCAGCGCACAAACGGAAGTGGCCACAGCGGTAAAATTATTTAAGATGGGGGCCAATGATTATCTAATTAAAGATGAGGCCACCACCGATCTGCTCTGGAACAGCATCAACCGGATCAGGGAAAATCAGGCGCTCAAGCTGGAAGTAGAGTCACTGAAAGACGAACTCGGACAGAAATATACTTTTCAAAACAGTTTTATCGGGCAGAGCGAAGGCGTGAAGAAGATCTTCGCCATGATGGAAAAAGCCAGCCGCACCAATATCAATGTATTTATTACCGGCGAAACCGGATCTGGTAAGGAAGTCGTGGCCAAAGGTATTCACTATAACAGCGAACGGAAAAAGAAACCCTTTATCGCAGTGAATATGGCCGCCATACCACGTGAACTGGTGGAAAGTGAATTGTTTGGCCATGAAAAAGGAGCTTTTACCGGTGCCGCCGGCCGGAAAAAAGGAAAATTTGAAGAAGCACATGGAGGCACCATCTTCCTGGATGAAATAGCCGAACTGGAACTGAGCCTGCAAAGTAAAATACTGCGTGTATTACAGGAACGGGAGATCACCCGCGTGGGATCCACAGAACGGGTGAAAATTGATATCCGACTGATCGTGGCCACCCACAGAAACCTGGCCGAGGAAGTGAAGAAAGGAACCTTCCGTACCGACCTCTATTACCGCATCATGGGGTTGCCCGTGGAATTACCGCCCCTCCGCGAAAGAGGAACGGACATACTCCTGCTGGCCCGTTTTTTTGCCGACACGTTTACCAGGGAAAATAATTTAAACCCCATATCCCTGTCCGCCGCTGCCAGCGATAAACTGATGGCGTATAATTTCCCAGGCAACGTGCGCGAACTGAAAGCCATCATCGAACTGGCAATAGTCATGTCTGATGGTCAGGAAATATCCGCCGTTGATATCCATTTTACAGATGAGAAGGAAAAGGAACTGTCCATTGATGAAGAACGCACCCTCCGCCAGTATACCTGCGATATTATCAGTATCTATCTGAAAAAATTCAATAACGATATTCCCGCCATTGCCGATAAACTTGGAATCGGGAAAAGCACGATCTATAAAATGATACGGGATAAGGAGATTGAGCTAAGCAAATGAAAAGTACGAAGTACGAGGTACGAAGTACGGCGCTTCATTCGACATCGCTACTGACATCTCACATCTGACATCTCACAACTCAATTTACAACCGCTTTCTTCCCTTTCTTTACCGGTGCTGCAATATCCGCTCCGGCGGCAGGCAACTCCCTTTTATCCAGCAACTCCTTCACTGTCATATTATACACCACACTGTGCCGGTTCTGTACCCGTTGCACCAGGTGCACATGGGCAATAAAGTCCTGCACAATCTGAATCTTATCACTCGGGGTTACTACCAGCAACTGCAGGTGCAGCTGTTTACACAGCTCCATCAGGTATGTGGCTTTTTCCTCATCCTGGTTGCTGAAGCTTTCATCCACTGCAATAAAACGGAGACTCTTGCTGGCACGGCCCTCGCGGGTAATGCCGAACTGGTAGGCGATTGCGGAACAGAGTATCGTATAGGTCAGCTGAGCTTTCTCTCCACCGGATAACTGACCCATCTGGCGATAGGTCTTTTTGGTTTCATTATTACTCCGGTATTTTTCATCGGCCCAGAACTCAAACCAGTTCCGCACATCCATCACTTTATTGCGGTATGTATCACTGGCATCCAGTTCGGCAATCAGGGGCTGTATCTTCTGTGTGAAATGCAGGGCCTTCTCTTCAAAACTGCTCTGCTGCCAGTTGGCCGCCTGTGGTAAAGCATCCAGTAACTGATTCCTGAATTCCCGGATCTCCGAACCCGCCTGCACCGGTTGTTTCCTTAACTGCACATAGGTATCGGGCATCCGGTTGAAGTTGATCCCGCTGAGCGATTGGTTCAGCTTAACGATACTGTTGCTGATCTCCCGCTCCCATTTATCCAGCTCTTCATTTAACCCGCCGATCTTGTACGTAATCGTATCACTGATATAATTTTCAAAATCACGCTTGTATTTCGGAAGGTTCTCCGAACTCAGCTTATCCATCCATTCAATATACTCATTGGCATACTGTGCATCTTCCGAAAAGCCTACCACATCTCCACTCCAGTCAGGATATTTCTGTGTAAGCGCTCCCGACGGGTTCTTTATCATCAGGATCGCCCGGTTCAGACCGGTTTCCGTTTTCTGCAGACTGCTCTGCAGTTTATCCAGCCCGGACTGTTTCGCGTCACGGAACTGATTGAATTGCTGATCCAGATTCTCCAGCGTAATCTGACTCATAAACTCCGCCTGCTGCTGCTGAAACTGTAATAACAGATCTTTCTCTTCCTGCTTTATCTGTTCCACCACTACTTTCAGTATATCCAGTTGCTGCTGCAGTGTTTCCAGCTTCTGATTCACAACCCCTTCTTCCCGTACCAGCTTATCCTGCTGATCCTGCGCTGTATTCCTTCGTTCACGGGTGTCTTCCAGTTGTTTTTTCAGCTGCGTTAATGCTTTGTTTTCCTTGGTCAGTGCATTGATCTGTTCCAGTACTTTATGTATGCTGCGCTGTAAACCTGCAATATCAAGTTCTTCAAAACCCGCATGCTCCTGAATTCTGCTGCCGGCATAAAACTGCTGCTGCAACCGCTTGCCCTTATTTACACAACGCTCTGCCGTCTCTGCCGTTTGTTGCAGGAGATCGGACAGGGAATCACGTTTTGCAAAAAGCGCCTGCTTTTTCTTTTCATTGTTCCAGCCCAGTACATAATGACTCGCATCATTCTTTCCGGGACGATCGTCCTTCTCGTGGCGCTGGCCGTTTTTGATCAGTCCGTTCAGCGTTACGGCTTTGCTGTACCGGTCCAGGTTTTTATCATCTTCAATACAGGCATAGTTGAACTGCCGTATCACCTGCTGCTCCACCCATTTCCCGAGTTTATGATCGGGATGAAATTCCAGTTTCTCATGCACTGTTCCTTCATCCGGATGCTGCACCAGCGCATTGTCGGTTACATGCTCATACACCAGCCGGGCCCGCAGGTTTTCCTTATTTACATATTTATTGACCTTCTTATAATATTTATCAGGTACCAGCAGGCGCAGACTGAAATGACGGAGCAGTTTTTCCACAGCAGGCTGCCAGTCCAGCTCTTCCGTTTTTACCTGCATCAGTTCACCGGCAAAAGGCAGTTCATGCGGCAGTATATCCAACGCTTCACTGATATGGGTACGGATACTGATCAGGTAAGAAGGAATATTATTCTTACTCACCAGCAGGTTATTCAGTTCCTTTTCCACCACCTCTTTATCGGCAGTCGCGATTTCCTTTTTACGGCGTGCTTCATATTCATCCTCATCATTCAATCGCTTCTCCGTACTCAGGGCCAGCTGCTTCCGTTGGTTCTCTTTTTTGATACGCTGATAAGCCGCTTCATCGGGTACCGTGGATTCGGGCAAATGAAGTGCCGCACACCAGCTGGTAAATTCTTCGAGCCGCGCTGTGGCCGTTTGTTTCTTTTCCTCCAGCTCCTGTTTTGTTTTCTCCAGCTGCTGCAGTCGTTGTCCGGCCTGGTTCTGATCAATCTGATTCAGAATCGTTCTTTCTTCTTCGGCCAGTTCGGTCAGTTCCTTTTTATGTTGCGTGATTTTCAGGGCCAGTTCTTTTCCATGCTGACGGATCATTTCCGTTTCGGTCCGGAGTAATTCATGCTGGGTGTATTTTTTCCAGACACTCGCGGTGTTGAGCTGATTTTCCAGTTCTTCTTTTTGTTGTTTCAACTGCTGAAACTGCAGGTACTGATCTTTTACCGGCTGCAGCATTTTCAGCTGATCTTCGGCTTTCTCAATATTGCGGCGGGCATCCAGCAGGGTGGACAGGTGTTTCTTCAAATCCTGGAACTGCTCTTCCATATTGCGGGGTTCCAGCATGTGCGTACGGATAAACTCGTCGAGGTTACCCAATACTTTAATGCCCACCGTCTGGTTAAACAGGTGCAGGGCCTGTATGCTCTGCATGCCCAGTACTTCCACAATACGCTGAGCATAGCGGCTGGCGGCATCAAACCATTCCACAAATTTGCGGCTGCCTTTATTATACCGCTGATCAATCGCTTTCTTCCATGCCCCTCCGAGATCAAAGGGTTTGAAATCCTCTTCAATTTTCAGGGCCTTATGGGCCACGCCGAAATGTTTCTTCATATCGCCATTTACAAAATAGCGCACCTGAAACAAAGTCACTACCTGTTCGGCTTCATTGGCAAAGTTGACCAGGATGATACTGTAAGCTTCGTCTTTATTCTCACGGAGGTAAAGTGTCTTGGTGGAACCGGTACTCTCACTGCTGATGGTACCATAACCCCCAAGCACATATGAATCTTCCGTACGGTCGCCTTTTTTCTCACTGCCACTGCTCTGGTTATAAAAACGGTACCGTTTCTCCGGCACAATCAGGGTCAGCAGGGCATCCACAAAAGTGGTTTTGCCGCTCCCGTTGGCACCCGTCAACAGACTGGTCTCGCCGCCGGGATGAATGGCATGAATCGTATCATCAAAAGTTCCCCAGTTAAATACCTCCATATATTGGAGACGGAAACCACTCTTCTGGTTATCTGTACTAAATACACTCAGCTGCATGCATCAATCGTTTAAGGGTTGGACAGGGTCTTTGTTTTCTCTTTGTGTTGCTTCAGTTGCTGGTAAAAACTGTCCAGCTCTTCCGCATCCACCCGGGCTTTAATTATTTTTTTTATCCGGAACCGTTGTTCATCAGCAATTTCATGATCATCGGTCATGGCCAGGAAGCCATACTCTGCGGTTTTATCAATCAGGCGGTCAATCTCTTTCAGAAACTTTACACGGCTGGCATTCTCTTTAAAGAACAGCTCCGCGTATTCTTTTATCTCCCGGCGCTTCTTCACCAGCTCCCGGTGGTTGCTGTCGCCGGTTTCAAATTCGGCCATCATTTCCCTCAGCAATACCAGCATGATGCTTTCTTCATACGTCAGCGCCCGGCGGATGATCCAGCTTACACTGGCATCCTCTTCCTCCGGGTTTACATGAAGGAGATAAGCATAACCATCTTCCTCATGCAGGATCATACGCAGACCCAGCTGCTGCAGAAAAGCAGGAATTTCCACTTTGTATTGCAGCAGTTTTTCCCAGGTGGTCTTGTCGGTATAATCCAGCGGACCGCGGAGTAACTTTATAAAAACGGAGGTGAACGGTAATATTTTCTGTTGCATAGTGATCGTCTATTTACTGAACAGGAGATAGGGTACTTCGGCAAACTTTGTCTTTTCGCTGTTCAGCGGTATGAGTTCGGTTGTCTTTTCAATGATCTGTACTTTTCCTTTTTTATCTTTTATAAATCCGTAATAACTGACAATTTCCGCCAACCCGTTTTCCGGTGGTTTTATTTCCAGTATTTCTTTCAGGGTGGCGGTGGTCTGATGCTTCAGCACGGCCTCCACATGTGCCCACAATACTTTTTTATCAATAAAGGCCGTATTGAGCATTTTGGAAAAGCGTTCCGGATCGGCTATCACGTTTTCCTGGGCCAGCGGTTGTTTTACCGCAGCGGTTGCTTTCTTTTGCTGATACGTGAGTTTACGCTCCATTACCATTTTCACATCGGAGTAGATGGCTGTTTCCATGGAACAATCCACCTGCTCTTCATCCATCAGGTCAAAAACCAGTTCTTTAATACCGGCAATCTGTTTGCGCAGCCTCCGGTGTTTGGCAATCTCTTTCTCCGTGATAATGCGGCTGAGTTTCTCGGCCATCTTATCATTCGCGTCATACACGGTCTTGCCCTGTTGGAGCAGCAGGTGTTTTACATTCTGTAAAAAGAGGCTGTCGGCACTGATCTGGCGCTCATCAATCAGCTGGATCAGTTGCTCCGTCAGTTCCTTCCAGTATTGCTGGCCCGTGCGGGAAATCAGGAAATCCCAGAATGCATAGAAGCTTCTGCCCTGCGGGCTTTGCCGTAATGCGTCATACGCTTCAAAGGCAAACCCGACAATGGCGCCCTTGCCCTGTTCGGCCTTGGTATGTTGTTCCACGATGGCCCGGTGAATCTGTTTGAAATTATCTTCCACTTCGCGGAAGTCGCTGATCAGTTCATAACAGAGACGGGTAAAGAGTTCGAGCCGCTCAGTTACCTGGGCATTGGTATAGTTCTCCGGTGCCACCCCCATTTCAATTGCCTTGATCTCTTTATCAATTTCGGCCCGTTTATCTTTTAATAATTCAAGACGTTTTTTGCGGTCGTCTTCCGTATGCTCCACAATGTCCTGCAGGGAATTGAACAGCAGTTTAAACCGGCTCTCCGTGCCCACGTGTTTACGCACCTGCAGGCTGTGCATCCACTGAAATACTTTTTCGGTATGGGCGCTTAGCTGATAAAGAATCGTGCCTTCAGCATCCTGGAAGTCCTGAAGCAGGCGTTTCTGTACCCAGCTCATCAGGTATTTACGGCTCCGGGTCTGTTCATCCTCCCCGAATGCAATACGGGCCTCTTCAATATCCTCGGTGCCGTCTTCATGCAGGCTCAGGGTCTCGGCCAGCAGCTGGATCAGGGATTCCTCCGGGATTACCGGCCGGTTTTCCTCCTTAAATACCGTGTATAAAAAAGGTAAAATCCAATGCGCATTGCGCAGGCGCAGCATTTGTACGGACGGACTGGCGTTGTAAATCTGTTGTAATTCTTCCGGGTTCACTCAGCAATTATTGTAATGGCACAAATTAGGGGAAATGACGGGTTAAAACGTTCATTTTTTACAATGAAATCGTGCTTTGTGGACAATCCGCCCGTGCCGGACAAAACTGTGGATTTTGTGTACAAAAAAAGAAGGGGAGTAACTACGGATTGATGGGGAAAGTATGCATAGCAGAACAGGATAAATCCGTGACCGGTCCGCTGATCATCACTAATTCTAGTAGTTTTTTGAATAATAAGTATTCAGGTCATACCGGTTTTTATATAATCTGTATATATTTAAAACGAAACCCATTTAACCCTTTTTATGATGAACGCTTCCCGCAGGCGCCTGCTGAAGCTGCTTGCCCTCACTGCAGGTGCAGGTACTGCCCGTGCCATTTCCGCTTCTCCCGCTACTATCGACCAGACACTTGATGCGCTCTTCCGTGAACTGGCAGATACGGTAAAACTGACGCTTTACCGCCCCGAAGACCTCCTGGAACTGGAACTGGTATTTACCGGGTACAAAAAATCACCGGGTAATAATACCCTCCAGAAAACAACCGGGCCCCAGTTACTGATTGTGTATTTCACCCCGCAAAGCCTCGCGGAAGAAGCTTTTGAAGAAGGCGGTGACGCCGGATCAGCGACTTTTGAAAACAAACAGACCGGTCCTGTAAAAGGGAATGAAAAGAATTATATGATGACACAGGGGCCGCGTTACCCGGCCCGGGCTTATCTCTCCGGAAGGTCGCGGCTCGTGTTTGCGATTCCCGCTTCTGTCAGCAGCATTCCGCTGACCGTAGATGCCCTGCTGAACTGGGACAGTTACACTCCGGTGATCAGTAAACGGGCGGCTTCCCCGAAAAGCCTGCCTGTCTTTAATATCAATGATAGCCCGGATTTTTACAAGAATATCCTGATTAAGGAAGGTCCCCTCGGGCAAGTCAATATTCCGGAAAACAAAGCTGTGAATACACAGCCGGAAGTGATCAGGCAACCGGTGGTGAATAATCCCAATATCCGCATACAACAACTACCGGCCAACAATGCTGAACGGCAGGTACAACTGAACAATGATCGCCGGGCCGCCACCAAAACAGAGGAAAAACAGATTCAGAAAGCGGAAGCACCCATTACCCTGACCCAGACTACGGTAAACCCACAGGTGATTGCGATCATGGACGAACTCCGGAATGGAAAAACACCCCGGCCCGTACACCCGGAGGAAACCTGTATCGAGTTTCCCTACCGGTTATTTATTTCTCCCAATGAATACAGCGCCTGGAACCACGATGCAAAACTGAAAGGCCGCCCCGCAGGCGGTATATCACCCGGCACTTACTACGAAATCTGGCATACCCGGCTCACCTGTAAGAACTGCGCAGGCGGCAAAGACCTTTCCGATTCACTTAAACCCATCCGCTCTGTGCGGGCCCTGTGGGCTACGGATATCAACGGGGATTTTAAAGTGAAACCAACGCGCGACAGTTCATTTATCACGTCATTATATAATGATGACCGCCACTGTATCGTACACGAGAGCAGCAACTGGGCCCTGCCCGGCGGTTTTGTCCCCAAACCCGTACTGGTGAATAATCTGATGCTGAGTTCGCTCGGTGCCTGGTTTGATGCGGAGATGGAAGTGAAACGTACAGAACTCGAATCGGCCGGTATCATCGGCAGCCTCAACCTGCTGAAATGGAAACATATTGCCACCATGGCCCGCGACCATTATGTGGAAGTGGTGTATGCGGGTAACATCTTCCCCTTCGGGCATGAAGCATCGTTAGTCCGTATTACCGAACGGAAACCACAGGGCGGGTATGCGGTTAACCGGCAACGTTACTTTATCGTGATCACGGAAGAAGAAAAGAAATATGATCCGTATGACCCGAAGACCGGGGCCTTCCGTTCCTTCAATTTCTCCACGATCAAATTCATAACCACCGCCACCCCTACTATTGATCCACCCAAAGGTTTCTGCAATGACCTGGGCGCCCAGGCCGATCAGCAGTTTATACCGGCAGTGAGCGGAAAGGAATTCCGCTTTAAAATCGTGGGTTATGACCTCGATGGTAATGAGACCGACTTCCACATGCCCGTTGTCTTCCTGACCACGGATATCACGATCAAACCGGGCAGCAATGATATCAACAGCAACCAGGTCAACAAGGTGATCAGCTGTTATAACAATATGGTGACCGGACGCGACATCTCCTTCCGCGGACAAAAAATGTCCCTGGCCCGGAGCAGCCAGCCCGGTGATACCACGGTGGAAGTACAGCGGATTGACTTTACTGCCCTGCTGACCAGCAATGAAAAGCCAGGCTTCACTCCATCCTGCAAGCAAATCGATATCTATATTGAAGCACTGGAAAATATCACCGGCGAACGGAAAGCCGTGAGTGTGACCCTGGTGGATGACGAATCCAATAAACCTGCGGCACAGCGAAAAAATAAAGGAGCGGTGTTTGCCAAACTGGTGGCTGAATCCGCAGTAGCTTTTGGCGGCAGCAAGAGCAAACTCAAAGGCGGACTGATGCCCGATTTCTCCGTCAGTGGTTTATCCAAAACATTCGGAGCCGTGGGTGGCAAACTGGATGATATCATGAACAGCCGCTTCGATCCGAAGAGTTTCTTTGATGACAGCGCCAAACTCTTTGGTACGATCGGTCTCGGTGACATTATTAATGTAGCCGATAAAGTAAGTACCAGCATGAGCGGCCCCAGTCTGAAGACCGCTTTACCGGCGTTGAAAAATTACAAGACCGATAAAGCCTATGTAACGGAATACAGCTGGAATGCCGCCACCCTGAAGACCTATGATTTCGGCGTGGGTAAATTCAAACCCAAGAATGCTGCAGCCGGTAATGTAGTGATCGAAGCCAAAGTGCAGCGGTTCAAAGACAGTTCCAAAGGCATACTCTTCGAACTGGATTCACATATCGGTGCCTTTGATATTATCCTGATGGATATTGCGGCCGTGCAGTTTAAGCGGGTAGGTTTTAAAGTGAACTCCTCCGCCAAACTCGATTTCTCGATTGATCTCGACAAAGAGCCCATCCGGTTTCTCGGGGCCCTTTCCTTTATCAATGACCTGCAGCGCTTCATTCCTGCCGATGGATTCAGTGATCCGCCTTTCCTGGATGTAACCCCTTCGGGTGTCACAACCGGGTACACCCTTGGATTGCCTGATGTACAGTTGGGGATGTTCACCCTGCGGAATATCACTCTCGGTGCCGCTATCCGTCTGCCCTTTGATGGCAGTCCGCTCTCCATGCGTTTCAACTTCTGTGAAAAGCAACAGCCCTTCACCCTGACGGTTTCCGCATTGGGTGGCGGTGGTTTCTTCGCCATTGAGTTTGATATGAAAGGACTCAAAGCGGTGGAAGCCGCGCTGGAATTCGGAGCAGCGGTCTCACTCAACTTAGGTGTGGCCAGCGGGGCAGTAAGCATAATGGGTGGTATCTATTTCAAAATGGAAATAGAAGAAAACGGCAAGAAGATTCAGTTATCCGGTTATGTGCGGGTAAACGGTGCCTTGTCGGTACTCAGTCTGATCACGGTTTCGGTAGAATTCCTGTTAACACTGAATGCGGAAATGAAACCTGCCGCCAATGGCGAAACCAAAGTGAGCCGTGTTTGGGGAGAAGCGACGCTGAAAGTGAAGATCGAAATACTCTTCTTCTCCAAAACAGTAAAACTAAAAGTACAACGCGAATTCGCCGGTGCCGGTGCCGACCCGACCTTCGGTATGCTCATCAGCGAAAATGAATGGCTGCAGTATTGTGATACGTTCGCTGCCTAAACGACTCAACGACTAAACAACAAACGACTAAACAACAAACGTCTAAACGACTAAACCTCTAAACGCCTCAACCTTCCTCATATGTCTCAGAAATTCATCTTCACTACCTCCCCCTGGAAAGACCAGACCCGCAACAAGTGGATGCTTTCCTGTTTTATCAGTATACAACTGGATGCAGGGCAGCGGACCAAACTGTCCGATTTCCCGGATATCATTAAATGGATGGAAAAACTGGATGAAGCTGATTTCTTTATTCAGTGGGACAGCAATAAACCCGTGGCCGCCGAACCGGTGGCAGCTAAATGGAATCCGGAATTATACAAACAGTTATTTCATGGGGATATACAGGTAAAGACTTTTGCGCTGCCGGATATTTCAAAGTTTATCATCAAATCCTACCCGGCCCTGCATATCCATAATTTTATTCTGGATACGTATAAAGAAGTGGGGAATCTGAAAACAGATGAATTGCCTACAGCGGCTTTCTTCACCAACCAGTTTACCAAACTGAATGAAGTCTCTTCTGTACAAGTCAAAAACACCAAGCCCCTTACCGGTACGGCCAAGACAGCCGTGCTGAATGATTTTGTGGTCAAAGGAAATGTAGCCGCGAAATCAACCAAAGACACCCTGCGTACAAAAAAGACCATTGGTTTCAATGCAGCGGCCAGTCCCAAAACCGACTTCGGACAGTTTCATAATTTTCACCTGAAAGCCGATACCAATAAACTCCGCGAAATAAAACCCATTGCCAAACCTGAGTTTGAATACCATGATATGTTGTCCATTCTGACGTCTTATCCGGTGATCATGCGGAAGCTGGGCCTGGTGATTGACTTTGAATTGTCCGCGGCGCCACCTTCCGCCTCCGGTACCGTACGGGTATTACCCGCCAACCTGGGATTGGAAACGGAAGCCACTTTATCCAGTCCGGCCACCGCCTTTTTATTTACCGGGAAAGGTTTTTATGCGGCCCCCAAAGCAGGCAGTTATATTGATAAAGGATACCTGACCATTGGCACCCCCGGTTTTGAAGTGGTGCAGATTGATACAGATGGTGCGGCAATGAAGCTCTCCAGTCATGTGGATACAGTGAACCTGAATTTTGGTAAAAAACTGGTGGAACGTAGTAACTATATACGTCCAGTGAATAAATTCAAACGGAATAAAAATATCATGCTCTTCAATGCCGGTAAGATCAGCAATCTGAATCAGGCCCCGGCAGATGATGATGACGATGATGATGATCCAGAAGAAGGACTGCCTTCCCTGCGCAGTGCTGGGATCGGTATTCTGAAGAACGGACTTGCCGAAACCATTTTACAGAAATTTGTCCGGAGTGTGGATCTGTCGAAGATCACCTTTGCCGCTACCGCTATTCTGAATAACCAGGCGCTGCTGAATACCGTAGCCACTAAAACACAGACAATGCCGCCTGCTGCAACGGTTGATCCGGCAAAACCTGCTCCTCCAAAACCCAAAACGCTGCTGGCAAAAAAACAGATCCCCGCCGCGCGTATGCAGGTCTTCAATGCCACTTTTGCGCAGCGCGAACTGATACCGGTGCCGACAGAGTTTCTGTATGCGGATGATTTGGTCTTTGGTTACCGGCTCGATATTGCCTACGAAGACAAACCCGATACCTGGTATTCCCTGCACAAACGCAAAATGAATTATGCCTTTGCCCCGGTTAACCTGCCGGCGATACCCATTCCTCTCGATGCATCAGAAGAAATTGATGAAGGATGTATCCAGTTAGCCTTGACAGAGGATGATGAAGATGGCGATGAGAAAAAACTGAATGAAGTGATGGCTCGTTGGGAAGGCTGGAGTCTGTCTGTTCCGAGAGTCGGCAAGGGAATTAACAATTCAGGCCCTGAAGTAAGTTCCGACGATGATGAAAAGAAAAAGTATCAGCTGGATAAGGAAACGCCTTTCCGCCTGCAGGTGGATATCAAACCCGCCCCGAAGTCATTACCGCGTTTACGTTTCGGTAAAAAATACCGGATCAAAGTCCGCACCGTGGATATTGCCGGCAATGGCGTACCGCATGATACGATGCCGGAGAACAATGCGCAGTGTGTTCGTACCAATATTGAATACCGTCGCTTTGAACCACTCAGTTCACCCGTCCTTTTACAAGGTGATGAAATAACCGGTGGTGATAAAAAAATGATCCGCGACCGCGATGGAGAATCCCTGCAACACATGGTGATCCGGAGTAATGACGGCATTGATACCCGGAACTATGAAGATAAAAATGTCACCACCGTGGTGGTGGATGGTACCGCGAAAGGCACACTCAAATACCACCATGAAGCGGTGCGTTTTCTAACGGCGCCCCGTGGTTCTCAGCAACTGGCGGAAGTACATGGCATGTTTGATGAAGCCATGACTGATCCGGCAAAAGCGATGGAAGCCTATAAGTTTATCACCAGCCGGGATAAGGAATATAAAGACGATGGCAAAACAAAAGCCGTGCAGATCCCTGTGGAAACCGGCCAGGTGGACATCAATTATCTCGCTGATCCCATGGCAGCCGGGGTGGTCTTTACCATGCGCTCCAATACCACATTTGAAACGCCCTGGAAAAAAGGGCAGACCCGTAAATTCAGTTTTCATTTTGATGAGGAAGTAACAGATGGAGCTGCCGGAAAAAAATTCAGCAATGACCAATGGAGAAATCCGCGTTCTGTAAAAATCAGACTGGTGGAAGGCAATGGGGAACCATTCTGGAAAGACCGGGTGTTTACGATTCAGTTAGCCAAGGCCGCGATTGTGGAAATCAGTTATGCCAGTTTCTGGGCACCGGAAGCGCTGGAGCGTTATTCTGCATTGATGCCACGCCTACAGGCCGGTGCCAATGGAATTAAAGTAAAAGAAACAGCCAGCAAGGGCCAGCACTGGATGTTCAGTCCCTGGCGGAAGATCCGGCTGGTACATGCGGTACAGCAACCACTGGAAAAACCGGTGATGACGCAGGGCTTCACCCGCGTTGAACGCGAGTTCAATGATGGTACGGCTACTATTTTCTCCGCTATAAAAGTACATGGGGCCAGTACCGAAAAACTGGATCTGAGTGCCAGCTGGAATGAGTGGATTGATGATCTCACCAAACCGGAACCGGTACTACAGCCCTTCCAGACCCATGTGGAAACCATCCCGGTTATCTACAATGATAATATGCTGGAACTGTTGAAAACAGAAAAAACCGTAAATGCAAAAGCCGACTGGTTACCACCGGTCACGCATCATTTTGCCGATACCAAGTATCGTCGGGTCAGTTACCTGCCTTCTGCGACTACCCGTTTCCGTGAATATTTTACCGGCATTATTGATACCGCAAGATTTAACAGGGAAACACTTCCCCTGTCAAAGGATGGGGATGTGGTGGAACTGGACATCCTCAATACCGCCCGCCCATCGGTGCCGGTACTGGAGTATGTGGTGCCCGGCTTTGTGTGGTCCAAATCACCCGGACGTGAGCGCAACAAAGTGAATATGCGTAACGGTACAATACGGGTCTATATGCGTCGCCCCTGGTACAGCAGCGGCGATGATGAACGAATAGCGGTGATATTACCGCCGGAAGGACTGGAGCCCGAACGTCATGCCGTGTATAAAAAATTCTGCACAGTATGGGGACTCGATCCCGTATTTGAAACAGCGCCATTCCCCAATGGCTACAGCAATTATCCCCGGAAGAATAATTTCGTGGGTACTGATGTCATTTATGATACGGTAAAACTGGCCGAGGAAGATGCATTGGTACAGGTAGCGGCCTATAAAGTATTTTTCGATAAGGATAAGCAATTGTATTATGCGGATATCCGGGTAGATGCGGGAACAGCTTATTTCCCCTTTGTCCGTTTGTCCCTAGCACGTTTCCAGAAAAATTCGTTGCGGGAAAACGGTTTGGATTGTTGCCTGAGTGGCGCAGTGCAGGCCGACTGGATCCAGCAGGTACCCTTGCGGTTGATCAGCTTTGAACCGGTAGCAGGTGGCATAACGGTGAAAATGGAAGGACCGGCAGCTTTTAAAGCCGGTGGCCGTGTGCGGATTAATATCACTATTGAAAAAGCCCTGGTGCCCAAATCAGGTGAAGCCTTTATCGGGGTGGATGTACCCGGTGAACAATCGGTGGTAGTGAACCGTGATTTTGATCTTGATCCCCGCCAGGTCAGTAACGGTGTCATCAATTTCAATGAAACCATCCGGACCACCGGTCTGGCACCGAACCAGCCATACCGGGCCATTGTCCGCGAATATGAATTACACCCGACCGATCCCCTTTTGATTGCACCGAATATCCAGGGCAAAGCCCCGAATTCCGTGGGAGAGAAGCTGGTGTTTATGGAGGTTTTTGAAGGATGAGACGATGAGACGATGTGCCGATGAGCCGATGAGACGATGTGCCAATGTGCCGATGTGCCAATGAGCCGATGAGACGATGTGCCGATGTGACGATGAGCCGATGTGCCAATGTGCCGATGAGCCGATTTGCCGATGAGCCGATGAGACGATTTGCCGATTTGCTGATTGGACAGAATGCATCTCCTATCACCCCATAGGGGTGCTTTGTTGGTAGAAAAAATGATCCCCTTATGCCTCTTCCCACCCCGTAGGGGTGCTTTGTTGGTTGTTACCAACAGGGCTCGAAATGCCCCTATTGATCGAAAAATGAAAATTGAACATTGAATATTGAACATTCCGGATCTCCATCCCATAGTGCTTCTTTATCGGTAGAACAAAATGATTCATTTGTATTCTTCACCCATAGCGGTGCTTTGTTGGTAACAACGAAATGATTCATTTGGGGTCTCTTCACCCCGTTAGGGGTGCTTTGTCGGTAGCAACAATGTGTCCCGGATGCCTCCCCTCACCCCATAGGGGTGTTTTGTCGGTTTCAACCAACGCGCCACGAAATGCCTCTTTTGATCGAAAAATGAACATTGAACATTGAGCATTGAATATTGAACATTCCGGATCCCCAATCCCTTTGGCAGCTGTGCCGCTAAAACGAAATGATTCATCTGCGGTCTCTTCTCCCCATTAGGGGTGCTTTGTCGGTAACAACGATATGATTCATTTGGGTTCTCTCCACCCCATTAGGGGTGCTTTGTCGGTAGAAACAATTTATCCCAAATGTCTCCCCTCACCCTGTAGGGGTGCTTTGTCGGTAGAACGATACGTTTCACCTGCGGTCTCTCCACCCCGTTAGGGGTGCTTTGTCGGTAGAAACAATGTACCCCAGAGGCCTCCCCTCACCCTGTAGGGGTGTTTTGTTGGTTGTTACCTACAAGGCACGAAATGCCCCTATTGATCGAAAAATGAAAATTGAACATTGAGCGTTGAATATTGAACATTCCGGATCCCCAATCCCTTTAGCAGCTGTGTCGCTAAACCGAAATGATTCACCTGCGGTCCCTTCACCCTATTCAATTTCTTCACAACCCCCCTTGTCCCTCCTCCAAAAACATCGTCTCCTCATAAATAATCTCCGCCTTAAATTCCGGTTTATTTGCGTTTAATTTTTTTAACGTACTGCTCAGCATATACCGGATAGCCTTGCGGCCAGGCTCCGATTTATAATATTGTTCCCTGCACAACGCATCGGTGCGGAACGGATAATACTCACAAAATATCAGCCGCAAGGGCCTCCGCTCCGCGGTCATCCGGGTCAGACCGGCATGATGACTTTCCAGCCGGCGCTTCAGGTTGGCCGTAAAGCCTACATAAAGCAGGTAATCCTTTTCACTGAAAAGAATATACACACAATAAGGTAATGGCATTTGCATGACTCAAATTCCGGTATCTCTAAAAAACAACCATGGGAGAATGATCTGTTTCCACCTGTATTTTTCCGGAAGCATGCAGTGTAATACAACACAAAAGAATGTGCCTTTCATCAGTGATAGCCGGCCGCTTGCATCATGTAAGTAAATTAAGCACTTTCACTTATCCCAAAAAATTAAAATGCTTAATCCTTTTAAAACATCCCGCACTTCGTCTGTACTTAGTTGTGCTGATATTATCTTAGTTATTCATTAATTGACATTTAATCCACCATTCTTATGAACAAAACCACTACACCTGTCGTGGGTACTTACCTGCGCTTCGCTTTTCTTACTCTCGCCTTATTCCTGTTTACATATATCAGTGCACAAAATCTGACCCTGTCCTCCGGTGGTCAAACCGGAACTTCCGGTACCAACTGGAGTACGTCAGGAACCAACCCGGTTACCATTACAGCTACCGGTGCAGCCAGCATTAACACGAGCGTAATCACCGGTTACCTGAATGCGGGTACCAGCGTAATTGTAGTTAATAATAATGTGGGAACTACAGTAAACTCGAATATCAGTAAAACAAGCGGCGTCTCCGCTTCACTTACACTAAAAGATATCGGTTATATCAAAGTCGCTGATAATATTACGATCAGTTCTTCTTCAAACGCATTGGATATCATCCTATGGGCGGACAGTGACAATAGTCAGGCAGGAGCTGTTTCCGATTTTCTCTATTGCGGTATTGGCACCACATTCACCTCAAATGGAGGTAAGATCGTAATGGCCGGCGGTCCTGACAACGGAAGTAACGGCGGTGTAAATGCCGACGGTATTCCGGATGGTTTTGCCTGGAATGGATCCAATGATGTGCCCAGTGGGGCCAACCTGTACGGTGGACTGACTTTAGGTCCGCTTGCTGGTACCGGCACCGTAGTAAGTCTGT
>Ga0209480_10000381_pt1 | contig 37651 bp, 32 predicted proteins | sample JI61114C2DNA_FD_187501 | JGI IMG/M metagenome (GOLD analysis project Ga0209480, IMG submission 187501) | Wastewater effluent complex algal communities from Wisconsin, to seasonally profile nutrient transformation and Carbon sequestration -... | ecosystem: Engineered > WWTP > Effluent > Algae... | reverse complement strand
TGATGCTGGCCCGCTCCTACAAGACGATGGACCGCTTTGAAGAGGCCGCCGAGGCTTATGGTAAAGCGGAGAAAATGGTCAACGAAGATCCTGATTTGCTCGCCAGCTACGCCGAAACACTGGCAATCGCCAATGGCAAAGGCCTGAAGGGCAAACCGACTCAACTAATTGAACGGGCGCTCAAGCTTGACCCCAAGCATTCCCATTCACTTTTCCTCGCTGGCGCCGCCGCGATGGAGGCCGGTGAAAACAAGAAGGCAATCGCCTACTGGGAAACCTTGTTGCCGGCCGTCGAGCCCGGTTCGGAAATCGACCAGATGCTGCGCAACGGTATCGAGAAAATGAAGGCGGGTAAGTAAGACGTGGTTGATGCCAGCCGCCGTGGCTTCTTCCGCGGTCGACCGCGCCCCAAGGCGGAAATCAGGCCGCCCTGGGCACTGGCTGAATCCCTTTTTACGGATTGCTGTACCCGTTGCAACGACTGCATTGATGCCTGCCCGGAACAGATTATTGTCATCGGCGATGGCGGCTATCCAACCATCGACTTCAAGCGCGGCGAGTGCACGTTTTGTGCAGACTGTGTCAGCGCCTGCAAACCGCTGGCACTGGTCCGCGGCGAAGATCAACCCGGCTGGACCCATAAGGCAGTCATTGCCGACAGCTGCCTGCCGCATCGGGGTATCGAATGCCGGGTCTGCGAAGACTTCTGCGACGCCCGCGCCATTCGCTTTTCACCCCGCCTCGGTGGCAGCCCGCTGCCGGTCATTGCAGCGGAGAAATGCACCGGTTGTGGCGCCTGCCTCGCCCCTTGCCCGGTCAACGCCATTTCGATCGCCGTTTAGCCAACGCTAACCAGGCCACCGGCCTCCCGGTCGAACCAAAGCGCCACGCTTCGTTGGCCACCCTCAATTCAAGCCCCCTGCCAAAGCCCTGACAAACCCCTGCGCCGGCAGCGCCAATATGCTTTAATTAGCAAATAAACCAAACGTAGGGAGTGACCTTGATGACCCAGAAGTTCCGCCTTGTCACCCGCAGCGATTTTGATGGCCTGGTCTGCGCCGTGCTGCTCAATGAATTGAACCTGATCGACGACATCAAGTTCGTGCACCCGAAAGACATGCAGGACGGCAAGGTTGAAATCACCGCGAATGACATCACCACCAACCTGCCCTACGTTGCTGCAGCCCACCTCGCTTTCGACCATCACCTCTCGGAAACCATTCGCAATACGGGCGAGCGCAAGAATCACATCATTGAAGCAGAAGCGCCCTCGGCGGCCCGCGTTGTCTATAACTACTACGGTGGCAAGTCCAATTTCCCGACCATCGCCGATGACATGATGGATGCGGTCGACAAAGCCGATTCGGCACAATTCAGCCGCGATGAAATCCTCAACCCGAGCGGCTGGGTGCTGCTCAATTACCTGATGGATGCCCGCACCGGCCTTGGCCGTTTCCGCGAATTCCGGATCAGCAACTACACGCTGATGATGGACCTGATCAAATACTGCCGTAACCACAATATCGACGAAATTCTCGAACTGGCCGACGTCAAGGAACGGGTCGAGCTCTATTTCGAACAGGCAGAGAAGGCCAAGGAACAACTCCTGCGCTGCACGACGGTGCACAAGAACCTGGCCGTGCTTGACCTGCGTAACGAAGAAACAATCTGGGCAACCAACCGTTTCATGATCTACGCCCTCTTTCCGCAGACCAATATTTCCATTCACATTCTTTGGGGCGTGCAGAAACAAAATACCGTTTTTGCCACCGGTAAATCAATTCTGGATCGCGGCAGCAAGACCAATGTCGGTGAGTTGATGCTGGAGTTTGGTGGTGGCGGCCATCAGGCAGCCGGCACCTGTCAGGTCGATAACGATCAGGCGGCAGCGACTTTGCAGACCCTGATCAACCGCATCAACACCGAAGGCTGATCAGCCTTCAGGCGGAGGCGGCGGAATGAGCGGCGGCGGTGAAAAACCCAACTCGATCATCTCCGTCTCCACCTTGATGCGCAGCACCAGCAGGCCACGCAGGTTATCGCGGGCCTTGTCCGTAACCCAGGTATTGTGGTGATCACTCAAACAGGCTTCAATCTCGTAACGATTGGCCAGATTGACCCCACAAATAGCCGCGTAATGACGGATCTCGTGATCGAGATCGGCCAGTTCCTTGTCGTAATTTTCAAATCCACTCATCTTTTCAGGATACCTTGATCGGAGGGTCTGTGCACTTCCCATCCCTACCCGAACCGCGCAAAGATATCGCCCCGGCCTTTCACGACTTGAACTCGGCCCGGAGCTGGTTGGCGACGCAACCAAAGGCCCAGGCTCCGCACATGCTGGCGGTGCTATGTGCGCAAATCGAAGCGATTGATGCCACACCACAGCTGCCTTCATCTGCCATCGAGCAGCTCAACCTCATGCGCACGGCCGCTATCCCGGCGCTGGAAACGCTCGAATCTCGCTTCAATCGCAAGCCTCTCCCGATGCAGGAGGAGGATCAGCGTAGTTTTGAACTGGTACAGCGGATGTGGACTCAGCTCGGCATCGCCTACCTTCGCCGCGTCGCCGAGTTAGCGCCCAGCAGCCAGTCTCTGGCCCTCAATCGGGCGGCCAGCGCCTTCCAGATGGCTGAATATGCCCATTTCCAGGCTTCGCGCGAATGCCCGGCCTTACTCGATCAACTCTTGTTTGAAATTCTCGCTCAGGCAAGCCAAAGCAAGCTCCTGCAACAGCCCCTGGCTGACCCGGATTTTCCCCACCTCGGTGAAGCAAGCATCGCCGGGCACCTGAGTTGGGCTTTCTTGCTCCGCGTGATCGCCCCCTACCACCTCAGTGCCAGCCAGTTGGCCGTTGCCAACCGGGCAATCAGTCGATGGCGGGAGCTTTGCGAGTTTCAACTTGAACCGGATTCTGGCCCCAAGAGCCAGGCAGTGGATCTTGGCCGGCTTCAGGACAGCCCATTGCCGGCCAACCTGCCGCGCTGGCTGAGTGTCCGCGCCCTGGTTCGCAAAAGCCGCCGACGTATTGAAGCGATCCAGGCCGGCGAATCGCCGGAGGCGTTAAAACTGGGCCGCGAACTATCGCCCACCGCCTGCATTCGTTTGCTCAAAGAGATCAACCGCAGCCTGCGGGCAAAACAGGAAAAATCCTCAACCGAAACTGGCGAGATCGAACTCAGCTTCGGCTGCGAAGATGCCTACGCGGTATTCCGCGAGGAACTGCTCAATCCGTTCACCAGCCAGGGGACCCAAAGCGCCTCGTTGTCGCATCAGCGCATCGCCATGTTTGGCTTTGACCGCCTTTCGCAGATGCCGACCGCAGTCAAAACCTTGAATATTCCCGGAGAACTCTGGCATCTGGTCGATGGCAGGGCAATCCGCCCCCTTGAGCCACCCGGCAGCCGCCATATTTCCCCCAGCCTGATTGCCTCGCGCCAGCACGGCAAACCCCGCCTTGGGGTAATGCTCGGCCTGCAAAGCACCCGGGAAGGCGTGCTGAGTGCAACGCTTCTGTGGCTAGAAGGGCGCGTTGAGACTGGCTGGATCAAACAACGCGACAGCAAAATTCCCGCTTTTCTGCTGCGGGATAACGGCAATCTATCGCTGATTCTTCCCGCCAACGTCCGCCCTAATCTCGACATGCCCTACCCCCTGGAGGGCGCCTCGATCAAACGCGTCGTCCCAGCCGAAGTGCTGGAGCGCGGCATGGACTTTGTTCTTTACGACTGCCGGCTGGAGTCGAATTAAAAAGGCCTGTCCGGAGACAGGCCTTCAAGGCGGCAAATCAGGGAAATCACGGCACACCCCGATCTGCTGCGGTCAACCGCCGATTTTGCTTAAAAACCGGCGCCTGAACGACGAGTTACACAAATTCACTCGAATTCGATAATGACCTGATCCACCATCAGGCTTTCACCTGCTGCGGCTGAAATTTTCTTGACCTTGCAATCCTGCTCGGCCTTGAGGATGTTTTCCATCTTCATCGCTTCGATGACCGCCAGTTTCTCGCCCGCCTTGACGTCCTGACCCACCACAACCGCAACTTCGCGGAGCAGGCCAGGCATCGGGGAAAGCAGGAACTTGGAAAGATCCGGTGCGACCTTCTCGGGCATCAGCGCAAGCAGTTCTGCAGCACGGGCGCTCATCACCATGAAGTCAGCACGGGTGCCCCAGTGGAACAGGCTGTACCTGGTCTTGTGACGCTCGACCTGCAAAGTGAATGGCTCACCGTTGCAAGTGCCGTTGAACAAGGATTCGCCCAGCTTCCAGTCGGAAATAATTTCGTAATTCTCGCCTTGGTACTCAATGTGGTAGCCACCGGGAATCGGCAAAGCAACGACCAGATGGTTTTCATTGCCGTTCGGATTCAGGCGAACCACCGACCACTTGTCACCAACCAGACGTTCGTGGCCCTGCAACTGCCCCGTCACCGAAGCCGAACGATCCGTGTAGGAACGATAGACGTAGGCAGCAACCGAAACCAGCAGCGCCGGATCGTCGTGCGGCACCATCGAGGCATCGAAGCCCTTCGGATATTCCTCGGCGATGAAGCCGGTATTGAAGTTACCCGAATGGAAACGCGGGTGCTGCATCAGCGCGGCCTGGAACGGAATATTCGAGGAAATGCCGCGAATGACGAAGGCGTTCAGCGCATCACGCATGCGTGCAATGGCCTGCTCACGGGTCGCACCGTGCACGATCAGCTTGGCGATCATCGAATCGTAGTACATCGAAATTTCGCCACCGTCGTACACGCCGGTATCGACGCGAACGTGGCCCGGCACTTCCTTCGGCGGCTGGAACTTCACCAGACGACCGGTCGAGGGCAAGAAGCCGCGGAACGGGTCTTCGGCGTTGATCCGGCATTCCATCGCCCAACCTTCGAGCTTGATATCGGCCTGCGTGAAGGACAGCTTTTCGCCGGCGGCAACACGGATCATCTGTTCGACCAGATCAATGCCGGTGATCAGTTCGGTGACCGGATGTTCAACCTGCAGGCGGGTATTCATTTCCAGGAAGTAGAACGACTTGTCGGCGCCGACGACGAATTCAACGGTACCAGCTGATTCGTAATTAACTGCCTTGGCCAGTGCCACTGCCTGCTCGCCCATCGCCTTGCGGGTTGCCGGGTCAAGGAAGGGGCTCGGCGCCTCTTCGATTACCTTCTGGTGACGACGCTGGATGGAACATTCGCGCTCATGCAGGTAGACGGTGTTGCCGTGGGCATCGCCAAGCACCTGAATTTCGATGTGGCGGGGTTCCAGCACGTATTTTTCGATCAGGATGCGGTCGTCACCGAAGGCCGTCTTGGCTTCGTTGCGGCAGGAGGTGAAATTCTCGAAACACTCCTTGTCATCGAAGGCAACGCGCAGGCCCTTGCCACCACCGCCGGCCGAGGCCTTGATCATCACCGGATAACCGATGCCCTGGGCAATAACGACAGCCTGTTCCGGCGTATCGATCGCATCGGCATAACCGGGAATGGTATTGACCTTGGCGTCGTTAGCGAGTTTTTTGGACTCGATTTTGTCGCCCATCTTGCCGACCGAGTAATGCTTCGGACCGATGAACTTGATGCCTTCTTCTTCCAGACGACGCGAGAACTCGGCGTTCTCGGACAGGAAACCATAGCCCGGATGGACCGCTTCAGCACCAGTCTGCTTGCAGGCGGCGATGATCTTGTCGATCGACAGATAAGATTCCTTGGACGCGGCCGGTCCGATACAGACACCTTCGTCGGCCAGCATGACATGCAGCGAATCCTTGTCGGCTTCGGAGTAGACCGCAACCGTCAGGATGCCCATCTTGCGGGCGGTTTTGATGACGCGGCAGGCAATTTCGCCGCGGTTTGCAATCAGAATTTTCTTGAACATGTGTTTGTCCTTGGTTTTTCAGGATCGAGGATCGAGGAGCTAGAGCTGTTAGTGACCCACTGCCCACTCGATCCTAATAACTCGATCCTCGATCCTAAAGAGGGATGTTGCCGTGCTTGCGCCACGGATTGTCGAGTTTCTTGTCGCGCAGCATCGCCAGCGAGCGGCAGATGCGCTTGCGGGTGGCGTGCGGCATGATGACGTCGTCGATGAAGCCACGGGCGCCGGCCACAAACGGATTGGCGAATTTTTCCTTGTATTCGGCTTCGCGCTCGGCCAGCTTGGCCGGGTCGTTCTTTTCTTCGCGGAAAATAATTTCCACAGCGCCTTTCGGCCCCATGACGGCAATTTCAGCCGACGGCCAGGCAAGATTGACGTCGCCACGCAGGTGCTTGGAGGACATCACGTCGTAAGCACCACCGTAGGCCTTGCGAGTAATAACCGTCACCTTCGGCACGGTGCACTCGGCATAAGCGTAAAGCAGCTTGGCGCCGTGCTTGATGATGCCGCCGTATTCCTGCTGTGTGCCCGGCATGAAGCCCGGGACATCGACGAAAGTAACGACCGGAATATTGAAGGCATCGCAGAAGCGCACAAAGCGGGCGGCCTTGATCGAGGACTTGATATCCAGACAGCCGGCCAGCACCAGCGGCTGGTTGGCGACGATACCGACCGGGTGGCCATCCATCCGGGCAAAGCCGATGATGATGTTCTTGGCGTAATCGGGCTGAATCTCGAAGAAATCATTGTCATCGACGACTTTGACCAGCAATTCCTTCATGTCGTAAGACTTGTTGGTATTGTCCGGGACCAGCGTATCGAGCGAGTAATCCATCCGCTCGGCGAGATCGTTGGTCGGCGTGACTGGCGGCTTTTCCTTGTTGTTGGCCGGCAGGAAATTCATGAAGCGGCGCAGCATGGAAAGGGCTTCGACATCATTCTCGAAGGCCAGGTCGGCCACACCGGATTTGCTGGTGTGGGTCACGGCGCCGCCCAGTTCTTCGGCGGTGACATCTTCGTGGGTCACGGTCTTGACGACTTCCGGACCGGTCACGAACATGTAGGAAGAATCTTTCACCATGAAGATGAAATCGGTCATCGACGGCGAGTACACCGCGCCACCGGCACAGGGGCCCATGATCATTGAGATTTGCGGCACGACGCCGGAAGCCATCACGTTGCGCTGGAAGACGTCGGCGTAACCGCCGAGGGAGGCGACGCCTTCCTGAATCCGTGCGCCGCCCGAGTCGTTGAGGCCGATCACCGGCGCGCCGACCTTCATCGCGTGGTCCATCACCTTGCAGATTTTCTCGGCATGGGTTTCCGACAGCGAACCACCGAACACCGTGAAATCCTGCGAGAAGACGAAGACCAGACGACCATTGATCGTGCCATAGCCGACGACCACGCCATCACCCGGAATTTTCTCCGCCTGATCCATACCGAAGTCGGTACAGCGGTGCTCCTTGAACAAATCCCATTCTTCAAAAGAGTCAGGGTCAAGCAACAGTTCAAGGCGTTCGCGGGCGGTCAGCTTGCCCTTTTTGTGCTGGCTATCGATACGCTTCTGGCCACCACCGAGGTGGGCCATTTCGCGCTTTTTTTCCAGCTGGCGGATGATGTCGTGCATAGAAAACTCCCTAAGTGGTTCGGGTAATTTGAAATCAGTGTTTCAGATAGTCGAGCAGCGCATACGCGGCGGTAGCCGGGGTCGTATGGCCCTGTTCAACAGACTGGGTCAGCGCCGGCAGATTGGCCTGCACGCGCGGGTGATGACGGAAATGCTGGCGCAGACCAAAATCGATCAGTTGCCACATCCATGACAAAGCCTGATGTTGCCGCTTGGCAGCAAATTCGCCAGTCGGTGTCAGGGCACTACGATATTTTTCGATGGCTTCCCAAAACTCAGGAATGCCCTCCTTGTGTAAAGCGCTGGCAGTCAGGACCAGCGGCGACCAGTTGGGCGAAGCCGGGCGCAGCATGTGCAAGGCATTGCGCCACTGGGCGCGGGTGACTGCCGTGGCCTGCCGGTCGATATCCGCCTTGTTGATGACCACCAGATCGGCAATCTCGACAATGCCCTTCTTGATCGCCTGCAGGTCGTCGCCGGCATTCGGCAATTGCAACAGACAAAAGATGTCGACCATGCCGGCCACGGTCGTTTCCGACTGACCGACGCCGACCGTTTCGATAATGATCACATCGAAACCGGCTGCTTCACACAACAGCATGGCTTCGCGCGATTTCTCGGCCACCCCGCCGAGCGAACCCGATGACGGCGTCGGTCGAATAAAGGCTTCCTCGCGCTGACAAAGCTGTTCCATGCGCGTCTTGTCACCGAGGATGGAACCGCCGGAAACAGAAGACGATGGATCAACCGCCAGCACCGCCAGCTTCTTGCCCTGCTCGATCAACCAGACGCCGAGCGCCTCGATGAAAGTCGATTTGCCCGCCCCGGGCACGCCGGAAATCCCGACCCGGATGGCCCGGCCGGTGCTCGGCAGCAAGGCATTCAAAACCTGCTGTGCCCGCTGCTGGTGGTCGCTGCGCGTCGACTCGATCAGCGTGATTGCCTTGGCCAGCGCCCGCCGCTGCCCCGCCAGTACGCCGTCAACCAGCGTCTGGTCGGCGGGTGATAGCGCTTGCGCTTGAGCCGCCAAAGGAGCCTCGTGCAAATTCATTCAGGAATTAGCCGCGTGCCTTGCGGATTTCTTCCAGCACCTTGATGGCGGAATCTTCGATCCGGGTACCCGGACCGAAAACCGCCTTGGCACCCGCCTTGAACAGGTAATCATAATCCTGAGCCGGAATAACGCCGCCCGCAAAAACGATGATGTCGTGAGCCCCCTGATCCTGCAGGGATTTGACCAGTGCCGGCAGCAAAGTCTTGTGACCGGCGGCCAGCGAGGAAACACCGATGGCGTGCACATCGTTTTCGATGGCCTGACGCGCGGCTTCTTCCGGCGTCTGGAAGAGCGGACCCATGTCGATGTCGAAGCCGAGATCTGCGAAAGCGGTGGCGACGACCTTGGCGCCGCGATCATGGCCATCCTGACCGAGCTTGGCAATCATGATGCGCGGCCGACGGCCTTCTTCTTCGGCAAACTTGACGATGTCGGCCTTGATGCTTTCCCAGCTTTCGATGCCTTCCACGACGCCTCCGTAAACACCCGAAATGGTCTGATTGTTGGCGCGGAAACGACCGAAGACCTTTTCCAGCGCATCGGAAATTTCACCGACCGAAGCCCGCAGACGCATGGCCTTGACAGCGAGATCGAGCAGGTTGCCCTCGCCGGATTCGGCAGCTGCGGTCAACGCCGATAATGCGGCCAAAACCGCGTCAGTGTCACGGGTCGCACGAATTTTCTGGAGGCGGGCGATCTGCGAATCACGCACGGCGTGGTTGTCGATATCGAGAATATCAATCGCATCCTGCGTCGCCAGCTTGTACTTGTTAACACCGACAATCACATCCTTGCCGGAATCGATTCGCGCCTGCTTGTCGGCCGCGCAGGTTTCGATCTGCATCTTGGCCCAGCCCGATTCGACCGCCTTGGTCATGCCGCCCATCGCCTCGATTTCCTCGATGATGCCCCAGGCCTTGTCGGCCATATCCTGCGTGAGCTTTTCCATCATGTAGGAACCGGCCCACGGATCGACAACATTGGTGATGTGGGTTTCTTCCTGGATGATCAGCTGGGTGTTGCGGGCGATACGGGAAGAAAACTCGGTCGGCAAGGCGATGGCTTCGTCGAGCGCATTAGTGTGCAGCGACTGAGTGCCGCCGAAAACTGCCGCCATCGCTTCGATGGTGGTGCGGACGACGTTGTTGTACGGGTCCTGCTCGGTCAGCGACCAGCCGGAAGTCTGGCTGTGCGTGCGCAGCATCATCGACTTCGGGCTCTTGGCGTCGAACTTGGTCATGATGCGGTGCCACAACAGACGGGCGGCGCGCATCTTGGCGATTTCGAGATAAAAATTCATGCCGACGGCCCAGAAGAAGGACAAGCGGCCGGCGAAGGTGTCGACGTCCATGCCGGAAGCGACGCCGGTCCGCACGTACTCCATGCCGTCGGCCAGCGTGAAGGCCAGTTCGATCGCCTGATTGGCGCCGGCTTCCTGGATGTGATAACCGGAAATCGAGATCGAGTTGAACTTCGGCATGTGCTGCGCCGTATAGCCGAAGATGTCGGCGATGATCTTCATCGACGGCTTGGGCGGATAGATATAGGTGTTCCGCACCATGAATTCTTTGAGAATGTCGTTTTGGATCGTGCCGGACAACTGGTCCTGCGGCACACCCTGCTCTTCGGCGGCGACGATGTAGCCGGCGAGGATGGGCAGGACGGCGCCGTTCATCGTCATCGACACGGAGACCTTGTCGAGCGGGATGCTGTCGAAGAGGATTTTCATGTCTTCAACGGAGTCGATCGCCACGCCGGCCTTGCCGACATCGCCGGTGACGCGCGGGTGGTCGGAGTCGTAGCCGCGGTGCGTGGCCAGATCGAAAGCCACGGAAACCCCCTGGCCTCCGGCGGCGAGCGCCTTGCGGTAGAAGGCATTGGAAGCTTCGGCAGTGGAGAAGCCAGCGTACTGGCGGATGGTCCACGGCTTGACGGCATACATCGTCGGCTGCGGTCCACGCAGATAGGGCGCAAAGCCGGGCAGGGTATCGGCGTATTCGAGACCTTCAACATCAGCCTTGGTATACAGCGCCTTAACGGCCAGACCTTCAGGAGTGTTCCAGTTCAGATTCTTGACGTCGCCGCCCGGAGAGTGCTTGGCCGCGGCTTTTCCCCAGGCATCCAGATCCTTGGAATCAAAAAATTTTTCAGACATGACACACCCCTCACAAATTCGATGTTTTCAGGCCGATAATGCAGAATACAAAATTCTACGCTTCCAGACCCATCTTGACATACCAAGTGACGCATAATACTGTATCCATAATTATAGAAGCAAGTCGGCATTGCACCGACTGGCTCATTCTCATCACACCAAAAATATGACCCGAATTGCACCTACCGCGCTCTATCAGGAAGTCGCCGAACGCTTGCGTCAGCGAATTTTTGCTCACGATCTGACGCCCGGCGACTGGATCGATGAACAAAAGCTGGCCGAGGAATATGGCATCTCGCGCACGCCATTGCGCGAAGCGCTCAAGGTGCTGGCGGCGGAAGGCCTGGTTGACCTGAAGCCGCGCCGTGGCTGCTACGTCACCGAAATCTCGCGTCAGGATATCGACGACATCTTCCCGCTGATGGCCATGCTCGAAGGTCGCTGCGCCTTTATCGCCGTACAGTTGGCCAAACCGGCCGACATCCGCGGTTTGAAAGCCATTCACGAAAAGCTCGAACTGGCGGCGAAAGAAAGCCGGATCGATGCCTTCTTCGAGGCCAATCAGGAATTTCACCGACGCATTCAGGAACTGACCAACAATCGCTGGCTGCTTTCGGTGATTCAGGATTTGCGCAAGGTGCTGAAGCTCTCGCGCCTGCACTCCCTCTCGCTGGAAGGCCGCTTGCAGCAGTCACTGGAAGAACACCGCGTCATCATGGCGGCCTTCGAGGCGGGCGATGCCGAGCAAGCTGAAAAAAGCATGCACGACCACCTGCTCTATGGTCGCGAGGCGCTGGCCAAGATGGATGGCAGCCCGGCCAGGAAAACCGCCTGAACGTTTTTCCCCACGATATTTTGCGGACGTAAAAAAACCCTGGCGGGAAATCCGGCCAGGGTTTTTTGTTGACCGCAGCGTTTAGTGATTACTGGCGGAGGAGGCGCCGAAGCCGGTCTGGCCGCGGACGTATTGATCGTCGAAGGCGTCGATTTCCTGCTTGGCGCGAACACTGCTGTCGCTCTTCGAGAAGATGTAAGCGAGCAGGAACGCAACCGGCATGGCGAACAGCGCAGGCTGGCCGTAGGGGAAGAGCGGTGCAGCGTTGTGCAACACATCAACCCAAACCGATTTCGAAAGCACCACCAAGGTAACCGCCGAGACCAGACCACCGTAACCACCAACCAAGGCGCCACGGGTGGTCAAACCTTTCCAGAACATCGAAAGAATGAGCACCGGGAAGTTAGCGGCAGCGGCAACGCCGAAAGCCAGGCCGACCATGAAGGCGATGTTCTGCTTCTCGAACAGGATGCCGAGAACGATCGCGACAAAGCCGAGGCAGATGGTGGCGATCCGGGAGACCTGGATCTCCTTGGTTTCCGAGGCTTGCCCCTTCATGATGACGCGGGCGTAGAGGTCGTGCGAGATGGCCGATGCACCGGCCAGCGCCAGACCTGAAACCACGGCCAGGATGGTGGCGAAGGCGACTGCCGCCAGGAAGCCGAGCAGCATGTTGCCGCCAACGGCGTTGGCCAGGTGCATGGCGACCATGTTGCCGCCGCCGATCAGCTTGCCGCCGACTGTGCCACCTTCGAAGAACTCGGGGTTCTGGCCGACGATCAGGATGCCGCAGAGGCCCATGATGAAGATGACGTTGAAGAAGTAGGCGACGAATCCGGAGGCGTAAAGCACCGATTTGCGGGCTTCCTTGGCATCGGTCACCGTGAAGAAGCGCATCAGGATGTGGGGCAGGCCGGCGGTGCCGAACATCAGGCCGAGACCGAGCGAAATGGCGGTCACCGGATCGGCCAGCAGGCTGCCCGGATACATCAGCTTGTCCTTCAGCATATGCACGGCGGTTGCCTTTTCGACCAGATTCTGGAACGAGAAGTCGAACTGGCTGAAAGCGAGAATCATCACCAGCGTGCCGCCGGCAAGCAGCATGCAGGCCTTGATGATCTGCACCCAGGTCGTCGCGACCATGCCGCCGAAGGTGACGTACACCATCATCAGGATGCCGACAGCGAAGATGGCGACGTTGTATTCAAGACCGAAGAGCAGCTTGATCAACTGGCCGGCACCGACCATCTGGGCGATCAGGTAGAAGCAGACTACGGTCAACGAGGAAATCGCCGCCATTGTCCGCACCTTGCCTTCGTCGAGACGGTAGGCGGTGATGTCCGAAAAGGTGAATTTGCCGAGATTGCGCAGGCGTTCGGCCATCAGGAACAGGATGATCGGCCAGCCGGCGAAGAAGGCCAGCATGTAGATGTAGCCGTCGTAGCCCTGGGTGTAGACCATGGCGGTCAGACCGAGCAGCGTGGCGGCGGACATGTAGTCGCCGGCGATCGCCAGGCCGTTCTGGAAGCCGGTGATGCCGCCGCCGGCAGTGTAGAAGTCGGCGGTCGATTTGGTCCGGCTGGAAGCCCAGTAGGTAATGCCCATCGTCATCGCGACGAAGATGCAGAACATGATGATGGCGTGCCAGTTGGTCGCCTGTTTTTCCATGGCGCCTTCGACCGGCGGGCCGGCGTAAGCCATTGCCGCCAATGCGAGCAGGCCGAGAGCAGTGCAGATCTGAGTGATGCGACGCATTATTTATTCTCCTTCCAGGCTTCCTTGACGATTTCCTGGGTCAGGGAATCGAATTCGCTATTGGCGCGCCGGACATAAACCGCAGTCAGCGACCAGAAGAAAATAAACATGAAGAGTTCAACGGCCACCCCCACCGTCAGCATCGAACCTTCGCTGACCGGCTGCCCGAGTGAGGCGGGGTTGAATGCCACCACCATCACAAAGCCGTAAAACATGGTCAAAACAATTGCGGCCAACGTCCAGGCAAAACGACTCCGTTTTGTCACCAGCTCCTGGAATTTTGGATTGGCCCGCATCCGCTCATACATCACGCTGCTCATGGCTCTTCCTCCCTAATTAATAATTACCGGAATTCCGGCCGCAGAATTCTATCTTATATAAGAGTCTGGTTAATTGATTTGCATCGCTCATCCTATAATTCCGGCCTTATCAAAGATGATGACGCCATGACTACAGTCGACCTCACAAGAACAGATGAAATCGTCACACTGACGCTGAACAACCCCGGCAAGCTAAACGCCATCAACCTCGGCATGTGGCAGCAACTGGCCGAAAATATGGCCAAAATCGCTGTCGACCGCAGCATCCGTTGCATCGTCATTCGCGGCGCCGGCCAGGAGGCATTTGCCGCGGGCGGCGATCTTGAGGAGTTCGTCACCGGCCGCGCCACGCTGGCGCAGGCGCTGCATTACCACGACCAGGTCGCCACGGCGCTCAACGCCATTGCCGATTGTCCGCACCCGACCGTGGCGCTGATTCAGGGCGCCTGCATCGGTGGCGGACTGGAAATTGCCGGCGTCTGCGACCTGCGGATCAGCGGCGAAAGCGCCCCCTTCGGGGCACCGATCAACAAGCTCGGTTTCTCGATGTATCCCGGCGAAATGGAAGGCCTGCTCAAGCTAGCCGGCGCGGCGGTGATGAAGGAAATCCTGCTTGAGGGGCGCATTCTGACCGCCACCGAGGCCTACGAAAAAGGCCTGGTGACGCGGGTCGTGCCGGATGCACAGAGCGAGGAGGAAGCCTACGCCACCGCCCGTCGGATCTGCGCCGGCGCCCCGTTGGTAGCCGGCTGGCACAAGCAGTGGATCCGTCGCCTGCAAAGCGGCCGGCCGCTCAATGATGAAGAAAAGGCGGCGTCTTTTGCCTTCCTCGACACCGAGGATTACCAGGAGGGTTTGGCCGCCTTTCTGGCAAAGCGCAAACCGCAATTCAAGGCGCGCTGAAACTCAGGTGCCGTAAAGGCTCCACAGCATTTTTGCCGAGAGGACCAGCAGCAGGCCGGCAAATACCCGTTTCAGCACCCTGATCGGCAGTCGATGGGCCAGTCGGGCGCCGAGCGGTGCGGCCAGCACACTGGCCAGCAGGATGATGGCGAGCGCCGGCAGGTAAACGAAGCCGAGACTGCCCGCTGGCAGATCGGCATGCGCCCAGCCGTTCCAGATATAGCCGATGGTGCCGCCGACCGCGATTGGCAGGCCGACCGCGGCCGAAGTACCAATCGCCCGATGCGGCGGCACGTTGCACCAGATCAGGTAGGGCACGGTCAGCGCGCCGCCGCCCAGCGCGGCCAGACTGGCGATAGCGCCGATGATTGACCCGGTTGCACTCAGCCCGACCCAGCCCGGCAGGCGGCGGCTCGGCGTTGGGCGCAGGTTAGCGATCATCTGCATGGCGAGCAGCAGCATGAAACCGACGAAGAAAATGGACAGCGAGCGCGATGAAATGCGCGCCGCCAGTTGGGCGCCAAGCAGGGTGCCGAGCAGGACGCCCGGCGTCAGCTGACGCACCACCGGCCAGAGCACGGCCTGATGCGCGTGATGGGCGCGCAGGCTGGAGAGCGAGGTGAACAGGATGGTCGCCATCGACGTCCCGAGCGCCAGATGCAGCACCTCACGGGGCGGAAAGCCTTGCGTGGTGAAAATAATGGTCAGCACCGGCACGACGACCACGCCACCGCCCACCCCGAGCAGGCCGGCGAAGAAACCGGCGAAGACGCCGGTCAGCAGGTAAGCCGGGATGACATCGAAGGGAATCACGCGGGGCCGTAGTGCCGAAAGATCAGGGAGCGGCTGGCGCTTGTCAGTTGTGGCTGCGAACCCAGCTGACAATCCCGTCATTGCTGCGGAAATCGTCGCAGGCGCGGACCGGCACGTTCGGCGCCAGTTCGGCGAAGAGCCGGGCCAGCGCATTGCCGGGGCCGATTTCAAGGACGACATCGGGCTGCATTTCGAGCACGGTTTGCAGGCAGGCCGCCCAGTCGAGCGGTGTGCAGATTTGCCGGGCCAGGGCGTTGAGGGCGGCGCGACCGCTGCGGGCCGGCGTGGCATCGATGGCGCTCAGGACCGGAAAGGCCAGCCGGCGGTCCGGCAATAAATTCAGCCGTTTTTCGAAGTTGACCGCAGCAGCGGCCAGCAAGACCGTGTGTGATGGTGTGTGTACGGCCAGATGCACCAGACGGGCGGCGCCGGCCGCTTCAAGGCGTGGCGCAGCGGCGTCGATCCCGGCGCGCGGGCCGGCGACGACGTAATGCCGGGGCGCATTGCGGATGGCGATGGATAGACCGAATTCGGCGGCCAGATTGGCCACTACTGTCTCATCCAGCCCGAGCACGGCGAGCATGCCGCTGTCGTCCGGGGCGGCCTGATCCATCAGCCAGGCGCGCTCGATGCACAGGTGCAAACCCTCGACGGCGGAAAAGACACCGGCCGCCGAGCAGGCGGCCATCTCACCGAGTGAATAGCCGGCGGCGCAGATCGGGCGCGGCAAATCGGCTTGCAGGCGGCTCCACAGCGTCATTTGCTGGGCAAAGATGAAGGGTTGGGCGATGCTGTTTTTTGCCAGTTTTTCCGGGTCGACCGCAGCAATGTCGATGGCAGCATCGGCCAGCGCCTGGCGCAATTCGGCGCCGATCTGCTGCCCGTGTTCCGGGCGCTGGCCGCCCTGGCCGCTGAACAGAATGGCGAGGCGCATGGCTAAAGCAAGCCGTCGAGTTCGGCGAGAAACAGCGTCACGCCGAGCAGGTCGGCGCTGCCGCCGGGACTGAGACGACGAGCACTGAAGTCGCGGTCGATGGATGCGGCCTGTTGCTGCCAGTCAGTCGCCAGCACACCACCGGCCGCCAGAAAATTGCCGGCGCTGCGCCGTGCATGCTCCAGTCCGGCCGGACCGGCGCGCCACAACAGATTGGTGTCTTCCAGTTCGGCGATCAGCGCAAACAGCGTTTGCGTCGCCGCCAGCTCAGCATCGCCGGTTGCCAGCAAGGCGGCGCGATAAGAAGGCAAACCAATTTCGATGGCGGCCGGAAAACCCGCCGCCGCTTCACGCCGGGCGCCGCCGGCCCCATAGCGTTGGGCCACGGCCAGGCCGTGGCTGAGCCTGGCATCATCCGTCGCGTCGCTCAGGCCATTCAGTATTGCCTCGCCCCATTGTTCGCGCACCAGTTGGCAGGTCGCCGTGGCGCGTGGTTCGTCGCCTTCGGCAAGCAAACAGCCGGCGGCCGCGCTAAGCAGGCCAAGATTGAAAATGGCCCCGCGATGTGTATTCACGCCGCCGGTCGCCAGCAGCATGTCGACTTCGGCGTCGATGCCCAGTTGCTGCAACAGCGCGAAATCCGGGCGCGCGCTGCCGCAGGCTGCAATGGCCGGGAAATACGGTCGCAAGGCGTGCAGGCTGCGCATGAAGGTGGCGTAGTCCATGTCGTCGTGACTGCCGCTGCCCCAGGGCGTCACCAGACCGGGCTTGGCCGCCAGCGCGACCTCGCGATAGAGGCTGCGAATGGCGAGCCGGCCAATCCGGGTTGCCAGCGGCACAGCGCTCGCCAAGGCTGAGCGTCTTGGCAGGAGGCGGCGTTGTAATTCAGGCATAGCGACGCTCCGGTGACAGGCTTGCGATCAGCGCCCGCAACGGCAGCAGGCGAACTTCTTCGTTGCCCTTGACGAGGACGGTGGCGTTGGGGCGCTCCAGATTGGCGAGAATTTCCCGCCAGGCGACGGCGTTGCCATCGGGAAAGCGGATTTCGCCGTCCAGCGCGCAAGGCAGCTCGGCAGCGGCTTGTTGCAGTGCGGCCAGCGCCACCTTGAATTGCGCCGGGGTTGCCACATCGCAAATGATGTCGATATCGGAAGTGGCGTGGCGGTAGGTTTCGCCGCTCAGCGCTTCCCAAGCCAGCGAGCCGAAAATGCCGATTCGGGCGTTGCTGCCATTGATCCGGCTTTCCAGCTCACCCAGCACCGCAGCCGAATCGACTGGCAATAGCGCCAAACAGCGCGCTATCGTCAGCGGCGGCTGTACCGCGACGATACTGCTGCGGTCGACCTTGATCGTCAGGCGTTTTCGCTCGCTGTGCAAAGGCAGCGTCAGGCCGAGCAGCGCGCCCGGCGCCATCGCTGGCTGGCGCGCCGCGACCAGCGGCCGGCCGTGGGCGATCCAGTCGCGTGTCGCCAGCCAGAACGGGCTGCCGGCCTCGGCACAGAGCGTTTCGAATGCCGCCGAGGCACGCAGATAAACCAGGTCGTGGCGCCGCATGGCTAGGCGGCCACTAAAGCGCTATCGACGGTCTGCAGAATCGCCGCGGCCAGATTACGACTGCCGCGTTCCGCCCCCAGGGCAATTCGCTGGTCTTCCGCTCGGGCGCCCTGCCCCAATGCTGCCTCAAGCAACCCGGCAGTCGGTCGTTCCCAGATCGCTTCAATGCCGCCCATGCGCCGGTAATTCTCGGCACCCGGGGCAAAAATCGGCGAGCTGATCGCCAGTTCGAGCAGGCGTTCATGGGCGATCTTGGTGACCCGCGCCATCGCTTTCAGGTCCATCACCCGCACCTGGGCATCGGCCAGCGCATAGCAGCGATCAGCCATCAGCCCGAAGGAAAGAAAGCCGCCGCTGACCGCGTTGGCCGTCACCAGACTGAGCGACGGATGCCCCTGACGGCGGGCCAGATCGACGCACTGGGCGAGATGCGCCAGCGAGCCGTTCAGGCAAAGCAACTCCTGACTGCGCGACAAGGCCTGACCACAGGTATCGACCAGAAAAACCAGCGGCCGGCCGGGATGCTGTTCGAGGGTATCCAGAATGTATCCGGACAAGGCCAACGCCATGGCGTGATCAATCGCCGCCGCGTCGGTGGTGCCGAGCACCGCCACCGCCCCCTGCGCCGTTTGTGCGACGCCGGTAATCACCTGATTGGCCACCTTGACCGTATGACCGGCCGGGAACAGCGCATCGAGAATATCGTTCAGTTTCATGTCGGCAATCCTTCCTTGAGCGCGACCAGACTGTCCCGGTCAAGCAAGGGCACGCTCTCCGGGTTTTTGACGCCAAGCGCGGCCCAGATCTGCAGGCCATCGCGGTAAGCGCCGTAGGCGGTCAGACGGTTTTCCAGTTGCCGCTGCGTGGCGCGCAACAGGCCGACCGACGGCGCCGGCTCCTGCCAGTCGGCGAGAAATTTCGTCGCCGCTACCCGGAAGGCGCTGACATCGTCCTCGACCAGCATGGCGCAATCGCCCATCAGGTAGCGGTGTTTGCCGCCTGTGACGCGCCAGACCAGCGCCCGGTCCTTGGAGTCGAATTCCTCGACGCCGGCCACCGTTTCGATAACTTCCGGCCCTGACAAGGCCAGCCGGCCTTCCTCGGAAATCAGGATCGCCGAGCACAGCTTGGCGACGATGCCCATGCCGCCGAAGGCGCCGCAACTGCCCCCGATCAAGGCCAGTACCGGCACACCGGCGGCACGCGCAGCGAGCACGGCACGCATGATTTCGGAAATGGCGATCAGCCCGGCATTGGCTTCGTGCAGCCGGACGCCGCCGGAATCGATCAGCAGCAACACCGCGGCCGGCTTTTCCCGGGCCGCCCGTTTGAGCAGGCCAACCAGCTTGGCGCCGTGGATTTCGCCGACCGCGCCGCCGATGAACTGACCTTCCTGAGCGGCAATAAAAACAGCCTGTTTTTCAAGTTGACCGCAGCCGATGACAATGCCGTCGTCAAAAGCGCCGGGCAGGTCGAGTTTGGCCAGATGCGGGCTGGGCGAGGACTCAGCCGGCGGCAGGATTTCAACAAAACTGCCAGAGTCGAGCAAACCGGCGATGCGTTTGCGCGCCGTGGCTTCAAACCAGCTATGGCGTGAGGCAAGTGACGGGATCATTGGGCACCTCCCTGATATTCGGCCAGCGCCTGCGCCAGGCGCAGGCTGACCACGGCGGGCGTCGCTCCCATGTCGTTGATGGCAATGCGCGTACCGCCAGCCGGGTGGGCCGCGGCAAAAGCCCCGATCACCGCCTGCCAGGTATCGGCAAAACCACGGGCCGCGGTTTTGATCTCGACCACACACTGGTTCGGCAGATCGCCGGCATTGAGCAGGATTTCCAGATTGCCGGAGCCGACGACGCCGCACAGTGCCGGGTCGGCCGCCGGTGACGCGGGCGCCGAAGCAAATTGAAAGTTGAGTTTTTCCATGGTGATCACCAGTTCCGGAAACGTGAAGGCGGCGCGTACAGGCCGCCCGACCAGCGCACCAGATCCTTGACGGAACGGGCGGCGAGCAGGTCGCGTGTGGCCTGGCGCGGGTCGATGCCGAGGTCTTCGGGACGGCGGACGATGCCGCGGTCACGCAGGTTCTCGACCATCGCCTTGTCGCGGGCCATACCGACCGGCGTAAAGCCGGCAACGCCGCGAATCGCCTGTTCGCGCTCCTCGGGGCTACGGCAGAGCAGCAGGTTGGCGATGCCTTCCTCGGTAACGATGTGACTGACGTCGTCGCCGTAGATCATGATCGGTGGCAGTTCGGCGCCCATCATTTTCTGCAGCTTCCACGCATCGAGTTCCTCGACGAAAACCGGCGCCATGTGCTCGCGGAAGGTCTCGACCATCTGCACGACCAGCTTGCGGCCGCGGATGGCGTTCGGCCCGTAGGCCTCGCGCCCGGCCTTGAGCCAGGCCGGGCTGGCGTGGCGCCGGCCGTGCGGATCGGATCCCATGTTCGGCGCGCCGCCGAAGCCGGTGATGCGGCCCAGCGTCGCCGTCGAACTGTTGCCGGCCATGTCCATCTGCAAGGTCGAGCCGATGAACATGTCGCAGGCGTAGAGGCCAGCCGTTTGGGAAAACGCCCGGTTCGAACGCATGCTGCCGTCGGCGCCGGTGAAGAAGACGTCGGAGCGGGCCGAGATGTAGGCGTCCATGCCGACTTCCGAACCGAAACAATGCACCGATTCGACGAAGCCTGATTCGATGGCCGGGATCAACGTCGGATGCGGATTCAGCGCCCAGTGCGTGCAGATCTTGCCCTTCAGGCCAAGGTCGGCGGCATAGGTCGGCAACAGCAGTTCGATCGCTGCAGTGTCAAAGCCGATGCCGTGGTTCAGGCGGGTGACGCCGTACTCGGCGTAAATGCCCTTGATCGCCATCATCGCCATCAGCACCTGGACTTCGGTGATCTGCGCCGGATCGCGGGTGAATAACGGCTCGATGTAGTTCGGCTTCGGCGCGAGCACCGTGAAATCGACCCAGTCGGCCGGCACGTCGACACGCGGCAGTTTTTCCAGCCGCTCATTGACCTGGGCGATCACGATGCCGCCCTTGAAGGCGGTCGCCTCGACGATGGCCGGCGTATCTTCGGTATTCGGGCCGAGGTAGAGATTGCCTTCGGCGTCGGCTGCCTGCGCCGCGATCAGCGCCACATTCGGCGTCAGGTCCATGAAATAGCGGCCGAACAGTTCGAGATAGGTGTGGATGGCCCCGATCTCGATGCGCTGTTCCTGAACCAGTTTGGCCAGCCGGGCACCCTGCGGGCCGCTGAAAGAAAAGTCGAGGCGGTTTGCCAGGCCGCGCTCGAAAAGGTCCACATGGCTCGGGAGAGCCAGGACTGACTGGACCATACTGAGGTGATTGATGCGTTCCGGGCTGCAATCGGCCAGGGACTCGGAGAGGAAATCGGCCTGCTTCTGGTTGTTGCCTTCCAGACAGACGCGGTCGCCCGGCTGGATGACGGCTTCGAGCAGGTCGATGATGCGGTCGACCGGGATTTCCTTGCCATTTTTGCCAGCGAGGCCGAGGCTCGCCGCTCGTTCAAGGCGGCGGCCACGGTTCTGGCGCAGGCTATCCCACTGACGGGGGAGCGGTGCATTCATGATGATCTTTCCAGTGACTCAGGAACCGCTGTACTGCGACGGCAGCCAGGTGGCGATTTCCGGGAAGACGCAGAGCAGCACGATGCCGAGCGCCATCAGCAGCAGGAAGGGCACGGTGCCCCACATGATTTCCTTCAACTTGATATCGGGCGCAATGCCGCTGATCACGAACAGGTTGAGGCCGACCGGCGGGTGAATCAGGCCCATTTCCATCAGGATGGTCATGATCACGCCGAACCAGATCAGGTCGATGCCCAGGGCGTTCAGCGCCGGCAGGATGATCGGCGTCACCATCAGGATGATGGCGACCGGCGGCAGGAAGAAGCCGAGCACGATGAGCAGGATATTGACCCAGAAGAAGAAGGCCCACTTGCTCAGCTCCAGCGAAATCATCCAGGCGGCGGCCGACTGGGTGATATGCAGGTAGCTCATGACGTAGGTGTAGAGGAAGGACATCGCGATGATCAGCATGATCATCGACGACTCGCGCGCCGTGCCGGAGAGGATGACCTTGAGGTCAGCCCAGCGCCAGCAGCCGTAGATCGCCATGACCATGAGCAAGGCACCGAAGGCGCCGATGCCGGCCACCTCCGAGGGCGTTGCCCAGCCGCCGTAAAGGGCGACCATGACAATAACGATCAGGCCAAGGAAGGGCGCCAGGCGGGGCAGCGTTTCAAGACGCTGTTTCCCGCTGTAGGACTCTTCCGCCGGCATGGCGATGCCGGTCGAACGATTGGCCGAAATTTTCTCGTTCTTTTCCGCCCAGGATTTGTAGATCACCCAGATCGAGAACATCGCCGTCAGCAACAAGCCGGGGCCGACGCCGGCCATGAACAGCTTGCCGATCGACTGTTCGGTCGCCAGGCCATAGAGAATCAGCGTCAGCGACGGCGGAATCAGGATGCCCAGCGTACCGCCGGCGGCGATCAAACCGGTTGCCAGACGCTCGGAATAGCCGCGTTTGCGCATTTCCGGAATGCCCGAGGAACCGATCGCCGAACAGGTCGCCGGCGAGGAACCGCACATTGCGGCGAACACCGAGCAGGCCAGCGTATTGGCCAGCCCGAGACCGCCCGGCACCTTGTACAACCAGCGGTTCAGCGAGTTGTAGAGATCGGCGCCGGCGCGCGATTTGCCGATGGCGGCGCCCATCATGATGAAGAGCGGAATGGTCAGCAGCGTGAAGCTGTTCAACTCGGAAAAGATGGTTTCCGCGATGATCGACAGCTGCGCCACCGGCATGAAAAAGTACATGAAGATCAGGGCGACCGAGCCAACGGCAAAGGCAATCGGCATCCCGGAAAAGAGGAATACGAAAGTGGCGACCGCATAGAGCAGGCCTAGTAGTCCGACGCTCATTTGTGTGCTCCTTGCTCTTCATGCTGGATGCGTTCGATGGCGACCTGGATGGCCGCGTTGTGCTGCGGCGGCGGCTGGTGCGAGCGCATGGCTTCCGGCAGTGAATCTTCGATAAATTGAACAAAAACCTGCAGGGCAAGCGAGGTCATGCCAACGGCCATGGTGGCAAAGACCGGCCACATCTTCGGCGCCCATGAGGTGTCGCTCATCCGGCCTTCGTCCCAGGCTTCGTAGAACAGGTGCCAGCAGTTCCACGCGATGAAGGCGCAAAACAGGAAGGACAGCAGATCGGAAAAAGCCATGCGCCACTGCGTCCAGCTCGGCGGCGTGATTTCGTCGAGAATTTCGATCGTGACGTGGCCACGATTGAGCTGGGTATGGGCAGCGGCCAGAAAGCTGGAGGCGATCAGTAAATAAACGCAAAACTCGATTTCCCAGTCGGTCGGCCAGGCGAAGAAATAACGGACCGCGACTTCAAAAACGAGGACGCAGGTAGCGATAACGATCAGAAAGGCCGACAGGTAACCTGTCGCAATATTGAAGGCCTTGACCGCTCGGCTGATGAAATATCCGGGGCTCATGATTCACCTTTAAAGAGGGATGGGCCGGGTCATGCCCGGCCGGGGGATTACTTGACCGACAGCGCCATGTCGAGCAGGGCGCGGCCATCCTTGATGTTCTCGGCGAAATCCTTGAAAGCCGTCTGTTCGGCGACGCCGCGCCAGGCCATGAAGGCTTTCTCATCCATATCGGCCACCTTGGCGCCGGCCTTGGCAAAGACTTCGGCCATCCGCTGGTCATCCTTCTTGGCTTCCTCGACGCCGAACTTCTCCAGACTGGCGCCGACTTCGCTGATGATCTTCTGTTGCTCCGGGGTCAGCGAGTCATAGAGACCCTTGGAAATCAGCAGCGGCTCGAACATGAACCAGAAGCTCTTGTTGCGGGCCGTGGTGACGTACTTGCTGAACTCCTGCAGACGGAAACTGATCAGCGACGTGCTGGAAGTCAGCGCCGCGTCGAGCACGCCGGACTGCATCGCGCTGTAGATTTCCGAGGACGGCATGCCTGTCACTGCGGCGCCGGCGCCCTTCAGCATCTGGTCCATTTCCTTGCTGCCGCCGCGGAACTTCAGGCCCTTGGCGTCCTCGGGAACAACCACTGTTTTCTTGGTCGAGGCAATACCGCCAGCCTGCCAGACCCAGGTGATGATCTTGATGTTCTTGTCAGCCAGAATGCGGTCGAGCTCCTTGCCGACCGGCGCGGTTTTCCAGCGCATGCCCTGTTCGTAGCTGCTGACCAGGGTCGGCATCAGCGTGATGTTGACCTGCGGAATTTCGCCGCCGCCATAAGCCAGCGGCACCAGGCTCATGTCCAGCGCGCTCTTGCGCAGGGCACCGATCTGGCTGTTGGTCTTCATCAGCGAACTGCCCGGGTAGATTTCGAACTTGAGCGAGCCTTTGCTCTGCTTTTCCACTTCAGCCGCAAAACGACGAACCAGACGATCGCGAAAGTCGCCATCTTCCGAACTGGCCGCCGGAAACTGGTGGGAAATCTTGATGACACGCGGCGCCTGAGCGTGAGCCGAGGGGATGGCGAAAGTGAATGCGGCGGCGGCCAAGGCTAAGCTCAGGCTGCGTTTGGTCTTGCTGATCATGGGTGTCTCCTCCAGATTGGGAATCAAAAATTTGCCTTCGGCGAACCTCACTGATCTGCTCACCCGGGAATCCAGACTGCAAACCTACTCTTATGTATTCATTTATCGCCGTTGTGTATACAAGATAGGCAGACATTGAATACTAGTCAACTAATTTCGTATAATGCAATTGTTGTCACTTGCCGGATACCTGATCATGAACAGCCCTGCTGAAATTCCCGTTATTGCACGCCAGTCCGAACGACTGGGGGAACTGATCGAAGAACGCATCGTCACCGGCGCCTATCCGCCGGGAACGCGCCTTGATGAACAGGAACTGGCGACAACCTTTGGTGTCTCGCGGACGCCGGTGCGCGAAGCACTGATTCAGCTGGCGTCGATTGGTCTGATCGAAATCCGCCCACGGCGCGGCGCCACCGTGCCCGAAGTCGGTGCCGACCGGGTCTGCGAAATGTTTGAGGTAATGGCCGAACTGGAAGCCATGTGCGGCCGCCTGGCGGCCCGGCGGATCACTGCCAGCGAGCAGCAGGCCTTACAAGAAGCACACCGGGCCTGTGAAGCGGCCCGCGACGCCAATACGCCGGATGTGTACTATCAGCTGAACGAAGTTTTTCACCAGCGCATCTACGAAGCCAGCCATAACGGCTTCCTGGTCGAACAGGCCACCGCCCTGCATCGCCGCCTGCGTCCCTATCGTCGCCTGCAACTGCGCGTCCGCAACCGGATGGCGACGTCGTTCAACGAACATCAGGCCATTGTCGAAGCGATCATCAAGGGCGATAGCGATCTGGCTTCGGCGCAATTACGCGCTCACGTTACCGTGCAAGGCGAACGCTTCGCCGATCTGGTCGCCACCCTGCGCGACTTCAACGCTGGCGCTTAGGGTGTGGCGCTTATATGGATGCCCTGGAGATCAAACGAGTTTTACAGGGTGACTGGAGGTTATGGCTGCAGCCTTATATCCGGTGAGCTTCCCCCGGAAATTAGGCTGCCAATGGTGACCTAAAATTGAGTCACTTTTGGAAAGTATGAAATGAAGATACCGAAGCAGGCATACCCATGCCGACGTGAAGGCGAGCAGCTTTGAATAGATTGAGGTGTCTACAACCGGAAACGGCAGCATTCAACGCTCGGATATCTATCGGCCGATTCAGTTCATGGAGAGCTGGCTCAGCGAGCAGCAGCAGGAAAAACTGGTAGCATGAAACCCACCCTTTGGCAGACGAAATACCGGGGGGAACCTCACTGACCCCAGCGCCGGCAATCTCCAGCGTCGTCCCGAACAAATCGCTGCCGGGCATCACCTGACCCCACCGATTCTTGCGGGCAAAGGCCGGCGCCAAAGCCGCTTCGATCTGGCCTCAAGGCATTCTACCTGCGAGCACCGCCAAGGGGTGTCGGAGATCAATCATTTGATCAAGTCGGGCGCGGAAAAAATCGTCGGTGGCCATCAGAACTTCCCTCAATTTCTCTCAGGTTTCCATGTGCATTATTTTAATTTCTCGGGGATTACATGGGGGAGATTTCCGGTGTAAACCATATACCTGTGAACGTTCATGGTGTTTTGCAGGGCCGACTCCAGAGGGCCGGGCAACTCCATATTCCTCCCTAGCTGTGACTTAACTCACAGCACGGAGCAATAAACATTTTGACGGGCACGGATCAAGCGTTTTAATATGCAAATCCAAATCAATACCCTAAAAATGGTAAATTTTTATTTTGTTTTGTAAAAATCTGCCTACAAGTAAAAAGCCGTATCCAAAAGCAAAGGCAGCCGGGTCAGCTTACCGACGAAAAGCACGCGAAAATCCTCTCGCTATTGAGCGCAAAGAGGATTGGACAAAATAAAATCAGATCGTAAAAATGAATAAAAGTAAGCCAACATCACTCTTTAACCAAATTGTTTTGCTTTCGTTTTTTTTGGCAATTTATAGTGAATTTGCAATACCTGCCAACAAACAAGAAGCACCCAGCCCTCCTCTTTTGCGCCAAGAGAGTCTCTCATTCAAGCAGATGGGTGCCTACTCGCCGTTGAAACTGCGCGGAGTTGATGGCAGCCAGTCTCTTCCTTTCAGCGTAAGACTGGATGAAACCGTTACCCACGCTCGCCTGAAGCTCGGATTCAACTACTCACCAGCATTGCTTCAGGAACTCTCTCATTTGAAAGTGTTGGTCAATGAAGAGGTGATTGCGGTTTTACCACTGCCCAAAGATAAAGCCAGCAGCGGAGAGATGAGAGTGGTTGACATTGATCCTCGCCTTATCACCGACTTCAACCGTATTCGCCTTCAGCTCATCGGCCACTACACCCTAGAATGCGAAGACCCGCTGCACTCTAGCCTCTGGGCAAGCATTAGCAACCAAAGCCAGCTTGAGATAACGACCCGGATGCTGACGTTACCGACAGATCTCGCCCTGCTGCCCGCACCTTTTTTTGACCGGCGTGACAGTCGACGACTCGAACTGCCGTTTGTATTTGGCGCCCACCCATCCATGGAAAGCCTGCAGGCCTCCGGCGTCATCGCCTCCTGGCTTGGCGCGCAAGCCAGCTACAGGGGAGCACGCTTTTCGGCAAATTTTGACCGTTTACCGCAACAACACGCAATTATCGTTGCGACCAATGACGAATTGCCTGAGTCCCTGCGTTTGGAAAAAGTTCAGGGACCAACCCTGGCCGTTATCTCCCGTAGTGACAATCCTGCAATAAAGTACCTGCTGGTTTTAGGACGGGACAGCAACGAACTAAAATTGGCCGCTGACGCTCTGGTGCTCGGCCAGGCAACATTAAGCGGGCAAACTGCCACGATTCATAGTGTTAAATATGATGAGCGTCGTGCGCCTTACGACGCCCCAAACTGGCTACCCACCTCGCGTGCCGTTCGCTTCGCCGAACTAGTATCCAACCAGAACGAGTTGCAGGTGAATGGGCACCTACCAGACACGATCAAGGTAAACGCGCGCCTTGCACCAGACTTATTCACTTGGCCAACCCGCGGCGTCCCCATCAACCTGCGTTATAGATATACCCCGCCTCTCGTTGTCGATGAGTCCACCCTAAGTATTAGCATCAACAACCAGTTCATTCAGGCATTCCGCCTTACCGGCAACCAGCAGACTGGTGAAAAGAACCGCTTTTCCTTACCCCTGATACACGACAGCATGGCCATTTCAGCTGACGAAGTGCGCATTCCGGCATTCCAGGTGGGCAGTGACAATCAATTGCAGTTCCAGTTCGCCTTCGGATATGCCAAGGATGGCAAATGCCGCGCAGACACGCTTGATTTAACAAGGGCCGCGATAGACCCAGATTCGACCATCGACCTTACAGGCTTCCCCCATTACACGGCGATGCCGAATCTTGCCTACTTCGCAAACTCTGGCTACCCATTTACCAAGTATGCCGACTTGGCGGAAACCGTGGCCATCCTGCCAGACAACCCTGCAGAGCAGGATGTTGAGGCACTGCTATCGACCTTAGGACATCTTGGTCGTTCCACCGGGTTGCCTGGCATACGATTTAGAATAAACAAGGCCAGCGAGATCAACGAATCAGGTGATGCGGACCTTCTGGTAATAGGCTCCGGGAGCGCCAATAAATTACTTAGCGGCTGGTCTCAAGCCTTGCCCAATATTATTGACGGTAGTAAACGTCTGTTCAAGCCGATGATTCAAAACGATCTTGGCTTGGCAAACTGGTTCGGGATCGACAAACCAGATCTCAAACTCTTTGTCGGCAACGGCAGTTTGAACACCGATGGCTCACTGGCTGCTTGGCTGGGCTTTCAGTCGCCCCTAAAAAGTGGGCGTAGCGTCATTGCACTAACTGCCAGTAATAACGACGCCCTGTTGTCTGGTATCGATGCCCTGCAAGATGGGGAACAGACCAGCAAAATACAGGGCGACGTTGCTTTCATCCGGAATAACAGCGTCGAAAGCTTTCGCACCAGCGAACTCTACTATGTTGGCAGCCTGCCATGGTGGATGGTCATTTGGTATCACCTTTCACGCTACCCAATTTTGCTCTCCATCATGGGCCTGATTGCTGGATTAATTCTAGCTGCATGGCTGTTCTCGACACTGCAATCCATCGCCGCAAAGCGCTTAGGCAAGTAACTAGAGCCCGACGCTATGTTCATTGTTGCCATCTGCTCCACCTGTGGCGGAGTTGGCCGGACTACGGTTACGGCGGGATTATCCAGTGCTCTTGGCAGAAAAGCGCAGCGGGTGCTGGCTATCGATCTTGACCCACAAAACATGCTGGGTCTTCATCTTGGGGTCAATCTTCTGTCGGATGGCCTTGCTACCAGCCGGGAAGACTCCTGGATGGAGTCCTCTTGGCATACCAGTGACGGAGTGGATTTTGTCCCATTCGGCAATCCGTCTGCCGATGGTCTCGAACAACTGGAAATTGAGGTCAGACGCGACTCAGACTGGCTACATCGACGTCTTGCCCGACTTGACTTTCCTGATGATGGCATCGTACTCATCGACAGCGCACGACTTCCTTCCTGCTGGGGAGAAACCGCACGCAATGCGGCAGACCTCACTCTATTTCTTGGGCACCCGGACCCCGGCAGCCTAGGCGGCTTTGATGCACTTTGCAGAGGTAGCAAAAATCAGGACAACATCGCTTTTCTGCTAAATGAAGTTGATCCAACACGAACCCTTCATCGAGATGCCCTTTTGCTAGCACGCAATCGCTGGCCGGAAACGTGTCTGCAATACCCGATTCATCGTGATGAGGCCGTGGCTGAAGCGTTGGCCTATGGCCAATCAATTTTTGACTATGCCATTCGAGCCCAAGCTGCCCACGACCTGCATGGCGTCGCCACTTGGCTGCTCAATCAGCGTTCTAAAGCGGCATGATGAAATTGCCAATCGCACTTAAATCATTCCTGTTGTTCTGTGCCAAGCAACTGGCAATTACCACTCCAAATTGGCCAGGGCAGTGGCTGTGGCGAATTTTCATTAAACCCAGTTGTGTGTCCGTTCGCCCCTCGGGCCCGCGAGGCAGGCTTATTGCGAGCATGGCACGCAAACTTGGCGTGATTGATCATCAAGACATTAGCGAATGGGTCCTGCGCCTCTTTTTCTTGCCGCTGAATGCCACCCCGGAATCAGTCGAAAAAAAACTCGCTCCGCAGTTTTTTGAGCTTCTGACCAAGCCATTTACCTCATTTTTCGCTGCATTATGGGAGCGTACAGGGCGGGCGGCAAACCGTCTCATCCCACATGCTGACTATCCTGCGTTCGGCGCACGCCTTGATCGCTTGGCAAAAGCGGTTGCCATTGACCATCCCTTTCTACAATGGGTCTTGTTGATACTCGCTACCATCCTCTTCAGCGTTGCTTCAACAACGCCAATGAACTGGGCAGAGCAATTGATTTTTTCTCTCTTCGTATGGTGGCTAGCGCTTTTCATACGACGTCTTCCCGGCAACTTGCCGACCCTGATGTTGATGATTATTTCGCTCCTCGCCTCATGCCGCTACATATGGTGGAGAGCCACAACTACGCTGAACCTTGAGCCAGGCGCCAGTCTTGTCTTTGGACTCCTGTTGTTCGCAGCGGAATGTTATACGTGGCTGGTACTCCTGCTTGGTTATCTGCAAACATTGCGGCCGCTCAAGCGAAAACCAGTCGCGTTACCCACTGTCCTTTCTGATTGGCCAACTGTAGACGTTTTTATTCCGACCTATAACGAACCGCTTAAGGTGATACGCGCTACCGTATTCGCCGCCCAGGGGATGGATTGGCCTCAGGAGAAACTGCGGATATTTATCCTCGATGATGGCCGCCGCGAACAATTTCGTGAATTTGCCAAAACAGTCGGTGTCGGCTACATCAACCGCCCAGACAATTCACACGCCAAGGCCGGCAACCTTAATCATGCGCTGACCAAGACATCCGGAGAGTTCGTTGCAATTTTTGATTGCGACCACATCCCAACGCGCTCCTTCCTGCAGGTCAGCATGGGCTGGTTTTTCAAAGACCCAAAATGTGCGATGTTGCAAACGCCACATCATTTTTTTTCGCCTGACCCATTCGAACGAAACCTTGACACCTTCAAGCGCGTACCCAATGAAGGTGAATTGTTTTATGGTCTGATCCAAGATGGCAACGATTTGTGGAACGCCACTTTTTTCTGTGGTTCATGTGCCGTTATCCGACGCGGCCCGCTGGAAGAAGTTGGCGGGATTGCCATCGAAACCGTCACTGAGGACGCACACACAGCGCTCAAGCTCAACCGGCATGGATACTCAACGGCCTATCTGAACATTACGCAGGCGGCAGGGCTTGCCACGGAAAGTCTGTCAGCACATATTGGGCAGCGTATACGCTGGGCCAGAGGAATGGCGCAGATATTTCGTCTGGACAACCCTTTTTTGGGAAAGGGGTTGTCGTTTTTTCAACGCCTTTGCTACAGCACTTCGATGCTGCATTTTTTCTCTGGTATTCCCCGCCTCATTTTCCTGACGGCCCCGCTGTGCTACCTCTGGTTTGGCATGCACATCATCAATACTGAAGCCATTTACATTTTGATTTACGCGATGCCACATATTGTTCTTTCCAGCGTAGCCAATTCGCGCAACCAAGGAGCCCACAGGCACTCCTTTTGGGGTGAGGTATATGAATCAGTCCTTGCCTGGTATATCACCCTGCCCACCACCGTCGCCTTGTTCAATCCGCGACTGGGAAAATTCAACGTAACGGCTAAAGGGGGCTTAGTCACCGAGAAATTTTTTGACTGGACGATTTCAGCCCCCTACATCATTCTCGTGTTCACAAACCTTCTCGGCATAGTTATTGGCATCGGACGCCTGCTGTGGTGGAACGCTTACGAGCCGGGAACCGTTTTACTCAATCTGACGTGGACCCTATTCAACATGATCATCCTCGGGGCGGCGATTAGCGTCGCCAGCGAGTCTCGTCAGGTCCGCCTGAACCATCGGGTAGCCATCCGTGTACCTGCCATCCTTCAATTTAGCGATGGCAGGGCTTTGCATGTTAACACTCAGGATTACTCTCTGGGCGGACTCGGGCTTGCACTGCCCGAAGAGATGTCCGCTACTGAAGTGGCCAAGGTGGGCGACAAGGTCTGGGTAACGCTTGATCGCGGCGATCAGGAATGCGCCTTCCCAGCTCGCGTCGTCATGGCGAACAAAAGCCTGCTGGGGCTGCAATTTGACGCGCTTACCATTGCTGACGAGCGGCGCCTGGTCCAATGCACCTTTGGGCGAGCAGACGCTTGGATTGGCAAAAACGATGGGCGGCCAGCAGACAAACCTCTAGAGGGATTCCGTGAAGTATGCAGCCTTGGCTTTCGTGGTTACCTGCGTATGTTTCAGAAAATACGCCAAAGCCTGACTAACATCCTGAGCAGCACGGCTAGGCATATTGTGGCAAAGGTCGAATCTCCGGCATCACCATCGCGCCTCAACAATCAAGTCTGACCAGATTTCGGAAATAGGAAAAAAAGCAGGATGGGTTACTGGAGTTATTACTTTTTCGCCAAGTTGTTCCTGTTTTTCGGGAAATACATTGGTTTCAACATGTGGCCAAATTTATTGTTTGCCATCGCCTTGCTTATACCCGTTCGAAACACGCCATGGACGTGGATAAGGCAAACAATGGCAACAGTTGTCGGGCTATCGTTGCTCTACCAAGACTCTTGGCTCCCACCAATTGAACGAGTTGTCGCCCAATCCGAAAATCTGGAAGGCTTCAGCCTTGCCTATGGGATCGAACTGATCGGACGGTTCATTGATATTCGAATCGTTCTCGCCCTCGTTTTTGGTTATTTAATCTATCTCCTCCTCGGACGTCGCCTGCGGATGAGCTCCTTTGCCATTCTCGGCATTATATTTGGCCCATGGGCAATGCCACTTCTAAACGACGTAGCCCGAAATAACAGCGCGCCAGCCATAAGCGCATCGGGAACGGTTTTACCAAAAACTAAGCCAACTGAACCTATTGATGACACAACTCTGAACGCAGCATTGAAAAAATTCCATGAACAGGAGTCAATACGTCGCGTCAGCTTCCCCGAAAAAGAGCAATCTGATGCAGATTTCGACGTAATACTGCTACACGTCTGCTCCCTGGCTTGGGACGACCTGGATTTTATCGGGGAGCGAAACAATCCCTTGCTCCAAAAATTTGACGTTGTTTTTGAGCAATTTAACTCGGCGGCAAGTTACAGCGGTCCCTCGGTCATACGTCTGCTACGCGCAAATTGCGGACAGGCAAGCCACCAAAATCTTTATGGTCCGCCAAGTGCTCAATGTTCCCTGATGCACAATTTCGAGCGCGCAGGCTTCAAAACCCAATTGCTCATGAACCACGATGGACATTATGGAAACTTTCTTGCTGACGCCAGGGAGCGTGGCGGCCTGAACGTAACGCCTGAAGAAAACCGTGGCAGCCCAGTCGCCATGCGCAGCTTTGACAATTCACCGATTTACGATGACTACAGCCTGCTAAAACAATGGTCAGACAAGCAATCCCTAGAAAAAAGCGGACCAAAAGCACTCTATTACAATTCCATTTCGCTGCACGACGGCAACAGGCTTCCGGGAAGTCGTGGTGAAAGCTCGCTGGCAACCTATCCTGCTCGCACCAAAAAGCTGCTTCAAGACTTTGAAAGCTTCTTCACCCACCTCGAAAAATCAGGAAGAAACGTTGTTGTCGTCTTCATTCCCGAGCACGGCGCCTCCATCCGCGGTGACAAGATGCAGATTGCTGGCATGCGTGAAATTCCAAATTTGCGAATCACCCAGATACCCGTTGGCATCAAGTTGATTGGCGCGGCATTCAAACCAGCGATGAAACCGCAAGTGCTTAACCAGCCGGTTAGCTATCTGGGACTCGCCGCGCTACTGAATGCCTTTATCAGTCAGTCACCATTTGGCCCAAAGGCAGGTCTGCTCTCTGAATATCTGCAGGGTATTCCGTTAACGCCGCTGGTTTCAGAGAATGATAATTTGACAATGATGCGCTATGGCGAACGGGACTTCTTGCTGTCGCCGGGATCATCGTGGGTTGAACACGAGACAGGCCAATGACCAACAAGCCAGCCCGCCACCCACCATTGCTATCGCCCGATGTCGCTGAACTCTATCGACACATCGATGGAACAATGCTGGTTGATTACACCAATTTCGTAAGCCAGGCGCAGGCGAAAACTGTCTTGCAGACTTGGCCATCGCTCCTTCCCCAGTTACCAGAAACACCTAAAAAGGCCTGATTTATGTGGGGAAAGAAGCACTCTGTTACTAAGCTGGGCATATTGGGACTGCCCCAGGCTGCTGGCCAGATTGAGCCGGGCCGCATCGTTGCCATTCTTAGCCATCATCCAGCGGCAAGGCAGAGCCTGATTGCAGGGTTAGTTGCCCAGAACATCGGGTCGCAACAGATCGCAATCGCGCAAAACACCCCCGCTGAAACCTTGATGGGTTTGATGGAATCAGTAGGTATCGACGGATACGCGGCATGCCGAAACAATGAATTATTTGTCTTCACTCTCGCCACTGACTGCAAAGTACAGGCTGACAAGCTCGGCGCCCAAGCCTGTATCGAAGAATTCGACTATTTTGCCTTGCCGGCATCCAGCCTGATTATCATTGACGGTGCCGAACAGCTTTTTTCCACAACAGCAACGTTCAACCTCCACAAAACGCTTAACACAATCCGTCAATGGATCAAGGCACGTCAGCATAAGCTTTTATTCCTGTTCAGCGAGGAAGCCAGCACGGAAAACCTGCGCCAGCTCTTGCGCACTGAAGAAGGTGCGCTGGATGGCTTGGTCTTTCTCGACAGCGATGGTGGCCACTACAATTGGAGCATTGACTACTGGATAACTGCGGAAGCAACTTTTTCGTCTAGATCCTTTAGTCTTGGTTTAAATGGAAACAGCACTCTGCTGGTGGCCACGGGAGCGGAGATTGATATGCTGCAAAGCACCGTACGCGCCGCGCCCGACCAGGACCGAGTCGTCGCTTCTCTGGCCGCCATCGACGAAGAAAAAGGTGTCCCTCCCCACTGGGAACGCGCGATCTCCCTCGACGAAATACTCAAAATATCGAAAGAGATGGTCGCGGCGACAATAATCCTCGCCCATGACGACACCAGTCAATTCGAGCACCTGCTCAAGGTAATTCACGCACTCCGTCATCAGTGCGGTCGAGGATTGAAGCTAGTCATTCGTGAGAGAACAAAGCGTTTGCGTTATACCCACGAACTCTTGCTCACCGCACTTGGCGCCAGCCTCGTAGTTTACGCCGATGTCGGCTTCTCGCGCTTTCTCTCGCTATTGCGCGGACTTCAAGGCCAGCGCTTCAGCCATGAAATCGCTACCGATTTCAACGCCGCTCTTGCAACGATCATGCCGCCCAAGGCATCTGGCTATCTCCCTCCCGCAACATTTTCCACCAACGTCATCGAGACACTGGAGCGAGGACAAGCCATGGGTCTTGAGAGCGCCCTGACACGTTTGACAATCAATCCTGAAACCCCGCACATCGACGCCCTTAAAGCATGTCAAACAAAACGTCACGGAGACATATTTACGGTCGACAAGGATTTTCTCTATATTTTTCTTTTTGCTTGCCGAGAACCGGATATCGACGCCACGCTGGAGCGTCTGATCGACGTCCCACTCGGTGTCTTTTTTGGAGCCGAAGTACGCTACCCCACTTACGAATCAATCCTCACTGTCATATCAAAGATTGAACAGCAACAAGGCCTTATTGATTACAGCCCAATGCTGGTCGAACACGCCCGACAACAAGCCGTTCCCCGGACGAAAACGACAGAACCAACTTTGCCCACCCCACTGACATTGACAACCCCGTTCAGCAAGCTCTTGCCGCCCCCATTGATATCCACCCCAACACCTTCGCCAAGGACAGCCGAGCGGCGTCCGTTGATTCCAAAAAAACACCTTGGTGAGCTGACCTAAATGCGCTACGACCCTACCGTTTTCGTATTTGCCCACTTTCTGCTCCTTGGACTGGCTCTGGGCTTTCCGAGCTATTTTATTTACAAGCGACTTCAATTCAACCCAGCCTGGATTCGCCTACGCCACCGCTTTCTGACCCATCGACAAGCAACCACTTTTTTGAATCGCTACGATCCCAATCAACCTTGACCTTGATGCGCTATCTCATGTTTTCCAGGAAGCTATTCAGTAGTTGCGTATATTTCGCAGTGGGAACTGCGTTGCTATTAACCATGTTCAGTGACCCCACTTGGGCAGCTCCCCCGTCCTGTAGGCCATGGGCTAGTTGGCAGTCGTTCAAAAGCAGCTTCATGAATGAGAGCGGCCGAATCATCGACATCGGTACAGCGCGCAAACACACAGTCTCCGAAGCACAAGCCTATGCACTATTTTTTGCATTGGTCGCCAACGACCGTCAAGCATTCGAGAAAGTTTTGCAATGGACGGAAAATAACCTTGCTGAAGGTGACCTAACCTCACGCCTGCCCGCCTGGCAGTGGGGCCTCAGGGACAACGGGGAATGGGGAGTCATCGACACCAATTCGGCATCCGATGCCGATCTCTGGATTGCCTACGCCTTGGGGGAAGCCGGTCGCCTCTGGAACAATCGTCGCTATATTGCACTGGCCAATCTTTTGGCGAACCGCATCTGGCGCGAAGAGATAGTCGAAATTCCAAGACTTGGTCGCACTTTGCTACCCGCACCCAAGGGCTTCAATCCTGAAAAGGGAACTTGGCGGCTCAACCCAAGCTATGTTCCGATCCAATTGCTCCGGCGCTTAAAAACACTCTACCCGCAATCCTCTTGGGCAAGTGTTGTCGACAGCTCATTCCGATTGCTGGTCGAATCCGCACCCAGAGGATTTTCCCCCGACTGGGTCACTTTCAAAGCGCAAACAGGTTTTTTACCTGATACGGAAACCCGTGCCGAGGGCTCCTACGATTCAATCCGGGTCTATCTTTGGGTTGGCATGCTATCCCCGGCTGACCCGCTGCGCCCGCCATTGCTCAATGCATTCCGACCGATGGCAGACGCCATTATCAACCAAGGCATTCCTCCAGAAAAAATCAACGTAACGACGGGGGAATTCACCCAAGCTGGACCCGTCGGATTTTCTGCAGCTGTCATACCGTTTCTCGACGCCATCGGCGAGCCTGCAGCCAGCCTCGAACAAAGCCAGAGGCTAGCTGCACGCCCCTTGTCAGAGCATCCGCCATCCTATTATGAAAACGCCCTCACGTTATTTGCCATGGGTTGGAAAGAGGCTTATTACCGCTTCGAGGCCGACGGATCACTGCTGCCGCGCTGGAAAGAAAACGCATGCTCAATTTCCGCCAATCAGTCCTCGCGTTAAGCGTCTCCTGTGCCCTGCTAATTGCCGCACCCGGGCTGCAAGCAAACACCACGGAGCAACTTATAGCCAGCGCTCGTCTTTGGGAGAGCAAGAACCGGCCTGATCTCTCACGTTTGGCACTGGATAAGGCTCTACTCATTTCACCAGGCAATCCCGAAATTCTCTCGCTGATGGGACAAACAGCCTTGACCTCTGGCCAGCAAACCGAGGCACTAGGCATCCTGGCAACCTTGAAAAAAAACTATCCAGACCATGACGCCACCCGCGAACTGGAGGACTTCATCCGCGCCTTCACAATTGAGCGTAAAGCGTTGTCCACGGCTCGGATACTGGCACGATCTGGCCGCAACATGGAAGCAGCCGCAATCATGCGGCGAATTTTTCCGCGTGGCTCGCCACGGGGTGAACTCGGTATCGAGTACTGGTTAATCATTGCCAGCAGCGGCGAACGCGGCAGGAACGAGGGGCGTAGTGGATTGCAGAGCCTGATCCGACACAATCCCGGGGATGTTCGCTACCAGTTCGCCCTTGATCAACTATTGATTGACCGCCCGGCGACGCGGCCGGCAGCCCTGAAAAATATGGCTATCATCGCCAAGACCGGTGAAGTCAATCGCCAGAAACTCAACGATATATGGCGCCGAGGCTTGCTAAGTGCCGGCGATCAAGCCTATCTCATTCCCCTGTTCGGAGAATACCTGACTCATACACCGGATGACAGGGAGATTCGCGAACGGCTTGGCGAACTGCAACGGATCGAAGAAAACCGCCAGCGAATTGCCCGCGACCCGATCATGATCTCCAAACGCGAAGCACTGGCACATCTCAACAAGGGCGATATCGACGAGGCCGAGCGCCT